>Ga0187783_10002498_pt1 | contig 13649 bp, 15 predicted proteins | sample 1015_SJ02_MP02_2_FD_132471 | JGI IMG/M metagenome (GOLD analysis project Ga0187783, IMG submission 132471) | Tropical peat soil microbial communities from peatlands in Department of Meta, Colombia - 1015_SJ02_MP02_20_MG | ecosystem: Environmental > Terrestrial > Soil > Wetlands > Peat | place...
CAGTGGTACGGCGACGACCACGATGCGGACGGCTACTTGACCAATCAGCATACGTCCGGCGGATACGTCCGGCTCAAATACTATCCGGTCCCGCATGCGTACCTGGGGCTCCGCTACGACGCATACGCCAACCCCTTCATCAATCGCGACTTCGTCTACTATGGGGCCGTGCAGATCGATCCGGTCCGCGTGCTGCTGCAAGAAGTTCAGCAGCCGCAGGAGCACCCGTATTTCAGCGCCGCGCTGACAGTAGCTTTCCCCGGACCGTTGAAGTATTAGGCAGGGAACCTCGGATGCGCGTTTTAGTAGTCGAAGACAACGTCCCGGTTGCGGAATCGATCCGCAGCATGCTCGAGTCGCGCAACTACGCTGCTAACGTGGTCGCCGACGGCCAAGCCGGCCTCGACCATCTTCTGAGCCGATCGTACGATGCGGCCGTCATCGACGTCGGCTTGCCCGGCATCGATGGCTTCGAGCTGGCCCGCAGCGCGCGCGCCGAAGGCGTGCAGACCCCGATCCTGATGCTGACCGCGCGCGATGCGGTCGAGGATCGCGTCGAAGGCTTGCACTGCGGCGCCGACGATTATCTCGTCAAGCCGTTCGTCGAAGAAGAGCTGGTGGCGCGCATCGCGGCGATCTTGCGGCGCGCGGATCGACCGCTGCTGGGCAGCGTTGTCGTTGGAGGCCTGCGCATCGATCTCGGCGCGCGCACGGTTACGTTCAACGACAAACCGGTTTCTCTCGGAGCCACCGAGTTCCGGCTGTTGGAGTTTCTCGCACGCAACGCCGGCATCGCGCTATCGCGGGCTCAAATCGTCGAGCGCATCTGGGACTACGATTTCGAAGGTTCGAGCAACATCGTCGACGTTTACGTGAGCCAGCTGCGACGAAAGCTCAAGGCGATGGGAGCGGCCGATGCGATCGAAACGGTGTGGGGTATCGGCTACCGCTTCAAACCAGGTTGATCGCTCGAGGTTGATCCTTCGCGCATCGGCCCTCTATCTCGGAATCTTCGTCTGCGTCCTGCTTGCGCTCAATGCCGGCGCGTACGCATTTATGGCGCGAGAGTACGGATCGCTGCTTGCACCCGCGCTGGGCACGCCCGAAGGCTCGCGCGCGCTTGCGACCGCGATGAGGCGCGTCGCGCTCACGCTGGCAGCACTCGACGTTCCTCTGGTCGCGATCGTGGCGGCAGCGTCGTACGCGCTGGCCCGAGCGACGATCGCCCCGCTGCAGCAGGCGCGCGAACGCGAAAGGCGCTTTGCAGCCGATGCCGCGCACGCCCTGCGATCGCCGCTGACGGCGATTTCCGCGATCGCTCAGGCTGCGCGCGCGAATGCATCGGTGGAAAGCCGCAACGCGTTCGAAGCGATTGCGAACAGCGTGCGCGAGGCATCGGCAGTCGTGTCGGATCTCTTGACCCTGGCACGCAATCCCGCTCCCGGCGCGTTGCACTGCGAGCCGCTCGATCTTGCGGCCGTAGTAACGGCTTCGTCGCACGATACGCAGCCGATTGCAGCGGCCCGTGCGATACGGCTGGAGGTCCACGCGGGCAGCGCGATCGTCAACGGCGATCAACGGCGTCTGCGGGAGCTGGCGCGCAATCTCCTCGAGAATGCGATTCGTCACGCTCGCGGCACGGTTTCGATCGCCTCGCAACGCAACGGCCGGAGCTGCGAGATCGTCGTTGATGACGACGGCGACGGCATTCCGGAGACCGACCGCCAGCGCGTCTTCGAACGCTTTTATCAACGCACCAGCGATGGATCCGGGACGGGGCTGGGCCTGGCCATCGTGCGCTGGATCGCGCGCGCGCATCAGGGTACGGTAGCGGTGAGCGCGGCTCCAATCGGCGGCGCGCGGTTCGTGGCCTCGATTCCATCCCACGGCGAACGCTCGAGCGCAGAAGGGGTTTGGGAGCGCCTTAACGCGTAAGTCTGGCGCGATGCCGTTCCAGACGCTCCACGAGTTCATCGATGCGTTGCGCGCCGCCGGCGAGCTCCACGTTGTGGACGCGAGCGTCGATCCTCGGCTGGAGATCAGCGAAATCACCGATCGCGTCGTCAAGTCGGGCGGGCCTGCGTTGCTTTTTACCAACGTCAAAGGCTCGCGCTTTCCGGTGCTTACGAATCAATTCGGCACGCACCGCAGAATGGCGATGGCGCTCGATGCGGCCCAGCTCGACGACGTCGGCGCTCGCATCCGCAAGCTCACCGAGCTGACGCCGCCGGGCGGTTCGCTCTTTGAAAAGCTCGGGGGAGCGCTTCGGATGGCGCCGCTCGCAAACGCGATTCCGAAGGTCGTCCGAAATGCCGGCGTGCACGAGGTCGTCACGCGCGAGGTCAACCTCACGGCGTTGCCGGTGCTCACCACCTGGCCGCTCGACGCCGGACCGTTCATCACGCTGCCGCTCGTCATCACCAAGAATCCCACGACCAACCGTGTCAACGTCGGAATGTATCGCATGCAAGTTTTCAGCCCGACGGAAACCGCAATGCACTGGCAGCGGCACAAACACGGACGCGCGCACGCCGATGCATGGGGCGCGAAGATTCCGGCCGCGGTTGCGATCGGCACGGAGCCCGCGCTTACGTACGCGGCGACCGCGCCGCTCCCGCCGCTGCTCGACGAGTTTGCCTTTGCAGGGCTGCTGCGCGGCAAGCCGGTGGAACTGGCGCGCGCCAAGACCGTCGATCTGATGGTGCCGGCCGAGGCGGAGTTCGTGCTAGAAGGATACGTGGACAACGAAGATCTGCGCGTTGAAGGCCCGTTCGGCGACCACACCGGCGTCTATAGCCCGGCCGACCGGTATCCAACGTTTCACGTCACCTGCATCACTCACCGCGCGAAGCCCATCTACGCTGCGACGGTCGTCGGCAAACCCCCGATGGAGGACGCGTGGCTGGGAAAGGCCACGGAGCGAATTTTCTTACCGGTTTTGCAAGCGATGCTTCCCGAAGTGGTTGACATGAATCTCCCCGTCGAGGGCGGCTTTCACAACCTCGCAATCGTTTCGATCCGCAAGTCGTATCCGGGACAGGCAAAAAAGGTGATGAACGCTCTGTGGGGGCTGGGTCACATGATGATGCTCACGCGCGTCCTCATCGTGGTCGATGCCGACGTCGACGTGCAGGATCCGCGTGCCGTGGCGTGGTTCGTGCTCAACAACTTGGCGCCCGAGCGCGACGTCGTGACGATGCCCGGACCCGTCGACGACCTCGATCACGGCTCGTACAGCGTTGCATACGGGACGAAGCTCGGCATCGACGCGACGCGTAAGGACGCTTCGGAAGGTTACTCGCGCGCGTGGCCGCCGGAAATGATCATGGACGACGTGACCCGCGCGCTCGTTACGGAGCGCTGGAAGGCCTACGGACTCGATCGTATCGAACGCGCGCTCCAACCTGACGAATGGTCGGGACAAGGCTTGGGCGCCGTTGCCCGGCTGCTGCGGTCGCCTGCGCCGCAATGAAGGCCGTCGCTCTATTTTTGCGCGAGATCCGCATCGAGCATACGCTCTTCGCGCTGCCATTTGCGTATGTCGGGGCGATTCTGGCTGCACGCGGAATTCCGGGGGCGGCCCCGCTTGCATGGATAACGCTTGCGGTGCTGGGAGCGCGCACCGCGGCGATGGCGGCAAATCGTTTCCTCGATCGCGAGATCGACGCGCGCAATCCGCGCACGGCGCGCCGCGCCCTCGTGAGCGGCACGCTCTCGCCGGCCGTTATGGTGTGGGCCTTCGTTGCCGGCCTCGCGCTGCTGCTCTGGGCAGCCTGGATGCTCAATCCGCTCTGCGTCAAGCTGATGCCGGTGGCGGCGCTGCTCTTATTGACCTATCCGCTCTGCAAGCGCTTTACGTGGATGACGCATTTCGTGCTCGGCGCGGTCGACGGCCTGGCACCGCTGGGGGCCTACATCGGAATCGCGGGGCGCGTTACGCTGCCGGCGATCTTGCTATTCGTCGCCGTGACCATCTGGGTAGCGGGCTTCGACATCATTTACGCGCTGATGGATCTGGGAATCGACCGCGCGCAAGGCATTCGGTCCCTGCCGGTTCGCTTCGGCGAAGCGAGCGGGCGCGTACTTCCCATCGTGCTGCACGCCGGAATGCTGCTGCTGCTGGCCGGTGCGGGCGCGCTCGCCGGCGCCGGCCGGACGTATTTTCTCGGCGTTGTCTCAGTCGCCGGATTGATCATCTATGAGGAGTACCTCTTTCGCAGCGGGGAAAATGTCTTCGTCATCAACGAACGTGTCTTTATCTCGAATATGACGTTTTCGGTCGTCTTTCTGCTCACGACCGTCGGCGGATACGTATGAAGCGCCGCGCCTTCATCGCGGCCGCTGCCGCGGCCACAGCCGGCGGCGCGGTCCCGGCTCGCGCTCAAATTATTCCAACTCAGCCGATCCTTCCGCAACAGCAGTACCTCCAGCAACTGACCATCGGCGTGAACGTCACGCTCTCGGGAGCGTTGCAGAAATACGGCGCGGAGGTCGTCAAGGGCGTTCAGGCGGCCGTCGACGAGCAGAACCGTTTCAACGCGCCGATCTCGCACGTTTGGGCGCTGCGCCCACTCGACGACCGCAACGATCCTGGCCTTGCGGCCTCCAACGCCAACGTCGCGGCCGCGGACTACAGCGTGATCGGCATCGTCGGAAACCTCACGGCACCAATGACGCTGGCTTCGCTGTCGCGCTATGCAAACGTGGGATTCGCGGTCGTCGTTCCGACCGTTACCGCCGACTCGGTGACCAAGCGGGGATATCACAACGTCTATCGCCTTCCGGCAAAGGACAGCTCGTCGGGACGACTCTTTGCCGGCGCCGCGCTGGAAGGGAAACGCGGAGTTTCAACGCTGGCGGTCGCCTTCGACGGCGACTACGGCTACGACGTGGCCAACGGATTCGTCCAACAGGCGCGGACCGACCACCATCCGTCCGAAGTTTTGCTTTTTCCGCTGGCAAAAACCGATCCGGCGCAGGCTGCCCGCACGATTCTCGACCGCTCGCCAGGCTACGTGTTCTTGGCCGGAAAGACTACCGAGCTGGGGCCGATCGCCGAGGCGCTGCGACTAGCGGGGTTCACCGGCGAGTTTGGAGCCAGCGACGGTTTTTACAACACCGACACGATCGCGTCGTATGCCAAGACGCTGGGCGACGCCTACGTCGCATCCTCGTTGCCGCCGCTCGACCGCATTCCAAGCGCGATGCAGCTCGTGACCGATTTCCAACGCGAGGTCACGCAGATCACGGCTTTCTCGGCCTACGGCTACGCCGCGGCGCAACTCATCATCGCGGCGGCGCAGCGCGGCAACGCGGTCTCGCGCCAAGCGCTGCTCACTTCACTGCAAGAGGGCGGGACGTTCACGACGCTGGTGGGGCAGTTCGCCTTCAACATCAGCGGCGATCCGCTCATCCCCAACATCTTCCTCTACACCGTGGGGAGCGACGGTTTCAAGTTCGCTCGCCCCGCAATCCGCACCGGCTTCGTTTTTTAGCGCACGTACTCGTCTTCGGGGACGACGCGCAGCCGGTGCGGCGGTCGAACCTTTTCCTTCGGCTGCTCCTCGTTGTCTTCGATGGCGAGGACGAAGCGCAGGCGCCAGGCGCCCAGCGAAAGTACGAAATGCGTTCCGATGATCTCCACGATCAAGCCTCCACGCGCTGCCATTGCCACACGGCAAGCGCCCCGTAGACGACGATAAATACTAGCTGCATCGCAAAACGCTGCGGAAAGTTGGAATCGGCATAGCTCATGCTTCCGTTGTTGTTTGGCGTGGCTACCGACACGTAGGTCAACGGGTCGAGGCGCGAGAGCACCCAGGCTATGTCGTGAACGAAGAGCGCGACGACGTTGCCCGGCGGAATGAGCGTCAGTAAGCCGAGCAGAAGCGCCGCCGGCCAGGCAAAGCCGAGCACCGCGACGTAGCCGCGTCGCAGCCAGGTCGTCGCCGCACACAGCATCGCGTACCAGGCGACCGGGACTGCGATGCCCATCGCGATCGCCCGCGAGTTCACGCCGCTGAAATCGAGGCTGGGCGATTCGAAGAGCAGCTGGCAGAGGTAGAAAGCTATCACCGTGAGGAGCGACGCGGCGATGATTCCCGCGGCATCGACGCCGATCGCACCGAGCGCGTAGCGCACCCGCGAACACGGTTTGGTCAGCGCAATCTCCAAGTGCCCGTCGACTTCGCGCGCCAACGGCGCCGCCAAAATCGTCGCGACGATGAGCGCCACCACGTCGGCCAGCGCCATGTAGTAGAGCATCGGGACGGCGCCGTTGGTATCGATAACGGTCGTGGTGACCGAACCGTGCTGCGATTCGGTAACGTGGATGCTGCCGACGTTGATGTTATTGTGCTCGTGCTCCGCGTGCTTGGTCGGCTCGGTTACCACGATATGCTTTCCCGCACGACCGTAATCGTCGATCACCGCGTGGGTCTGATCGACCGGGTCGTCGATGATCATTCGCTTCGTCCCGTCCGGCAAGACCGTGTGGGTGACCTTCGTTCCGGGGTCGAGCGTCATGTGCGTGATCCAGGCGTCGGGCGACATGTATCTCGAGACCGAAATTCGCAAAACCACGGCGAGCGCGACCAGGATCGCAAGAATAATTGCAACGGTGCGAAGACAGTTGCGGATGCGAAGCCATTCAACGTAGTTCATGACGAGCTTTCCTTTGCGACGATGTCGGCGGTCGCGGTTTGAGGCGAAACGGCATACAGGAAGATGTCTTCGAGATTGAGATCGACCACGCGCACGCCCATTGCGCCCGCGCTCGAGAGGCGGCCGGCGATCTCGTCGGCGCCGCCGGTGACGAGCAGCCGGACAATCCGTTCGGTACGATCGGTACGGGCGACGCGCGGATCGTTGGCGATGCCGTCGAGCGTAAACGTCACGTCGGGGAAAATGCCCTCGACGATCTTGCGATCGCCCTTGAGATCGTCAACCAGGCCCGCAAGCACCAGACGACCGCGGTCCATGACGGCGATCTGCTCGGCGGCGCGCTCGACTTGGCCGATCTGATGCGACGAAAAGATCACCGAGTTGCCCTTAGCCGCTTCATTGATCATCAGCGTTAGCACGTGACGCTGATTGATGGGATCGAGCCCGCCGGTGGGCTCGTCGAGCACGAGAATCTCGGCGTTGCGCGCAAACGCGAGCGCCACCATGACGGCCGTCTTCATGCCTTTGGAGAGCACGCGCGCGCGCCGGCGCTTGTCGACGTTGAACGTCTCCAGCAGCTCGGCGGCGCGCGCCGGATCGAACGCGGCAAATGCGTGGCGATTCATCTCGACGTGCTCTTCGACCGTCATCCAATCGTAGAGCACGCTACGCTCAGGGAGGTAAGCGATCCGCTCGAGCATTGGCGGCGTCAGCGGCTTGCCGTCGTAGAAAATCGTTCCGCTCGTCGCGCGCGCCAATCCCAGCATGCATTTGAACGTCGTCGTCTTTCCGGCGCCGTTGGGTCCGAGCAAGCCGAAGACGGTCGCGCTCGGGATCTCGAGCGAGAAACCGTCGACGGCGGCTACCGGGCCGTAAATCTTACGTAAGTCTGTAATCGTAATGCTCATGCGTACTCGCTTTTCAGAGGTCGCCGCCGAACCAGCGTTGCAGCGCAGCTTCAAAAAGTTCGCGCACTTCCCGGCGCGTAAGGCCGACCGATTTCGCTTCCCGAAGCGCTACGCTGAGTGCGTCGCCGCCAATCTCGGCCGCCACCTTCGGCTGGTCGCCGACGCCGTCGGCGCGCACGAAGGATCCGCGGCCAGGAGCCGTTTCGATCACGCGCTCGCGTTCCAAATCGCGGTACGCGCGTGCGACGGTGTTCGGGTTGACGGTTAAGTCGATTGCCAGCTGCTTCACGGTCGGAAGCTGCTCGCCCGATTGCAGAACGCCGAGCGCTACGGAACGTTTGATTTGCTCGACGATTTGCAGGTAGATCGGCACGCCGCTGCGTGGATCGACCGTCAGCACGGCCGGCATCTGTCTCTCCGGAGCTCCTTTAGAACTTCGGTCCCCAGCCGGGGAAGAGCTCGGTCGAGCGCCGATCGGGCAGACGCACGGGAGTGCGAACTTCTCGAGCCGTCTCGGAGTCGTTTACGAACGTGGTGTGAATCATGATGGGGTCCTTTCTTTCGGTCCGTACTATCACGCTATCGTACTAGTACACTAGTACAATAGCGCAACAGTACAGGCCTGTCAAGACCCTCACGGCACAAAAACGCGCAGCGCCCGCGGGAGGACCTCGAAACGGGCCGGGGTCGTGGCCGCGGGTTCCCCGTCGGCGGTGACCCGCCGCGGCCGGCGGGTTTTGACTTCGAATGCCGCCGACCGGAAGATCCGCAATCCTTGGCCCGGCTGCCGCCGGCCGCTCAAGACGGCGGCCGCGACCGAGAGAAACTGGCCGAGGCCCTCGATCTCGACGGCGTAGCAGTCGAGCAAGCCGTCGTCGATTGCGGCATCACCGACCGTAATGAATCCACCAAAGCGGGGGCTGCTGGCCACCGTAACCTGCATCGCCTTCAGCCGCTCGAGCTTCCCGTCGAAGACGATTTCAGCCGTAAACGGTCGCGCGTGCCAAAGCGCGGGGAAAACGCTTGCGGCGATCGCGAGCAGACCGTAGCGCTGCTTGTCGGCGGGCTTTTGAAGACGCGTAATCCGACTCGATAATCCGATGCTGGCTTCGGTCACGTAGTCAGCGCGGTTGACTCGAGCCACGTCGATCGCACGGGTTTTGCCCGCTGCGATGACCGAACAGGCGCCCTCGACGCCGAGCGGAATCGCAAGCGTGCGGGCCAGATCGTTGAAGGTTCCCAACGGCACCAGACCGATGGGAACCTCCAGCGCAAGCGCCCGTGGAATCTCTCGCGAAAAAGTGCCGTCGCCGCCGGCCACCACGATGGCGTCAAAATCCGCCAGCGAGCCGTCTTCGATCGTCTCGATGCCGAGGTGCGCGAGGTGCTCGCGCACCGAGGCGCCTAATTGACGGCCGCGCCTGGCGCGCGGATTGACGACCAAAAGCGCGCGCATTCCCCGGGGTTAGTTGCGGCGCAACAGTCGAAGGTAAGCGACCCCCGACCACAGGGCGATGCCTGCAAGGACGAGCGTGCCCCCGACCATCACCACGTAACCAAGAGCTATTCCGATTTTCGTCGACGCATCGATCTCCCCGACCGCCTTCACCGACGCCGTCAGGCTCTCATAGACTCCGTGGAAGACGTACCAGACGATCGCCGCTGCGGGAGCGGTAAACAGAAAGATCGTTAGATAACGGCTTTTTTGCCGGCGGTCGTCCACGTCTCAACGGCAGTTCGCCGCTCTCGGTCGAAGAAACCCTTTCCACGATGGCGATGAGTAAACGGCGCCCGCGCCCGCACAACCCGTTGCCCGAATCGCGTTACGAAGTGCTGGCCCTCTTTACCGGCGCGATGGTGGGCGCATCGCTGTTCATTACGGCAACCGGCGCCCTGACGACGTTTTTGGCGTCGGCGCTTCATTTGACTCAGACGCAGCTCGGTTTGGTTCTCTCGATTCAACTGCTCGGTTCGGTTGCGATGACGTCCGTGGCCGGATTGCTCACCGATCGGTTCGGCGATAAGGCGATCGTCCGCTGGAGCGGCGCCTTGATGGGCGTCGCACTGATCCTGGCCTCGCTGATCCAGAACTTTGCGTGGCTGATCGTCTGGCTATTCGTCTACGGAATCGGCTACGCGGCGGTGACGCCGGCCGGCAGTCACGCAATCATCTTCTTCTTTAAAAAGGCCGATCGCGGACTGGCTATGGGCGTTCGGCAATGCGGCGTTCCGCTCGCGGGAGTGCTCGGAGCGCTGCTGTTACCGGCGATCGCAGCACACGCTGGATATCGTGGAGCGCTGGTTGCCGCCGGCGCGCTGACGCTGCTGGCATGCTTCCTCGCGGCAGGTTTGTATCGAGAGCCGCAAGAGCTCGAGGGTGAGCGCGTTTCGGTGCGGACGATGTTTATCGAGATGCTGGAGATCGCGCGCGAGGGGCGCCTGATCTTGTTGACGATCACTTCGATGATCTTAGTCTGCGGTCAGTTCGCGCTGCTGGGCTTCTTGACCCTGACCTTCGTGCGCGGTGCCGGGTTTGCGGTCGAGCTGAGCGTGACGCTCTTCACCCTCTCGCAGCTAGCCGCCGTAGCCGGGAGATTGACGTGGGGCTGGATCAGCGACCGCATCTTCGGGGGCAGCCGCACGTTGCCGCTTGCCGTCGTCTGCCTTCTCACCGCGATCGTCGCGCTGTCCGTCTCGTACGTTCAAGCCGGAATGGCGGTCTGGACGGCCGCGCTGCTCGCGTGCGCGCTCGGATTCACCGCCGAGGGCTGGTTCGGCGTTAGCGCGGTCGGGTTCGCCGAAATCGGCGGCGAGGAGCACTCGGGCAGCGCGCTGGGCGTCGGACTAGCCTGGACGCTGCTGGCAGCGATGTTGACGCCGACGATCTTCGGAGCGATCTGTCAGACGCAGGGCTACGTTGCGGCGTGGCGGTGGCTGGCGCTCTTAGAAGTGCTCGGCATCATTCCGGCGCTGCTGGCGAGTTCAGTCGTCGTCAGGACTTTGCGTCGAGAGGGGCTGTCGTAAGAAGTAGCTCGGCGAATACTTCGCTGGAATCGGCTGGAACGGAATCGGCGACTGCGAGAAATCGAAACAATCCGAGAGATCGTCCGACCGTTCGTCGGTCGTATGCATCGACCCCAGCCCGAACGTCTCTTCGACGAACCTTAGGATGCTGCCGAATTCGTGAGGAACGTGCGAAATGTAGTGCGCTTTCGCGTACGGCGAGATGACGATCAGCGGAACGCGAAAGCCGAGCTCGTAGGAGTTGTAGCGTGCCGGCGCAACGTGATCGTACCATCCTCCCCAATCGTCCCAAGTGACGAAGATCGCGGTGTCGCCCCAGTACCCGCTCTTACCGATCGCGTTGACGACGGAAGAAACCCATGACGGTCCCGTACCGTTAGTGACCCCGGCGTGATCGGACGCAAGCGCGGTCGGCGTCACCCAGGAAACGGTTGCCAAGCGCCCATGGGCGATGTCGCTGAGAACCGTGCTTGGCGGCGAAACGACTCGAAGCGAATACTCCTTGCTCTCGCGGATGTGGAGAATTGCGTCGGGAGCGTTCCACAAGCCCGGCGCGACGTTATCGAGGTAGTACGTCCAGCTCAGCGACTTCTTGGCAATGAGGTCCATCAGGGTCAGGCGGTCGAAGCACGGATACATCGCCTGGTTCTCGTTGCCGAACGGATCGATCAGCCAAACGAACGAGCCCAGCGGCGAGTCGCAGCCGCCGGTGAATCCGCCGCTCGGCGCAAAAGCGTTCGAAGCGGCCCGCAAGTCGGAACCGTTGGCGATCGTCGACGTGCCGCTGATGATATACTGATGGGCCGGAAAACTCGGCCCTTCGTTGCTTTGAAACATCCGGTCGGCAAACGTGTAGCTCTCGGCCATGTCGAAGTAGGGTTGCACCTCGCTTTTTGGCACGTAGGCGTAGGCGCGCAAATAGGGCGGGGGACACTTCGCTCCCACCTTGCACGTGGAAGTAACCTCGTTAAAGCCGTTTAATTGCCCGTTGGCATCCTCGATCAAGAAGGCTTGGTGTTCGTGGTCGGTATCGTACGGCGCGGTCAGCAGCTCCGGCTTCAGGTTGACCGTCTTTCCGTGAGAGTTCTTTCCGCTGCGCACCGTGTCGGCGCCCGGAAGGCCGTTGAAGAGATTGTCGACGCTTCGATTCTCTTGAAAGATGATGACGACGTGAGCGATCTTCGAGGCTGAGGACGGGCGCGCGAGCGAACTGCTCGGGCTTCCCAAATCCCCGGCGTCGAAATTCTTACCGCACGCGGTTAACGCGAGCAATGCAAGCGCCGGCGCCGCGATTCGTTTCATGCTACGGAGCGATTTGGAAGATCGTGCCGTCGTCGGCACTTCCTCCGGCGAACGTCGTCCCATAGAGCGAGTCGCCGGCCGAAACGAGTCCTGCAAATGGATTCGCGCCGTTTTTGTCGCCTCGCAACCGATAGAGTATCGTGATGCCGCCGGATGGCGTGATTGCGTAGATCGTGCCGCATCCGACGATACCGCGTCCGATGCACGCCTCTTCCGTGTTCCCGCCATATTCGGTCGTTCCGTAGAGCACCCCGCCGCTAGCGGTCAGCCCGGCGTACGGCAATGCGCCATCCGGCGCGCCTTGGAAGCTGTGCAGCACGCTTTCGGTCCCCGACGGCGTGAGCGCAAAAACCGTCCCGGAGTCGTCGTAAGCGCCTCCGAGTGCGGTCGTTCCGTAAAACGTTCCGCTTACGGCAGTCAGTCCGGCAACCGGCATCGCGCCGTCCGGGTAGCCTTTGAAGCTATAGAGCGCGCTCTCTTTGCCCGAGGCCGGCAGTTGGAAGACGCTTCCGTTGTCGTAGGTGCCGCCAAAATTCGTCGTGCCGTACAGCACCCCGTTGACGTCGATCAGCCAACTCGACGGGCACGCGCCATCGGGCCTGCCTCTAAAACGATAGAGGACGCGTTCGTTCCCGGCGGTCGTAACTTTGAAGACGGTGCCGCAGCCGACGATGTCTTGATAGTGACAACTGGGATCGCCCCCGGCATTAGTCGTTCCGTAGAGTGCGCCGTCGGCGACGAGCAGCCCGGCCAGCATCGGCGTCGCCCCGTCCATGCCGCCCTTGAAGCTGTACAGCACCTTCTCGGCGCCCGCCGACGTTACGGAGAAAACCGTGCCGTCGTTATTCGCGCCGCCGTACTCGGTCGTTCCGTACAGCACTCCGTTAAGCTCGACCAGATTTCCCTCGGGCTGCGATCCGTCGGTCCCGCCGGCAAAGTTATGCAGCACGCGCACTTTGCCCGATACGCCGCGAACGAAGACCGTGCCGTCGCTGTTAGTTCCGCCGCCGGTCGCGGTGCCGTAGAGCGCGGTTCCGATGCTCGTCAGCCCGGCCGGCCCTGAGCCCGCCGGTCCCGCGAAGGCGTAAAGTTGCTCGAAACCCTTGGACTGCAGCGGCCCTACGCGGTCGGGATTCTGTGCCGCCGGCGGCAATGCGCTTGTCACGCGCGCGCAACCCGCAAGCGTCAGCCCGCAAAAAAATATAAGTGGTAGTCGCGTATGAAGAACTCCGGCGGCTGAATTTCCCGCCGACGGCGAAGCTAGTCCTTCAAGCCGCTCGCTTGTGCTGCTCGTGCAACGCTTAGAGAGCGGTTAAATCAATGCCCAGAAAGGGACTCGAACCCCCACGGTGTTGCATTTCCCCAGCCGCGTAAACGCGGCCGGGGACCCCAATCGTCTGAGAACCGCTCCGCGCGTTCGCGCTCCGCTGTGGTGGCAACGCCGTGGAACGCTTGCGTAATGCCCAGAAAGGGACTCGAACCCCCACGGTGTTGCCACCACTGGTACCTGAAACCAGCGCGTCTACCAATTCCGCCATCTGGGCGTATGCGGGGCTCACGCGTTCCGCAGCGGTGGTGACGGCCTGCGAGTAGGGATCCAGCTCGCCTGCGCTTTCGATCGAAACCAAAGGAAGAACCATAGAGGCTCCTCCAAACCACGATGCCGCGTTACGGGTTTCGGAGAGGGGCCGCACGTCACGCGCCGCGAATCGCAGCCCCGCGCCCAGATGGCGGAATTGGTAGACGCGCTGG
>Ga0187783_10002499_pt1 | contig 13648 bp, 12 predicted proteins | sample 1015_SJ02_MP02_2_FD_132471 | JGI IMG/M metagenome (GOLD analysis project Ga0187783, IMG submission 132471) | Tropical peat soil microbial communities from peatlands in Department of Meta, Colombia - 1015_SJ02_MP02_20_MG | ecosystem: Environmental > Terrestrial > Soil > Wetlands > Peat | place...
ACCGCTGCCACCGGTGTCGCCGGGTGCTGTGCTATGTTCGAAGCGCCGCCCCGCAGCCGAAGGCAGCGCATATGAAGGACCTCAAGATCGGCGAGCACGAGCTGCTCACCTACCTCCATCCCGACACCCTCATCGGGGCGCTGATCTACCTGCTGCTCTTCGTGCTGATGGCCATGGTGCTGAGCCGCACCCTGCGCGGCGCCGTGCGGGCCGCAGTTACCCGCACCGGGCACCTCGATCGCACCACCGTCAGCTTCCTCGTGCAGATGGGCACCGCCACCATCTGGGTGGTCATGATGATCCTCTACGCCCATCTGATCCCGGTGCTGCGTGCGATGGGTACCGCGCTGCTCGCCGGCGCGGGTGTCGCTTCGGTGGTGATCGGGCTCGCCGCGCAGAGCACGCTCGGGAATCTCGTGGCCGGCGTCGCCATTACCATTTACCGGCCGTTTCGCCTCGGCGATACGCTACAGGTCAGTGCGCCAACCGGGACCGAGGTCGGCACGGTTGAGCTCATCTCGCTGGGCTACACGACGCTGCGTACCGCCGACGGACGGTGCGTGGTGCTGCCCAACAGCAGTGCCGCGAGCCAGGTGACCGTCAACCTCAGCGCCACCCGCTCCAGCGCCCCGTTGCCGGTCGTCATCAAGCTCAGTCGCGAGACCGACCTCGAGGCGGCGCGCCGCCTCGCGGAGCGCACCGCGGCGGAGACCCTCGATCAGCAGGCGGTCATCGGCTGCTTCCTGACACGTATCGACGATAGCGGCGCGGTGCTCGAGCTGCGGGTGCGCGGACCGGCCCCTGCCGAGCGCGACTCGCTGCATTCGAAGCTGCTGGTGGCGCTGGCCCAGCGTTTTGCGGCCAGCGGCCTCAACGGCTCGGGTGCGCGGCCGGGCTTCTCCTGAAGCCGATCGGCTGTCCGCGCCGACCGTGTCGGGGCGCGTTGGACAGCCTCGAGGAGGCGACGCTAGACTCAACTCGTGGCTCCCCAACAGCGTTCCCTGACCCTTAAGATCGGCGCGCCGGCCGAGCTCACTCTGGTGCGCCCCGATGGCACCGAACACGCGGTGCACCCGCTGTGGCTGCGCGAGCGCTGCCGGGATGCCGGCAGCGTCGACCTCAAAACGCAGCAGCGTCTGCAGGACCCCTCGGATTTCGATCTGGGGCTGCGTGTGCTCGCGGTGTCGCAACCCTCGCCGGGGGCCTTCCGCGTCCGCTTCAGCGACGGGCACGAGGCGAGCTTCGTGGCCGAGGAGCTGCTCACCGAGGCCGCACTCGCCGACAACAGTCACGATTGCCCGGCGCCGCGGCTGTGGGAGGGCACGCTCGCGGAGCTGCCGCGGGCGCGCTGGCGCGCCGACCCGGCTGATGCGGAGCTGCTGAGCTGGCTCGAGGCCTTCCTCACGCTTGGCTTCGTGATCTTTGAAGGCGTGCCCACGGCACCCGCCTCGGTGCTCGAGGTGGGTGCGAAGTTCGGCTTCACGCGCGAGACGAACTTCGGCGCACTCTTCGACGTGCGCTCGACGCCGGACGCCACGGATCTCGCCTATACCGCGTTGTCCCTCGACCCGCACACCGACAACCCCTACCGCACGCCGGTGCCGGGGATCCAGCTGCTGCATTGCCTGGCGAACGAGACCCGCGGCGGCCTGTCGACGCTGGTGGACGGCTTCGCCGTGGCGCAGGCGCTGCGCCGGGAGGAGCCAGCGGCCTTCGACATCCTCACTTCGACCCCGGTGCGCTTCAAGTACATCGACACGGCGACCGAGCTCACCGCGAGCGCGCCGCCTATCGAGCTCGATGTCACCGGGGCGCTCAAGGCGGTCCATTTCAGCCCGCGGCTCGATTTCGTGCCGCTGTTCGCACCGCAGCGGCTCGATGCCTACTACCGCGCGCGGCGCGCCTTCGATCATCGGCTGCGGGCGCCGCAGTTTGAGATCCGCTTCCTGCTCGGCGCCGGCGACCTGGTGATGTTCGACAACTGCCGGCTGCTGCACGGGCGCACCGCCTTCGACCCCGCCGAGGGGCTGCGACACCTGCAGGGCTGCTACATCGACATCGACGGGCCGCGCAGCCTCTACCGGGTGCTGCGCCGGCGTCTCGGGCGCGCCACCGACATCCGGCGCAGCGCATGAGCCGCATCGTGAGCTTCCGCCGCATGGCGGACGGCACGCGCGCAGACTACCTGCTGCTCGATGAGTCCGAGCGGCGCTACGCGACCGGGCTCGGCACACGCGTGCTCGAGGCGCTCGGCAAGCTCGATCATTCCCTCGAAGGCTACCCGGTGAGCCGCCTGCAGCACTCGCTGCAGGCCGCAACGCGCGCGCTGCGCGACGGCGCCGACGAGGAGCTGATCGTCGCCGCGCTGCTGCACGACATCGGTGACGAGCTGGCGCCTTACAATCATGCCGAGTTCGCCGCGGCCATCATCCGACCGTACGTGCGCCCGGAAGTGACCTGGATCGTGGCGCAGCACGGCTTGTTTCAGAACTACTACTACGTGCACCACTTCGGTGGCGATCGCAATGCCCGCGACCGCCTGCGCGATCATCCCCACTACCAGGCGTGCGTGCACTTCTGTGCCGCCTGGGACCAGTGCTCCTTCGACCCGGACTACCCGTCCGAGCGGCTCGAGTACTTCGAGCCGATGGTGCGGCGGATCTTCGCCCGCGAGCCGCACGACCCGCGCTACATGGCCGCACCTGACGCCGCGACCTGAGACTCCCGGCGGCTGCGCCTCACAGCCCGCTCTTGATTCGCGTCCAGGTGCGCGTCCGCAGCCGCTGGTAGCGGGCGTCGAACTCGGTCGGCAGGAAGAGCCGCGCCCGCACCTGCGGCGGTGGGTAGATGGACGGATCGTCGAGAATGTCCGCCCTGACGAAGGGCCGGGCGGCGAGATTGTCGTTGCCGTAGTGCGTGTCGTTGGTGATGTCGGCGATGACGTGCGCGTCGAGAATGAAGTTGATGAAGGCGTGCGCCGCGCGCGGGTGCGGCGCGCCGCGCGGAATGAGCAAGGCGTTGTAGGTGATGTTCGAGCCCTCGCGCGGCAGCGTGAAGGCGAGGTGCAGGTCGATGCCGGCGGCGCGCGCCCGCAGCGCCGCGGTCGAGTAGTCGCTCGACCACGCCATGGCGAGGCACAGCTCTCCGGTCGCGAGCTGGTTGATGTAGTCGTTGGAGTCGAACACGCGGATATAGGGCCGCACCGCCATCACCAGCCGTTCGGCGCTCTCGAGATCCTCGGCGCGGCGCGAGTTGGGATCGAGGTGCAGGTACTGCAGGGCGAGCTGCAGGACGTCGTCCGGGCTGTCGAGGAAACTCACGCCGCAGTCGGCGAAACGCGCGATCACCTGCGGCTTGAACAGCATGTCGAGACTGTCGACCGGGGCGTCGGCCAGGCGCGCGCGGATGAGCCCGGCGTTGTAGGCGAAGCCGTTCATGGCATGCAGGTAGGGCGCGGCGTAGCGGTTGCCAGGGTCGGCTTGCGCCTGCACGGCGAGCACCTGCGGGTCGAGATTCTTCCAGTTGGGGAGTTCGCTCTTGTCGAGCGGCTCGTACAAGCCGGCGCGGATCTGGCGCGCATAGTACGCCATGCTGGTGCTGACGATGTCGTAGCCGGAGTCGCCGATCATCAGCTTCGCCTCGAGTGTCTCGTTCGAGTCGAACAGGTCGTAGACGACGCGGATGCCGGTCTGCTGCTCGAAGTCGGCGACGGTATGAAAACCGATGTAGTCGTCCCAGTTATAGACGTGCAGCACGGCTTCCTCGGTTGAGGCGGCCGGCGTGCGCGGCGTGGCAGGCGCACCCTGCGGGTGGGAGTCATGGCAGGCGGTGAGGCCGACGGCGGCGAACGCCGCGCATACCGCTGCTGCCGAGCGCCCGCCCACCGGCTGCGGCTCAGCCGCGCGCGAGCTCCGCGCGCACCCAGTCCTGGAACTGCCGGATGGCGTATTCCTCGGGCATCAGTACGCCGGTGTGATGGGCGAGTGCATGCAGTCCGCGCTGATTCAGCTCGCACACCGCGGCGTCCTCGCTCATCACGATGTCGGTGAACTCCACCGCTCTCGTGATGTCGCGCCCGGTCGTCAACGTCTCCGGGAGGAACAGGAACTCGATGCTCATCTCGGTGCGCTCGGGTGCCAGCGGCAGCAGCCGCACGACGCGCACGTAATCGACGTGCGCCACGATGAAGACCGAGGGCACGCTGGTGAGATAGATGTGCGCCGTCTTGCGGTCCTCGGCGCTGACCCTGGGGAAGGGGACCCCCACCGGCCGGCCGTCCATGGTCCACGATTCCGCGCCGACGCGCAGCCCGCCACCGTACTTCGGATCCTCATCGTCGGCGTGATCCTGCCAGTCGGGATCGTCGCGACGCTCGAGCAGCGCCCGGCCAAAGATCGGCACCAGCTGCGCGAGGCGCGGGTGGACGTTCGGGCAGTGCAGGCACTCGTTGTAGTTCTCCCAGAACACCTTCCAGTTGCACGCGATGGTCTTCTGCAGGCGGTGGCCGACGACCAGCTCGCCGAGCTGCCAGTCATCGAGCCGCCCGAGTGGCAGATCGAAGCTGCGGGCAAACGGGGGCGGGTCGCGTGTGAATGCCGCGAACACGAACCCATTCCACTCGGTGACCGGCAGGCCGTAGAGGGAGTAGTCGCGCAGCTCGAAGCCATCGCCATGCATCTGCGAGGAGGTGCGCAACAGCTCACCGCGCAGGCTGTAACGCCAGCTGTGATACGGGCAGACGATGCCGGCCGCCGGGAACTGTCCGGCGGCCGTGCGGCACAGCGCTGCGCCGCGATGCCGGCAGGTGTTGTGGAAGGCGCGCACCGCGCCATCTTCGCCACGTACCACAAAGAGCGACTGGTCGCCGACGGTGAGGGTACGAAAGCTGCGCGGCGCCGCGAGCTCGCCCGCGCGGCAGACGTAGAGCCAATTGCGATACCAGATGCGAGTCATTTCGCGCTCATGGTGCGTAGCATCGAAATACCAGGACGCGGGCAGGGTTTCGACCGGCGTCGTCAGGCCGGCATAACCGGGATCGCGCCGGACGGAAGTTGGCCGGGTGCTCATCGGATTCTCCTCACCACCTGCCCTGCAGCAGGATCGCAGCCCTCAAACGCAAGCCGCCATTGTAATCCAGGGCGACAGATGGCACGTCGCGCGGGACCGCCTAGCGCAGCCGGCCCATCCAGAGAGCCGCGTCCGGCCAGGCAGTCGTGCTGCGTGCGCAGCGAAAGCCGCTGTCTTCGTCGGCTCGGTCGGGTACGCCATAGCGGCGCGTGGCGGCGCGCTTGTTGGCGGGGTTGGTCTCGAGCCACGAGCCACCCTTCAGCACCTTGCACGCGCAGGACTTGGTCGCCGCCAGGTGGGTATAGATCGAGGTGTCCACCCACTGCCAAACGCTCCCGGAAAGCCCCTTGTAGCCTCCGCCGATACCCTCGGGCGGCCCGTCCGTAACGCGTGGCGGGACGGTCAGTGCGCGCGACACGGGGGCGGGATCATCTCCGCCCCAGGGAAAGACATTGCGCTCCGGACCGCGTGCAACGTATTCCCACTCATCTTCCGAGGGCAGTCGCGAGTTGATCGAGTGGCAGTAGGCAACCGCGTCCTGGAACGCAACACCCACGACCGGTGTGTCGTCGTCGGCAGGATGCCTCTTGACGGCATTGCGCCAGCTCCCACCCGGCACCTCCTCGAGCGTCACGCCGTCCGACTGCGTCGCATAGGCAAAGCCGACGCGCTCGGCGTGCGTACGGTAATGCGCGGCCTCGGCAAACTGGCGAAAGGCGCGCACGCTCACCGGCAGCGGGTCGAGCTCGAAGGGCTGGAGCACCCGACTGCGCAGCCGCTCGTCGCTGTAGTCGCAGTAGGGCGAGTACTGCCTGCACAGCGAGGTGGCGGCGCGAATCTGCTCGGCAGTACTGCCGAGGCTCACATGGCGGGGCGCACTCTCGAGCAGTTGACGGACGGCGTTCATCTGATAGCTGTGCTGCGCATCGATCCCGGCTGCCTCGATGCCGAGTGTGTTGAAGAGCGTCAGCACGCGCGCGCCCGCGATTTCGGGGCCCTCAGGCGCAGGCACTGCTCCCGCGGCGACCGTGCCGGCGCCGGATGCCGGAGGAGTGAGCTTGGCGGACGCCGGGGCAGGCGGCGTGCCGGAGCTGAAGAGGCTCACCAGCCGGTGCAGACTCGAGGCGAACGCGTCCGACAGCCAGCTCTCGGAGGCACCAGTCCCGCTGCCTGCGGGCTGCGCGCCCGCGGCCGGCAGTGTCGTCACGGGGGCGGTGGTCACTGCCACCGCGGGGCGGCTTGCCTCCTTGAAATAGAAGTCTGCCCCGATGAGGGAGGAGTATTCCCACGGCACCTGCTTTCCCTGCGTCGCCCCCATTACGTTGACACGCACGTGCTTGAACAGCGTCTCAAGCGGCTCGTGCAGATTGAGCATCGCGTCCGTGAGCGCCGTGGTGTAGGGGCTGTTGCGGCCGGCACCGTCCTCGGCGACCGTGCCGGGTGCCGTCGAGTAGGCGATCAGAATGCCGGTCGGGGCATCCATGATCGCCAGGCCCCGATCGGCCGAGCGCATGCCGCGTACGAACGGATTGTTGCGGCACGCATCGAGGATCACGATGTTGAGGCCATTGCGCGCCAGGCGCATTTCCTCGATGACCCAGTCAGCGCTCACCGCCTCGATCTCGAGGTCGCCCTCGCGGTCGATGTTGGCCTTGGTGGGAATCAGGTAGTTGCGACCGTTGAGCTGCACGCCGTGACCGGCGTAGTAGAAGAGGCCGACGGCATCGGAACCCGCCTTGTCGAGGCTCGCGCCGAAGTCCTGGATGGCGCGCTTCATCGTGGCCTGGTCGGCATTGGTGCGCTCGATGACTCGAAAACCGAGCTGCTCGAGGGTGTCGTGCACCAGCCGGGCATCGTTGGCAGGGTTAGGCAGGAGCCCGCTCGCATACGCACTGTTGCCGATGACCAGCGCGATTCGCTGCTGCGCGGCCGCTCCCGGTATGGGCGCAGCAATCGCCATGGCGACGAAAGTCGCTACAGTCAGGTAATGGGTCAGGCGCTTCATCGGCGCACGCCGTGCGGCTCTTCAGGTATAATTACCGTCCACCAACGCGCTCGGGCAGCCGGGCTCTTGAGCCTGCTACTCCCACTTATTATCGCTGCCCCGCGCCGTTTGGGAAGATGCGCGGCCCTTGGCTTGAGCGGGGACGCCGTGCGGGGGAGATATCATGAGAAGTCGCAGGCGAGTGCGCCTCACCCGACTTACCGCTGCGCTGGTCGCTGGCATGGGGCTCGTTCTCGTCTTCCCCGACTCACAGGCAGGCGTATTCCGCGACGTCCTCGCCTCGGTCGGACTCGCCAAACCGTCGCCGCCAGCGCGCGGCTCGCCGGCCGCGCAGTTGCCCCGGCAGGGCTTTGCCTGCTGCAACCTGCACTACGACGGCGACTGGATCAATGATGGCAACTACGCCGAACTGCCGATGATCCCCGCGGGTACACCGATCGAGGTGTTGAGCTATGGCCGGCACCGCGCTTATGTCAAGGTCGAAGGCAAGCCCATGCGACTCGGTCACGACTACGGGCGCAGCCAGGAAACGCTCGAAGAATGGGTCGCCAAGATCGTACTGAGCGAGGACCCGCGGCCGCGCATCGCGAGCTACCCGCCGCTCGTGCGCGAGGCAATCCAGGCCGGGAAGCTCGTGCCGGGTATGACGCGCGAGCAGGCGATCGTCGCCATCGGTTACCCGCTGACGAGCGAGAATGCCTCACTCGACGCGCCCGTCTGGCGCATGTGGCGCTCGACGCGCGGTGAGTACGAGCTCAACTTCCGCGCCGACGGCCGCCTGGCATCCGTGACGGGCGATGACAGCGTGACCAGCCTCATGCTGTACCCGACGAACCGTTGAGAGGGTCGCACCTGCGCCAGAGGCCGCCGTGCAGGCCATCTACCGCGCCGATGCCGCATACTTGCGCCGTAGCGTGCAGCTTAGACTCAGGGCACGGCAGGCTGTCCGGGGGCTCATATGAATATCCGCATTCTGCAACGTGGGCTTAAGTACTGTGGCCGGGTTGACGCGGTCCGTCAGACTTACCACGTGTTCGAGAGCCCGGGTTACTACTTCGTGCTGTCCTTCGCCCGCGCCAGAGCGCGCCGTGGCTCCGGCTACTTCAACCTCGTCGACAAGGAGGCGGTCGACTACGTCTACCGGCGTGTTGCCGGCACGCGCGCTGTAACGGCCAACCAGGTGCTCGCCGCGGCCCGGCGCACGAAATATGTGCCCACGCGGCTGCTGGCGCTCAACGTGCTCTACGTGCTGGTGGCGCTCGGGCGCGCCGCCATCACCCGCGCCGGCGAGCATCGGCAGCTCTTTTTCACCGTACGCAAGGGACGAGCCGCCGCCTCGCTCCCGCGGTGACCGCAGCGGCTCGCCCTGACACTGCCGAGGGCAAGACCGCAGCGCGCTGCCCGCGGTCGATCGGAACCCGGCCGGTCTCGCGGCGGTCGAATCACACCGCCCGGGCGCTCGCCGCGCCGAACGGACTGACACACTGACCATGAGCCCTGCAGGGACACGCGACGCAGCTTTCGGATCGGGGGAGAGCCTGCACCGCGGCATGATCACGATCTCGATCATGCTGGCGACCATCATTCAGGCGATCGACGGCACCATCGCCAACGTCGCGCTGCCCCACATGCAGGGGAGTCTCTCCGCCTCGCAGGACCAGATCACCTGGGTGCTCACCTCCTATATCGTCGCCGCCGGCATCGCCACGCCGCTCACCGGCTGGCTGACGGATCGCTTCGGCCTCAAGCAGGTGTTGCTCGCCTCGATCGCCGGTTTCACCCTCGCCTCGGTCCTTTGCGGCTTGGCGGACACGCTGGCGCAGATCGTGCTGGCGCGGCTGCTGCAGGGCCTGTTCGGCGCGGCGCTGGTGCCGCTGTCGCAGGCGGTGCTGCTCGACATCTATCCGCGTGAGCAGCACGGCTCGGCCATGGCGGTGTGGGGGATCGGTGTCATGATCGGACCGATCGTCGGCCCGGCGCTCGGCGGCTGGCTTACGGAGGACTGGAGCTGGCGCTGGGTGTTCTTCATCAACGTGCCGGTCGGGGCGCTTGCGTTCTATGGAGTTGGCCGGTACATCCGGCGGCGACCGGCGCAGCGGCGCGTGCGCTTCGACCTGTTCGGATTCGCAACGCTGAGCATCGCCATCGGCGCGCTGCAGCTGCTGCTCGATCGCGGGCAGCAGAACGACTGGTTCTCGTCGTGGGAGACCTGGGCCGAGGCGGCAACGCTTGCCGTGAGCCTCGCGTATTTCATCGTGCACACGACCTTCACCCCGGCGGGCAGGTCGTTCTTCGACTACCGGCTGCTCAGGAACCCCAACTACATCTCCGGCGTGGTGCTCATGTTCCTGGTCGGCATGATCCTGTTTGCGACCCGGGCGCTGATCGCCACCATGCTGCAGAACGTGCTCGGATACCCGGCGACGCTCACCGGGCTGCTGATGGCGCCGAGCGGCGTCGGCACGATGATCGCCATGCTGTTCGTCGGCCGACTGGTCGGCCGTGTCGATGTGCGGATGCTCCTCGGCGCCGGATTTGGCATCACGGCGTTCTCACTGTGGCAGATGACTCACTACGACGTGCTGCTCACGCAGAGCCAGATCATCTGGCCGGGGGTGATCCAGGGCGTTGGCCTCGGGCTCATCTTCGTGCCGCTCGCGACGGCGGCCTTCGCCACGCTCTCGCCGCAGCTGCGCACCGACGGCACGGCCATCTTCAGCCTGATGCGCAACATCGGCAGCTCGATCGGCATCGCGGTGGCGCAGGCGCTGCTGGTGCGCAACACGCAGTTGGCGCACGCCGGGCTCCTCGAGAACCTCACCGCAGCGAACCCCGATCTGCTGCATAGCCCGGTCGCCTCGGCCTTCCATCTTGGCGCGCCACCGGGCTTTGAGCTGCTGAACGACGAGCTCACGCGACAGGCGGCGATGATCGCCTACGTCGACGATTACTTCTTGATGCTCGTTCTCACGCTGTTGGTAATTCCGCTGCTGATGCTGATTCGTCCGGCACGCGAGGAGGCGGCGCCGGGCGGGGAAGCGCTCGCGCTCGAGTAAGCAGCGGCGAGCGCCGGACGGTCGCGCGCACACAGTGGTGCCTGAACCGCGCCACTGTACGGGCGAGCGTCCAGCACCTCGCGGCCCAGCTGCTCGCTGTCATGCGACGCGGCGAGTGCATACTTGATGCATGGTCCAGCGGGAGCTTTTTGCAGGTCCCAGCGCCCTGCCCGAGGGCTTCACCTACGCCGCGGATTTTCTGAGCGCGGTGGAGGAGGGGCAGCTCCTCGGATCGATCAGCGAGCTGTCGCTCGCCCCAGCGCAGTACAAGGAATGGCAGGCCCGCCGCCGCGTCATGAGCTTTGGCGGCAGCTACGATTTCAGCCGCAATGAGCTGAAGCCGGCGCCGCCGATACCCGATTTCCTGTTTGGCCTGCGCGAGCGCGTCGCGCGCTGGGCCGGACTCGCCGTCGGGCGCATTCAGCACGCGATGATCGCCGAGTATCCGCCCGGCAGCCCGCTCGGGTGGCACCGCGATGTCCCGCAGTTCGAAGACGTCTTCGGCGTGTCATTGCTAGGGCACGCGCGGCTGCGTTTTCGGCCCTGGCCGCCGCGCGCAGGCGAGCGTACCGCTTATGCGCTCGAGCTCGCGCCGCGCTCGGCCTACGCGCTGCGAGGTGCGGCACGCTGGCAGTGGCAACATGCGGTGTCACCCACCAAGGAGCTGCGCTATTCGATTACCTTCAGGACACGACGTGCCTGAATCGACGCTTGCCTCACCGGAGGCGCCGAGCCAGGCGCAGCTGATGCGTCTTGTCCGTCAGCGGCTCGGCACGCAGCTCTACGATGACTCCGCAGCGCCACCTGCGGGGGTGGCGATCTACTCACTCTCCGATCCGCGCGATCTGCGTGCGGTACGCTACGTCGGGCAGACTGCTGCACCGCGGCGCCGGCTTCTCCAGCACCTGCGCTGCGCCAGGCTCTGGTTGCCAGACGAGTTGCCGTGGTGGGTGGCATCGCCGCGGTTGCGCCCCCTCTATCATTGGATCCGGGAGATGTACCGCGACGGGGGCCGGCTGCCCGTCATGGTGATCGGTGCGTGGGTCGAGGCGGCGCAGGCACGCCTTGCGGAGCGCAGCGAGATCCAGCGCTGTCTGGAACGCCAGTTGCCGCTACTGAACTACGAGTTGGAGCTCGGCCGCCAGCGGCTGCTGCTCTGAGAGCGAGGTGCGCACGCGCTGCGCCTAGCGCAAGGGGCGGGTGCGAGCCGTTTAGTTTAGTGATCAGCCACCCCCGGGGAAAGCAGGCCGGGTCTTTCTTAACGTGTGCCTAACGACCCCGGCAGTAGGCTGCGCCTTACCCGTATACCGCGCCGTCATCCGAGGAGCTATGAGTAACCTGGGAATCGTTTTTTACGTGGTTGGGGCGCTCTTTACCGTGTACGTCATTGCCGCGACCTGGCGCTCGAAGGATGCGGAAACACACGCCCGCCCCGACCGATCAAGCGACACATCGCGGCACTGACGCGCCGCGCTCAAAGGAGTCGAACGGTGGACGTGGTCTTCATCCTGATTATCGTCGCGCTGCTGGTGACGACGCTGTGGCTGGCGGGCGCGGTGTCGCGTCTCGGGGGTGGCGAATGACACTTCTCTACGTGGTGAGCGGCGTACTCGCCTTGGGGTTGTTCGTCTATCTGCTTTACGCGATGTTTCGACCGGAAAAATTCTGATGACTTCGGCTTCACTGACGTTGATCGCCGTGTTCCTGGCGGTGCTGCTGGCGTGCGTGAAGCCGCTCGGGCTCTACATGGCGAAGGTGATGGAAGGTGAGCCCATCGCGGCGCTGCGCTTCGCGACGCGCTTTGAGGCGCTGATCTACCGCCTGTGCCGCATCGAGTCGTCGGTGGAGATGGACTGGAAGCACTATGCCATAGCGCTCGTGCTGTTCAACGCGATCGGCGCGCTCGCGCTGTATCTGCTGCAGCGCCTGCAGCTGTGGCTGCCCCTGAACCCGCAGCACTTCGCCAACGTGTCGCCGGACTCCTCCTTCAACACGGCGGTCAGCTTCATCACTAACACCAACTGGCAGGGCTATTCCGGCGAGTCGACCATGAGCTATCTCACGCAGATGGCCGGACTCGCGGTGCAGAACTTCCTCTCGGCGGCTTCGGGAATCGTGGTGGCGATCGCCCTGATCCGCGGCCTCGCGCGCCATAGCGCCGCCACCATTGGCAACTTCTGGGTCGATCTCACCCGCTCGACGCTTTATGTCCTCGTGCCGCTCGCGATCATCATCGCGCTGCTGCTGGTTTCGCAGGGCGTGGTGCAGAACTTCAGCGCCTACAAGGATGTGACGACGGTGGAAAAGGTCGCCTATCAGCAGCCGAAGCTGGATGCGGCGGGCAATCCGCTCAAAGACGCCGCCGGCAACCCAGTACTGGAGGATCTCGCCACACAGCAGCAGACGTTGCCGATGGGCCCGATGGCCTCGCAGGAGGCCATCAAGGAGCTCGGCACCAATGGCGGTGGGTTCCTGAACGCCAACTCCGCACATCCCTACGAAAATCCCACGGCACTCTCGAACTTCCTCGAGATGCTCGCCATCGTGCTCATCCCGGCAGCGCTCACTTACACCTTCGGGCGGATGGTGGGCGACACCCGCCAGGGATGGGCGGTGCTGGCGGCCATGGTGATTCTGTTCCTCGCGATGGTCAGCATCGCCGTCTACAACGAGCAGCTCGGCAATCCGCTGTTCACCAGACTCGGCCTCGACCAAGCAGCGAGTGGCGTGCAGCCGGGCGGTAACATGGAAGGCAAGGAGGCGCGCTTCGGCATCGGCGCCTCGGCGCTGTTCGCCACGGTCACCACGGCGACCAGCTGCGGCGCCGTCAACTCCATGCATGATTCCTTCACCCCCCTCGGTGGCTTCGTGCCGCTCTTCAATATGCAGCTCGGCGAGGTGGAGTTCGGTGGTGTTGGTACCGGGCTTTACTCCATGCTGATCTTCGCGATCATCGGCGTCTTTATTGCCGGCCTCATGATCGGGCGAACGCCGGAATATATCGGCAAGAAGATCGAGGCGTTCGAGATGAAGATGAGCGCGATCGCGATCCTGGTGATGCCCTTCATCGTGCTCATCGGTACCGCGGTCGCGGTGAGCGTGACGGCGGGGCAGTCCGCGGTCGGCAACCCGGGGGCGCACGGCTTTGCGGAGATCCTGTACGCGTTCACCTCTGCAAGCAACAACAACGGCAGCGCCTTCGGGGGAATCTCCTCCAACACGCTTTTTTACAACACCGCACTCGGCCTCGTCATGTGGCTGGGGCGTTTCTGGCCGATCGTGGCAGTGCTGGCGATCGCGGGGTCGCTGGCGGCGAAGAAGCGCATCCCGGTGACCGCCGGCACGATGATCACCTATGGACCGACCTTCGTCGTACTGCTGATCGGCACGGTGCTGTTGGTGGGGGCGCTGACCTTCGTGCCCGCCCTCGCGCTCGGCCCGATCGTCGAACATCTCATCTTCTGGGGCAGCGGATCATGACCGAGCTGGCGCGCGAGGCGGGTGCGGTGGCAACGACGCG
>Ga0187783_10002500_pt1 | contig 13647 bp, 13 predicted proteins | sample 1015_SJ02_MP02_2_FD_132471 | JGI IMG/M metagenome (GOLD analysis project Ga0187783, IMG submission 132471) | Tropical peat soil microbial communities from peatlands in Department of Meta, Colombia - 1015_SJ02_MP02_20_MG | ecosystem: Environmental > Terrestrial > Soil > Wetlands > Peat | place...
CGGTCGAACTGAAGTCAACGGGGGCGCCCCAGCGATCCGGATGTCGTCCATCGAGCCGTCTGTGCCGGCGGGCCTCAAAGACCTCTCGGGTGACAGATTTTGGCTATTCGCTCCCTTGCAGCTCCCGACTGTAGTGCTACAATCCGCACAACATTTTGGGGGAGCAAGCCCATGCGTCTGGGGTGCCTGGTCTTATGTCTTCTTGCCTTGTCCTTGTCCAGAGTTGCTGGCGCGCAAACCGCCGGTCGAGACTCCGCGACTGTAGCCGGCTCGGTTTCCTCGAGCGCGGAGAAACCTCTGGCCGACGTCCTAGTCAAGCTCTGCGATCCGGGAGCTAACCCCGTCAGCCAGACTTTTACGCGCGATGGAGGTGAATTTGAGTTTCACGGCCTTGAGCGCGGATCCTACATTCTTACATTCGAAGCCGCCGGCTACGAGAAGGCGCAGATTCAGATCGACGTGAGCCTCACATCGGCCAATAGCATCCAGGTCATTTTGCGGCCGGTGCAAGGCTCGACAACCTCGTCGGCCGCGATCATCTCCTCCCATGAACTCCTTATGCCCAAGAAGGCCCGCGAACTAATGGCCGCCGGAAAACGGAAGCTGTACGTGCAAAAGAACGCGCGAGGGGCGCTGAGCGATTTCCGCCGAGCGATCGATAAAGCGCCTCAATACTATGAGGCCGAGTATGAGATGGGGATTGCGCTGCTCAATTTGGGACAGCGCGCGGACGCTGAAAGGAGCTTTCAGAAGGCCGTGGAACTCAGTGATGGCAGGTTTGGCGATGCCTACATCGCCTTGGGAACTCTCGAGGTCGAGCGTGGCGGCGTCGACCAGGGAGAAAAATCCCTGCGCAATGGTGTCTCCCTCGATCCGAATTCTTGGCTGGGTTTTTTTGAACTTGGAAAACTCGAATTGAACCACGGCCATCTCCCTCAGGCGTTACAAATGGCGGAACGAGCGCGGTCGCTGTCCCCAAGCAGTCCTGCGGTCTATCGTCTTCTCGCCAATATCCACATCCAGCAGAAGGACAGCCGGGCCCTGCTTGGCGATATTGACACCTACCTCACGCTCGATCCGGACAGTCCGGCTGCGGTGCGAGCGAAGGAATTGCGCCAGCAGATCGAGCAACAGCTTGCGAATGAAAAATCGGCGAATCCGCCGAGCCTCTGATCGTAAAGCACCGGCCTCCGCAGCCTATTGGAGGGGCCGAACATTGACGGCCTTGATGTACTGATTGCCGTAGCTTTCAATCTCATAGCTCCCCTTCTTTTTGTCAAAGCGGATCTTCGCGGCCACCATAATTTGTCCCGACCCTTCTCCTTTCTGGTCGAGCGTAACTTGCAGAAATCCGAATGGGTAATCCTTGCTGCGCGTGCCTCGAGACAACTCCAGGAAAGGCATGTTTCGAACCGTCACGATTGTGATCACCGTGCCCACCCCGGTCTGGCGCTTACGCGCCACGGCGATGTCGGTACCAATGCTTCCGACCGGAGCGATTGCCCCGACACGCAGTTTCTCTAGGGTCCGTCGCAAGGCATCGGGGCCATTCGCCCTGAGAGATTCGGCAAGCTGTCTCACTTCGTCATCGCTCGTCCAGCGTTCGATCCGGAATTGAAACACGATTGTTTTTCCGCCCACCGATCCGCCAGTCCCCATCGCGACTGCGGAATAGCCTTCGGGCCGGTCTCGGGGAATACGGTCCAAGCCCGACAGCAGGAGAAAAGCGAATCCAACTGACAGGAGAGTTAGTGGCCCTCTTGTTGAGCGTCTGGTGTGCATGGGCGCCGGGAAAACCCGCACTCCGTGACCTTCCACTCGGAATCGATTGTGCGGGCCTCCCTAGCCCGGGCGACTCGGAATACTGACAGTGCCGCGAAAGGCACGAGGGCAGCGAGCCGCCGCGGCCATGTCTCGTTCCGTCTGCACCGAGGGGCTGATGGAGAAGGAGATCACGGCGCGCGATGCTGTCAATCTGTACAGTTCACGGAGCGTCAACCAGCCGGCTAGTCTCTCTCGGGTGAACGCTCTGTTTCGAAGGATTCTCCGGGAGGTCCAGAGGACGGCATGCAGAGACGCAGTCTGTTGAGGACGGCACAGCTCAGATCTGCGCTGGGCACCGGAGCGGTCGCTTTCGTGCTGATTGCTGCCGCAACGTCCGGACGAGGTTCGATGTCCACTTGCGGAAAGACTAAGCTGTTTAAGGCCCACGGCGTCATTGTCTGGTCCACGCCGAATCATTCGCGCGGCATTTTTTATAAGTCCGGCTTTGCCATCGATGCTGACGGGGCGTTCCGAGCCTACCATCCGAACGACCGATTCGCACTGGACGCATTGGTCCACGCAGGACGCCCCGGGAACTGGTGGGCGTTAGTCACAGATAATGACAAGAAGAACGGACGTCCCGTTGTGCAAGGCGAGTCAGATCCAGCGCCCGGGTATTACGTGTCTACAACTGCCCTGTTTGATCCCGATAACCCCAATGTGCGAGATCCGCGGCGCTACGTGGACGCGGCGAAGATCCCCTATGTCGTGCTTCATCCGAAGGCCCTCAAGTATGCCCGACTAGGCGATTTCGCCACGGTCGTGAACCTTCAAAACGGGCAGTTATCGGGAGCCCTCGCGGCGGACGAAAGCGCGTCCGACCTTCCCGTCGGGGAAGGCTCCATCGCGTTGGCTGAGGCCCTGGGGATCGACTCCAACCCCCGATCCGGCGGCGAGGATGGGCACGTCGCCTATGTGATCTACCCGGGGTCTGGAAACGGCAGGCCCCGGCGCATCGAAGACATCGCATGGAACTCGAAGCAGCTCTTTGAGATGTGGGGCGGGCTCAAGACGCTGGACGCATGCCTAGGACAGTAGTGGGCGAACTGGCTCACCTCACACCCCGCTCATGCCCACGCATTTGGCGTTTACCCCCTACCCTTAGCTCCTCCCTCGCGACTCACAATCTCGTTCATCCGTAAATGAATGCGAGCGGAGGGTCGGGGCATTTTTCGCAGGTCTGACTCCGGTGCAAGCGTCGATCACCAGATGGACAGTGTGGTGTTCGGCCCGCGGAGGCGTCTCGCTGTCTCTTTTAACAGTAGTCTTTCGTTCTTAGTTGATTAACATTTGTCGCGTAGGTTGGCTCTGGCGGAGCTGGAAGGCAAGTCCGCGATCATATGAAGAAGCAACGCCAGGAAACTCCTGATGGAGCTTGGGATTATCGGCGCAAGTTCTTCCACTCCCGAACGACACACAAAGCGCGAACACCCTTCGCACCCTGAATCGTCCGAGCGCAAGGTACCCTTGGTCGTTGACCTTGATCGAACGCTAGTAAGAACCGATCTCCTCCTCGAATCGATTGTAACCTTGCTCCACCGTGAACCGCGCTACGTGTTGTCCCTACCGTTTTGGTGTCTTCGGGGAGAGCTGGTGCTCAAAGAAGAAGTCGCTTGCCGCGTTTCGCTCGACGCTCGCCTCGTTCCTTACAGGTCCGAGTTCCTAGCCTATCTGCAACAGCAACATTCCGAAGGCCGCCCGTTAGTGCTGACTACGGACACCAGTGAGCGGCTTGCGCAGCCCATCGCGGACTATCTGGGAATCTTTGACTGTGTCCTGGCCAGCGACGGAAGCGCCCCTCTATGCGGCGAACTCAAACGAGAGCGCCTGGTCGGTGATTTTGGGGATAAGGGTTTCGACTACGCCGGCCATGGAGGCCAAGATCTGCCGGTGTGGTCCTCGGCACGCAGGGCCATCGTGGTCTCCTCAAACGACCGGCTTGTTCAGGCTCTGGCACCGCTGGTGCCCATCCAGAACGTCTTTCAAGATCGCCCCAGTCAGTTCACGGACTACTTGACTGCCCTGCGACCGCAACAATGGCTAAAGAATCTGCTCGTGTTCGCCCCACTTCTTCTGGCCCACCAGTTTTACGAACCCGCACTGTTTGGACGGGCCCTCATTGTTTTCATAGCCTTTTGCTGCTGTGCATCGAGCGGCTATCTGGTGAACGATCTCTTCGATGTCGCGGCTGATCGGCGCCATCCAACAAAGCGACTGCGGCCGTTCGCGGCAGGGTCCCTGCCTCTTTCCTACGCTCTGATCGCGATTCCAGCTCTAGCTGTCTTGGGCTGCGCACTGGGGGCATTGGTCGGACCTTCGGTCCTTGGACTCCTCCTCCTCTACTATGCTCTGACGCTCGTGTACTCGGTCTACTTAAAGCGCGTCGTTCTCTTGGACGTAACCATTCTCGCCGCGCTCTATACCTTGAGGATTATCGCCGGTGCGGAGGCCGCGAACATCTGGCTCTCAGGATGGCTATTGGCCTTTTCTTCGCTGATGTTTTTCAGTTTGGCGATCGCCAAGCGCCACGTGGAACTGACCTTAATGCGGATGGTCGATGGGAACCACGCCAGCGCGCGAAGCTACAAGGCCAAGGACGCGGTGTTGTTGGCGTCGGCGGGTCTCGCGAGCGGCTATATGGCCGTGCTGGTGCTTCTCCTCTACATCACGACCGATGCGGCCCATGAACTCTACGGCGGGCGCAGGTGGTTCTGGTTTCTCTGCCCGTTGCTGTTGTACTGGGTCAGTCATATTTGGCTTCAGGCGCATCGCAGGAAAATACAGGATGACCCGTTCGTATTTGCCCTGCGCGATTCAACTAGCCGCGTTCTAATTCTCCTGATGATTGTTACCGCGCTCTTGAGCTTATAGCCGGACGACCCTCGACATGTGGACGAGCACACAGAACGGCACGGTTCAAGACGGGGGATTCTCCGCCCGATTCTGGGTTCATCTGATGGTGTCGCGAGGACTTTCGTGCCTGTTCATGGTTGCCACGATCGCCTGCTCAACCGTGCTGTTGGGAGCCGAACGCGGGCACCTCACCGGCGAGGAAATCCAGGCGTCGGGCAATCCACCGAAACAATACGGGGCCGTCACGCGAAGAACGATCGTCGAGCTGCAGCCATTTCGCCAGACGAGCTCGATCCCTATCACCTCGGAGGAAGGTCAAACGGGGACTGCCACCCTCATCGATCTGAATCCGACCATCAATGTGTGGTACCTGCTGAAGGTATCCTGGCAAGACGGCTCGGAATCAACCTATCATCTCGAGAACCCCGAGCGCCATTCTCAAAAACTGATTTTGACTCCGACCTACCCAACCGGAATCAAGATTGTAGGTGATCGTGACGAATATGCCTGCAATCTGTTTGGGCGCCGATCAGCGAATGCCCTGGTCGAAGCCAGGAGTTCAGAGGCGATCTACGTCCCGCTCTGTGACAACCGTTTGTTTCTGAGAAACGCTGCCCGGGGACAACGCACGACTCTGGAAGCCGCAACAGAGTTTTTGCGCAACCAGGTGTGGGGAGGAGAGAAGGTGATCGTACTGTTTCATCACCTTTTGGCGGACAGTCACCGTGAAACGGCACAAATGCGGGTCGACGAAAGCGGGACCGCGTCGATGGAGAATAGGAACGCGCCATCCGATCTTCCGCTCGCCCCCCGGATCGATCCTAAGTACAGCCGTCAGGTTATAGCGGCCGCCGATCTCGGGCTCGCTTTGAACGCGTCTGGGCAGGAAGGTTTGCGGCCCGGGGCATGGTATTCGGCGAGCGGCAATCCAGGCATCTATGTGAGTCTCATTGAGCCGGGATGGATTGAACCGTCGATCTTGCAAAGCTACAGGGCAAACGTCAATTCACTTGATGCTGTCGAGGCCTCTTCGCTTTGCTACCTGGTTGCCTTTGATCTCAACCGGTTCGACCTCGGTTACGCGCTCGGCACCGACCAGCCGGCCGTGGGCTGGGCTGATCATATCCTGCCCGGAGTCAAGAATCCCGCGCTCCCCGGCCCCGACGGCATCGGCAGCATTTCGCCGCTGATCTCGACCGGCCTGATCAGTCCACCCAATGCGCGCAGGACGGTCGCCACCTTCACCGGAGGGTTCAAGCGCTACCACGGGGCATTTAAGTTCGGGCCCTTCGCGCTCGAGAATCACGGCAGCCATTACGGCTTCATCGAAAACGGCGTTGTGTTCAGCGAGCTTCAGCCTGGCTTGGCTACCCTCTTGGTCCTCGATGACGGTTCGATACAGATGAAAACCTGGGCCGCGGAAGACGATCACGACCTACGCAAAGTCAGGTACGCCAGGCAAAATGGGGTTTCTCTGGTTGAGTTCGACGAGCGTTCGCAATCCACCGTTCCCGGCCATCTCGTGAGCAACTGGGGAGCGGGAAATTGGTCCGGATCCGAGGACAGGAAGCTACGCACAATGCGCTCTGGCGCGGCCATCCAGTCTGACGGCAAAAATCTTTTTTTGATATACGCCGTATTCTCCGATGCCACACCCTCCGCTATGGCGCGCGTCTTTCAAGCCTACCAATGCCGCTACGGCATGCTGTTAGATATGAACGCCCTCGAGCACACCTATCTGGCCGTCTACCGCCGCAAGGGAACGCAGGTCATTGTCGACCACTTGACGAGCGGGATGAGCCAGATTGACAAGTCGAATTCGAGCGGGCCGCTTCCGCGCTTCCTAGGGTATCCCGATAACCGGGATTTCTTTTACGTCATGCTGCGAAATCAATGAACAGGAGGTCGGGTCATGAAGGTCGTTCGTGGGTTGGGGTTGGGATTGATCATGCTCACTGGTCTAGTCGGCTTCGAGCAATTCCGTGCCTCACCGCAATCGCTAGAACAGCAGAATGAAGTCCTTTTGGAACAGCTGCAGCGCGTCCACGGATTATCGAACGATCAAATGAACGCCATCCGAAGGATATTCCGCGCTTCGGGCTACATGGGCCAGGGAAATCCGGCCATAACCCAGCACCCGATGACGCCCGAGGAAAGCAAGGCCAAGGTCGCAAGCATGGGGATCGACTACGAAAACCCCACATTCGAGAAGATCTGCCAGGCGAAGTATATGGCCCCACTTTATGACCCCTCAAAAGAACAGCCGGAGGACGCCAAAGCCTGCATCGATCAATTTGAATTCCCCGATATCCCGTTTACGTACCCCGTGGTTTGGGTAAAGGCCCGCGAAGCTGCCGAGATCTGCTGGGCCATGGGAAAGCGATTATGCGATGCCCATGAATGGGAGGGGGCCTGCGCCGGCGCCCTTGAGCCCCCCGATTACCGCTTCGATCTCGCGCAAGGAGTGAGCCCGGAGGAAGGGATTCGACGGATGCGCTTCGCTCATAATCAAGCAGATGCGCCCACCAAATCCTGGAGCTATGGTCCGGTATATCAAACGGGGATTTGCGGAACCGCTAGCAAAAAGACTCCCGGCTGCAACGGCGGGAGCTGGACCGGGTGCGGGTCCAACACCTATCCGACGGGGTCCTTTCCCGCCTGCCGCAGCTCGCTCTACGTCTACGATCTGAACGGGAATGCTGCCGAACACATGAACCTGCCGCTCAATCGAGACGAAATGTCGAGCCTCGGCAGTACCGAACTAGGTTATACGGAGATGAAAGGGAGCTGGTTCATCTTTGACATGTACAGGGCGCACGAGGACTGGTGCCGTTGGCGCGCGCCGTTCTGGCATGGAACCCGCGTCATGGACCCTCACAGCCATGCGAATTATCACCTGAGCTTTCGCTGCTGCAAGAGCCTGAATTAAAGGGGTTTGAAACTCAGTGAGGCGGCGAGTGCATTCCGCGTGGACCTAAGGCCCAGCATGGGCATTGCGCATGGGCAGTTCCCAGATGTTTGGAATCGCCCCTTCATCACTGAAAACTTTGGCCGTGGAGGGATTCTGCAAGATATCGGACACCGGACGCAACTCGCCGTTAACCAGCGCGGTATTGCTCACCAGCCTGACACCATGACTGTAATCGGCATAATTGGCGCCGTGGACGGTGCTCAAGGGTTGGATCGGATGTCCCGGTCCCCTGTGCCAGCCGTAAATTGCGATTTTTCCGGGATTCCTATTTAGGAGGTTCGTCATCACGATGTCTTTTTTGTCGCCCGCCACAAGAGCCCCCAATTTGACTCCCAGCATTGTGGCCTGTTCTTGAATCATGCGGTTGTGAGTCGCGTAGTATTGCGTCGAGCGCATCTCGGGTCCGGCAGGAAGGGGCTGCGGCACAAAATGATATCGGGACTCGAGATAGATGGCATCCACCATCTTCTTCGTCGGCAGAATAAAGCCAAAGCGATCCAATATGTCGGTCGCTGTGTGGAGATTCATGGGGATACGCAAGAAATCATTGTCCGAACCAATGGCCAGATAGTCTGGGGCGACGAAGATTGTAGCTTTGATGCTTCTACCGTCGGGCAACTCGGTGTTGAGATCAACGGGTACGAGCTTCGTAAGAAACTCCGGAATATCGCCCTTCAGAATCTCGTTCTCGATGGCCTGCTCGCGTTGTTGGGAAGTCATTTGCGAGACGTATCGGACAAACTGGGAGCCGGTGAGGTCGTCGCTGGCTCTGGGCGGAATCTTCCGAGTCAGTTCCTCGACCACCGCGGCCTTGTCGGTGCCGCCAAACGTCGCAAGATGTGAGAGGAGAAGCGTTCCAATGAGCAGAGTTATGAATCTAGATCGCACGCCGGTATTTCGCAGATTGAGGTCCCCCTCGTAACGGGTTGGAGCGTTCTGAGTAAGAACGATGAGTCTACTATGACCACCCCTCTGAAGCAACCTTCTTCGCTCGGCCGTCACCCGGAACCTTCGGCCAATCAACAACTTACGATGGGTCTGCGACTACCGAAAGTTGGCCGCGCCAGGACCTGCCTATGTACCTGATCACCGGTGGCGCGGGATTCCTTGGAATCAACCTGTGTCGCTACCTGCTCAAACGCGGGCACAGGGTGCGAGTGCTAGATATTGCCCCGTTCGATTACCCAGAGCGTCGCTCAGTTGAGGCCATGGTCGGCGATGTGCGGGATCGAGGGACAGTTACCCGGGCGGTGGCCGGGGTGGATGTCGTCGTTCACGCCGCCGCGGCACTTCCCTTGAGCGGACGCCCAGACATATTTTCAACCGAAGTAGACGGCACGCGCATCGTGCTCGAGGCGGCGTTCAGCCAGGGCACAGAGCGCGTAGTCTTCATCTCGTCTACGGCCGTTTATGGGGTTCCCCATCGGGTCCCGCTGTTGGAAGGGGACGACCTCGAGGGTACAGGCGACTATGGAGAAGCCAAGATTCTGGCCGAAAAGCACTGCCTCCGTTCCCGAGCTGCGGGACACTGTGTGCCAGTGCTGCGGCCCAAGAGTTTTGTGGGGCCGGAACGGCTGGGCGTGTTCGAACTCCTGTACGAGTGGGCCTATGAAGGCCGGAACTTTCCCGTGCTGGGCCGAGGAGACAATCTGTACCAGCTCCTGGATGTGGAGGATCTGTGTGAGGCCATCTACCTCTCTGCCACCTTGGATTCGGTTCGTGTCAACGACACCTTTAACGTCGGCGCGAAGAACTTCGGGACCATGCGTAGGAATTTCCAGACAGTACTCGACCGGGCCGGTTACGGGAAGCAAGTCATCAGCGTGCCAGCACAGCCGGCCGTCTGGACATTGAAGGCCCTGGAGTATCTGCGTCTCTCCCCGATCTACGAATGGATCTACGACACAGCGGCGAAGGCGAGCTTCGTTTCGATTGAGCATCTCGAAAACGTCCTCGGATTTCGGCCGCGCTATTCAAACGAGGACGCCCTGATTCGTAACTATGACTGGTACACCCTTCACCGCGACGAATACCGGGGAAAGACGGGAATCTCCCACCGCGCACCTTGGAAAAAAGGGGTACTTCGGCTAGCGAGGTATTTCTTCTGATCCGCTGCAGGGGGCGGCTCAAACCGTTCTTTGATAGGCCACAAAAGAGCTTGTCGATCTGATCGCCCCCCGTCCTGCACCTGCGATTTCTGACAGTCCAAACCGCATCCCCGGCGGCTACTCTGATGAACGATGCGCTTGCGCCAAGCAGGTTTGTTGGGAACAATTCTGCTCTGCATCTCGGTCGTGGTTTGTCTGCTGGCGGCCTTCGTCTATGCTCGACGATCGGCAGGTACCTCCTATGCTCCGCCTCCGCGGCTGATTCTAATATGCGGGATCGAGGACCGACCCTGCGTCACCTATTCCGTTTCCTACCACCAGCCCACGCAGGCATACGGAGACAAACCGGGTGAGGGTTTCACAGACTACCGAAAGAAATCGATTTCGATAGCGTGGAGCGATGACCGTTTCAAGAACGTCGAAGCTCTCGAGCATGAGGTCTTTCACGCCGTCCTGTGGGAGCGAGGATTTCGTGACGCGGACCGTTGGGAGATCCACGACTGGATCTACTTTTCTGAGGGTGCCTTTCCTTTGTTATTTCACGACAACCCAGCATTCGTGAAGTATCTTGCAGCCGGCTACTAACCCGCAGCGACTCCTTCCCGAAAGCGGAGCAACTGTCATTTCTGCCAGTTTCGACTTAGGGCTGAAAGAAAGATCATGCCCTTGACGCATCCAAGGGACCGCGCAGGGCGTGCTCTCCCCCTCTTTCACCCTGCGCGCTCCCTTTGTCGCCCAACGCTAGACAGGAAAGGCGAACACCAATGAACAGCAGTGGTTCATGGGCACCTTCGCAGAGGTCGCAGCGTGAAGCATCGACCAGCGTGAAAGAGGCAACCGCCGCGCGACTCTTAGAGTGGGTCGCGCTGACCATCGTTCTCCTGGTCACGACCTGTTATCGGGCCTGGGCGTTCCAACAGCCTGAAGCGGCTCCGGCCCCCCAGAGTGCTGAACAAATCCAGGCTTTGGTCGCGCCCATTGCGCTTTACCCCGACGCCTTGGTGGCCCAAGTCCTCTCGGGTTCTACATTTCCCGACCAAATCGCTCTGGCGCAAAACTGGCTGCAGAACCATCAGGATTGGACCGGTGAGAAACTCATGAAGGAAGCGAATAAACAATCATGGGACCCGGCCGTGAAAGCGCTTACGCAATTTCCGTCCGTACTCAACAACATGGCGCACAACCTTGCTTGGACGTCGGAGCTCGGAGAGGTTTATCACTACCAGCCCCACGACGTGATGCAGGCCATTCAGGCGTTGCGCGTGAAGGCGAAGGCGGCGGGCGCTCTGGAGTCCAACGCGCAAATCACGGTCGTCCAGAAGACGCCGAACACCATCGTCATTGAACCGGCCAACCCGCAGGTGGTTTACGTTCCGCAGTACAATCCGGCGGTCATCTATGGCACGCCGTATGTCGTGCCCGGGTACACGGCAGGAGACGTGGCGGCCGCCAGCGCGATCTCCTTCGGAGCTGGTATCGCCGTCGGTGCCCTTGCGGGCGGAGGCTGCTGCGGTTGGGGATGGAACTCATGGTCGTGCGGTTGGGGGGCTGGGGCGGTCGCCTATGGAGGGGTTCCCTACTATGGCAATGCCGCATGGCACGGCGCCTATGGTGCCTACGGCTACCACGGCTACGGCGGATATAGCGCCGCCGCCTACCATGGCGCCTACGGGTCGGCGGGGGCTTATCACGGATACGGAGCTTACGGTGGCTACCACACAGGCGGCGCCTACCAGACGGCATGGGGCGGCGGAACAGCGCACACCGGCTACGGTCCTGACGGAGCCATACACACGGGCGGCAGCGGCTACAACGCCATGACCGGCCAAGGCTATCATTACGGGGCTACCAGCACGCCCTACGGCGGCACAGCCTATCACGGCACCACAAGCAGCGGCGAACACTATGCCGGAGGCACAACGGCTGGTGGCGAGCATTGGGGGGGATCGAGCAGCGGCTGGGGGCACGGTGGGAGCGCCTGGGGCCATGACGACGGATGGTCCGCGCGGGCTGCGAGTGACCGGGGATGGGGAAGCATGCGCGCGGGCGGCTTCCACGGCGGTGGATTCCGGAGATAACTGGCTACCGATGAGCCAGAATGAAAGCGAGAGAACACATGTTGCGCTTGCTTAAACAGGAGAGCGATCGGACACGTTCTATCTTGCTGCTCGGTCCGCTGCTGACGGTATCGGCCATCGTCGCTTTGTCGGCCTCCTGCAGCAACCAACACTCTCAGACGGCCACCGTAGCGATCCAGCAGACCAGCTATGCTTCTCCGGCCGCGGCTGGGGCTGCGTTGTTCGAAGCGGCCAAGACAGGTGATCAGAACGAACTAATGGCCGTGTTCGGCCCTGAGGGACGGGACATCTTATTCTCCGGGGACGCGGTGAAGGACCGAGACGCGATGCAACGGTTCGTCAAGGCGTATACGCAGATGAATCGCTGGAGCCCGAGAAGCTCCGGGGACGAAATCCTGTGCATTGGGGCGGACAACTTTCCCTTTCCCGTACCGTTGGCTCGAAACGCCTCCGGTCAGTGGGTTTTCAACACTGCTGGCGGGAAAGACGAAATTCTGGCACGCCGCATCGGCGACGGCGAGTTGACAGCCATCGGTGTGCTCACCGAAGTCGTTGAGGCCCAGCATGAATACTTCGACCGTGCTCGTCAATTCGCGCAGAAGTTCGTGAGCGACCCGGGGCAACACAACGGTTTGTACTGGCCCGCTGAGGAAGGCCAGCGAGCTAGTCCGCTCGGTCGACTAGCCGAGGAGGCTAGGGCGCTCGGCTATTCGGAATCTGATAAGCCGCAACCCTTCAATGGCTATTATTACAAAATACTGACGCAGCAGGGAGACGCGGCCAAAGGGGGTGCTAAAGACTACGAGAGGGATGGCAAATTGACCCAGGGGTTTGCACTCGTGGCCTGGCCAGCCAAATACAGAGATTCGGGAATCACGACCTTCCTCGTCGCCAAGGACGGGAGGATTTATCAAAAGGACTTGGGTGAAAACACAATGCAGCAGGCCGGTGCGATGACAACCTACAACCCCGACGCGGGCTGGACTGTGGTCCTGACGCCCGACTCCCCGGGCGCCCGTCGCTCCTCACCCACCACGAAATCCTAGTAGTCGATGATGATGTCTGCCTCTAGGCGGCAACTGACGAACTGCTTACCCTGTCGAAGCGTTTCGATCGCAGAAATGAGCTCGCTTGCCGCGTCGGATTTCAGCACGTAGCCTTGCGCTCCGAGCCTGAGCGCTTCCTCCACCACGTCGGGCGACGATTCCTGGCTGAGAAAGAGAATTTTGGAATTTGGAGAAACCTGGCGAATTCGTCGACCAGCTTCGATGCCATTCAGAGCGGGCAGTCCAACGTCCAGCAGAATTAAATCCGGTTGGAGCTCTTCGGCTCGTTGAACCGCTTCCAATCCGTCTTCGGCGTGGCCGATGACTTCGAACTCTGGCTGGGGCGCTAGCTCGGACAGGACAAATCGGCGATAAGGCTCAAAGTCATCGACGAGAAGTATTCGCAGAGCTGTCACAGGATCGCATCGTTGAATACGCTGATTCCTTTCTCAAGTCAACGGGGGATATCGGCTGCGCCGCCGTTTTCCTAAGTTTTTGCACAGATCTTTCCACAGACCTTTGTTGAAACAGCGATCTTCGTTCGATAGACACTCTTGGCGGTTTGGGCGGTGCGCTGAAAACCGTTTGCAAGCGCGCGAAACTCGTTCGCCTCCGCTGCCGTGCGCACCAAATCACAGCCGAGCCCGCTCGGTCCTCTAGTTCTGTTCTTCCACAAGACCACGGAGCGACGCTGACGTTCGAGAACGCCCTAAATCGGGATCGGTGAGACCGTCGGCGTAAACGTGCTGCAGGAATTCTTCCTCAGC
>Ga0187783_10002501_pt1 | contig 13645 bp, 8 predicted proteins | sample 1015_SJ02_MP02_2_FD_132471 | JGI IMG/M metagenome (GOLD analysis project Ga0187783, IMG submission 132471) | Tropical peat soil microbial communities from peatlands in Department of Meta, Colombia - 1015_SJ02_MP02_20_MG | ecosystem: Environmental > Terrestrial > Soil > Wetlands > Peat | place...
CCTCGCTTAGCCTTATTCACCGTCGCCGGCCTTTTACGACCCACGGGATGGCAACAGTACTCCTGCCGGTTGCGGCTGTCAAGAACAAATCTCTATATATTGTATATCAACCGCACAACCACGCCAATTCACCCCGCACTTCCGGCCCCCTCCTGCACTCGGTCGGAGCTCGATAGGAGCAAGGCAGACCTCCTCCCCCGCAACCCGGGACGACAAGCCCCCTTGGACATCAATTCCGCCGAGAACGGGCTTAAGCCTCGGGCGACGCAGCTGGATTTGAACTTATCTCGCCGTGGTCGAAGTTTGCTCGCCAAGGCCTCACACCGATGCTCCCGGGCGGGCTGAGATCCGCGGCCTCGGGGAACTGGCGAGAGCGGGTGCGGCCGGCAAACCGGACCCCTCCGCCGGATTCGCTGCGCCCAATGGCACATAGATATCTTCAAAGATTTCGCGCCGCTGAATGCTACGGCAACCATCGGAGGATTCGATCAAATAATCGCCGGGGTGGCCGCGATGTTCACGCCCGAGTGCATCCACAAATACCATGGGCTCTGTGAGTTGCCTGGCTTTAATCAGGAAACGCGTGCGATAGGTCTTCCATTCTGGGTCAGTCCTCACTGGAGTTCACCATTGGGGGAGGCAGGGTTGGTTTCTCGTTGTTGACGCCGCGCGTGCAAAATATTCCGGCTCTCGATCCTCATGCAAAAGGTCATAGATAGGATCGCCCGCTCTAAGTTTTTAAGAAAGTGAGGGAAATGTACTCTCGACCGGGTGGGGGGTCAATTCCAAATTTTTGGTGCAATGAGGAAAATGGAAGGCTCGAATCGAGCCTGCGGGGCGGCGAACAAACTGGGGAACTGCGGCGTCGGGAGGCGGCATTCTACGTAGCAGTTGCAAAGCTCTTCCTCCGCCGAGCGAGTTCACCCCCACTCGAGGTCCGGGTATTTCCACAACCGCAGCACAGGAAACCAACAATTCGGTTTGGCTGTGCGTGTTCGGCGTCGCCTCAAGCTAGAACCCTCAGCAACTGCCGGGCAGCGTGCTTGCCGCTGGCAATGGCACCGTGAACCGTTCCGTTTTGTCCGGAGACGTCGACTGCTTCGCCGGCGAAGAACAAGGTTCCGTCAACCGGTATCGCCAGCTCCCGCCCGGCCCCGTCTTGACCGGCGCGGCCATAGCTGTAGGCTCCGCGGGCGAACGGGTCCTGCTGCCAGTCATGGACATAAGCTTCGAGCAACAGAGCCTCGAGTTCCCGCGGGCTGACCCGCAGCAGCCCGCCCAGGCTTTCGAGGCTGCGATCAATCGTGAAAGCCACGCCTCGGCCGGAGACCCGCTGCGCGCACTGCGCCGGAGACCAACCCGTAAGCAGGGGCACTTTGCTGGGCATTTGCGTCCACCACGTCGGGAACCAAGCATCCTGGGAAAAAAGAAAGCTCATGGCCTCGAGGGTTTTCGACTCTCGGTTGGGACCGGGGCGCAAATTCTCCCAAAAGCGCTGGCGAAAGCTCAGGGTGACGCGAATCACTTTTCCCATCACCAAGCTGTCGATCGATTTCCGTTTCGCGGCCGGCAACTCGGGAGAGAACCGAAGGCTGCCCGCTTGCAGCACGCCAAGCGGCAGGGAGATCAGAACCGAGCGAGCCTCGAGGGAGGCCATTCCACTGCGATTGCGCGCGCGCACCGTAACCCGGCCAGGGCCCCATTCGATTTGCTCGGCGACAGAATTGCATTCGATCGACACTCCCGCGGCGACCAGTTGCCGATGGAAAATCTCCGCCAGCGCTCGATACCCGTTTTCGATGCGGAACGTTCGATCTCCCGCGATCTGCTCTTCCGCCCGGCGCGACTTGACCAGCCAATGCACGCCGATCAGGTTTGGATCGGCGGCATGAAAGCCGGTGATGAAATTCCCCGCCCGGGCGATGGCCGCCTCGAGCCTTGGAGTGCGCGTGGCGGGCGGGAAGCGGCGATCGAGAAAGCGGACAAAAGACTCATCGGCTTGGCGGTCGTCCATCTCGTCGAGAACGCTGTCCGCGTCGCTAAAGGACTCCGCCGGGCGCAATTGCTGGTCCTCAACGCACCAGAACTCTCCCCTGACTTCCCGCACGCTCACCCCGTGAGCTGCGAGGGGCTCCCAGATTTCCTTGGGCAAGCCGTGAATGAATTCGGCACCCAGCTCAACCGCCGTGTTGCTGGCTGCGTCCCACTGGGTGAACATGCGACCGCCGATGCGCTCGCGGGCTTCGAGGATGGTCGGTCGGATGCCGGCGCCGCCGAGTTCGACGGCTGCCGCAAGGCCAGCCGCCCCGGCTCCGAGGATCACTACGTCCACCATGAACAGAGGGGCTTCGGTGACTGACGGATGGGTGAGACCGCCCGGGTGGGCCTAGCGAAGAATCTGAAGAATCGAGGAGTCGGAAATCCAGATTCCCAGATCCTTCGCTCCCCTATGCCAGCCGATTCTTCTTAGCGGTGCGCGAGCGCCGGTTCTCTATGCTCTTCGAAGATCTTCAGTCGGTGGTTGATCTCCGACCAATTCACCACATTCCACCAGGCAGCCAGATACTCGGGGCGGCGGTTATTGTACTTGAGATAGTAGGCGTGCTCCCAGACGTCGTTCCCCATGATGGGAAACAGACCTTGGGAAATGGGGTTGTCCTGATTGGCGGTGCTGATCAGCTGAAACGATCCATCGGGCTTGCCGACCAGCCACACCCAGCCGCTGCCAAACTGTTTGGCGCCGGTATCGTTAAACTTGGTTTGAAAGTCCTTGAAACCGCCGAAGGACTTCTGGATCACCTGGGCAATCTCGCCGCTGGGTTCACCGCCCCCTTTCGGCTTCATGATCTTCCAGAACATGGTGTGGTTCATATGCCCGCCACCGTTGTTGCGCACGGTGGTGCGAATCTCCTCCGGGATGGCGTTCAGGTCGCGCAGCAACTCTTCCACCTTTTTCGACTGTAGGTTCGCGTATTTCTCTAAGGCGGCATTCAAATTCTTGACATAGGTCCCATGGTGCAAGTCATGGTGCAATTTCATGGTTTGGGTATCGATGGTCGGTTCGAGAGCAGCATAGTCATAGGGTAGGGCGGGCAGTTCATGAGCCATAGTGTTCCTCCTTCAGATGTCAACAGATGATGGATGCCCATCGATGGATTCAGCCACCCACAGATGGAGAATTAAGCTCCGGCGATCGGCCCGTAGCCGAGTCATGGACGAAGTGTGAGCACTCTCATCTTAATCCATCCGCAAGCCTGGCGCCTAACCTGGCAGTCGGAAACCGCCCTGTTCCCCGCTCCAAGGTTTCACTTGCGGCCTAGAAACCGGAGGCGCGAGTCAAAACTGCGATGGCCGTAACCGCTGAAGACGAGAAACTGTGGCGAGTTGATATTGCCGTTGACAAAGATCGGATTCAGGTTCCCCGTAACGTTGTCGAAACCGCCGCGCAGCGCCCAGTAGCAGCCAAACAGGTGAAAGCGCTTTTCGAGCTGCAGATTCAAGCTGAAATACGTGGGGAAGCGGCGAGAACCGGGAGGCTCGACCAGTTCCTGAAGGTTGTTGTAGACGTCAAAAGGGAATCCCGTGCGGGCCTCGGTCGAGTACGCCAGGTCGAGGTGGTGGATGATGGGCAGAGGAAAGAAGGGAAGAAAACCCCAAGAGAGAAAGCGGTTGGGAGCGTCCCAAGCGAAGGGACCAGGGGCTTGGGGGCTAAGCAAGGGGCTGTCGACGTTGAAATCGAGCACTTGGTTCGAGCGCGCGCTCGAACGAGTGTAGGAGCCGCTGATCAAGTAATATCGGCCGAAGTTGTGGCGCAAGGCAAACTGAAGGGAGTGGTAGTGATCGTCGCGCGTGTTTTCGAGAACAAAGTTGCCGCCCGCCAGATGGTTGACGGTGTTGTACACGAAATCATCCCGACCCTCCCGTTCGATGTATTCCGCCTTCAGGAAAATCGCCTTGGGCAGCTTTCGCTCCAAGGCCGCGCTCCAGTTGAGGAAGCGGGGCGCCTGGAGCGTGTTTCGATCCACCGTGAAGTTCGAAACCACCGGAGTGGGGTGCGCAACCACCGCGCCGCTTAAGTCGGTCGGTTCGCCGGTTGCGTTGAAGAAGTAATCCGCCCGCTCTCCGGCGTAAGGGCGAGCGATCAGGATCATATCGGTCGCGTCATACACGATTCCGATTCCGGCGGACAATTTGGTATTGCCGGAGTTGTCGGCCACGTAGGTTCCAGCCAGACGCGGCGAGACGAGGGGATCGCGCACGATTTGATCCCAGTCCAAGCGCACCCCCGGCTGAAGCAGCCAGCGGTTGGTGATCGCCCATTGGTCCTCGAGATAGGCGCTGGCTTCCGCATTATCGGTGGTGGAATAGTTGCCTCCAGAAAATACGGAGTATCGGGAACAGGGGGAGGGCACGGTCGGAATCCCTTCGGAATTGGCAGGACACGCACCCGCGGGCGTGGTCACCGTCTCGCCCGGCCAGAACGAAATGGGGCGCCGGAAAAACTGGGCGTCATAGTCAATGCGGTCCAAATCGATCCCGGTCTTGATGTTGTGTTGCCCGTGCCACTCGTGGGTAGGAAGATACAAATTCGAGAGAGCCTGCCAGCGGCGGGCGTGAGTGCGGTCCTCGAGGTAATAGTTCCCTCCGGCCGTGAGCGTCGTCATGAAGTATGGGGCTTCACCGTGGGGGGTCAGCACCACGTTGTACTCATCGAGATTGAATCCCGCCTCGAGCAGTTGGCCCCCTCGAAAATAGTGCTGGTCCTTGGCCGCGAAGAAGTACCCGGACTCGGAATCGTTGGGGTTTGCCTGGGCCGGACTAAACAGCGAAATGCCGGAGTACTGGTCGTCCAAATAGTTATAGAGAAAGCTGGTGGTGAGGATGTTGCGCGAAGTCAGGTTGGTCTGGATTTTGGCCAGGTTGCCCGCGCGCCAGTAATGATCGGCATCCTCCGGGTCGGGGAGTTGAGAAATGATGATGTGATCGTATTCGCCTTCGAGCGCGTCGAAAAACCAGGCTTTCCTCTTCTCGATTGGGCCGGAGAAGGTAAAACGTGGAACCCACTGGTCCAGGGATAGGCCTTTCTCAAACTGGACCGAGGGAATGAAATTGGTGGCAATGACGCGGTAGTGATCGTCGCCAATTCCGGTGTTCAAGCCAAGCACGCCGCCAGAGCCCTTGCCATACTCGGCCGGCTCGCGGCTGGGTTCGACCTCAATCGAACGAAACGCATCGGTGCTGACGCGCAGCAGCAGGAGCCCGTTGGCCGGCTGGGTTACGTTGAAGCCATCGAGCAAAGTGAGGGTTTGATGGGTCTCGCTGCCAGCTACGTGCGGCTGTCCAGACGTGTCCTCAACCACTCCGGGGATGTAGTTGAGAACGTTGCGATAGTCGTGGGTGGCGGAATAGGGGAGGTCGATGACGTCCATTCCCGTGAGTTGCTCTTTGGAGGTAACCTGGGCCGGGTTGATGGCGGGCGTGGACTCTTCCACGTTGATCGTCTCGCGAACCTCCTGCTGGTGGGAGAGCCTAACCTCGACGCTTGCAGTACGCGACACGTCGAGCCCCGACAGAACGCTGCGATAGAAACCCGGCTTCTCCACTCGCAACTGATACGCTTCCGGGAGTAGTTTGGTGAAGCTGCAATGCCCGGCGAAGTCCGTCTCCGACTGCAAGGCGGGGGTGAGCTGGTTTCGATTGCTCAAAAGGACTAGGGCTGAGGGAACGGCAACGCCGTTTTCATCGGTGACCGTGACCTCGAGCCGGAGCGGCGGATTGGGCGGGGAGACCTGGGGAGGCTGCGTTTGGGCAAAGGAAAGGTACCAGGAGGACCCTCCGATCAGGAGGTATCGTGCCAGTTTCAATGCCCAGGTACCGCCCATTTGTCCCTGCTGCTCCTTTATATTCTCTCCTAAATGCACCTTCGAGTTAGGGATTATGCCTCGGAAATTGACGGAATTCACCCTGTTATCTCCGCTGGTACATGATCCTTCCGGTCATTGAGCGAGCCTGACAGTTCGAAGAGAATCAGGAAGAAGGTTGAACGAACCACACGGGGCGGTGGATTCCGCTGGTTGTCGAGGCCGTCTGCGGTGCGCTGGCAAAGTGCGATGGAGGCAAAGTCGCCTTCGCCCTGACCCCGATCGGAACCAGGAAATCCGCAGGGAAAGAATCTCGAACCGGGAATTCATGGCCGCCGTCCCCTGAACCACAACCGGGAATGGTTGTTGGGCATGCTTCTGGGGTCATTCGCGAGCAGGAGGCGGAGAAACGATGAGCACCTTTGGCGCCCAAGAAGAAGCTGGATCCACGCAACCTCGCCGTTTTACCCGCTACCCAGCCGACATTCGAATCGACGCGGAGGTCTTTCGTCCCAGCGGAACGGTTTCGTTGTGGGGACGCTCCAGCGAAATCGGAGAAGACGGGATTGGTGGAACTCTCACCGAGGAGGTCCAACCGGGAGAAGTCGTGTCCATGGAAATCACGTTGCCGATGACCAACCACAGTATGCGATTCCGTGCCCTAGTTCGTTACCGCATCGGCCTGCGGCACGGATTCGAGTTCTTGGCCCTCACCCAGGAACAAAGGGATCATCTCCGCCGGCTCTGCGAAGTCCTGGCCTCCACACTCTAACCACTCCCTCCCAGCAACCCACGCCTTCCCGGGGGGCGGCTTCGCTTGCCGCTATTGAAAGAGGTCTTCGGGGAAGAGCTTTTGCCCCGCCAGCGAGGTGAAAGAACCCCAACCCGCCAGGGCGACAAAGCTGAGCACGACCGCCAAGGCGTTGCTCGCGTACCAATTCGAAAACTCCAGAGTGTAGGGCACATTCAGGAGAATATTGGCGGTAAAGAGGGCCGTGGCAAACGTGATGAGGCCAAAACGGGTGACTGCGTAGGCGGCAATCGAAAACACGACTACCCAGATGGGCGCCAGAATGGCGGCGTGCCCGTTCTGGATGGTGTTGATGGTCGCGAAAAACGCCACAAAGCCGACGGCTGCCAGCCACTGGTTGTGCAGGACGATTCGCAGCAAGAAGGCCACAAAAAACAGTTCGAGCGTGCCCGCGATGCACTGCACAACGTTCAACAACCAGATGCCAAGCAGCTGGCGGCCGCCGGTGAGACAAGCTTGACTGGGGAAATTCGGAGAGACGCCCATCCGCTTCAGGAGCAGCAACCCGACACCGATCATCAGCGACCAAACGATGCCCAGGGTAACGCCCCAGAGCACGTCGCGTCCGACTAAGGGATCGCGCCAGCGGCCCCTCATGAGGCGGCTCCAGGAGACGATCGCTTGCGGCCAGCGGCGGCGCACGTAAGGTTCGAGCGCCAAGTAAAGCATGCCCAGGAATGCCGCGAGCCACCCTCCCGTGCTCATCGCCAGAACCAGGCGCCGCAACGTGGCCAGGGTAGGAATGAAGTGATCGCGACAAACCCAGATTGCCATCTCCAGCAAGAAGACCGCGGTGGTGAGGTACAGCGCGCCTCGGAGGTCGCTCTTGCCCCCGGCATAGTTGCGGCGCGCGATCCAGGCCCCACAAATCCACAAGACCATGGCGATGATCGATTCTACGATTTGCCCGGCGCGCTCGCCCGCGGTGGTCGTCGAATGCTGCATGCGCGTGGGCTTCGTCCAAGGTCCCAGTAAGGAAAAATAGACAGGTCGTCCGCGCCAAGCGGCGGCTTCGACGCGCAGAGGACGGCCGGAATCGGGCCAAGTGCCGGTCCACGCCGCGCGAGCGTCGAATGCCGCCAGCGAGACCCACTGCGGTTCAGCGGGATGGAGCTGGGCCAGGTCGATTTGGGCGGCGCTGAAAAGCGGTTTCCAATCCACCGCGCCGGCGGGAGGCGGACTGGGGTCGAATTCGTTGGGGATCGCCTGAAAATAGGTCAAGCGACCACGGGAATCGACCGTGAGATTGATCATGCCCGACTGAATGGCGGGGGGATCATCGAACTCGACCACTCCCGGGGTAAGGGACAATCCCTGGTAGCCGGACGGATCGAGGTACACCGGACTTTGCCGATACCCGTAGAGCAACACCAACGGCCTATGGGACAGAATGTTCGCCCAGTCTGGGCGAGGCGCCTCGTGCTCCTCGAGGTAATCGGTGATTTCTGTCTGGTAGTACCATTGCCCGGCTTGGTCGACAGGTTGCTCGGAATAGCCGAGGCTTTGAATGATTTCCTGGGCTTTCACCGTCAACACCTCAGGCGGGAGGGGCCGCGGCATCGTGGTGAAGCCGTTCACGGCAATGCCGATCAGAGCAATGATCGCCAGTCCGAGGATCACGGCAGCCATGCCGGCGACGGCGACCCGGGGCCGAATGCCTTCGCGCTCCCCGGCAGCCGCCACCATTTCTGGCGAAGGAGTCTCGCCTGCGGCCAAGGCCGCCCCGAGCGGATCGCCCCCGGGCAGGGCGGCGGCAACCGCCAGCGGCGACGCCGGCCGTTTGGCGGGATCGGGCTCGAGGCAGCGCATCATCACGCGCTCGACGGCGGGATCGAGGTCCTTCACCCAGCTCGAGGGGTGGCTCACCGGCCCTTCCTGGCGAACCCGCACAATTTCGGCGAGAGTCTCGGCTTCAAAGGCGCGCCGGCCGGTGAAAATCTCGTAGAGCACGAGACCGAGCGCATAGAGGTCACTCTTTTCGGTCACTTCCCTGCCTGCCAGTTGTTCCGGGGACATGTAGGCAGGGGTTCCACTTCGCACCTCGGGACTCCGAATCTGGTCTGCCAGGGCGGCCAGGCCAAAGTCGGTGATGACAGCATGGCCGCGTCCGTCCAGCATGATGTTGGCGGGCTTCAAATCGCGATGCAGAACCCCCTCGCGGTGCGCCGCGCCCAGCCCGGCACAAAGCTGGCGTGCAATCTCCACAGCTTTATCAGGCGGCAGACGGCCGATGCGCCGCAACAGTGACCTCAGGTCTTCGCCGTCGACATACTCCATGGAAAGAAATGTCTGGCCTTCGGCTTCGCCAACGTCGTGAACCCGGCAGACGTTCGCATGCGAGACCCGACGGGCCATGCGAACTTCATTGCGAAACCGCTGCAGAAGCTCCTCGTCGTTCGCGGCCGAGGGGGGGAGGAACTTCAAAGCCACCGCCTGCCCAAGAACCAAATCGTCGGCGCGATACACCTCGCCCATGCCGCCCTGGCCGAGGAGCGCGACGATCCGGTAACGGGCGGCCAGCAAAGCTCCGGGCAGGAAGCGACCTTGGCTCGCGAGCCCGCTCGGACTGACGCGGCGCGCTGCCTCACTGTTTTCGCCGGATCGGCTGGACGCGAGCTCGGGCTTGGAACCAGCTCTCTCCCGAGCGACGGGTGTCGCCTCGGGGGGGCTGAAGGTGGCGGTGACGGCGTCGTGCGACGAGATCGTCGCCCCGCACGACGAGCAGAAACGCGCGCGCTCAGAGACCGAGGTGCCGCAGGAACCGCACTTCGCCATCAGGGTGCCTCAAATTCGATGCCTCGCCTTGCGCGGGATCGATGATATCCGATCTGTCTCCGGCTGGGGAAGCTGCCAGGTGGAAGCGCCGCGATCGGCCGAGCAGTCCTCGATGACGGCCAGGCGGAAATCGGCATCCGAGGCTTTCGAGCCAGGTGGAGAACGAGGGTGTCAATGTCCTTGGCGCGCAGAGGATCAGGGAGAGGTCGGTGCGGTAGAAGCCGCCGACGCGATGCTGGCTGCGAGCGGTCCCGCAAATAGCTTCTGAGCTTGGGGAGAGGACTTGATCGCGGCGCAAGCAAAGAGGGTTTCAGAAAACCCTGCCGGGGGAGCCCTCCTTGCGGACGGGTTCGTGCCAGGGCAAACCTAGGCTAGCGTACCTGCCAGACAGTATCGAGCACGGTGCCGTCGACCCACTTCACGATGGCGACAGGGTGGCGACTCCGCTGGGGACGTGCCGGCGCTCCGCCACAGATATGTTCGACCTCTCGCTTGATGTCCTCAATCGGCCGGATCGGTAAGCCCGACCCTTTCACCCGGTCGAGAAGATCCTGGCGGCGAGGGTTGATAGAGATGCCCCGCTCCGTAACGACCACATCGATCAACTCGCCCGGCCCGGTGAGGGTGGTGACCTCGTCCACGATCACGGGAATGCGGTCACGGAAGGACGGCAGGGCGAGGAGGGTGCAACCTGCCGCCAGGCAATTCTGCCATCCTCCAATCCCATGCAAGAGCCGGCCGTCGGAGTGCGTGACCACGTTGGCGTTGAATTGGACGTCGACTTCCGTGGCACCTAAAACGACCGCGTCCACCAGCGAGGCAAAATTGCCTTTTCCATGGTAATTGTAGGAGGTGAAGGGAGACGTCGCCACATGGCGGGGATCCCCGGCGATCGATCGGACGCCCTCGAGATCGAAGGTCTGACCGTCGAGAATGTAATCGGTCAGCCCCTCTTGCAACAGCTCGACCAAATAGCGAGTGGAACCACCCCGGACAAAGCGGGCTTTCACTCCGTCCTCTTTCATCAGCCGGCGCAGGTAATCGACGAAGGCGAGCGCGATCCCTCCCGCACCTGCCTGGAAAGAGAAACCGTTCCGCATGATGCCGGACTGGCGTAGAAAACGGGCTACCCATTCTGCGATTCGTAAGCGATCCGGAGAGCGCGTGACCTCGGTGGTCCCGGAGACGATTTTCGAGGGATCTCCGATCGAATCGACCGCAACCACAAAGTCCACGTTATTGCCCTGAATTTGCCAAGGAATGCAGGGGAAGGGAACCAGAGTATCGGTGACCACGATGACCCGGTCGGCGTACATCGAGTCCGCCAACGCGAATCCGAGCGAACCACAGGCCGACTTGCCGTGGGAGCCGTCGGCATTGCCAAAAGCATCCGCGGTTGGGGCGGCGATGATGGCGATGTCGATGTGCACTTCCCCGTCCTGGATTGCCTGCCAGCGGCCGCCGTGCGAGCGCAACACGCCCATGCCGCGCATCTTGCCCTGGGTGCAATAGTCGCCCAGCGGGCCGTTCAGGCTGCCCTCAATGTGGTCGAGGACGCCGCTCGCCATCAGTTCGATGGCCCCTTTTTGCGAGGGGAAGGAGGCGCTCGGAAACCAGGTGAGGTCTTTCGCCCCCAGCCGCGCCGCCGCCTCGAGCGCCAGCAAGGCTACGCGGTCGCCATCGCGAAGGTGGTGATGACTGGAGATCACCATTCCGTCTTCGAGGCCGCAGTTGCGCAGCGCCGTCTCGAGATCGGGCACCCGCTTGTCGCCGTTTTCCGGATAGGCGCTCGCCGAACGCACCGGAGGCCCGGCCTTCTTCCCGTGGGGGCGGAACTGCCCCACCCCCAAATAGGGAACCTGCGGCTTGTTGTTGACCATGGTGGGGACCATGCGTCCCAGGGCATTCTGCGCGAATTCGGAGCGCGTCGTCACCGGATTCCCGATCACCGAATCACCCTCCACCCCGCACCCGTGCCCACCCCCACCCTCATGCCTCCGCCATCTGGCTGGCTCGTGCCACCAGTTTGCGCGCGCGTTCGACGACCGGAGGATCGATCATCTTTGACCCCAGACTGACCACGCCCAGACCGCTCCGCTCGGCATCCTCGAAGGCGGCGACAATCTTGAAGGCCTTCTCGATCTCCGCCGGCGAGGGGGCAAAAGCTTGGTGAACCACTCGAATCTGGCTGGGATGAATGCAGCCCATGCCTTCGAACCCGAGAGCGCGAGCGCGCTCGGCCGAGCGACGGAGCCCCTCGAGGTCGGCAACATCGGCGAAGATCGAATCTGTGGCCTGAAGGCCGGCGGCCTTGGCGGCGTTGACCAGGCGGGCGCGCGCATAGAGCAATTCCTGGCCCTCCGATGTCTTCACCACACCGAGCTCGGCGGTGTAGTCCTCAATGCCGATGGTCAGCCCAACCACGTTCGGAGAGGCGGTGGCAATGGCGAAGGCATTTTCGATTCCGAGCGGTGATTCAAGGATCGGCACCAGCCAGACCGGACGGTCCAACCCGTGATGCGCCTTCAATTTGCCGATGGCGCGATCTACTTCCCCGACCTGTTCCGGCCGCTCCGTTTTGGGAAGCAGCACGAGATCAGGCGCTTCGGGAATGACTGCGCTTAAATCTTCCAGCCCCAGGGGCAGCGGATTCACCCTCACCATGCGTTCGCAGCGCGCAAAATCAACCGCCCGCAGGGCGTTGCGCACCAGAATGCGAGCCGCGTCCTTTTCGCGGGGATGCACGGAGTCTTCAAGATCCAAAATGATGGCATCGGGCGCGTGTAGTCCGGCATTGATGAAGTATTTGGGCTCGGTACCAGGCAGATAAAGGCGAGAGCGCCGCAGGCGATCCCGGGGCGAAGCCGCTGGAAGTGAAGTTTTCTCGGGCAGAGCCTGGCTGCCACTCGCCAGGCCGGCCCGTTTCGCCGCGGTCTCGAGGCGAGCACTGATGACAAACGGAAGCGCACCCTCGTCATGCACGGCAACCCGGGCATGCTTCACCCCGAGACTTTCCAGAACCTCGCGGATTTGGCGGAGGATGGAATCGCCGTAGTAGGAGCCGACGCGGGATTCGAGCGTGATCTCCAAGCCGCCCCGATCGCCCGGCTCGATGGCGACGTGCAGGTCGGAACGGATCTCCTTGCCCGAACGTCCGGCTTCGGCGCCACCGACAGCCACACTTGCGTTCGAGCCGTTCATTCCCCTGACACACTACTTGCCGAACTTAGCCGAGTCAAGATGGGATAGAAAGCGCGGCGAGGCTTCGCCATCGGCAGGCAACCCACGTTTGCGGCCCGAGAATCGAAGTCAAGTTGGCGGCGAATACCTGCTACAGCCAAACTGTCGGCCCGGGAGCTGCGCGCCGTGGCTCTCTCGCCTGCCACAAATCCGGAGTCTTCGACTTGTCTTCAGCGTTGGCGCCATCGCCCGAATGTTTTCCACAGCCGCTCGCTAAGTGGCTGAATCGGCACAGCCGCCAAGCAACCATTTTGGTGTTGACAAAAGGAACGTTTTGTAGTCATGATGCCGTCAGATTGCCGGAAAAGGGCTGGGAGGGCGCAACCCATGGCGAACTGGGTGATTTACGGCCGCGTGAGCCGCACGAAGCAGGACAACGAGAATCAACTGACAGACCTGCGGGAGTTTGCCGAGCAGCAGGGATGGACGATCAAGCATGAGTACGTGGACACGCTTCGCGGTTCAGGCAAAAAATCTCGGGTGCAGTTCGACGCGATGATGGCGGCAGCATCCAGGCACGAGTTCGACGGGATTCTATTTTGGAAATTGGACAGGTTCAGCCGGGAAGGCGTCCGCAAGACTCTGTTCCACTTGGGTCAGCTGGATGGCTGGAATGTGGCTTGGAGATCGCACCAAGAGCCTTGGTTTGATTCCTGTGGGCCGTTCAAAGACACCGTGATTTCGATCATGGCGACTTTGGCTGAACAGGAACGGATTTCGATCAGCGAGCGCACCAAAGCCGGATTGCGGGGGGCGCTGCGCAAGGGAAAGAAGCTAGGACGACCGGTGGCCGATCTCGACATGCACAAGGTTCATAAACTACGCGAGCAGGGTTTAAGCCTGAGAGCCATCAGTACCAAAGTGGGATGGTCCGCGGCACTGATTGCGAAGAGATTAGTAGGAGCACAATGACCAAAGAACAGCTCTTGAAAAGATTGGCCGACATCGCCGCGAAAGA
>Ga0187783_10002502_pt1 | contig 13642 bp, 10 predicted proteins | sample 1015_SJ02_MP02_2_FD_132471 | JGI IMG/M metagenome (GOLD analysis project Ga0187783, IMG submission 132471) | Tropical peat soil microbial communities from peatlands in Department of Meta, Colombia - 1015_SJ02_MP02_20_MG | ecosystem: Environmental > Terrestrial > Soil > Wetlands > Peat | place...
CCGTATCTGCTACCAGGCCGCCGCGGCGCTGCGCGCGCGGACCGAGGAGTTCGCCAACCTCATTACCGCCGAGAGCGGCCTGTGCAAGAAGGATTCGCTCCATGAGGTGGGTCGCGCCTGCGACGTCTTCGTGTTCGCCGGCAATGCGGCGCTGCAGGACGACGGACAGATCTTCTCCTGCGACCTCACGGCACACGGCAAGCGGCGCAAGGTGTACACGCTGCGCGAGCCGCTGCTCGGGGTGATCTGCGCCATCACTCCCTTCAACCACCCGCTCAACCAAGTGGCGCACAAGGTCGCACCCAGCATCGCGAGCAACAACCGCATGGTGCTCAAGCCCTCGGAGAAGACGCCGCTCAGCGCGCTCCTGCTCGCGGACATTCTCTACGAAGCGGGCCTGCCGCCGGAGATGTTCAGCGTGCTCACCGGCGATCCGCGCGAGATCGCGGACGAGATGCTCACGCACCCCGACATCGACCTGATCACGTTCACCGGCGGGGTCGCCGTCGGTAAATACATCGCCGCCAAGGCGGTCTACAAGCGCCAGGTACTCGAGCTCGGCGGCAACGATCCTATCATCGTTATGGAGGATGCGGATCTCGAGGAGGCCGCGACGCTCGCGGCCCTCGGTTCGTACAAGAACTCCGGGCAGCGCTGCACGGCGATCAAGCGCATGCTGGTCCAGGAATCGGTGGCGGATCGTTTCGTCGAGCTGCTGCTCGAGAAGACACGCGCCGTCCGCTACGGCGATCCCATGGATCCGGCAACCGACATGGGCACGGTGATCGATGAGGCCGCGGCACGCTCGTTCGAGGAACGGGTGAACGACGCCGTCGCGCACGGCGCGCGCCTGCTCTATGGCAACATCCGTAACGGCGCACTCTACTCGCCGACGCTCCTCGACCGGGTACAGCCGCAGATGCTGCTCGTGAAACAGGAGACCTTCGGGCCGGTGTCTCCCGTCATGACGTTCCGTACCCTCGAGGACGCAATCCGCATCGCGAACTCCACCGTCTACGGCCTGTCGTCCGCGGTATGCACCAACCGGCTCGACTACATCACGCGTTTCGTCGCCGAGCTCAACGTCGGCACCGTCAACGTGCGCGAGGTTCCCGGCTATCGCCTCGAGCTCACGCCCTTCGGCGGCATCAAGGACTCGGGCCTCGGCTACAAGGAGGGCGTCCAGGAAGCCATCCGCAGCTTCACCAACCTCAAAACCTATTCGCTGCCGTGGCCAGCATAGTCGCACCGGCCGCCGCCGGGCGCGTGCCCGGGGTGCGCGAGCTGCGCATCTCGCAATGCCGCACGGTGCTGCTGCTGTTCTTCGGCTATGCGTCCTGCTACTTCTGCCGCTCCGACCTGTCGGTGGCGACGCCGCTGCTGGTCGATGAGCTCGGGCGGCGCGGCATCAGTCACGGCGACGCCATCGTCAGCATCGGCTCGATGGCCTCCCTCGGTGTGTTCGCCTACGCGCTCGGCAAGTGGTTCCTGACCGGGCTCGGGGACTATTGGGGCGGCAAGCGCAATCTCCTCATCGCCACCGGCGGCGCCACGCTTTTTACGCTGCTGTTCGCCTCGAGCTCGGTGCTGCCGGTCTTCACGCTCGCCTGGGTCGGCAACCGTGTGTCGCAGTCCATCGGCTGGTCGGCGCTCGTGAAGGTGTCCTCCAAGTGGTTCAGCTACTCGCGCTACGGCACCGTCGCCGCAGTGCTCACCTGCAGTTACCTGGTCGGAGATGCGGCCGCACGCCAGAGCATGAGCTTTCTGCTCGAGCGCGGCGTCGGCTGGCGCGGGCTATTCGTCTTCGGCGCCGCCGTGGCGTGCTTCATGTTCGTGTGCAATCTCCTGTTCCTGCGCGAGTCGCGCATCGAGGAGGGTCACGCGGAACCTGCGGTGAATCCGCGCAACGTGTTCTGCGGCGCCGCGGCGACGCCGCGCAGTTTCCTCGAGCGTTTGCTGCCGTTGCTGCGCAGCCGAGCCTTCCTCACGGTGTGCCTGCTCGCCTTCGCGACCACCATGGTGCGTGAGACCTTCAATACCTGGACGCCGCAGTACCTGCACGACTTCGGCCATTTCAGCGTCAGCCGCGCGGCCGCGCTGTCGGCAATCTTCCCGGCGGCCGGTGCGATCTCGGTGCTGCTCGCCGGCTGGTCGAGCGATCGCCTCGGTCCCAATGCCCGCGCGCTGCTGCTCGTCGTGGGACTGACCGCCACCACGGTGGCGATGTTCGTGCTCAACACCGTGCCACAGGGTGCCGCTGGCGGCGTGTGGCCGGTCACCATGACCGGGATAGCAGGCTTCTGCCTGCTCGGCCCCTACTCCTTTCTGCCCGGCGCCTTCGCCCTCGACTTCGGCGGCAAGCAGGCCGCCGCCGCCGCTTCCGGCATGGTGGACGGCACCGGCTACCTCGGTGGGGTGGCCGCCGGGACGGTCATGGCCTGGCTCTCCGTGCGCTTCGGCTGGGGCGGCATGTTCCTCGCGCTCGCAGCGGTGAGCGCACTCGCCGCTGTCGGCGCCTGCCTGCTGTACGTCCTGAACGCCAAGGAGACCGCCGCGCCCGCAGCCGAAACTGCCACATGAAAATTACAAGCCTCGAGACCTTCTGCGACCAGTTTGTGTGTTTCGTCCGCGTCACCGCCGACAGCGGTGCCGTTGGCTGGGGTCAGACCTCCACCTACAACGCCGACATCACGGCGAGCATTTTTCACCGCCAGGTGGCACCCTGGGCGCTCGGTGCCGAAGCGCTCGCCATCGATGCGCTCATCGCACGCATCGAGGAGCGCGAGCACAAGTTTCCCGGCAGCTACCGCTGCCGCGCGCTCGCCGGACTCGACACCGCGCTCTGGGACCTGCGCGGCAAGCTCGAAGGCAAGCCGGTGGTCGAGCTGCTCGGCGGCCGACCCAAAAAGCTGCGCGCCTACGCCTCCTCCATGCGCCGCGACATTCAGCCCGCGGATGAGGCCCGCCGGTTGGTGCGGCTGCGCGATACGCTGGGATTCGACGCCTTCAAGTGGCGCGTGGCGGCTGAGTGCGGGCACGACGTCGACGAATGGCCGGGCCGCACCGAGGCGATCGTGCCGGAAGTGGCGCGCGCGCTCGGGCCCGGTGTCGCGAAGCTCGTCGATGCAAACAGCGGCTTCTCACCACGACGCGCCATCGAAGTCGGGCGGCTGCTCGAGGCCGAGGGCATCAGCCATTACGAGGAGCCCTGCCCGTACTGGAAGCTGGCGGAAACCAAGCTCGTTACCGATGCGCTCGACATCGACGTCACCGGCGGTGAGCAGGATTGGGACCTCGCGACCTGGGAGCGCATGATCGCGATGCGCGCAGTCGACATCGTCCAGCCGGACGTCATGTACATGGGCGGCCTGTCGCGCACGCTCCACGTGGTGCGCATGGCGGCGGCCGCAGGCCTGCCGTGCACGCCGCACAGTGCCAACCTGTCGCTGGTCACGCTGTGCACGATGCACCTGCTCGGCGCCATAGCGAACCCCGGCAAGTACCTCGAGCTCTCGATCGAGGGCGCGGATTATTATCCCTGCCAGCAGGGACTGTTCCGCAACGACCCGTATGCGGTTGTCGACGGCCACGTCACCATTCCGTCCGCTCCCGGCTGGGGCGCGGAGATCAACCCGGCGTGGCTCGAGAAGGCCGCATACCGGCGAAGCAGCGTGTCGGGCTAACATGATGCATCGCAAAGAACCGTCGTGGCCGAGCCCGGCGCGTTGAGTCGTTCCAGGAGTTCTCTGCATGCAGATCATCTGATGAAGCTCACGACCATCTCCCCTGTCGATGGCAGCGTGTACGCCGAGCGCACGGCCGCCACCGTGGCGCAGATCGAGGCGGCGCTTGACAGCGCGCGGCTGGCGCAGCGCGAGTGGTGCACGGTGCCGCTCGCTGAGCGCGCGGCGATCATGGAGCGCTTCTGCCGCGAGTTCGAGGGGCGCGGCGCGCAGATCGCCACCGAGCTCAGCTGGCAGATGGGCCGCCCGATCCGCTTCGCCCCGAGCGAGGTGCGCGGCACGCTCGAGCGCGCCCGTCACATGACCCGCATCGCCGCGGCCGCGCTCGCCGACGTCGACGCGGGGCCCAAGCCGGGCTTTCGCCGCTTCATTCGCCGCGAACCGCTCGGGGTGGTGTTCACGGTGGCAGCCTGGAATTACCCCTATCTGATCGCGGTCAACAGCGTGGTACCGGCGCTCCTGGCCGGCAATGCCGTGGTGCTCAAGCACTCGGCCCAGACGCCGCTCTGCGCGGAGACCTTCGCCGAGTGCTTCAACGCCGCGGGGCTACCCGCTTCGGTGTTCCAGGTGCTGCATCTTTCGCACGCGGACACCGAAGCCGTGATCCGCGACAGGCGCGTCGACTTTGTCGCCTTCACGGGCTCCGTTGCCGCTGGCCACGCCGTGCAGCGCGCTGCCGCCGAGCGCTTCATTGGCGTCGGGCTCGAGCTCGGCGGGTGTGATCCGGTCTACGTGCGCGAGGATGCCGACCTGCCGCACGCCATCGAAAACATCGTCGACGGTGCGTACTTCAATTCCGGCCAGTCCTGCTGCGGGCTGCAGCGCATCTATGTACACGAAAGCGTCTACGAGCCCTTCACGCGCGGCTGCACGGAGCTGATCCGCCGCTACCGGCTCGGCAACCCGCTCGACCCCCAGACCACCCTCGGTCCGCTCGTGCGCAGCGCCGCGGCAGACACGGTGCGCGCACAGATCGCGGCCACGGTGCAAGCCGGCGCGCGAGCGGCCATCGAGGAGCGCGAGTTCCCCGAGAGCAGAGCGGGCACGGCGTATCTCGCGCCGCTGCTGCTGCTCGATGCGCCACCCGCCTCCTGCGTGATGCGCGAGGAGATCTTCGGACCGGTGGCCGGTGTCATGCGGGTGCGCAATGATGCCGAAGCCGTGGCGCATATGAACGACAGCCGGTTCGGTCTCACCGCGGCGGTATGGACACGCGACGAGGCGGCCGCCCTCGAGCTCGGCGCGCAGCTCGAGACCGGCACGTTCTTCATGAACCGCTGCGACTATCTCGACCCGGCGCTTGCCTGGGTGGGGGTCAAGGACTCGGGGCGCGGCTGCACGCTCTCGGTCGTCGGTTACGAGCACCTGACAAGGCCAAAATCCTTCCATCTGCGGGTGACGACGTGAACGTACCTCTCAAGGCGAATTGGAGCTATCCGACGACCGTGTGGGCGGGCCCGGGTCGGATCAAGGAACTGCCCGCGGCCTGCGAGCGGCTCGGGATCAAGCGGCCGCTGCTCGTAACCGACGAAGGCCTGCGCGATGCACCGATGGTGCGCAACGCGCTCTCGCTCGTCCCCGATACCGGCCTCTACGCAGGCGTGCGCGGCAATCCGGTCGCGGGCAACATCGAGGACGGTCTGACCGTCTATCGGCCGGGCGCTTACGACGGAGTGATCGCCTTCGGTGGCGGCTCGGCGCTCGACGCTGGCAAGGTGATCGCCTTCATGTCCGGGCAAACGCGGCCGCTCTGGGATTTCGAGGACGTCGGCGACTGGTGGAGACGCGCGGACCGCAAGGGTATCGCGCCGATCGTTGCGGTGCCGACCACCGCGGGTACCGGCTCGGAGGTGGGGCGCGCGGGGGTGGTCATCAACGAGGCCACGCAGCAGAAGAAGATCATCTTTCACCCGCAGATGATGCCCGGTGTCGTCATCAGCGACCCGGAGCTCACCGTCGGCCTGCCGCCGAAGATCACCGCGGCCACCGGCATGGACGCGTTTGCACACTGCTTCGAGGCATTCTGCGCGCCGGGGTTCCACCCGATGGCCGACGGCATTGCGCTCGAGGGGCTGCGGCTCATCCAGACCTATCTGCCGCGCGCCTACGACGACGGCAGCGATCTCGAGGCCCGCTCGCGCATGCTGGCTGCTGCGAGCATGGGGGCGACGGCGTTTCAAAAGGGACTCGGAGGCGTGCATGCCATCGCCCATCCGGTGGGCGCCCACTTCAACACGCATCACGGCCTCACAAATGCAGTGCTGCTCCCCTATCTTCTCGTGCACAACCGCACGGCGATCGAGCCGCGCCTCGCGGTGATCGCCCGGACGTTGAGCCTGCCCGGTGAGCCGTTCGCAGCGCTCTTCGACTGGCTGCTCGGCTTTCGCCGCCGCTTGGGCATTCCAAACTCGCTCGCGGACCTCGGCGTCACGCTGGCGAATCCCGAGACCATCGGGAAGGAAGCCGCGCACGATCCGTGCGCCGCCGGCAATCCGCTCCCGACCGACGCCACCGGCTACACCCGCATCTTCCGCGCGGCGGTCACGGGCGATCTCTCGCTCGGCGGCTGACGCTCGTCACGGGCGAGGCCATCACGCCGCAAGCCCGCGCGCGACCGCACGGGTGAATCTGTCGATGAGCTCTGCGAGCTCGTTCTCGCTCGCATTGTAGGGGGGCGCGATGATGATCGTGTCCCCCTTCACTCCGCCGACATTGCCGGCACAGGGATAGCAGATCAGTCCGTCCGCCAGCGCTTCGCGGCCGATCACATGGCTCAGAGCACGCGCCGCCGGAAACGGCTCCCGGCTGCTGCGGTCACGGACGAACTCGACGCCGATCAGGAAGCCCCGTCCGCGTACGTCGCCGACCTCCGCGAATCCCTCGAGCGCCTGGTGCAGCTCGCGACGCAGGGGCTCGCCGCGGCTGCGCACCCGTGCCACCAGCGACTCGCGCTCGATGATGCCCTGAACCGCAAGAGCCGCGGCGCACGCCGCCGTGTGCCCCGAGTAGGTGTGTCCGGTGAGGATCGCGCCGTGCTCGGAGTGGATCGTGTCGCCGAGCTCCCGGCGGACGATGGTCGCGGCGAGCGGGATATAGCCGCCGGCGAGCCCCTTACCGACTGCCATGATGTCGGGCACGATCCCATCGTGCTCGAGCGCGCGCCACGTGCCGCACCGACCCGCGCCACACATCACCTCGTCCGCGATCAGCAGCACATCGTGCCGGTCACAGACCGCCCGGATCGCGCGCGCGTAGCCCTCAGGAGGCGGCACGGCCCCGCCGGCGGCCCCGACGACCGGCTCGAAGGCGAACGCCGCTACACGCTCCGGGCCGAGTTGCCTGATGCGCGCATCGAGCTCCTCGGCGAGAGCCGCGGCGAGCACGCTCGCCGGCAGGCCGCGCAAAGGACGATAGGCGTTGGCGGCGGACACGAACGACACGTCGAGCAGGCTTCCTTCGAACGGTCGCCGCCGCTCGAGAAAGCCCGACAGCGACAGAGCGCCGAGCGTATTGCCGTGGTAGGAGCGCTCGCGGGCAATGAAGCGCTTCTTCCCGGGCAGCCCGCGGGCGTCCCAGTACTGCAGCGCCACCTTCATCGCCGACTCCATCGCCTCCGAGCCACTGCAGGAATACACGACGTGGGCGAACGCCGGGCCGCACTGGCGCAGCAGCAGGTTCGTCAGCTCCTCGAGGGGCTCACTGGTGAACAGGTACCGATAGCCGCACGCCACCTGCGCAAGCTGCGCACCGATCGCCGCGTTGACCTCGCGATTGCCGTGACCGATGCTGAACGCCGCCGGACCTCCCGAGCCGTCCAGGTAGCGCCGCCCGTCGGCGTCGTAGACGTAGCTGCCCTCGCCCCGCACGATGCGGGGCAGCGTCCCCATTCCCCACCCAATCGCGCGACTCGTTGTCATGTGAGGAGAGCACCCTTCGTTGGAGCAGCCCGCAATATACAGCTGTTCATAGCTTGCGCCCGCAGCCCCTCGCCGCTCGCGCGTGTGGGCAGCGCTCTGGGGCTCGCGCGTGCGTCATTGCTTTGGCGCTATGCTTGCCGCCATCACACCGGATTGAGTGTCCGTCTCGAGGGGCAGCCGTGATCTCCACATCCGTCTTCATCACCTGCGCCGTCACCGGCTCGGGCGACACGGTCAGAAAAAGTCCCAAAGTTCCCGTGAGTCCCGAGCAGATCGCCGCCGCGGCGCTCGAGGCGCACGCGGCGGGCGCCGCGATCGTGCACGTTCACGTGCGCGACCCGGCAACGGGTGCCCCGAGCCGGGACGCGGCACTCTTTCGCGAGGTCTTCGAGCGCATCCGGGCCCGCAACGACGAGGTCATCATCAACCTGACGGGTGGGATGGGCGGCGATCTGTTGCTCGGGCCGGACGATGCGCCGCTTAAGTTCGCCGCCGGCACGGATTTCGTCGGTCCGCAGGAGCGCATGGCCCATATCAGCGCGCTGCGCCCCGAGATCGGCAGCCTCGACTGCGGTTCGCTCAACTTCGATGAGGCACTCTACGGCACGACACCGCGCTACCTGCGCGCCATGGCTCAGGAGTTTCGCAACCGCGGTGTGCGGCCTGAGATCGAGGTCTTCGAACTCGGACACATCGAGCTCGCGAAGCAGCTGATCGCCGAAGGGCTCATCGGGCCACCCGCCCTGTTCCAACTGTGTCTCGGAATCCGCTACGGTGCGCCCGCAACTACCGAAGCCATGCAGGCGATGCGTGATGCGCTTCCCCCGGGTGTGCTGTGGTCGGCCTTCGGCGTCGGCCGCATGCAGATGCCGATGGTCGCTCAGGCCGTGCTGCTCGGCGGCAACGTCCGGGTGGGGCTCGAGGACAACCTGTACCTGGAGAAGGGCGTGCCCGCGAGCAACGCGCAGCTCGTCGAGCGCGCGGTAGCTATCGTGCGGATGCTCGGCGCTCACGCGGAGTCCTCCGCCGAGGCGCGCAAGCGCCTAGAGCTGCCGCAGACGAGCTGAGCAAGCGGCGGCTGTCGGCTCAGAGACGGCCGAGCTCTTCGACCGCCTGCTGCCACAGCTCGGAGGTGGCGGCGGCCACGACGCGTCCGTCGGACGCGCTGCCGAGCGGTGCACCGCGCCAGTCGGTCATTCGCCCGCCGGCCCCCTCGATGATGGGAATCGCAGCGATGAAATCGTGCGGCTTCAGCTGCACCTCGATGACGAGATCGCAGTACCCCCCGGCGAGCATCCCGTAGAGGTAGCAATCCCCGCCAAAGCGGCGCAGCGCCGCGCGTGAGCTCAGGCTCTCGAAGCGCCGTCGTTCCTCAGCGTTGAAGGTCTCGGCGGTGGTCGTGTAGACCACCGCGCGGGAGATCGAGCGGCACACGCTGGTTCTCACCGGCTGGTCATTGAAGAGCGTCGGACGTCCCTCGCAGCCAACCCAGCGCTCGGCGAGCGCCGGCGCCTCGATCACGCCGAGGACCGGCCGGCCGTTCTGCATCAGCCCGATCAGCGAGCCGAACAGCGGGAATCCGGAAATGAAACTCTTGGTCCCATCGATCGGGTCGAGCACCCACGTGAACTCGCCACTGCCTTCTTCTGCAGCGAACTCCTCGCCCCGCACGGCATGTCCGGGAAAGGTCGCGTGGATCAGGCGGCGCATTTCCGTCTCGATGGCGCGATCGGCGATGGTGACCGGGCTACCGTCGGGCTTGCGCTCGACATCGATTGAGCGGCGGAAGTACTCGAGGGTAATGGCGCGCGCCGCGTCGGCCAGTTGCGCGGCGAGTCTCAGCGCTCGGGGGCAGTCGGGATGTTCGGTGAAGCTCATCGGCGGCGCGGCGCGGTCAGCGGCGGGCGCGCGCGTACGGCAGGACTTTGAGCTCCACCCAGTTGCGCAGCTCCGCGAGTCTGCACGATTCGTCCTGCACGGCAGGCCCCAGGCCATGCTTCCACGTCAGCCGGCGATCGCGCGGATCGTGCATCAGAGCGCGCAGGTCAGCGACGAACGCCTCGAGCTCGGCGCGGTCGGCGAACAGCTGCTCCTCGATCAGTGCCGGACCGTAGCGCACAGCCGTGGCCGCAACTTCCGCGAAGGTGTACTCGGGGTGGTACTGCACGCCCCAGAAGCTGCCGGCACCCCACCGCAGCTCGAGGGCTTGCACCCCCATGTCGTTGCACGCCAATACCACAGCCCCCTCGGGCAGCTGCTCCACCTCGTCGCGGTGCACCGTGATCGCCTCGAACACCGCCGGCTTGCCCGTGAACATCGGGTGCCCCCGACCCTGCACGGCGAGCTCGATGCGTCGCGCGAACCCGAACTCGCGCCCGCGCGGATTGCGGCGGACACGCCCGCCCGCGGCGCACACCGCCAGTTGCAATCCCCAGCAGCTGCCGAACGACGGCACACCGGCCTCGAGCACCGCGCGCGCCAGGGTGACCTGGCGCTCGATGTGCGCGCCACCGTCGTAGACGTTCAGCGCCGAGCCCGTGATCGCCACGCCGTCGTAGCTGGTAATGCCGCTGCCGGTGGCGAACTGCACCTCCCCGTCGGCAGGCCGCACGATATCGCAGCGAACCGCCGCGAGGCTCTGCAACACCTGCGCGTAGCCTTCGCCCGAGGGCTGCCCGCCCGTGGCCACCTGCTGCGCACGCGTGCTGGCACGGTTGCCGTCGATGACCAGGATCGCAGGCTCGTTCATCTCAGGAATGGTCAGCCGTGCGCGGCGGAACCGCAATGCCCTTTTTCTCGAGGAGCGCGCGCAGCACGTCGGGTCGATCGGTGATCATGCCGTCGACACCAAACTCGAGCAGTCGCTCCATGTCCGCGGTCTCGTTGACGGTCCAGGGAACGACGCGCAGCCCGAGGGCGTGCGCCTGCTCGACCCGCAGCGCATCGAGATCCAGGTAGTCAGGACCCCAGGTACCGGCCCCCGAGGCCTTGACGAGCCGGGCGATCGAGCTGTCGAAGTCGGCGGGGTCCAGACCGCCGAGCCACGGGGAGGGGCGCGGCGCGCCGAGGCGCACGGTGTCCTCACCAGGCTGCTCATCGGTGAGGGCGGCGGTTGCGATCTGCCGCATGAGCTGCTGCATGGCGCGCAGCACCCGCCAGTCGAAGGCGAGCACGGTGACGAGCGCGGCAGTGCCGGTGCGCTCCACATCGAGCTGCAGGGCCCGCGCGAACGCCTCGGGCGCGGGTGCCCGGTGCGGCTGCTCTGGAAAGGTCTTCACCTCGATGGCCACACGTACCCGGCCGCGGCCACGGGTGCGTACCAGCGTGAGCACGTCTGCGAGGCGCGGTACGCGCTGCCCGTCGACCGGCTGCTGCTGCGGGAAGCGCGCGGCGTACGCGCTTCCCGGTCGCAGCCGTCCCACGTCGTAGGATCCGAGCTCCTCGTAGGTCAGGCTGTTGACGGGGGGACCGGCTTCGGTCAGGAAACGCCCGCGCGCGTCGCGGGTACAGTCGGGGTTGAGCTCCGGATCATGCGTGACCACGACCACCCCATCGCGGGTCACCGCGCAATCGAGCTCGAGGGCGCTGACGCCGAGCTCCATTGCATGGGTAAACCCCGCCAGGGTGTTTTCGGGCCACAGACCCCGCGCGCCGCGGTGACCCTGCAGGTCAAACATGAGGGCACGTACCCGCAGCCGTATTCCGAGTTGAGGTCCGCTTGTGATATTAGAGTCGCATTGAGACTATCGCGCCAAAAACTAGCCTGTCAACGTGACACGGCGATCGCGCAGAAAGGCACGCGGCACATGATCTCCGCCTCCCATCGATGGCGCGCAGCCGCGCCGCTCTCGGTGCTCGCGGCACTCGCCATGCTCGCCGCACCGCTCGCGCGCGCTGATGACAGCAAGGTGTTGCGAATCATCAGCTGGGCCGACTACGTGCCCGCCGACGTCATTGCCGCGTTCAAGAACGAAACCGGCATCCAGGTGCAGGTCACGCTGTCGAACAACGAGGAAATGATCTCGAAGCTGCGCGCCACCGGCGGCGCGGGATTCGACCTGGCCCAGCCGTCCCAGGACCGGATCTTCGGCGCGCAGCAGGAGTTCCGCATCTATAAGCCGCTCGATACCGGCAAGGTGCGGCTCGAGGAATTCCTACCCGAGCTGCTCGAGACGGTGAAGAAGAACGCGACGCTCGATGGCAAGCTCTACGGCCTGCCTTACGTGTGGGGCACGGAGGGCCTGGTCTATAACTCGAAGCGCACCACGATCAGCGACTACCGCGACCTGTGCAAGCCCGAGCTGCGCGGCCGCACGGCAGTGCGACTCAAGCGTCCGACGCTCATAGCGTTCGCCTTCGCCCTGGGGAAGGATCCCTTCGCGCTCTACGGCAACACCAAGGCCTACAGCGCGCTGATGGATGAGGTCGGCCGCACGCTCACCGCCTGTAAGGCAAACTTCCGCTTCTTCTACGACAACAAGGACCAGTTGCTGAATGGCATGCGCTCGGGCGAAGTGTGGGCGGCGATGATGTGGGACTCGGGCGGATGGTTGCTCAATCGCGAGAATCCCGACATCCACTTCATCAACCCGCGCTCGGGTGCCATCGCCTGGATGGACACCTTCGCGTTGCCGGCCCGCGGCCGCAACGATGCGGGCGCCTACGCCTGGATAAACTTCGTGATGCGCCCCGAGATGGCTGCGCGGGTCGCGAAGTCCATCGGCAACTTCAGCGCCGCCAAGGGAGCCGACCAGCTCATGGACCCGCGGGTGCGCGCGCAGTTCGCCGCGACCTTCCCCGACGGCCTGAAGAACATCCGCTGGTACCCCGCAATACCGCCCGGTCTCGAGGAGATCGAGGGCGCGGTGCTCGATCGCGTCAAGGCCGCCGATTGAGCTTGCCCACCAGCGTGCCACCGCCGGCGACACCCGATCTTGAGGTGCGGGGGCTCGTGAAGCGTTTCGCCACTCACGTGGCCGTGAACGACGTATCGTTCGCCGTTCAGCGCGGCAGCTTCTTCTCGATCCTTGGCCCGTCCGGGTGCGGCAAGACGACACTGCTGCGCATGATTGCAGGTTTCATTCAACCCGATGGCGGCGACATCGCCATCGGCGGGCGCAGCATGGCACAGGTGCCTCCCAACAAGCGCCCCGTCAACATGGTCTTTCAACACCTCGCGCTGTTTCCGATGATGTCGGTGGGTGAGAACGTGGCATTCGGACTCGCCCGGCGCGGCGTCGGCCGTGCCGAGCGGCTACGCCGCGCCGAGGCGATGCTCGAGCGGGTCGGACTGGCGGGCGCCGCGGGCAAACGTACCGAGGAGCTCTCAGGTGGTCAGCGCCAGCGCGTCGCGATCGCGCGCAGCATGGTGCTCGAGCCGACACTGCTACTGCTCGATGAGCCCCTGGGCGCGCTCGATCTGAAGCTGCGTGAACACATGAAGCTCGAGCTCAAGCAGTTGCAGAGCGCGTTCGGTACCACGTTCGTCTACATCACACATGATCAGTCCGAAGCGCTGGTGCTCTCCGATCATGTCGGCGTGATGAATCATGGCCGTTTCGAGCAGCTCGGCACGCCGCAGGAGCTCTACTACGCGCCGGCCACCGCGTTCGTCGCCGGCTTCGTCGGCGCGAGCAACCGCCTCGCCGGCACGGCGCTCACGGTCGATGGGATCTACGTCGACATGAGCACGCGCGAGGGCTGGGTGCTGCGCGCACGGCGGCACGGCAGCATCGTCCCAGGAGCCGAGGTCGAGGCCTTCGTCAGGCCCGAGGCAGCGACGCTCGCCCGCACGCCCGCCGAGCTGCCCCGGGGGCATCAGGCGCATCGTGGCGAAGTGACCGGCGTGCTCTTCGACGGTGCCAATTCCGTCGTGCTGCTGCGCGAGCCAGGCAGCCGCCTCGAGCTGCGCGTCGCCTTGCCGCAGACGGGAGCGTTCGCGGATCTGCAGGTCGGCTCGCAGGTCTGTTTCAGCTTCGATGC
>Ga0187783_10002503_pt1 | contig 13637 bp, 8 predicted proteins | sample 1015_SJ02_MP02_2_FD_132471 | JGI IMG/M metagenome (GOLD analysis project Ga0187783, IMG submission 132471) | Tropical peat soil microbial communities from peatlands in Department of Meta, Colombia - 1015_SJ02_MP02_20_MG | ecosystem: Environmental > Terrestrial > Soil > Wetlands > Peat | place...
GAGACAGAGTCACAATAGCCGCGGCGAGGCTGGTCATCCGCATTGTATAATTCTCTCCAGGAACAGATTCGGTTTGTAGGATGCACGGAGCGCGCTGACGGATGTTCGGAAGCTACGTGGAAATCGAAACAGAGACGACGTAGCCGCGCGCGAAAAGTGAGTGATGGCGATGTTGCGAAGGATGCTGGAAAAAGGTCCCTGGCTAAGCACGGTTCTGTTCCTCGCCGGGCCGGTTGCCGTCACGGCGCAGGCGCCGCCGGCTGCGTCTCCTCCAGCGTCTCCCCAAAACCAGCCCCCGCCGACCATCGTGGTTCGCGCGAGGAGTGTCATCGTGCCCGTGACGGTGAAAGACAGCCATGGCCAGTTGGTGGGCGACCTCACTCGAGAACAGTTCCGCATCCTGGTGGACGGCGTGGAACAGAAGATTGCCACATTTTCTTCCGATCCGGTTCCACTTTCTGCGGTCGTGCTGCTCGACAATGATCTTTCGCAGAAGGTGATGCCGCACGTACAGAAAAGTCTGACGACCATTTCGGCCGGATTTGGTCCTGCTGACGAAGTGGCCCTGGTCACCTTCGATCAGTTTCCCCAGACCGTCTCGAACTTTTCCTTCAACAACGATCTGCTGTTCACGAAACTCAAGCGCCTGGAACTCGGCACCCACAGTGATCAAGTCGTTGCCGACCCCACGACGGCTGGGCCACTGATCAACGGCCAGGCCCCACCCTCTTCGACGGGAATTCCTCTGCATGGTTCGGACCGTTACAAAAAGCAGAACGCTCTGAACGACGCTGTCTTTGCCGCCGCCCAGATGCTTCAGAGCCGCGGGCGCGACCGGCGCAAGATCGTCTTTGTTGTTTCCGATGGGAACAACGCCGGTCGCAACACGCATACGTTTGATCAGACTCTGCGTCTGCTGCTCGACTCTGATATTTCGGTGTACTCGATTTCCGTCGTGCATACTGTACCTGTGGGCAAGTCGCTGCTGCAACACGGCGAGTCCGAACTCGACAGATTTGCCACCAACACGGGAGGAGACACGTTCTACGGTTCTAAGGAAGATGACCTCGAGCGTCTCTACTCCAGTCTGACCGAGCAGGCACGCAACGAATATACACTGACTTTTGCTCCCGACGATGTTCCGCCCGGACGCGATTATCATGAGATCGAAGTCCGCGTGCGCCGTCCCGATCTGACGATCGAAGCGCGCCGCGGATATTATGAGAGCGCGGTCGCTCCGGGACACTAGAAATTTTTTCCGCAGCGGATTTTCATCCTGGTGGTTCTTCAGTTTTTTTCTTCTTGACTTCGACAGCGCCCGCCTCTATAGATGGAAAAGCAACCGGCACGTCAGAAGCTTCGAGTGTTCGGTTGCGGGAGAAAGTTCCACTGTAGTTCATGCGCGGAACCACTCCGGCTTCGCAGGAAGAAGCCCTCGAGAGGAAAACGGGGCGTCCGATAAGGACGCCCCGTTCGTTTTGTCGGCTACAAGGTCACGAGCTGCTCGTGGGCTGGACACAGCGGTTTGAAATCACAGTAGTCACAATTCCTTCCGGGCTTCGGCGGAAAATCGCCGGCTCGAATCTGGCCTGCGATCTCAGCGATTCTCTCCCTGGCTTGGTCCAGAGCTTTCCCGTCGCGCCGAGAGGTGATGGTCTCACCGCTCGTGAGGTAGTGAAAAACCAGACGCTCTGGCTCTAGATCGAACGCTTCGCTCGATGCGATGGCATAGATACTGAGCTGAATGTCATCGGCAGCCCGGTCTAGCTTCCGCACCTTGCCCGTCTTGTAATCCACGATCTCGACTCTGCGCCTCTCCAAGCGGTTCACCTGATCGATGCGTCCGCTCACCACGAGGTCCGGTTCCAGCCGCAACTCAAACGGTTTTTCCTGATACAAAACATCCGGCGTGAGGGCGGTGAAGCTGCGGTAAAACGCCTCCAGCTGTTCGCGTCCGGCCTTGCGGTATTCCTCTTCCTGGTAGGGATCGGGGAAGCCAGCCGATTTCCACTCGCGCTCATAGATGGCAAGCAGTTCTTCGAGCGGTAGAAGGGTTCGTTTGCGTGATTCCGCGACAAATTCACGGATGGTCGCATGCATCACGTTTCCAAAGGTCATGGATGCGCTGGGCCCGCTGCGGAGGCGCCAGCCGTACTGAAACAGGTATTTCATCGGGCAGCGCTCATAGGTTTCAATCGCCGAAGCGCTCAACTGCAATGGCTCAGGCCGCGGCGGATGATACGCTTGGGCCCAGAACGCGATCCGTGAGTAGGCCCGGGTGCGTTCCCTCGCCGGCGGGAAGAGTTCCGCCTGAGCGGCGACGCTCGGCAGCGGTGGGGCCATATCCTCCGACGGTGGCACGGCGACTCTCGGTGCCGACTGAACAATGTCGGCCTTTTGAATCTTCGGGCTCCCTAAAATGTCTTCGAGAAACGGCGATGGCTTTTTCCGGCCTCCGACGATCGTTGAAAGACTCAGTCTTTTTTGCGCACGCGTCAGAGCGACGTAAAATAGGCGCCGCTCCTCTTGCTTTTGAAAGTCCCCCTGGGGTTGCTCTTCCTTCATGAGCGCGGCAGGAAACTCGAACTGCGGCCTCCGCGCGCCAGACGGGAAGTCGTGCCTGCTGAGCCGCAGGATGAAGACGTGGGGGAATTCGAGTCCCTTGGCCGCATGCACGGTCATCAATTGGACGGCGTCGTCCGATGTCTCCTCTTCGATCTGGATGTCACCTTCAAGCTCATCGAAATAGTCGAGGTATTCGACGAAGTCGCGAAGACCCTTCGGCTCGCTCTTCCGCTGCCATCCCTGAACAAACTCCACGAGGCGGTCCACGTGCTGGCGGTCGATCTCTGACGGAAGCGGCGCAATTCCGAGGCCCGCGATCAACTGATCCAGGATCGCGCCCGCGGTCTCGGTTTTGGCCATCTGCCGCAGCCGGTCGATCCATTCGACCAGCTCAGCGAATCTCGGTTTCGTCGGTCTGGGCGGGGGCGTCGCGGGTTCGTCTGCCGCCGCTTTTACTTCTTCCCAGAGGGAGCGGCGATTTTTCTCCGCTCGTTCGGCCAGCCGAACCAGATCGCGTGGTTGGACAGCCCAATACGGAGCTGAGAGCACGCGGGCGCAAGCGATGTTATCGCCTAAGACGGCCGTCAGTCGCAGCCAAGCGAGCAGATCGCGGACGATCGTTGTTGGAAGGATCGAAGACTTGCGAATCACAAAAGGAATACGGCGGTGCTTCAGCGCGGCCAGCAGCTGCGCCCGATGCCTGTGCTTGCGGTAAAGCACGGCGAAGCTGCGCCATGCTGCCCCCGCGCTATGGAGACGCTCGACCTCCAGCGCCACCCAGTGGGCCTCTTCCTCCGCAGAGGTGAACTCAACGACGCGGATCTTTTCACCGTCGCTATTTTGGGTGGTCAGGTTTTTCAGCGGTAGCAGTGGTGATTTTTCGTTGTGCGCAATGGTTTCGGCCGCCACGCGCAGGATGCGCTGGGTCGAGCGGTAGTTTTCGGAAAGCGAGATGAGGAACTGTTTGGCTGGCGCGCTGCCCTGGGCGGTCGTAACGCCGCAGAAGCGCTCGAGAAAAATCGTGAAGCTGCCAAAGGACGCGCCGCGGAAGCGATAAATTGCCTGGTCATCGTCACCGACGGCGAGAATGTTGCGGCGACCCCCTGCGAGGAGCCACAAGAGTTCGAGCTGGGCAATGTTCGTGTCTTGAAATTCATCCACCAAGACGTAGCGGTACTGCTCGCGCATCCGCGTAAGGAGCGCCGTGTCGGTACGCAGTAGCTCGACGGCCTGCAGCAACTGCGCACCAAACGTACAGAGGTGACGCTCCCGTAGCAACCCGTCGCTCACGCGATAGACGCGCGCCAGCTCCTGCTGCTGCGCAATCTCCTGCTCGGTGATGGCGCGCGCGTCTGGCTCGAGGAGCTGCTTGTGGGATTCGTAGGTGCGCACAAGGCCGTCGACGTATCGCTGATAATCGTCCGGTGTGACCAGCTCGTCCTGGCAGCGGGAGAAAAAAGTCTGAAAGTCCTTCAGAAACTCTGCGGGCTCGGCGAGGCGCCGAAAAATCACGAGTCCCAAATCGGCGATATTTCTCCGCAGCAGGATTCGATGGTCGATGTCTTCCAGCGGCTGAATATCCGGGTTTCGCTCGCGCAGGATCTTTTCCAGACAGAAGGAATGGAAGGTGCCCAGCCACACCGCTTGGGCCCGCTCCCCGATGGCTTCGACGACGCGATGCTTCATCTCACCAGCGGCTTTGTCGGTGAACGTGAGCCCGAGGATGCTTTCCGCGGCGAGGGACGGATCGGATTCGAGCAGATTGCGAATGCGCTCGGTGATGACACGGGTCTTGCCCGTACCCGCGCCCGCCACCACCAGCAAGGGTCCTTCTCCATGTTCGACAGCGGATCGCTGCTCGACATTGAGCGGAAAGCCGGATGGCTTCGAGATGAGCGTGGGAGGCATCGTGCGGCGGAGTCATTGTAGCAGAACTGGGTGAGGGCGAATATGAGGCGAACCCATGGCCGAGCCCTTGGGCCTTCCGACGGGCGTTTTCTCGGAGCAGCCGGATGCGATCACCGCGCCTCAGATCTGGTCCGGCTCGGCGGGCGCCGAAGCGCGGGGGCTTGTTCGCCCACTGCGCCGCTCGCTAGAATCGCTGGGTGAATCGCTGGTTGCCGCTGGAAACCAAGCGCCTGCTGCTTCGCGAATTTCGTGCCGCCGACGAGGGCGACATTCATGCCTACGCGTGCGATCCCGAGGTGGTTCAGCTGATGATCTGGGGCCCCAATACGCCGGAAATGACACGAAGCTATCTGGAAGGTGTCCTGGGAGCACAACAGCGCTGGCCGCGCTCGGAGTTCGCGCTGGCTATCGAATTGCACGCCGAGCATCGCGTCATTGGCTCCATCGCTTTGCGGATCAAGGATGAACGGAACGCCACCGCCGATATCGGGTACGTCCTTAATCGGGCCTATTGGGGCCAAGGCTACATGGTCGAAGCCGCGCGGGCCGTTCTCGATGCCGCTTTTCGCGAGCTGGGGTTGCATCGCGTGTGGGCCACGTGCGATCCGCGAAATCGCGCATCTTACCGCGTGATGGAAAAGCTCGGGATGCGCCGGGAAGCACACTTCCGCAAGGATGTGATGGAAAAGGGCGAGTGGCGTGATTCCTACCTCTACGCCATCCTTCGTGAGGAATGGTCCGTCACGAGTGGCTCTGATGGCAGGGAGCCACATTGACACGGAGGGAGGAGCTGTCTAATCTCGCGTTGTTAGATCCGGGCCGTTTCCGTTGCCCCATACCGGCAAGGCCGGGCCCAGTCGAATAGATCGCCATGGAAAATCCCGTCATTTTGAGTGCGGTGCGGACACCGATCGGGAAATTTATGGGCGGACTCTCACCGCTGTCGGCACCCGAATTGGGCGCGATCGTCGTCGCTGAATCTGTCCGCCGGGCGGGTATCGATCCCAGGCAGGTCGACGAGGTGATCTTGGGTAACGTGGTCTCGGCGGGTCTCGGGCAGAATCCCGCGCGGCAGGCGGCTTTGAAGGGCGGGCTTGAAACGCGTGTTGCGGCCATGACGATCAACAAGGTCTGCGGTTCGGGTCTGAAGGCCGTGGCGCTTGCGGCGCAAGCCGTGGCGCTCGGCGAATCGGAAATGGTCGTTGCCGGTGGAATGGAATCGATGTCGAACGCGCCGTATCTGATGAAAGGTGCGCGCGTGGGGCTCCGCCTCGGCCACGGAGAGCTCCTCGATTCCATGATCACCGATGGCCTGTGGGACGTCTATGAGAACTTTCACATGGGCGTGACGGCGGAACTGGTCGCTGAAAAGTACGCCATCTCGCGCGAAGAGCAGGACCTTTATGCGCTCGAAAGCCATCGCCGCGCGGTGCAAGCGATCCGGTCGTGCTTTGTGGCGGACCAAATTGTTCCGGTCGAGATCGCGCAGAGAAAGGGACCCGCGGTGGTGATCAAGACGGACGAGTCGCCGCGCGAAGATACTTCGCTGGAAGCGCTGGCAAGACTGAAGCCGGCGTTCAAGAAAGAAGGCGGAACGGTGACCGCAGGGAATGCTCCGGGCACGAACGACGGAGCCGCTGCGGTGGTAGTGACCGGTGAAAAGATCATCGCCCAGCTGGGCAAGACGCGGTCCCTCCGACCCATGGCTCGCATCGTGGCGCAGGCCGTGAGTGGGGTCGAGCCGAAATGGGTGATGATGGCGCCGGTTGATGCGGTTGAAAAGCTTCTGGTGAAGACGGGTTGGGACCGCGACAGAGATGTCGACCTCTATGAATTGAACGAGGCGTTCGCAGTTGCAGCCATCGCAGTCATGCGCGAGTTGCGACTCGATCCAGCCAAGGTGAATGTAAATGGCGGTGCCGTCGCGCTCGGTCATCCGATCGGCGCGTCGGGCGCGCGCATTCTCGTTACCCTACTCTACGAATTGCAGCGCCGACATCTGAAGCGTGGAATCGCCGCGCTGTGCCTGGGTGGGGGGAATGCAGTGGCCCTGGCCATCGAGCGGCCCTAGGCCGCCACGGTCGGATTCTGGCGTCTCATTCACTGATTCATGCGGCGGATGGCGAGCTGTTTCGCGAAGCCATTCTCAACGGCTCGCGTGGGTCTTCGGTGTGCCACGGTAAAGGAAGGTCTTTTCGACTCCGCGGCTCCCATCTTGGGTCTTGGGTTCAGTGATTTGTCTCACTGCATGCGCGCACTGGGACATGGGCTTGGCCCGCCTTGGTCCCAGCATGAAAAATACGCGTCTCTGGTCGCTTGGCTTGCTGCTGTCGAGTCTCGCTCGGCCCGATCGAGCGCTAGAGTCGTGACGAGAGAAATATTGCGCCGATGATTGCGACAGCGTCTTCAACCAGCGCAATGACAAAGTCAGGTGAGTCGAAAGCCTTCACCGCTCCGGTCCGTGCGAAGTATCCGCCGTAGGTTCCGACGACCGCACCCACGGCGCCCAAGACGGCGCAGACGGGAATCGATCCACCACCCGCCATCCCGAGCGCGCTCCCTGCGAGAATACCCATGACAATCCGCGCGCCAAACGAAACGGCTGCGGTCCGTGGAGGGGTTTTCGGAAACTTGTCATTTACAATCTCGACCGCAGCCAGCAGCGTGAACACCACGACGGCCGCGGTCGTACCCATGAAACGCAAGCGCGAGCCCTCCAGATGGAGGACACCGAAGTGAGCCATCCAACAAATAACGGCCGGCCCGGTCAGGGCGCGCAGGCCGGCGATGATCCCGATGGCGAAGGCGAGAACCAGGAGCAGGTTCGAGTTCATGTTTGGGTCCTTTTGGTGTGCTCAAGCGAGCCGGCAGTATAGCTCCTTTCAGCTTGCCGTTCGCCCCCCCGGCGCATCGCTCGCCCTTCTCCGGCCTGTCCGGTTTCGCTATGATCTAGCCACGATGTCAAGCAATGCGGTCAAAACGGTCGCCGTGCTGGGTGCAGGCACGATGGGCAATGGAATCGCACACGTGTTTGCGCGCGCCGGCTATCGCGTGATTTTGCGCGACGTTGAAAAACGCTTTCTCGACCGGGCGGTCGAAACAATCGCCAAAAATCTTGATCGAGAGATTCGGAAAGGCAAGATCAGCGAAGCCGATCGCTCCGAGGCCCTGGCCCGCATTCAGACGGTCACCGCCAACGCCCCTGTCGTTGGTGCAGACTTCGTCGTGGAGGCCGTCTCCGAGCAGCGCGACCTCAAGATTCGCGTACTGAAGGAAGTGGATACGATGCTTGGCCCCGACGTGATTGTGGCGAGCAACACCTCGTCGATTTCGATCACCGACCTGGCCGCACAGACTTCGCGGCCGGACCGCTTCATCGGCATGCATTTCATGAACCCCGTGCCGGTGATGACGCTTGTCGAAGTGATTCGCGGCCTGGCCACGAGCGATGCCACATTTCAAACGACGATGTCACTTTCTGAAAAGCTCGGAAAGACGCCGGTCGCGGTCAACGATGCGCCCGGCTTCGTTTCAAACCGTGTGTTGATGCCCATGATCAATGAAGCGGCGTTCGCGGTACTGGAGGGAGTCGCAACCCCCGAGGCCGTCGATGAGGTGATGAAACTGGGCATGAACCACCCCATGGGCCCGCTCGAGCTGGCCGATCTCATCGGCCTCGACGTCTGTGTCGAAATTCTGGACGTCCTGCAGAAAGGGCTCGGTGATCCGAAGTACCGTGCCTGCCCGCTACTGCGTAAATACGTGGCGGCGGGGTGGCTCGGCCGCAAGTCGAACCGCGGTTTCTACAAGTACTGAGTGTGAAGGACTCCCGCAAGTAAGGTCATTTTCTCTTAGTCCGGATCGGAAACAGACCGCGCACAACTTACCGTTGACATGAGCCCACTCGCCTTGCTATAGGGTCGCGACAGAAAGTGGGCACGAGAGGAACGAGCTCTCTGGGGGGTAGGGATATGAGTTCCAAGTTATTCCTCGGGTTCTGCCTGATTTTTTCTGCAAGTGTCCTTCGGGCGCAAACAATTTCGACTTCGAATATCAGAGGTGTGATTCAGGATTCAAGCGGCGCCGCTGTGGTCAGCGCGAGCGTGAAGTTGACGGAGACCGCCACGGGCACGGTGCGCACCTTTACGAGCGCGGCCGATGGACAATATGGATTTCCCGATCTACCGGTGGGTACATACGACTTAGAAGTCACCAAGGAAGGGTTCAGCAAGTACGTGCAGAAAGGCATCGTCCTGCAAGTCGGTGTCTATCCTACGATCAATGTCTCGCTCGCGGTCGGCGCAGTGACCCAGGAAGTCACCGTGGAAGCCCAAGCGGCAAGAGTCGATCTGCTGAATCCAGGCTTCGGACAAGTCACGCCCCCCGAGGTAGTGCAAGACCTCCCACTCAACGGGCGCCAGGTGACCGACTTGCTCGCTCTTTCACCGGCTGTCGGACAAGGCCAGTCCTTCCGGGCTTCCTATCCTTCTTCCGCGGTGCCCTCGGTCGCAGGAGGAATGCAGGGCACCGTATCCTATTGGTTGGATGGCGGCACGCATCTCGACCCCTTGAGTAATCAGAATCTGCCCCTGCCGTTTCCTGATACAGTCGAGGAATTCAAACTGGAGACGAGTTCGCTACCCGCACAATACGGAGTTCTTCCTGCAGGAGCGGTCAATGTGGTCACCAAGTCAGGTACCAATTCGTTTCATGGCGACGCCTTCGAGTTCTTCCGAAATACCGGGTTAGATGCTCGCAACACGGCCTTTGCCGGTGGAACATCACCCACGAACCTGCGCAACCCTTTGAATCGCAATCAATTTGGCGGCACCGTCGGCGGCCCTATCTTCAAGGATAAGCTCTTTTTCTTTTTGGGCTTTCAGGAGACCGTGCAGCGATCCTCTACGCCTGCGACGACCCAGATCCCCACGGCAGCCATGCTTGCCGGAAACTTTCAACCTTGCCTGGGAACAGCGCCAGTTCTGAGCGCACCGTACGGGACCGGTGGTGCGGGTCCCAACCAGATCAACCCGGCCCTATTTAGTCCTGTCGTCACGACGCTTGAGAGCCACATGCCGGTGGCACCGGGCGGAGGCTCATTCGATTCGGCCACCGCGTGCGGCTTATACCACTACCAGTCTCCGGTCAACTTTAATGAATACCAGGGCCTCGCGAGGATCGACTTCCAGCAGAGCAGTCACAACAAGATTTTTGGACGCTACTTCATCGCGGATTGGCAGCAGAAACCGGGCAAGCCGAATTTGCCCGCCGATGAGGGGGGACTTTTCATAGCCGCCATCGACGGTCAGTCCGATTCCGTTCAGAGCTTTACTCTGGGCGATACGTACTTGCTTGGCACCAGCAAAGTGAACGACGCAGGCTTTACCTTTACTCGGTCGAACAATCTTACCGTGCAGAACAACACTCTCAACCTCAACGGTTTGTTTGCCGAGGCGGGAATTCCTGCGAACGAGATCGGAAACATCTATCAATTGGGACCGAGCGTGGGTAAGTTTTTCCCGAACTACATGGCCGACTTCAATCTGAGTGGTGTGGGCATCTTTGGCCTATTCAATTCAACTCCCTCGATTCAGCCTTACAACACGCTCGAGTTTTGGGATAACTTTTCACTCACGCATGGCGCTCACCAGATTACCTTCGGCACCAACTACATCAACCTGAGGGCGTTCGCACACAATTATCTGTTGAATCAGGGCTCGTTCGCTTTTGATGGCTCGCGCACAGGCCCCGAACTACCCAGTTCGGGTCTTGCTGATTACCTGCTAGGCTACACGTCGGCAACAAGCGGTTGGAGTCAGGATGCTCCGATTCCTTCCTTGCAGCGCCAAAACGTCTTCACGCTCTTTGCGCAGGATCAGTGGAAAGTGACTCGAAAGCTCACGGTTACGGCTGGCCTTCGCTGGGACCCCTTCTTCGGGCACAGTGTTCCCAACGGGGACGTTGTCACTGTCTCTCTGAACAACATCATCAACGACGTCCACAGCACAGTGTATCCAACGGCGCCTGCCGGCTACTTGTTCCAGGGCGATCGGGGCGGTCCTACCAACGACAAGCTTTCGGCCAACGCGCTCAACGAATGGAGCCCCCGGATCGGAATAGCTTGGGATCCTACGGGGAACGGTCGCACAGCGATTCGCGCCGGTTTTGGGCTCTTCTATGATTTCCCGAATTTCTCTTATGATCAGTTCGGTTTCGAGCAGCCTTACGGAGGTGCGGTGAACAACCCGGCCTTCGGCAGCCTGGGTGTTGCGTGCACGACGACTTGCCTCACCGATCCTTGGGGAACGCTCGCGGGCTCACCGAATCCGTTTACGTTCACTGATCAACAGGGCAATGCCCACGTCGGACAGAACCCGTTCCCGGCATACGTCGGGACCGGTCCCAAGAATGCGGCGTATTTGCCGGGCGCCTTGGTATTTAGCTATCCCCCGCAATACACCCACCCTACCTACATCATGCAATACAACCTGACAGTCGAGCAGCAGGTTAGAGGATGGGTCGTCTCCGTCGGCTACCTCGGCAACCAGCAACGGAACCTGTGGGGGAACAACGAATCCAATCCGAGTGCGCAGGGGCCGTGCCCGCCAGGTTATCCCTTTCCTCCCGGAGTCTCCTGCGGCACCCCGCCGAACCGCGTCCCGAATGGTCCGTGTTCGGGCCCGTTTTTGTCAACTCTGCCCCCGTTCGTTTGCGGGACGCTCCCCTTCGGTGTCCTGAACAACAATCGCATGCTCCAACACTTTGGCTCTTTGTGTTCCGCCACGACCTCCTGCTACGGGGAGACGCTTCTGCTGCAGGAGAACTTATCGGGCAACTACAACGGTTTGGTCCTCACGGCGAAGCATCCGTTCGCCAACCATTTCACCTCCATTTCCAACTTCACCTGGTCACACTGCATCTCCGACAACTACACCACCACGCTCGGTTTCTTCTTGGCCACGCAGGCGATGCCGTATAACAAGAATTATGACCGGGGCAATTGCCCGAGCGCGGACACGCATCTGATCTTCAACGAATCTTTAGTCGCTGAAACACCCCACTTCTCAGGCAAGTGGACGCAGGCATTCCTGGGTAACTGGAGGGTTTCTCTCGGCTTTCTCGTACAGTCCGGCTTGGATGACCAGCCCATCAATATCCTAGATTTTTCCGGGAGCGGTAACGGCCTCACGCAGCGCCCTGTCCTCATACCGGGCGACAACCCTTACTGCGTTCCGAAGGGACGAAATTGCTGGTGGAATCCCAAGTCGTTTGCTCCTCCTGCGCCGTACACGTTTAGCCCCATGAAGTTGAATGCGTTGTTTGGCCCTGGAGCAGTTGTTGCGAATACGGGACTCGCAAAGATTTTCCCGATTACCGAACGCCAGTCGCTCGAGTTTCGCTGGGAGACCTTTAACTTTGCCAACCACGCGAACCTCTACCTACCAGAGGACGGTTTTGTTTTACCCAGCTTCGGTCAGCCTACGGCGGCCAGTACAGCAGGTTTGGGCGCTCTGAACCAAACGATCAATGACCCGCGTGTCATGCAGTTTGCTCTGAAATACACTTTCTAGCCGTTTGATTTTGCGCGTGCGCGAAAAAAGAGTGCAAGGCAGGTGAGAGGCGTGGCATCATAACTTAGGTCACGCCTGAAGGTTTGGGGGATAGGCGATCGCGCTTCCCGTTGGACATCCGCAGGATGACCGCGCTCTGGTGAAGACTCCGAAAGTGCAAGGATGCTCGGTGCGGGCTATTTTGGCGGCGGGCCTTGCGCTTTCGTGTGCGACATCCACGCTTGCGCACCACTCTGGGGCGATGTTCGACATGCAGCACCTGATCACGCTCAAAGGTGTGGTCACGCGCGTCGAGTGGACCAATCCCCATGCCTTCTTCTACCTCAACGTGAAGGACGAAAAGGGCGCGATCGAAGAATGGACGATCGAAATCAACAGCCCGAACTTTTTGAAACACAATGGCTGGACGAGCAGCACGGTCAATCCGGGCGACACGATCACCTGCACAGGTGCTCCCGCGAAGACAGGTGCGAAATTCATGCACGGGACGATGGTCGAGCTCTCGAGCGGAGTGCAACTCCGGTCCTAAGGTTTATTTCAGGAGGCAAGCAGCATGCAAGAGTGGAATCGATTGACGATCGCGGTGGCGCTTGCTCTCGTGAGCGCGTCGTTAGCGGGTACGCAACAGCCATCGCAGAATCCTTCGCCCGAGCCCGCTCCTGAGGCGGGACGCCCCCGCGTTGGCGGATTCCCCATGGGGCCACCGGGGAAGATTCTCGAGCTTCGAGCCGAACCCAGCACCATTGGGCCAGGGCAATCGGCAACGATCTACTGGCATGCTGTGAATGCAGACGACACCTACTTCGATCAATGCCTGGGCATCGTGGCCACCCTCGGCAAACTGACCGTCACGCCGGAAGCCACCAGCACCTACACATTCACGGCCAAAGGACGCGCCGGCAACGACACGAAATCGGTGATCGTAACGGTGGTGGGCACAAATCCCGTGCCACCCCGTACCGAGCCTGGCTGCGTCGATCCGCACAATCAGCCGATCCCACAAGCCCCGGACGGCCATCCGGACCTTTCCGGGGTGTATATCGCGGGCTTCAGCCTGCGTCCGGTCAGTAATATTCGTCTCAAACCAGGCGCCGAGAAGTACAAAGTGGTCGAAAACGAGAATGATCTCGGTTTGGGTGTTACCTGCACGCCGCCGGGTGTCCCTGCTGCCACCATGCAGCCCTATCCATTGCAGATTGTTCAGAAACCAGGGTTGGTGGTGATCCTGTATGAGGCCTATCACATCTTTCGCGTGATACCGACCGACGGGCGACCTCATCCGGACGACCTCGATCCCACCTACATGGGCAATTCGGTGGGGCACTGGGAGGGCGACACGCTGGTCGTGGATGTGACGGGATTCAACGACAAGACCGAGGTCGGAATGTATCATCACACGACGGCCTATCACGTCGTCGAGCGCTATCACCGGGCTTCTTACGACATTCTGGACTATGAGGCTACGATTGAAGATCCCAATGTCTTTGCGGCGCCGTGGAAGCAGTCCACCCACATGAAGCTGCATCCGGAATGGCAGATTCAAGAATACGTTTGCGAGCAGAACAATAAGGATTACAAGGAACTTTTCATCAA
>Ga0187783_10002504_pt1 | contig 13632 bp, 11 predicted proteins | sample 1015_SJ02_MP02_2_FD_132471 | JGI IMG/M metagenome (GOLD analysis project Ga0187783, IMG submission 132471) | Tropical peat soil microbial communities from peatlands in Department of Meta, Colombia - 1015_SJ02_MP02_20_MG | ecosystem: Environmental > Terrestrial > Soil > Wetlands > Peat | place...
CAAGTACGGCTACGCGCCGGGTTTCATTCCCTGGATGCGGCGCAACGTGGCGCGCTTCGATGCCGTGGTGGTGAACGGCATCTGGCAGTTTCACAGCTTCGGCACCTGGTGCGCGCTGCGCGCTAGCGCCATTCCCTACTACGTCTTCCCGCACGGGATGCTCGACCCGTGGTTCAAGCGACGCTACCCGCTCAAGCACGCCAAGAAGCTGCTCTACTGGCCGTGGGCGGAATACCGCGTGCTGCGCGATGCGCGCGCGGTTCTGTTCACCTCCGAGGAGGAGCGCCGGCAGGCCCGCCAGAGCTTCGAGCGCTATCGGGCCAACGAAGTGGTCGTCAATTACGGCAGCCCGGGTGTGAGCGGCGATGCGCGCGCGCAGCGGGAGCTGTTTCTCGAGCAGTTTCCCGAGGTGCGCGGCAAGCGTGCGCTGCTGTTTCTCGGGCGCATCCATCCGAAGAAGGGCTGCGACCTGCTGATCGAGGCGTTCGCCGCGCTCGCGCGCCGCCATCCTGCGCTGCAGCTGGTGATGGCCGGTCCCGATCAGGTCGGCGTGCAGGCGCAGCTCATGCGGCTGGCGGAACGGCTCGGCGTGGCGCGCGCGGTGACCTGGACCGGGCTGCTGCGCGGCGAGGTGAAGGCCGGCGCGTTCCGCGCCGCCGAAGCCTTCGTGCTGCCGTCTCACCAGGAGAATTTCGGCATCGCGGTCGCGGAGGCGCTCTCGTGCCAGCTGCCGGTGCTGATCTCGAACAAGGTCAACATCTGGCGCGAGATCGTCGCGGACCGCGCGGGACTGGTCGCCGACGATACCCTGGCGGGCACCGAGCAGCTGCTGCGCAACTGGCTCGCGCTCGGCAGCCTCGAGCGCCAGGCGATGGCGGATAATGCCGCGCGCTGCTTCAGCCGGCGCTTCCACATCGACATCGCCGCGGTCAACATCCTGCTGTTGTTCGCCCAGCACGGCGTGCGGCCGCAGAGCTCGGCCGCATGAAGGCCGGGCGCAGGGCCGGCGACCCGTATCTGCGCCCGCAGACCTCGCTGCGCAATCGCCTGGCGCGTGGGCTGTGGCACGTAGCGTATGTACTGCTGTTCCGGCCCTCGCTGCGTCCCATGCACGAGTGGCGCGCCGTGCTGCTGCGCTGCTTCGGCGCCGAGGTCGGCGCCAACCCGCGCATCTACGCCAAATGCGCCATCTGGGCACCGTGGAACCTGCACTGCGACGATGGCGTGTCGCTCGCCGACGGAGCGGTCATCTACAACGCCGCGCCGGTGCAGCTCGGCTCGCACGCCATCGTTTCGCAGGATGCCTACATCTGCACCGCCAGCCACGACCTGGACGATCCGGCCTTTCCGATGATCACCGCCCCGGTCGTGCTCGGCGCGTACTCGTGGATATGCGCGCGTGCCTGCGTGCTGCCTGGAGTCACGGTGCACGAGGGGGCGGTCCTCGGTCTGGGTGCGATCACCAGCAGGGACCTCGAGGCGTGGCAGGTGTATGCCGGCGTACCTGCGCGGCGCATCCGTGCGCGGCAGCGGGCGGCCCTCGCGGCCTGAGTGCGGCCCCGCGCAGGCGGCCGGCGCGCGGCTAACCCGCCACGAGCTTCGATGCAGTCGTTACCGCTAACCAACACGGCGCTGCGCGCCTCGCGCATCGCGTTCGGCACCGGCGCTCTTCATCATCTGCGCCGCGCGCGCGAGCGGCAGCGCCTGCTGCTCGCCGCGGCCGACCTCGGCATCAGTCACTTCGACACCTCGCCGTATTACGGCTTCGGCATCGCCGAGCGCAGCCTCGCGGCGCTCGCCGCGAGCCGCGCGACGACGGTGGCGACCAAGGTAGGACTGTATCCGTCGGGCGGCGCAGATTCCTCCGTGCCTGCCGTCATGTGCCGCAAGGTCCTCGGGCGAGTGCTGCCGGCGCTGTCCCGCGCACTGGTCGATTTTCACGTTGCACGCGCCAGGGAAAGCCTGTCCGGGAGCCTGCGCCGCATGCGACGCGAGCGGGTCGACGTGCTCTTTCTGCACGAGCCGCGCGCGGAGCTGGTGCAGACCGACGAATGGCTGCGCTGGATGGAAACCGAGCGGAGCCGCGTCGGTGTGCTCGGGGTGGCGGGCGAGGCGAGCCGTCTGTTGCCCTTCATCCAGTCCGCGAGCCCCCTGGCCGGCATCGTCCAGACACGTGACAGTCTGGCCCGGCAGGAAGCCGCGCCGTTGCGCGCCGCGGGCTGCCGCCCGCACATCACCTACGGGCACCTGGCAGGGCGCGCGGCGGCGGCCGAGGCCGCCGCGACTCTCGGCGACGCGATCGAGCGCTGGCCCGATACCGTACTCCTCGTCAGCACGCGGCGCGTGGAGCGAGTCGGCGAGCTCGGGCGCATCGCGCTGGCCTCGGAGTCGCGCCTGCGCGCGGGCGTGCCGCCGTGATTCGCCAGCTGCAGAGCGGCCAGGGTACGCAACGATCGCTGCCGTGCGATGTCGCCATCGTCGGCGCGGGCCTCGCCGGCTTGATCATGGCTTGCGAACTCTCGCGTCGCGGACTGCGGACGATCGTGCTCGAGAGCGGCGCGCTGAGTCAGGACACGGATACGAGCCCGCTGAATCGGGTGATTCAGACGGGTCACACCTACCAGGGTGCCGAGCACGGACGATTCCGCTGCCTGGGCGGCACGTCCACGCGCTGGGGCGGCGCGCTGCTGCCGTTCCTGGAAGACGACCTGTGCGCAGACACGACGCCCGGTCGCAGCGAGGCGTGGCCGGTCCGCCTCGCGGAGCTCGAGCCCTTTCTGCCGGCGGTGGAACGGCTGTTCTCACTGCCGGCCGGCTCCTATGAGCCGCCCTCGGCCGTGGCCTTGCCGGCGGGCGCCGCCTTTCGCGCCCGCGAGGCGAAATGGCCGGCATTCGGTCGCCGCAACGTCGCCCGGCTGCTCGAGAAGAAGCTGCGCGCGCCGGCCGGACCCGAGGTGTGGCTCAACGCGCACGTCACCCGGCTGCGCCTGGCCGAGAATGGCCGTCTGAGCACGCTCGAGGCGAGCGACCCGTCGGGCGTGTCCGTCGTCGTGTCGCCGAAGGTCGCGGTACTGGCGGCGGGCACCATCGAGAGCACCCGGCTGCTGCTGAAGCTGGACGCCGATCACGATCGACGGCTGTTCGCAGCGCCGGCCATCGTCGGACGATACTTTCACGATCATCTCTCCGCGCCCGTTGCCGCCGTGCGCGTGCTCGACCGCAAGCGCTTCAATCGCACCGTCGGGTTCCGCTTCGCAGGTTCCGGCATGCGCAATCTGCGCTTCGAGCTCACCGGTAGCGAGCGGCGGCGGCGCGGCCTGCCGGGCGCCTTCGCGCACGTCGCCTTCAGCGCCGGCGACGGCAGCGGTTTCGAAGCGCTGCGCCAGATCTATCGCGCGGCGCAGCGCGGCCGGCCGCCGCCGCGGGCCGAGCTGGCGCGGCTGGCACGCAACTCCGGCTGGCTGGCGCGCGCCGCGTGGAGCCGCTGGGCCGAGCGGCGCGTGCTGCCGCCCGATCGCGCCCGCTTCGAAGTGCACCTCGTGACCGAGCAGATTCCGCGCGCGAGCAATCGCATCACGCTGAGCGAGCACGAGTCGGACCCGTACGGAGTGCCGCTCGCCCAGATCCACTGGCAGGTGTCCGCCGACGACGTCGCCAACACGGTCAGGGTAGGTGATGCGTTCGCACGGTTCTGGGCCGACAGCGCGCTCGCACGGCTCGGCGAGCTCGAGTTCGCGGCGCCGGACACCCTGGCGCAGGCCCTGCGTCGCGGCGGCGGCATCTATCACCCCGGCGGCTCGCTGCGCATGTCGGCGGCGCGGCGCAGCGGTGTAGTCGATGCAGGCCTGCGGACCTTCGCGGTGCCCAACCTGCGGGTCGTCAGCACGGCGACATTTCCCTCCGGCGGCGCGGCCAACCCGACTATGATGCTCATTCTGCTCGCGCTGCGCGCCAGCGCCGATGTTGCCCGCGAGCTCGGCAGGGACTGACGGCTGACATACAGATGAACGACACGATCATGGTGACCGGCGGCGCCGGCTTTCTCGGCTCTCATCTGTGCGATCGGCTGATCGCGGACGGCTGCGACGTGCTGTGCGTCGACAACCTGTTCACCGGCAGCAAGGAGAACATCCGCCATCTGCTCAAGTCCGATCGCTTCGAGTTCCTGCGCCACGACGTGACCTTCCCGCTCTACGTCGAGGTGCGGCAGATCTACAATCTCGCCTGCCCGGCCTCCCCGGTCCACTACCAGCACGACCCGGTGCAGACCACGAAGACCAGCGTGCACGGCGCCATCAACATGCTCGGGCTGGCCAAACGGCTGCACGCGCGCATCCTGCAGGCCTCGACCAGCGAGGTCTACGGTGACCCCGCCGTTCACCCGCAGCGCGAGGACTACTGGGGCAATGTGAACCCGATCGGCATCCGCTCCTGCTACGACGAAGGCAAGCGCTGCGCCGAGACGCTGTTCTTCGACTATCACCGCCAACACCGGCTCGAGATCAAGGTATTGCGGATCTTCAACACCTACGGCCCGCGCATGCACCCGAACGACGGCCGGGTGGTATCGAACTTCATCGTCCAGGCTCTGCACGGACGCGACATCACCGTGTTCGGCGATGGACAGCAGACGCGCAGCTTCTGTTACGTCGACGATCTGATCCGCGCGTTCCTGGCGATGATGACCAGCCCTGCCGAGCTGACCGGGCCCATCAACGTCGGCAATGCGACCGAGTTCACCATGCTCGAGCTCGCCGAACAGGTGCTGCGCCAGGTGGGCGGCCGCTCGCAGATCGTGTTCAAGCCGCTGCCCGCCGATGATCCGCGCCAGCGCAAGCCCGACGTCTCCAAGGCCGAGGCGGCGCTCGGCTGGCGGCCGCGCGTGACGCTGCAGGAGGGCCTGGAGCCGACCATCGACTACTTTCGGCGCCAGCTCGCCCGGCAGTGAGGCGGCCGCCCGTGCCTCAGGACCTCGCCGTCGTCATTCTCACCTTCAACTCCGCCGCGGTGATCGAGCGCACCGTGAGCGCGGCACTCGAGGTGAGCCCGACCGTCATCTGCGTCGACTCGGGCTCCAGCGACGGCACGCGCCAGATCCTCGAGCGCCTCGGTTGTCAGATCCACGAGCGCCCGTTCAAGCACTACGCCGACCAGCGCAACTGGGCCATCGAGGCGCTCGGCAACCGGCACGCCTGGCAGCTGCACCTCGACGCGGACGAGATTCTCGATGCCGCGGCGATCGCCGCCGTGTTGCAGGCCGTGGCCGACCCGGCGGGAGCCGACGGCTTCCTGCTGTCGCGACGCACCTATTTTCTCGGCCGCCCGCTGCGCTTCGGCGGCACCGCTTCGTGGCACCTGCGCCTGTTCCGCTCGGGCAGCGGCGTGTGCGAGGACCGGCTGTACGATCAGCATTTCATCTGCAGCGGGCCGACCCGCAGGCTGCGCGGTCTGCTGCACGACATGAACATCGCATCGCTCACCGAGTGGACGGCGCGACACAATCGCTGGAGCGACATGGAAGCCGCGGAGTTGCTGCGCCCGCACGAGGGCGAGTCGGGCGCCAGGTTGCCGGCGCGCCTCGGCGGTGATCCGCGCGAGCGGCGTCGCGCGGTGCGCGGCGCCTACTACCGGGCGCCGCGCTACCTGCGGGCCTGGGGCGCCTTCCTGGTGCGCTACCTCCTGCAGCTCGGCTTCCTCGATGGCCGGACCGGCTTCCTCTACGCGTTCTTCCAGGTGCTGTGGTTCCGCATGCTGATCGATGCGAAGCTGGAGGTCGCGCGCGCGGCTGAGGCCGGTGCGGCCGCCGCAACGCAGGCGTCATCCTCTCAGCCGCCGGTGCGGCCGATCAGGTAGAGGTCCGCGCACAGCGCGGGGAACAGCCGCAGGGGCACATCGAGGAGCGGCGTCCCGAGTCTCACCCAGCCGCGCGGCGATGCGTAGCCGAGCCAGTTGCGGCCCAGGATCTCGACCCGCTGCAGTTTGAGGTCGCGGGCGATGTAGCGCAGATCGTCGGTGTCGGGCTCGCGCACGTGCTGGCGGAAGCGCTCCTGTTCGTACCAATCCGCCATGCTGGACCACTTGCCGATGCCGAACGGCACGGTGAGGCGCTTGCGCAGGTTGACGCAGTTGGGCACTCCGAGCACGAACAGGCCTCCCGGACGCAGCCAGCTGCGCACGCGCTGGAACAGCGCGCGCGGCGAATGGTGCCAGTGCTCCATGGAATCGAACGAGGTCACGGCATCGAACGAGCCGTCGGCGAACTCGGGCGGAGACTCGATCACGTCCCTGCTCACGACCGCCACGCCGTATTTCGCGTGCACCTGCTGTGGGACCTGTGCATAGTCGCGGTTCACGCTGTCGCCGAAGTCATCGACCAGCGTCACGCGCATGCCGAGCGCGGCGCAGCCGACCGAGAACAGGCCGATGCCTCCGCCCAGGTCGCACAGCGCCGCGTCCCGACCGAGGCGTGCGGTGATCAGTCCGATGTTGAAGGCGATGCGGGCGGCATCGCGCCTCTGCCCGGACACCAGCTGCGCCGGATAGCCGTCCGCGATCGCCGCGAGCCGTGCGCCGATCTGCTCGTGCGCCGGCGGCAGGCGGCTCGAGCCGCTCTGCAGGGCCTGTGCCAGGCGCATCTCAGGCACTCGTGCTGCGCAGGCTCGCGGCGGCCTGCGCGTACTTGCGGCTGCGCATGCGCTGCAGGCGGAACAACCAGCGGATGCCCGTGCGCTTCGCCCAGTAGAAGCTGTCCGGGTGGTGCGTCTCGAAGTAGAAGATCGCCCGGTTGCCGAGGCGGCGCAGATCCTTGGGACAGTGCACGCTGATGCCGTTGGCGCGCGCCAGGTCGAGCTTCATGAGCCGCGTCTGCAGCTGCAGGAACCGATGCGACTCCGCAATCGCGTGACAGGTGACCGAGGCGCGGGAGTGATTCGGGTCCTGGGTTGCGAGCGAGCCGTGGATGGTCCAGGAATTCCAGAACAGGACGTCGCCGCGCTGCAGGCAGGGTGCGCGGACCGCGAGCCGCAGCTCCTGCATCTTCTGCACCACGGACTGGATATAGCCTTCGTGGTTGTCGGCGATGTTGTTGTGCAGACTCTGGCGGCCGAGATCGATGCGGTGCGAGCCCGGGCTGATGAAGAAGCGCCCGGCGGTGGCGGCGATGTCCTCGAGCGCGATCCAGGCGGCGCTCATCGTGCCGATGTGCTCCGAGTCGAGGTAGTAGCTGTCCTGGTGCTCCCAGGTGACGGAGTTACCCTCGAAGTACATCGACTGGACGATCTTCGGCCGCTCGCCCAGCAGCACCGCGAACGCCTGCACCAGGCCGGATGCCGTCAGGATCCTGCGAACGGCAAAGTCGCGGAACTGCGGATACCTGCGCGGATCGACGCTCTGCAGGTTGAGGATCGGGTTCATGACCCAGCCCTGCTCGTTGAGCACGTGTCGCTCGGCTTTGGCCGTCGCCTGGCGGTAGATGTAGGCGCGACTCGGCTTCACCTCCTGCGCCCAGAGCGTGCGCAGCCGATCGCAGTCCGCCGCCGGCAGCAGCGTGCGCACGATCACGTAACCGTTGTCACGGTAGTACGACCTGATCGCCTCGCGCTCCGTGAGGGCAAATCTGGGCGACGGATCTTCCGCGCAGCTCTCCGGAACGGCGACCTCAAGGCCGCGCGGGGTTCGCAGCTCGATCATGGCTCAGCTACCTCGACGCTCCGGGCACGACCGCTTCAGTAGTGTCCGCAACTCGTATTGCAGAGATGTTGCGCACACCCGGCGCTCGGCTCGCGCGCGACGGATAAGTCCTTGAATCCGACTGCTTCCCGGACCCTCCTACATGACGAGAAGATCGGTGAACACCCGTCCGGCGGCAGACATCTCACCGGCCAGCCGTGGAATATCGGCCACGGGCCGCTCGCGCTCTGCTTGCTCGAGATCCACGAAGGAGGCATAGGTACCGAGCACCGCCACGAGCGCTTCGAGGCTTGCAGCACGGCGGGCGAGCATCGCCGGATCGAATTCGACCACGACTGGAACTCGACGGGCGATGAGCCCGGTTGCTCCTTGCAGCACCGCTGCCTCGAAGCCCTGCGTATCGATCCACAGGAGCGTAGGCCCGGAGGGAGCCGCTCCGACCAGGTCATCGACCCGGCGCGACCCAACTGTTTGGCGCTGATTCTCGGGCGCGGCGCAAGTCTCAGACTCCGTGGTCACGCGCACGTCACCCCAGTTATCCCCGGGACGCAGGAGCTGTACGCTGCCAGCGCGCTCGGCGCCGCATGCGCACTCGAATACCTTGATCCGGTCGTGCAACCCGTTGAGTGCGACGTTGGTGCGCAGAATTCGACAGTTCAAGGGGTGAGGCTCGATTGCGATCGCGTCGTTCGCGTAGCCGCGCGCCACCGCAGGAATACAGATCGTGCCGATGTTCGCTCCGACATCGATGATCGTGTCGAGTCTTTCGATACCAAGCCGGCGGCGCAGCAGCAGCATCACCTCTTCGAGCTTCGTGAAGTCGAATTCCCCATGAACGAACACCGAACGACAGATCATGTCGTCGCGGGTATTGAGCACGTATTGCTCACGGCCGTTGGTATACAGCAGCAGCCCCTGCTGCGCAGAGCGTTGCGCGGCGTCAAACACGACGGTCCGCACGAATCGGCTGTGTGAGGAGCACGCCCAGATGAACACCCGGCCCGCGGTTCGGTCGAGCACGGCGCGCACTACTCTCCAGCCGAGCCGCAGGAAGGGACGCACGAGCGAGTCGGGTGGCCGCGGCTGGAGCGGCGGCACGCTCACCGTCGAAGCCGCTGGCCGGGCTGCAGTGCTGATGGACATGGGAGAACGGGCTCCTCGACGAGGTTTCAGCGCGGTGCGCGCAAAGTGTCCGCAACTCCTGTTGCAGACATGTTGCGCCGGCGCTCCCTGCCAGGCCCGCCGAACGGCTAAGTCGCTGAATTTTCGACGCGCGCTCGCACCATCTCGGCGACGATCTGCGGCATTGTCAGGCGTGCCCTCCAGCCGAGCAGACTGGCGGCCTTCGCGGCGTTACCTCTGTTGGCGAGGACTTCGCTCGGCCGATGCAGTCCAGGGTCTGGCACCACCCAATCGCGCCAGTCGAGCCCGACGGCCGAGAACGCGGCGCCCGCAAATTGCTCGAGCGAGTGCGTGGCGCCGGTGGCGATGACGAAGTCCTCCGGCTCACTGAGCTGCAGCATACGGTGCATCGCGTCGACGAACTCGGGTGCCCAGCCCCAGTCACGGCGAATGGCGAGATTGCCTAGACGCAGCGGCTGGCGGTCCCCGGCCGCAATGCGGCACGCCGCGGCCACGATCTTCTGGGTGACGAAGCGCTCCGGCCGCAAAGGGGACTCGTGGTTGAACAACAGCCCCGAGCAGGCATGGATCCCATATGCCTCGCGATAGTTCGCGACAGCCCAGAACGCCGTCGCCTTGGCTACCGCATACGGGCTACGTGGATAGAACGGCGTCCTCTCGTCCGCCGCGGAATCCCCGGTCGCACCGAAGCATTCACTCGAGCTCGCGTTGTACAGGCGCATCGGCCGTCCCGTAAAGCGCATGACTTCGAGCAGGTTGAGCGTGCCGGTCGCGATGCTCTCGAGTGTTTCCACCGGCTGCTCGAACGACAGGCCAACGGAGCTTTGGCCAGCGAGGTTGTAGATCTCGTCAGGCTGAACCTGCGTCACCACGTGCAGGACGCTGCGGAAATCCGTGCCGGCCATGGAAAAGAGACTCACGCGCTCGTGGATCCCGAGTCTTACCAGGTTCGGGAAGCCGGAGATCTGCGCGTCGCGCGAGGTGCCGGACACCCGATAGCCCTTTTTCAACAACAGTTGCGCAAGATAGGCGCCGTCCTGGCCTGATATGCCGCAAATCAGCGCGCTTCTGTCCTTCATCGGCCGCCCCTGCTATCGAGCTTCCGGTCGGCGCGTGCGGCATGAACTGTTGCCTGGCGGGCTCACGGCTGCCCGCTGGCTGCCGCCTCGGCGGTCCGCCTCGGCAGCTGCGCACGCGTGAAGTTGAGCGTATGCATGATCCAGTAAGCGAGATTCGTGAATGCGCCGAGCCACAGCACTCCGGCCACCGTCGACAGCGGCAGGACCGAGATCAGCACGATCTGTGCGCCGAGGGCGAGCGGAATCATCAGCCAGGGTGAGATCACCACGCCGCGCGCCGCCGACATCCAGTAGCTGCAGCCGCCGAGCAGGCCGAAAGCCCCGCCGAGCGCGGCGATCAGCGCCTCGTGTCCCAGCGAGTGATACTCGGGTCCGAGCACCCGGAGTATCGCCTGCGGGAAGAGCGCCACGCACACCACCGGGATCAGGCTCACACCGATGAGCGCAAGCTGCGCGCCCCAGAAAGCCCCGAGCACCCGCCGGTCGTAGGACAGCTTGGCGAAGCGCGGCACCCACAGCAGTGCGAACACCGCGGCGACCACCTGGAAGATCATCGCCAGGCGTGTCAGGGCGCCCACCGAAGCGACGCCGGACGTCCGGCCAAACATCGACACGAGCAGGACCGCGATCTGCCCCTCGAAGGCGTAGTAGACAGCGCTCGGCGCACTGCGCCGCACCTGACGGATGCATTTCTGCCAGGCCTCGCGGTCGGGAGCGGCATCGAGGTCCGCCAGCCCGGCAGCGAGCCGGCGCAGCCGCCAGTTCGACCAGGTCTGGGCGGCCCCCGCGCACAGGCTCGCGATCCAGGCGAGCGGCAACAGCTTGGCCACGCCGGTCACGAGCGCAAAGCGCAGCACGGCCGCGGCCACCTGGATCCTCTGCAACTGGACCGATTGCTGGTGCAGGCGCGGAACGATCTGCAGCAGCTGCCCGGTGAGCGTGCCCGCGTACAGCGGCACAACCGAGGCGGCGACCAGCGCGGCCACGGCCGGGGTCGCCCCCTGCCGTGTCAGGAGGACGTACATGATCGGCAGCGAGATCGCTGCCGCGATCAGTGCGAAGCGCTTGCGCAGCGCGAGACCGGCCGCCAGCAGGCCACCGAGCGCGCGCCGATCCCGCCACACCTTGCCGCCCTGGGCGATCAGACTGTCCGCGATGCCGCTGTCGCTGAGCACGCTCATCGTGCCCAGCACCGCGTTGGCGATGGTGTAGTAGGCATACTCGCGCACCGGCAGCAGCCGCACCACGACCAGCCCGGTCGCGAGCCCGAGCAGCTGGATTGCGGCCTGCGCGGAGGCGCTCAGCATCACCCCGCCGGCCCTGCGGCGCAGCGCGGAGACGGCGCTCAACGCAAGGCGAAACTCATCGAGCGCGCCTTTGATCCGCCGGCTGGGCAGAGATTCGTCCACGGGCTCGAGGGGCTGCGGCGGGTGATCGGGCCGGGCGCTCACGCGCGACCCGCCGGGCTCACAGGGCGAGAATCGCCGCCGCGAGATTGCTCGCCAGCATGCGACCGAGGTACTCGTGCCCGAGCGGCGTCGGGTGGGTGCCGTCCGGACCGACGTAGATGTCGCCGTTGCCGACGCCGGTCGGAGCCCCGCTGTTGCCGGTACCCGTCTGCCAGGGCCCGGTCTGCGGTCCGCTGGCGCCGGAGCTGTTGGTCCAGCCGCCGTTCAGGTTGTCGATCAGCACCCAGGGCGCCGTGATGGACTGCAGCGTCTGCTGGATGACGTTCAGCTTGCCCTGGGCAATCGGGCTCGTTGGAATCGACTGCTTCGGCGCCCACGGGCCCATCGCCCCGATCACCGAGTTCGGCAGCGCCGTGCGCAGGTTCTGGTAGTAGCTCTGCACGGCATTCTCGAAGGCCGTGTTGGATGAGGCGACCGTGGGATACAGAGGGGGTGAGGCGATGCCGTAGTCGTCGTTGATGCTGCCGCCGGTCATGAACAGGTCCGGAGCGGCATTCACGCTGTCGGGCAGGCGTGCGCCGAAGATGTTGCCGGGATTGAGCGTGTAGGCAAACGGGCTCTGCACCGGCGCGTAACCGGTACCTCCCATGGCGTTCACGTCGACGTGCGGGATTCCGAGCAGCGAGGCTGCCACGTAGAACGGGCCGCCGGTCGGCCAGTTGTAGCTCGCGCCCTGTCCGTACGAATCAGCCATGGCGCAGAAGGAGGGCTCGAGCGAGCGGTCCCAGGCCGCGATGGTGTCGTTGGGGCCGATCGCGAGCGCACACGGTCCGACGTCCGAGGTGACACCGTACAGCGAGATGCGCCGCGTCGCGACGCTGCCAAAGTCGAACTTGGTGAAGCAGTTGTAGTAGGAGAGGACATTACCGAGCGTGCCGGTGCTGCTGATGGCCGTGTCCGCCCACTTGCTGGTGGCGTACTGCCCGTCGGCTATGAGCGTGATCCAGGGTGAGTTACCGCCGTACAGCACCTCGAAGGCCTGCCCGGTGTGCAGGAAGTGCAGCCCGCCGGGAATGTCCCAGGTCGAGGTCGCCGAAACGTGCCGTTTCGACACGGGACTGTAGTAGCTGTTGTTACCGAGATTCGAGTAGAAGATGATCGAGGAACCGACGTACCAGGTGTCGCGCCGATAGCCCCACACCTGCGGAATGCTCGCCAGGCTCTGTGGGTTCGGATTCACGCTCAATCCGGTCGGCGCAGGATAGATCACGCTTCCCGCATCGATCGGGTCGTCGTCATTGCTCGCCTGCGTCTGCGAGACCGCGGCCAGCACCGGCACTACGAACGGGCTGCCCACCACGCCCGTCATGAACGCCTTGAGTCTGCCGAGCGGCGTCGTGATATCCAGAGTGCTGGTGCTCGCCGCTGGCTTGGCCGGTGCGGCCGGTGTGGGCGATGTGCCGCCGCCGGTCGAGGTGTCCGATGCGGGCGCGGACGCCGCGGCCTGTTGGGTTCCGGGCGCGTTGCCCGAGGCGTTGCCACAGGCGCCGATCAGTGGCGCCGTGATGCCCGCGCCGAGCAGCGAGCCGGCGCGGCTCAGGGCTTCGCGCCGCGAGATCCTGGTTCGTATTTTGCGCACAGCCATCCCCTCACGGCAGAACACCCCCGTGGCAAGTGTAGGGCGCGATTGTTACGTCCCCGTTGAAAGCGCGGCGGGGATGACTGGCGATGTATACAGGCATCGCCCCGATGAGGTTCCGTTCAGGGCTCGGGCGAGATCGGCGCGCTCAGCAGCTCGACTTCATCCGCTCCCTCGATGCGCCAGCGGTGCAGACCCGAGTGCACGTTCTCGTCGTTGTGCCACAGATACATCCGCCCGTTCACCTGCACGAGCTGTGGACAGAACGAGTTGCCGGCCGCGCCCGCCGGCGCGTCGTCTTTCGTTCGGCTCGGGTAATCGGGCACGCCGAACTGACCGATGAACAACCCATTGTCGTAAAAGTGCAGCCACTGGTTCGCTTCGCCCCCGTTCCATCCCTCTCCATGGTAGCCATAGATAATGTGTCGCCCGAGAGTGACGGCGATGCTGCCGGGGAAGCGCACGCCCCGGTCCGGCTCGTACGCGCCATCCGCGGCGACCACGTTGCCCTCGCCGTCCACCTGCCAGGCCCGGGTCGGACTCGCCCGCCACACCCAGCCCACCGTTCCGGGCCGCAGGGCACCGAGATGAAAGCCTTTCGAGTTACCGGGGACGTATGCGATGAACAGTCCGCTCGCGGTGGCCGGATAGGTCGCGTCATTTACGCCGATCA
>Ga0187783_10002505_pt1 | contig 13630 bp, 13 predicted proteins | sample 1015_SJ02_MP02_2_FD_132471 | JGI IMG/M metagenome (GOLD analysis project Ga0187783, IMG submission 132471) | Tropical peat soil microbial communities from peatlands in Department of Meta, Colombia - 1015_SJ02_MP02_20_MG | ecosystem: Environmental > Terrestrial > Soil > Wetlands > Peat | place...
ATCGATGAATGCTACAAGCTCGTGGGACTGATTCGGGCTCACTGGCGGGGCTTGTCTGGCGGGACCGAGGTTTGGCGCGAAGTTTCCGCGTTCTTCAATCAGTTGAGGCAAAAATCCGTCGCTCGCGTTGAGGCTGCGCATGCCTGACCTTCGCGTCACTGTCGAAAGCGCCGAGCCCGTTGCCTTCGCGGCGTCGCCTCTCCTTGCGTTCAAGTTGCGCATCGTCAGCACGCCTGCTGATCAACTCATCCACACGGTTGCTTTGCGTGCGCAAATTCAAATCGAGGTTACACGCCGTCAGTACGACGCGAAAGAGCAAGCCAAGCTGCTCGATTTATTCGGCTCTCCCGATCGTTGGGGGCAAACGCTTCGTAGCCTGCTCTGGACGCACGCGAATTTGATGGTTCCGCGCTTTTCCGGGAGTACCCTGGTGGACTTGCAAGTTCCGTGTACGTTCGATTTCAACGTTGCGGCGACAAAATACTTTCACGGGTTGTCGTCGGGCGATCTTCCTCTTTGCTTCCAGTTCAGCGGCACCATCTTTTATCAGGGCGAGGAGGGTGCCCTTCAGGTTCTGCCGATTTCATGGGACAAGGAAGCGAAATATCGTTTACCGGTCAAAGTTTGGAAAGCGCTCATGGATGAGTACTTTCCCAACTCTGCCTGGCTTGCGCTCCATCGCGACACATTCGAGCGTCTTTATGAATTTAAGGTTCGCGAAGGAATTCCTACCTGGGACGAGACCATCGAACGCGCTCTCGCCTCCCTGCGCGAAACGGTGCGCTCATGATCTCCCGGCTCGTCGATCGCATCGCCAAAACCGTCCTCTATGAGGGCTACATGCTGTATCCCTATCGCCCTTCGGCGCTGAAAAATCGCCAGCGCTTCAATTTTGGCGTGCTCGCCCCGCAGGATTATTGCGCTCTATCCGCCTCCGGAGAAACCTCGTCCCTCCAGGCGCAATTTCTTCTTCGCCCCGATCTCAACTCAGAACTCGACATTCACGCTCGTTTCTTGCATCTCGCTTCACGCGACATTGGTCAATTCCTTGCCCCCGTTGCGACCTTCTCAAGGACAAACCTGCCGGAATATCGTCTCGTTCCCTCCCTCGAGATCCAAGGTCAGCTGTTCCAGACCTGGCAGGAAGCCGCCGAACGTGAGTTCAGCGTTCGCGCCTCGCTGCAACAATTGATTTCCGCGCCGCTACAACGGCCTTTTCTTTTCTCGGGCGGAGAAGAGATTGTTCCGCTGGGCGGCGCGGAAACTGGATTTGTGGGAGTTCTCCTGCGTCATCAGGAAAGTGTGGCGGGTGAAGTGCGCGTATCGGCCGAACAAATCGCAAACGGCTTGTTCAAGCTAACTCTGACTGTCGCGAATCTTTCTACCCTCCCGGATGCGGGAAATCTGGATCGTGACGCTGCTTTGTTGTATTCCCTCGTGTCCACCCATGCGATTCTTCACTGCGCCGAAGGCAATTTCATCTCTTTGTTGGAGCCTCCGGATGATCTTCAGCATGCGGTCTCCGTTTGTCAAAACCATGGCGTCTGGCCTGTTCTTGTCGGCGAAGACGGAGACGCGCACACGCTGCTCGCTTCGCCCATCATTCTGTATGATTATCCGCAGATCGCGCCCGAGAGCCTCGGCGATCTTTTCGACGGCGGTGAAATCGACGAAATCCTGTCTCTCCGCATCATGACCATGACGGACGAGGAGAAGCGCGAGATGCGCCATTCCGACGAACGAGCCCGCCAGATCCTGGAGCGGACCGAGAATCTTCCCGAGGAACACCTCCTTAAACTACACGGGGTGCTGCGCAGCTTGCGGGACGCTAAGGGAGAAACGCCTTGAACGAATGGGAATGGCAAATTCTCGAAGACAAGACGAGCCTTGATAGCGTCGAGATTCAAGGCGCCGTTGTGCGCCGCGGCGAACGCGTCCGTTTGCATCCCCGTGCCGGCGGTGACGTTTTTGATTTGGCGCTTGCAGGCAAAATCGCCATGGTCGAGTCCATCGAACAGGACTATGAGGGCAAGTTGCACGTCTGCGTGGTTGTCGATGACGATCCGGGGCGCGACATCGGAATGATGCGTCAGCCCGGCCACCGATTCTTCTTCGCACCGTCCGAACTCCAAGCGGTTGAACCCGACGAGCAGAAGACTCAAGCTCAGCCCCCTCTAAAGAAGATTCTGATCGCATGCATTGGAAACATTTTCCAGGGCGACGACGGTTTCGGTGTCGAAGTTGCTGCGCGGCTCACTCAGCGTACGTTTCCAGAGGGTGTTCGAATGACCGACTTCGGCATTCGTGGCTTTGACCTCGCTTATGCGCTGATGGAAGGCTACGAGTCCACGATTCTGGTCGATGCTTATCCCGGCGACGCGGCTCCAGGCACACTTTCCGTCATCGAACTCGACCTCGAGTGCATTGCTTCGAGCGACGCCTCTCCGGCTCTCGAACCTCACGCGATGAATCCGGTCAGCGTTCTTCGCATGGCTGCCGGTATGGGCGCCAAGCTTCAGCGAATTCTCTTGGTCGGATGCGTTCCCGCAAGCCTTGGCCCTCAAGAAGGACAGATGGGCCTGAGCGAACCGGTCGGCGCAGCCGTCGACGAGGCCGTCGATCTAGTTGCAGGGCTTGTCTCTCGCATCCTCGCGGGAGGATGGCCGGGTACAGTTTGAGCTTTCAACCTTCTTTAAGGAGAAAATCATGGCGCACGAAATCACACATCGCGCGGAACACAGCATCAATGGGAGCACGGACAAAGAAACACTTTATTTGCTCGGGGGCGTAGCGCTCGTCGTTTTCGGCGTGGGCCTGATCCTGTCGAATCCCAGCATACGGAAAGTCCTCGGCCAGACAGGCGTCGGGAATTTTGTCTCCGCCGCTCTGCCGGATCTTGAACGCTATTTCCGCCTGCGTTCTATGTAGGGATGTGGCCAACCCGGATCGAGAAGGTTCTCGCCGGGCGTATTCGAGATAATTGGGATTCGGCGTCACGGCTCTCGCTTGCGCCGAAGGTGACCGGCGAAACGAAGTTTGGATGTTGGGAGTTGTCGAAGAAAAGATAGGTGTCTGGATCATGACTACGGCCGCTGCCACTAACGGACTCTCCACCGTGCGCTATGTGTTCGAGCCGTCTGTGAGCCGTTTCACTGTGCAGGCCTTTGCTACGGGCCTGCTGTCTGCGTTCGGCCACAATCCGACCATCGCCATTCGCGATTTTGACGGCGGTGTGGAGTTTATTCCCGGCACCTACGAGAAGGCCTTCGTTAGGATGAACGTCAACACCACGACGTTTGAAGTTCTCGACGAAATGAAGCAGAATGACCGTGAGAAACTCCAGGACGAAATGTTCGGCAGCGTCCTGGACGTTGCCCATTTCTCGCGCGCCATGTTTGAAAGTAACCGCATTGAAGTGCAGTCTCAAACTACCCCGCTAGTGGTCAATATCGATGGTCAACTTACCCTCCGCGGAGTCACGCATCCCCACGGTTTTTCGGCGCGTGTCTCCAATGCGGATACCAGCCTCCGCATTTTCGGCGACTTTTCGATTCTTCAATCCGACTATGGTATTCGGCCCGTCTCGTTCGCTGGGGGCGCTCTGCGGCTGAAAGACGAGCTTAAACTCAAATTCGAGATCGTCGCCAAACGCGACGGCTAACAAGGAGGCCGAGACGTGTGCCTGGCGATCCCGGGGAAAATTGTTGAACTGGACGCGACCAGTGCTAATCAGGCCGTTGTCGACGTTGTCGGTGTTCGCCGCAAGGTCGACCTTGGTCTCCTTCAGGATGAGTCCATCCAGCCAGGCGATTGGGTACTAATCCACGTTGGCTTTGCGATGAGCAAGATCAGCGAGGCGGATGCCGCCGAACAGATGCGCATCCTCGCGATCCTCGGGGAAAGCGAAGCCGCCATGCAGGAAGTCCGCGGTTACGGCCTCGAGGACGAGAAGCACCTGAATAGACAACAAGGTTCCGGACCATGAAATATGTCGACGAATTCCGCGCGCCCGAGCTGATCGCCAAGGCCGGCGAAGAGATCCGCCGGCTTGCGGATCCGGCCCGTCACTATCGAATCATGGAAGTGTGTGGCGGGCATACCCATGCGATTTATCGCTTCGGACTGAAAGACCTGCTCCCCTCCAACGTCGAATTGATCCATGGCCCTGGCTGCCCTGTTTGTGTTCTCCCCATGGGCCGCATCGACGATGGCCTCTCGCTCACGGCGAAGCCGGATTTCATCTTCGCTGCTTTCGGGGACATGATGCGCGTTCCTGGGACGCACGGCAGCCCGCTCGAATACAAGGCGCGTGGGATGGACGTCCGCATCGTTTATTCCCCATCCGATGCTCTGAAATTGGCGCGACTGAATCCCGACAAGCATGTGATGTTTTTCGCCATCGGCTTTGAAACCACGGCGCCTTCGACTGCGCTCACCATTCTTCGCGCAAAGCTCGAAGGCCTTCACAACTTCTCCGTCTTCTGTAACCACGTAACCATCATTCCTGCCATCCGTGCCATTCTCGACTCGCCGGATATGCGTCTCGATGGCTTTGTCGGCCCCGGTCACGTCTCTACCGTCATCGGCTGCCGCCCGTACGAGTGGATTGCCAAAGATGAGGGTAAGCCGGTCGTGGTTTCCGGGTTTGAACCGCTGGACATTCTTCAATCAATTGTCATGCTGCTTCGCCAGCTGCGCGACGGCGTAGCGACCGTGGAAAATCAATACAAGCGCGTTGTTCCGTGGGACGGCAACCGCGCTGCTCTTCGCGCGATGGCCGAAGTTTTCGAGCTACGTTCCTACTTCGAGTGGCGCGGCCTCGGTTTTATTTCTCAGTCCGCGCTCAAGATTCGTTCCGTCTATGCGGAATGGGACGCCGAGCAACGCTTCGTCGTTCCGGGGGTGCGCGTCACCGATCCGAAAGCCGCCCAGTGTGGGGAGGTGTTAAAAGGCGTGCTGAAGCCATCCCAGTGCAAGCTATTCGGCCGCGAGTGTACGCCGGAAACGCCGGTTGGCGCCTTGATGGTTTCCTCGGAAGGTTCCTGCGCGGCCCAATACAACTATCAGCACCATAGGCCCGTCTCCATCGCGAACGCGGTGGCGCTTTAACTCGCCGGATCGACGTCATGGCCACTCCAGGCGCCAAGATCAAGTTTCGCGAGCCGCAAATTGAGATGGCTCATGGCGCGGGCGGGAAGGCCAGTCGACGACTCGTCGAAGGGCTGTTTGCACCGCTGCTCTTCGGCGCGGCTCCCGGCCCGCTTGGAGACGCGGCTCAGGTCCAGATCAATGGCACGCGCATCGCCATGACCACGGACAGTTTTGTGGTCAAGCCGCTTCGCTTTCCGGGCGGCTCTATTGGCGAACTTGCTATTAATGGCACTGTGAACGATTTGGCTGTTTCTGGCGCTCGGGCCGAAGCGATTGTGGTCACGTACGTTCTAGAAGCGGGCCTGTCGACCGTCATCCTGGAAGCCGAAGTACGCGCCATGGCCGCCGCTGCCGACAAGGCCGGGGTGCGCATTGCCGGCGGCGACACCAAGGTAGTCGAGCACGGCAAAGCCGACCTCATGTACATTACTACCGCTGGCGTCGGCCGGTTTATCCCCAATGTTTCGATTTCGCCTGACTCGGTGCGCTCTGGCGACAAAGTTCTTCTCTCCGGTCCCATCGGAGATCACGGCGTAACCATACTCCTCGCTCGCGGTGAGCTAGATCTCGAGGCCGAAATCCAATCGGATTCCCGGTCCGTTCTCCCGCTGGTCGAAGCTGTCGTCCAGGCGGTCGGTCCCGCTGTTCACTGGATGCGCGACCCCACGCGCGGCGGCGTGGCGACCTCGCTCAACGAGCTTGCACGCGACTGCGGCTGTGCTGTTGCGCTTTTCGAGGAACAAATACCTCTTCGCGATGCCGTTCGCGGCGCCTGCGAGCTTCTTGGTCTCGATCCGCTTCACATCGCGAATGAAGGCCAGTTCCTGGCGGTGGTTTCAGCAGATCAAGCTGACGCCGCGCTGGCTGCCTTGCGAGCTGCCCCGGGTGGCGGCGAAGCAAGGATTATCGGCGAAATTCGCGAGCAACCTCCCGCTTGTGTCTTTGTCACGACCACTTACGGTGGCGCTCGCATGGTCGACATGCTGGTCGGTGATCCCCTTCCGCGCATCTGTTAGGATCGTGCCGTGGCCACGTCCTATCAATTCGCCACGCAAATCGAGCATCGCCTCATTGCTCGGAATCCGATCTTCGAGTCTTTCTTCTCGCGCGAATCTTCGCGCCTGGCCGAGTCTTGTCGCGTGATGTCCGAACATTTTCTGCGCGGCGGCCGTTTGCTGGCTTTTGGCCGCGGACCGTATGCCACCGATGCCCAGCATGTTTCGGTCGAATTCGTGCATCCGGTTATCGTTGGCAAGCGCGCCCTTCCGGCTCTCGACCTTTCACTTCAATTCCGGCCGTGGCTCGATGTGCTTGCCACGCCCGATGACATCGTCATGGGCTTTGGTCCCCCGGAAGGCGACCCGGAAGTGGCGGCTGCTGTAGGTTCGGCTCGCCGACGTGGTGCGATGACCTTCGCCCTGCCCGGAGTTGAAGGGTCGTATTGCACTCTTTCTGCGACATCAGACCCTTTCATTCACCAGGAAATCATTGAAGTGCTCTATCACACGCTTTGGGAAACGGTTCATGTTTTCTTCGAACATCGCGAACTGGGCCACGAGGTAGGAGAAGCGGGCTTTCTCTATCCTTTTCTCGGCAAGGAAAAGCAGCAAACGCGCGACGTCGTCGCTGAAGTTGCAGCCTCGATCGAAATGAAAGTGCGGGACGATTCGGCGCTTCGCCAACAGGTCGCCGCGGAACAATCGGACAATATCGGCTACGCCGTAGGGGCGATTCGGGAGCAACTCGATCGCGGCGGCAAACTTATTCTCTTCGGGAATGGCGGCTCTGCCACCGACGCCAACGACTTCGCGCTCGATTGCGTCATGCCTCCGAGTGGCTTTCAGCCGATTCCCGCGGTTTCCCTGTCCATGGAGCCCGCCAATATTTCCGCTATTGCGAACGATGTCGGCCAGGAACTCATTTTTCTTCGGCAGCTCATCGCGCAGGCGCACCCGAACGACGTCGCCGTCGGCATTTCCACCAGCGGTGGCTCGCGCAACATTATTCTGGCTCTTGAAGAAGCTCGGAAGCGGAACCTGCTGACCGTCGCGCTGCTCGGTTATGACGGCGGCGAAATCCTTCGCCGCAACCTGACGGACTTCCCTTTGGTTGTTCGGTCGGACTACATCCCACGCATCCAGGAAATCCAGGCCTCGATGTACCATGTGATCCGGGAAGCGCTGGAGCTCGGTCGCCATGCCTAAGTTCGAACTTTATGGCACTGCGGGTTGTCCTTACACCCGCGAAATGCGCGAGTGGCTCGAGATGCGTGACGCCGATTTTGTTGAATTTGACGTGGAAACCGATCCCGACGCCATGCGCCGAATGCGCGCGCTCACGCAGCCGCCTTTAGCCGTTCCCCTTCTTGTGGAGGATGGCAAAGTCGTTCAGTCGGGCTGGCAAGGCCGCTGCTGCGTTGTCAGCATGAAACCTGCCTAGGTCACTCGCCAATTTCCAAATCGACCGATTCGCCGCGCGTCGAATCCGGGCTCACCCAAATCGTCACCTTGCACGGTTCAACCTTGTGCACATTCTGAATGTCCCATAACGCGAATGCTTCTGGGCTCAACCCGAAAGTGACTTCCTTCGTCTCCCCCGGTGCCAGGCTGATACGTTGAAATCCCTTCAGCGCGCGCACTGGCTCTGCAACGCTCGTGCCTGTCAACCGCACATATAGCTCCACAACTTCCTCCGCAGCTAAGGCCCCGGAATTGGTCACATTCGCGCTCACCGTCAGCAGTTCCTTTGCATCGGACTTCCTCGCGCGCAAGTCCTCACTCAATACTTTGGCACTCAGTTTCGCTGTGCTTACTTCTGGCCGAGAGTAGCGAAACTCCGTGTAGGAAAGTCCGAACCCGAACGGAAATTCGGGCGCATTCACTTCGTCGATATACCGTGACACGTACTTTTCCGCCACAAACTGTGGCGTTCCCTCCCTCGCCGGATGCGTTAAATCGACGTTGCCTGCCGGTCGTCCCGTGCTCAGCGCGTTGTAGTAAACCGGTATTTGCCCGACCGACCGCGGCCAACTCACAACGAGCTTCCCACTCGGCACCGACTCCCCGAACAGAGTCCGTACCAATGCCGGTCCCGCCTGCAAGCCCGGATACCACGCCTCGATAACTGCGGGGACGTGCGCGAATGCCCAATCCAACGTGAGCGGTCTTCCGCTAAACAGCACTAAGATGACCGGCTTGCCGGTGGCCGTGACCTTCTCGAGCAATTCCTCTTGCTGCCCCGGCAGATCGAGATGCGTTCGCGAGGCCGCTTCGCCCGTCATTCGCGGCGCGTCCTCTCCGAGCGCCAGAATCACCGCGTCCGCGGAGTGGGCCGCGCTCACCGCCGCGGCGATTTGTTCTTCGGTCGCAGTCATAATGTCACCAGCCTTTTCGTACTTCACGTGGTCCGCGCCTAAGCGTTGCGTCAACGCCATTCGTAGCGTTACGGCGTTCCTTCTATCACCGCGTCCTCCCCAGGATCCCAGCATTTGCCCGGCATCATCGGCAAACGGACCGATGACTGCAACCGTGTGCGTTTCGCTTCCCAGCGGCAAAAGATGGCGCGATCCGATCGAGTCGTTTTTCAGCAGCACGAGCGAGCGCTCTGCCGCGGTTCGTGTAGCGTCCAGGCTTTCTTGCGGTAGAGGCCCTGTTACCGCGCGCTTTTCATCGGTGTAAGGATTATCAAAGAGTCCGAGCGCAAACTTGACCCGCAGCACATGACGTACTGCTTCATCGATCTGTGCCTGGGAAACCTTTCCTTTCTTCACCAGGGCCAGCAGGTCTTCGTGATACAGATTGCTTTCCATATCCATATTCAGACCAGCTGTGAATGCCCGATACGCCGCCGTTTCTCCATCATTGGCAACTCCATGACCGATTAACTCTCTTACGGACGTCCAGTCGCTGACTGCCAAGCCCGGAAACTTCCATTCCTTTCGCAAAATTTCCGTCAGCGTAAATGGGTTGGCAGTCGAAGGCACACCGCCAAGCGTGTTGAACGCGCTCATGATCGTCGCGGCGCCTTCATCGAGCGCCGCGTAGAAAGGAGGCAGATACACCTCGCGGAGCGTGTGCTCTGAAATTTCGGTCGAGTTGTAGTCTCGCCCGCCTTCCGCAGCTCCGTATCCAACAAAATGCTTCGGGCACGCAGCCACACTGTCCGGTGCAGCCAGGCTCTTCCCCTGGTAGCCGCGCACGTAGGCCCGCGCGAGAACACTTCCGAGGTAGGGATCTTCTCCCGCGCCTTCGATGATCCGGCCCCAGCGCGGATCGCGCGAAATATCGACCATTGGTGAAAAGACCCATCGCACTCCGTTCGCGGATGCTTCCTGAGCCGCGATGCGCGCCGACTTCTCGACTATTTCGGGATCCCATGTCGAAGCCATGCCGAGCGGCACAGGAAAGGTGGTGTAGTAGCCATGAATCACATCTAAACCAAACAGAAGCGGAATGTGGAGTCGAGATTTTTCCACCGCTGCACGCTGGTAGCGATTTGCCGCGCTCGCATCGGGCAAATTAAAAAGGGAGCCGACCTGTCCCTGCGCAATCATGTCCTGATAATCGCTGCGTCCCGTGCCCGGTCCGGTTGGGGTTCCTGCGGAGTACTGCACGAGCTGCCCGATTTTTTCCTCGAGCGTCATTTGCTCGAGCAGTGCGTCCACGTTTTTCTCGATCGAAGGGTTGGACAGTTGCGGTGATTCCACGGGCAAGCCGCGAAACCCGTTGGTCTCGCGCGTCTCCTGGGCGCCGATTTGCCGAGAATCGATGACTGCTAATAGGCCCACAAGCATGCTGAGTCGAAATATTTTCGCGAGCACGGAGTTTTGCTCCTGTCTTGTTCGTTGGGTTTCTTAGCTTCTTCTCTGCGACCGCCCTACCATAAATCGATTAAGTGGCCCAAATCCATTCTTTTTTTGTGACGGCTTCCTCAACCCGTACCTTGCCTAGGTTAATTCTTGCCGCGGCGTTTTCCTTGTGACACACTACGTGCCCAGGTCTTTCATGGCTCGGCTAGGTAAAAACCGCGCCGCAAACGGTCCGGCTTCCGTCGCCGGCTCGATCAGCCTGAAAGAACTTGCCGCACGGCTTGGCTTATCCTCTGCGACCGTGTCCTTAGTCATCAACCGTTCTCCGGGAGCCAAGTCCATTCCTTCTGCGACACAGGAACGCGTCCGCAAAGCCGCGCGCGAATTAAATTATCGTCCCAACCTGATGGCGCGCTCGCTGCGTCAAAAACGTAGTTTCACAATTGGCGTACTTGTTCCCGAGGTCGGTGAAGGCTATGCGGCCCTAGTGCTCTCCGGCATCGAGGACTACCTGCTACAGGAGGGCTACTTTTATTTCGTGGTCAGCCATCGGCACCGCGCTGACCTGATCGAGGAATATCCGTCTCTGCTTCTGCAACGCGCCGTCGAAGGCATCATAGCCGTGGATACGCAGTTAACCGAGTCGCCTTCCCTCCCCGCGGTTGTCATCTCCGGCCATCAGGAGATGCCGGGCGTCACGAACATTATTCTTGATCATAATCTCGCCGCCCAACTGGCTCTGGCCCACCTCCTGAAGCTCGGTCATTCGAAAATCGCGACGATCAAAGGCCAGGATTTCAGTTCGGACTCAGAGATTCGCTGGCGTGCGATTCATTGTGCCGCGAAACAGCTTGGCATGGTTCTTCACGAGCGCCTATCGATCCAGTTGGACGGCGACTCCACGTCGCCGGAAGTTGGCTACCGAGCCGCGCGGAAACTCCTCGAGCGGCACGAACCATTCACAGCGCTCTTCGCCTTCAACGATATTTCTGCCATTGGCGCAATCCAGGCGCTTCGCGAATGCGGCAAGCGTGTTCCAGACGACGTCTCTGTTGTAGGTTTCGACGACATTCAGAGTGCCGCGTATCAAAATCCGGGCCTCACGACTGTGCGCCAGCCTCTGCGTCAGATGGGAATGGTCGCTGCGGAAACTCTCCTTCGGCGAATCAGTGTGCCCGGGAAAAACAACTACCCGAGAGAAGTGGTGCTGAAGCCGGAACTCATGGTTCGCGGTACCACGGCCCCATCGCACTGATTCAACCATGCTTGTCTGTTTCCTACTGCCCGCTTCCGAGATGGGCAATCCCATTACCGGACACTTTGGCCTGTATCCCTGCGAACCATACCGTCTAAGCCATTGATTAAGAAAACTTTCCAGATGGGGAACTGAGGACTCCCGATTGCCGTATCTGTCATTCAGAGATTCCTATGGATATACCTCGACCGTCAAACGCTCGCGCAAAGATGATCCGCCGGATCGTCATGCTGGTGATCGCCCTTCTTTTTATCGGCGGAGTCACCTTCGGACTTTCCCGGCTTCGCCCGGCGGCTCCGTCCGTAGACCGCGCCACGGTATGGTCCGATGAAGTCAAACGCGGCCCCATGCTCCGCGAAGTTCGCGGCATCGGCACGCTCGTGCCCGTAGACATTCAATGGATTCCCGCGCAAACCGATGCTCAAGTGGATCGAATCGTTCTCCGTCCCGGCGCTGTGGTCAAGCCCGATTCGGTCATCCTCGAGCTAAGCAACCTTACACTCAAACGCGACGCCCTCGATGCGGAATATCAGCTGAAGGCCGCCGAAGCCGACTACGAAAATCTCAAGGTCCAGGTCAACAGCGATCTCCTGAATCAAAAGGCGACGGAAGCCTCCGTCCGCAGCGATTACGAACAGGCAAAAATTCAGCACGAAGTCGACGAAAAGCTTTACACGGAAAACATCGGCTCGATCGTCAACGCGCAGCTCTCCAAAGTAAGGGAAGAGCAGCTTGCCATTCGCGTGCAACTCGAGGGCGAACGCACGAAAAATGTCGCGGACACCGCGGAGGCTCGTCTCCAAGCGCAGAGGTCTCACGTCGACCAGCAGCGTGCCCTCTATGAACTGCGCCGCGCGGAATTGGACGCATTGCACGTCCGCGCCGGAATCGCGGGAGTACTTCAACTGGTGCCCGTGGAAGAAGGGCAGCACGTCACTCCGGGCACGAACCTTGCCCGCGTTGCCGACCCGAAGCGGCTGAAGGCGGAAATCAAGGTCGCGGAAACACAGGCGAAGGACGTCCTGATCGGCCAGACGGCAACGATCGACACCCGCAATGGTACCGTAGAGGGCCATGTAACCCGCATTGATCCCTCAGTCGTAAACGGCACCGTGACGGTGGATGTGTACCCGGACGCCCCAATGCCCGATGGCGCCAGGCCCGACCTCAGTGTGGACGGAACGATCGAAATCGAAAACTTAAAGGACGTACTCTTCGTCGGCCGCCCGGTTCACGGCTCCTCGCAGAGCACTATCAGCTTATTCAAGCTGACCCCTGACGGCTCCGAAGCAACACGCGTCAACGTGAAGCTCGGTCGCACTTCGGTCAACACCGTGGAGATCCTGCAAGGCTTGCAGGTCGGTGACCGCGTCATTCTTTCGGACATGTCGCAGTGGGACAACTACGATCGCATCCGTTTGAAGTAGGTCCGGTTTACATCTGAAGGTTTTGGGGGTCGGGTCGATGCATATTCTGTGGCAGGACGTCCGCTACGGCTTGCGGATGCTCCTGAAGAGTCCTGCGTTCACGGCGATCGCGATCATCACTCTTGTCTCTGGTCGTCGCCCGTGTGTTAACCGCTGTCGCGATCGCCGCCTGCTATATTCCGGCACGGCGCGCAACCCGAGTCGATTCCATGGTGGCGCTGCGGTATGAGTAGGAGCTCTTAATGGAAACGCTCTGGCAAGACATCCGGTTCGGTTTGCGAATGCTGGTGAAAAATCCTGGTTTCACCGCTGTTGCAGTGCTTACGCTCGCCCTCGGCATCGGCGCCAACACCGCGATGTTCAGCCTGGTCAATGGCATTCTCTTGAGGCCCCTGCCATTTGCAAAGCCGAGTGAACTCGTCAGCATCACGGGAACCTATCCGAAGGGCGGCTTTGTGGCCATGCGCGAGCAGGTGAAATCGCTCGACGTCGCCGGATACTTCGAAGGCCACGAATTTAACCTTACCGGTCTCGGCCAGCCAGTTCGTTTGAACGCTACGCTCGTCTCAGCGGAGTTGTTTCTCGTTCTTGGTGCCCACCCGGAACTGGGCCGGCCGTTTTATCCCGGCGATGACAAAGCAGGCCAGGACAGCTATGTGATTCTGAGTCACGCGCTTTGGCAACAGCGCTTCGCCGGCGACCCCTCCATCATCGGACGATCCGTCGAGTTGGAAGGCGTCAACCGCCAGGTCGTTGGCGTCATGCCCGCGGATTTTCGTTTTCCTTCCTCAAAGACGCAACTGTGGATTCCGTTCCACAACGATCCGCGTGACACCGTCGCTTATTGGGCTGACGATTTCATGCCCGTCATTGGGCGTATCCGCCCTGGCGCGACAATCCCGCAGGCGCGCGCGGAAATTCGCTTGTTTCAGGAGCGCGTTTTGAAGCTTTTCCCATGGCCCATGCCGAAGTCGTGGAATACCGACGTCA
>Ga0187783_10002506_pt1 | contig 13625 bp, 10 predicted proteins | sample 1015_SJ02_MP02_2_FD_132471 | JGI IMG/M metagenome (GOLD analysis project Ga0187783, IMG submission 132471) | Tropical peat soil microbial communities from peatlands in Department of Meta, Colombia - 1015_SJ02_MP02_20_MG | ecosystem: Environmental > Terrestrial > Soil > Wetlands > Peat | place...
CAAGAGGTCGTCGAGCGAGGTGTAGGCCCGAGCCCCGCCCCATTCGCCGGCGGCCGCGGCTGCCCGGCCCGCCACCGGGTCGCACACGGCGACGACGTCACAACGGGGGTCCACCACGTAGCCGTGCACGTTGAGGCTGGCGATGTTGCCCGCGCCCACCACACCGATTCCTGGACGCCCAGACGTGGCTGACACGGGCGTCAGCGTAGCCGCAGGCCCCACGGGTGTGCCGAGGACCGGACGGCGCGCTCCCATGCTCGGTGGGCGGAGCCCGCGGCGCGACGAGCGCGGAGACTCCGGGGAACGCGATAGTAGGTTCGGCCGAGCCGAGCCCGACGCGCGAAACGGAGAACCAGTGGACCACGGCGAGCGGGTGAGCGAGGCCCGACGGGCTGGAGAGGCCCAGGGGTGACCGAGGTCCAGCGGGCCGTCGGGGGAGAGCGACATACGGCGGCGTTGACGATGCACGACGGACAGCCGGCTGGGCCGGTTCGCACGGGCTCACGCACCAGCACGGGCACGAGAACGGGCTCGGCGACGGAAACGGCGACGAGATCGGCGACGGAAACGGGTGCGGGCGTCCTGGCCCGCGTGACCCCGCAGCTCCGGCGGATCGAGAACCGGGTACGGCGTGAGTTCGTCCGGCGGATCGGGATCTCGTACCACCAGTTGCCGCCCCGCGCCGCGGTGCGGATGGCCTACACCGTGCTTCTCCGGCGCGAACCCGACGAGCCGGCGTGGACGGAGCAGACGGATGCCATGGTCGCCGGCCTCCTGAGTCACGACGACATCGTCGATCGAATTCGCTGTTCCAGCGAATTCCGTACCCACGTCGCCGTCGCCCCGCACAACCTGCACGTGGCGCTGCACGCCAGTCGTTGTGAGTTCATCATCGGGCTACCGCCCGCCCGCCGCATCGTGGATCTCGGCGGCGGTCACACGACCGACGCGCGAGGTGCGCTCGTGGTGCTCGGCTACCCCTATGAATTCGACGAGCTGGTGATCGTGGACCTGCCGCCCGACGACCGCCATCCGCTCTACCGCTCCGACCGCTTCGACGACAGCGACACCGCCAGCGGCCGTGTCCGCTACGAGTACCGGTCCATGACCGACCTCTCCTTCGCTGCCGACGCGAGCGTCGACCTCGTCTACAGCGGCCAGTCGATCGAGCACGTGACGGAGTCCGATGGCGATGTGGTCCTGGCCGAGGTCCGGCGGGCGCTCGTCCCGGGCGGCACGATCGCCATCGACACGCCCAACGGTCGGGTGTGCCGGATGCAGCAGGACGCCCTCATCGATCCCGACCACAAGGTGGAGTACACGCTCGAGGAGCTCGTGGCCAAGGTGGAGTCGGCGGGTTTCGAAGTGACCAGTGTGCGCGGCCTCAACTGGGGCGGCCCAGCCGCTGTCGCCGGGCACTTCGACCAGACGGCGTTGGCCCGGTACACCGGCCTGTATGCCGACGCCGCCAATTGCTATTTGCTGGCGATGGTCGCCCGGAAGCCGTTCGCCGCTGGCTGACGAATGCCCGGTGCGGGTGTCGACCGGCCAGCTCGGCTCAGGCCGGTGACGGCGAGAGCTCGACCTCGTCCGGCGTTCCCTCCGCCGACTCCTCCCCCTCCTCGGGCTCCTTCGCCCGACGCCGTCGCACCATGGTTGCCGCGGCGTCGGCGTCGTGGACGGTGAGGGCGGTGAGCGACGCGAGGATGGCGATTCCGGCGGCCACCACGAAGGCGGCGTGGTACCCGGCGAGATCGGGGGCAGGGTGCCCGCCCACGACGTGCTCGGTCCCCACCAGGGTGAGAACGCTGGCCAGCAGGGCCACGCCGAGCGCGCTGCCGAGCTGGCGCTGGCTGTTGAACAACGAGGATGCCTGTGCCGTGTCGGCATGGGAGACGGTGGCGAACGACGCCGCCTGCACCGAGATGAAGGACTGTGCCTGGCACAGGCCCATCGAGAACATGAGTGTCCGCATCCACCACAGGTCACCCACTGACGAGATTCGGGTCATGAGGGTCATGGAGATGGCCACTCCGATGAGGCCGACGGCGATCAGACGGCGAGGGCCGATGCGCGGGTAGAAGAGCCGGGTGCCGAATTGCGCGCCGATCATGATGCCGATGGCCTCGGGGAAGGTGTTGAGCCCCGACTGCAGGGCCGAGAGCCCGAATCCGATCTGGAAGAAGAGGGGCGCGACGAAGAGGACCCCGAGGAAGGCGGCCACCGAGAGCACGAGGACCAGGCTCCCCGACCGGAACAGCCGGTTCCTGAACAGACGGAGCCGGAGGAGCGGCGCCGGGGTGCGCAGCTCGTACCACACCATGATCACGATGAGGACGGTGCCGAGGGCGATGGCGCCGAGGATGACCGGCGACGTCCACCCGCGGGCGGGTGCATCGCTGATGCCGAACATGAGGAGGGCGAAGCCGATGCCCGACAGGAGGAACCCCGGGACGTCGAAGCGCCCGCGCTGCGGTTCGCGCTGCTCCTCGAGGCACAGGAGACCGAAGGCCATGGCCAGTGCCCCGATGGGCACGTTGACGTAGAACACCCATCGCCAGCTGATGTCGGTCACGAGCAGGCCGCCGAGGACCGGTCCCACCGCCGGCGCGATGGCGGTGGGGGTGACGAGAATGCTCGAGGCCCGGACCCGTTCAGCCGGCGGGAACGTCCGGAACAGCATGGCCATCCCGATCGGTGTCAGCATCCCGCCGCCGACCCCTTGGATGACCCGGAAGAGGACCAGCTCTGGCAACGACTGTGCCAGCCCGCAGAGGGCGGACGCCGCAGTGAACAGCGCGATGGCGACGAGCAGCATTCGCCGCATGCCGAACCGGTCGCCCAGCCACCCGGCGGCGGGAATGAAGATGGCCAGACTGACGAGGAATCCGACGACCACTGAGTCGAGGGAGGAAGTGCTCTCGTGGAAGTCGCGCCCGATGCTCGGCAAGGCGACGTTCACGATGGTGATGTCCATGATGGCCATGAACATCGCCGCCACGAAGACGATGCTGACGGCGACCTTCTGGTTCAGTTGGATGCGAGGCTTCATCGACCTCGTCCCTCCATGGCTCATGTGTGCGCCGGCCCGCTCGTACCGGAGCAGACCGACGACCGACGGCGGGCGATCGGGCCGACGCGCCACCTGGGCGGCAACCGTGCGGGCGAGAGGGTTCGAACCTCCACCCCCGAAGGGACCGGGTCCTAAACCCGGCGCGTCTGCCAGTTCCGCCACGCCCGCGCGACGGCATCGCTCACACTATCGGGGGTGCGATCGGTCCCTGTTCCCCCGTGCAGCCAGGTCGCCTCGGTACCCGTCGCTATAGTCGCCGTGTGCGGCCCGAGGCGTCGTCGACGTCTGCCGCCGATGCTCCTGATCCCACCAGAGCGGCCGGTGCGAGCTCGAAGGGCGTGACAGGCGACTCGGACGGCGGCCATGTCGAGTACCTGGCATCGGTCATGGCCGAGATCGACGCAGAGGTCCGGCGCCGGCGGGCGTCAGGCGACATCCCTCCTGGGCTCGAGCGCGAGCTCGACGAGCTGTTCCTCGAGTTCTCACCGGTCGGCCTCCAGGGGAAGGCCCGCCTCCGGGAGACCCTGGGACTCGTCGACCGTGCCACTCACATCGACATCACCGTCCCCGTGGCCTCCGAGAAGATGGTGGGAAGCCAGGTCAAGCGGCTCATCCGCTCGTCCATGTCGTGGTACATGGGCTTCGTCGTCCATCAGATCGTCAAGTTCAACTGGGCGACCTCGCGGATGTTCCATGTGGTGGCCGATCGCCTCGAGACCCTCGAGCGGCAGATGGAGGAACAGCGGGTCCCGGACCTTCCCGCCGGTGCGGTCCCGGTCGTCGACCCGTCAACCGGCTGGTGGGCGGACACCGCAGTAGCGGCCCTCAAGGGAGTCCGGGGCCGCGTGCTCCACGCCGACAGCGGGGACGGGGCGCTCCTGGTCCGGCTCGTCGACACCGGGGTGGACGCCTACGGCGTCGATCCAGCCGGCCAGCTGGTCGAGGTGGCCGCCGATCTGGGTCTCGACGTGCGTGCCGAGCCCGGTCTGGACCACCTCGAGGTCGTCGGAAACGAGGAGCTGGCGGGCATCGTCCTCAGCGGATCCGTGCAGTGGCTCTCACCCAGTCGCCGAGATCGGCTGGTCGGCTTGCTGTCCACCCGGCTCGCTCCCGGCGGGGTACTCGTGCTGCACTCGGCCACTCCCGAGTACTGGGCAGCGACTGCCACACCTGTGGTGCGGGACCTCGCACCGGGCAGGCCGCTGCATTCCGAGACCTGGGCGCACCTGCTCACCGGAGCGGGCTTCGAGCTGCCGACGGTCACCACGGGAGGCGGCGAGCGACAGCTGGACCGCGTTCCGGTCGAGACGGCCGGGTCGGTTGAGGTCAACCGGGCCATCGACATGCTGAACCAGCTCATGCTGGGACCGAACGAATACCTGTTGGTGACCGTCAAAGCGTGACCGCCCCCACTCGGTTCGTCCCACGCGCGCCGAACGGGCCCGGGGACGCTGTTCCCGTCCGGGCCCCGGGCCTCGGTGGCCCCGAGTTGCCCGTCCGTGGCTCGGGGGTGCTCGCATGAGGTTGGCCATGGTGACCCCGCGCTACGGGCCCCAGGTGATCGGAGGGGCCGAGACGGCCGCCCGCATGCTGGCAGAGCGCCTGGTGCGCGAGCGCGGCTGGCCGGTCGAGGTGCTCACCAGTTGCGCGCTCGACCACCTCACGTGGGAGAACAGCGAGCCTCGCGGCACGAGCGTCGTGAACGGGGTGACTGTGAACCGCTTCCCGACGTCGAGCCGGCGCCTGCTGGACTACTTCGACCTCGACGGTCGCATCCGTCTGGCGCCACGATCCGTCTCGCTCGAGCTGTCGCGCCGCTGGATCGCGCTCAACGGACCCGTGTGCCCGGACCTTGTCGACGCAGTGGCTGCCACCGACGCGGACGCGGTCGTCTGCACGCCCTACCTGTTCGCCACGACGGTCGACGCGATTGCCGTCTCCCGCGCACCTACCGTGCTCCATCCCGCCGCGCACGACGAGCCGGCGCTGTACCTGGCCGCCTTTCGTCAGACAGTGTCCGATGTCGACGGGCTCGTGTACTACACCCGGGCCGAGCGCGCGCTCGTCGAGGACGTCTTCCACCATGCTGCCCGCCCGCAGGTCGTTCTCGGCTTGGGCGTCGAGGAGCCGGCCGGCAGCGGTCGTCCGGGAGGGGAGTGGCTGGGGCTGGGCGACCGGCCCTACCTCTGTTACGTCGGACGGGTGGACGAGCACAAAGGGTGCCTGATGCTCGCCGAGTACTTCGCCGAGTACAAGGCTCGGCACCCCGGAGATCTCGCCCTCGCCTTCCTCGGGCCGGTGTCCAACACGTCTCCGGACCATCCCGACGTGGTGGTGACCGGTGTCGTGCCCGACGAGGTGAAGTGGGACGTGTTGACCGGCTCGCTCGCCCTGGTCAACCCGTCGGCCTATGAGTCCTTCTCGCTCGTGGTGCTCGAGGCGTGGACGGCGGGGGTCCCCGTCGTGGTCAACGCGTCCTCGGCGGCGACGATGGAGCACTGCCGCCGATCGGGAGGCGGCGTCTGGTTCGACTCGTACCGCTCCTTCGAGGTTGCGCTCGAGCACCTGGCGGGGGACGCCGCGCTGCGACACCGACTGGTCGAGGCCGGGCAGGCATACGTCGCCCGCCACTACCGTTGGCCGGCGGTGGTGGACCGGTACGGCCGGTTCCTCGAGGGGGTCGTCGAACGCGGGGCGGGGCCTCGCGTACAGCGCCCGCGTCTCCCGCCAGTGGGCAACGGCGCCGCCTACGTACGGAAAGGGTGAACGTGGTCGCAGGCGACGACGCCAGGGACGGCCGGCCGGCGAGCAGCGGGCCTGCCGGTTCCTTCGAGGGGGAGCATCCCGCGCCGGACGCCCTCTCGCCGGAGGAGCAGGGCGTCCTGGCCGCCTTCGAGCGGCTGCGCCCCGAGGGGAGCCTGCGCTTCGCCTTCGACGCTGCCATGCTCCAGCTCGACCGTCCCGAGCACACCGCTTCCACCCGTCTCCCGTGGGCCGGGCTTCCCGGAGACCTCTGGGAACGCGGCCGGGCGGCCCGGATCAGCCGCCGTTTCGTCGGGGACGTGACGGCGGCCCTGGCCGAGGTGATGGCGGCCGATGCGCGCGCCGCCGCGGATGCGGCGGTGAGCGCCGGCCACGAGGACCGGTTCCGTGCGGCCTACGACGCGCTGCGCTTCCTCGCCGCCCGTGTCGAGACGCTGGAGGACCGTTCCGACCCGAGCAAGCTGGTCCCAGCCGACCTCGACCTGCCCGTGCCCGACTGCTCGGAGTGGACCGACTCGCTGACGGCCTGGCTGGGGCGGGACACGAGTGCCGCCGGCCCGGTGGTGGTCGGGGAGGCCCGCGACCCCCGGCTGCTGTCGGCCGCCGCCGCCACGGGACGACCGGTGTTCGGAATCGAACCCCGGGGCGCGGTCGTCTGGGAATCTCTCGCCGCCCGACCGCAAGCGACCCTCGTCATGGCCGAGCTGAGTGACTTCGTCGCCATGCTCCCCGACGACAGCGTGGCCGGTCTCGCCCTGGCTGGCTGCGTCGACCGCATCGACCTGGTCGCCCAATGTGCGTTGGCCCGTCACGCGCTGCGTGCGGTGGCCCCGTCCGGGTGCGTGGTCCTGTTCGTGACCGATCAGACCCGCTGGGACGAGGCCCTCGACCCGCCCTGCCGGGACCTGCTCCCCGGTCGCCCCCTTCATCCCGAGACCTGGTCGCTGCTTCTGCGCCGGTCCGGCGCCGACTCGGTGGTCTGGCACCGCCCGTCGTCCGAAGGCGCGGTGCACGCCGTCGTCGCCGACATCGGTCGGTGAGCACCGCCACCGGCGCGACCGGCCCGACCGGTGCCCGCCGCGCCAGCGGGGTGCATCTCTTCGTGCCCATGCTCCACCGCCACGACGCCGTCGGCGAGCACGCGATGGCGTTGCGAGACCGCATCGTCGCCCGCGGCATCCCCTCGCGCATCTACAGCGAGATCCCCGACCCGCAGACGGCGATCGAAGCCCTTCCGTACCTCACCTATGTCGACGACGCGGTCACCGGCGACGTCCTCGTCTACCAGTTCGCCACCGCGTCGGCCATGGCCGGCTGGCTGGCGGCCCGTCCCGAGCCGCTCGTGGTCAACCATCACAGCGTCACACCTGCCTCCTTCTTCCGGCCCTGGAACGGCGAGATCACCCGTCTGCAGCGACAAGCGGCGCGGGAGCTCGCCGACCTGGCGCCCCGGTGCGAGCTGGGGGTGGCGGTCTCACAGTTCGATGCCGACGAGCTGGCCACCGCCGGATGCCGGCACGTCGAGGTCGTGCCGGTGGCGAACGTGGCCGTCCCGCCGCGCGACCCCGACCCGATGATGGTGGAGCGTCTTCGACGACGCAGTGGTGGCGCTCCGATGTGGCTGTCAGTCGGACGGCTCGCTCCGAACAAGGGCCACGAGCGGGTGATCGCCGCCCTCCTGGCCGCCCGGACCTCGGGCGCGACCGGCACGCACCTCGTCGTGGTCGGCGGACCAGCCGAACGCCATTACGCCGGCGCCCTCCGGCGGTTCACGGCCGAGCTCGGGCTGGTCGACGCCGTCGACTTCGTGACGGGTCTCGACGAGGCCGGGCTGGCGGCGCACTACCGGGCGGCCGACGTGCTCGTGATGCTGTCCGAGCACGAGGGCTTCGGCGTGCCGCTGGTGGAAGCCATGGGACACGGACTTCCCGTCGTGGCCTACCGGTCCGGTGCGGTGCCGGAGACGGCCGGCGACGGAGCCCTCCTACTCGACGACCGCCGTCCACGGCAGGTTGCCATGACGGTCACCGAACTGCTGGCCGACGACGAACGGCGCCGGCGGCTCGTCGCCGCGGGCCGGCGTCGGTTCGCCGATCTCGGCCTCGACCGCGCCGCGGATCGCTTTCTCGACCTGGTGGTCTCGATTGGCGGCCGGGTCTCGGGCAACGCCTGAGCGCGGGCGCCAGGCAGTAGGCTCTGCCCGCATGGGCTCTCTTTCCGACGTGTCGTCGGCTGCCCGGGTGGCCGCCTCACTGGACCCCCGGGTCCCGCCGGATCGTCACCTGACCCGCTCCGGGTCGCTCGACCTGCCGGAGATGCGGGCGCCGGAGCTCGGCCCCGCCGCCGACATCTTCCAGCGGCTGCTCAAGGAGCGCATCGTCTTCATCGGGTCGGCCATCGATCAGAACACCGCCAACCTGGTGTGCTCCCAGCTCATCCTGCTCGAGGCCGAGCACCACGACCGGGACATCTCCGTCTACATCAACTCGCCCGGTGGTTCGGTCACCGACGGCCTGGCCATCTACGACACCATGCAGTACGTCCGCTGCGACGTCCGCACCATCTGCGTGGGGCTGGCCGCTTCCATGGGCCAGTTCCTGCTGTGCGCCGGCACCCCGGGTAAGCGATTCGCCCTACCCCACAGCCGGATCCTCATGCACCAGCCGTCCGGGCAGATGCAGGGGCAGGCTGCGGACATCGCCATCCAGGCCGAGCAGATCATCTACCTCAAGCGCATGATGGCCGAGCGCATCGCTTTCCACACCGGGCAGCCGGTCGAGCGGATCGAGGCCGACTCGGACCGCGATCGCTGGTTCACGGCCGAGGAGGCCCGGGACTACGGGTTCATCGACGAGGTCATCCAGAAGGATCCGGTAGGGGGAGCCGCCGCCGCGGCCGGAGCTGCCGGGCAGTGAGCCTGCGCGCCGAGCGGTCCGCCTCGGCGACGACTGCTCCTCAGGAACCGGGCCACGGGCCCCCCCTGATCCACGCCGGACCCCCGGGCGCGAACGGTCACGACGCGCTGACCGTCGTCAGTGGTGAAGTCCGGCTCGGGCGGCGGCTCAGGGACCTCTGGGGGAGCCGCGAGCTGATCGTCCGCTTCACCCGCACCGAGCTCAAGGTCAAGTACAAGAACTCGGTCCTCGGCTACGCGTGGTCGATGCTCAACCCGGCGCTGGTGCTGCTGATCTACTACATGGTGTTCAAGATCATCGCCCGGAGCCACCAGCCGTATTTCGCCATCTGGCTCTTCGCCGGGTTGCTGGTCTGGAACCTGTTCAGCGGTGCGTCGCTCGCCTCGACCTCAGTGGTGGTCGGCAAGGCGGGCATCGTCAAGAAGGTCGCCTTCCCCCGTGAGGTGCTGGCCCTCTCACAGCTGGGTGTGACCCTCGTGCTGTTCGCCATCCAGGCCGTGGTGCTGGTTGGGGCGATGCTTCTCTTCGGCATCCATCCGTCGTTCCATTACATGGTGCTCCTCCCGCTGGCCTTCGTGACCCTGCTCGTCTTCACCGCCGCGTTCTCGATCTTCCTGTCGGCTGTCAACGTGTACCTGCGGGACACGCAGCACCTGACCGAGGTCCTCCTCATGGCGTGGTTCTGGGGGACCTCGATCGTCTACACCTACGGCCAGATCTTCCTGTCGGGTTTGCAGAAGAACCACCCGTCGCTCAAGTGGCTGCAGTACGTCTACTTCGTGAACCCGATCGAGCCGATCGTGATGGCGTTCCAACGCGTCGTCTACGGGAAGACCCAGTACACCTACCTTCCACCCGGTACGAAGCGCGGTACCCCGCCGACCGTGTACCACATCCTTCCCACGTGGGGAGTCGGGACCTACGCCATGCTCCTCGGGATCGTGCTGGCCGTGAGCGTCGTCCTCTTCCTCCTGGCTCTGGTGGTCTTCGGACGGCTCGAGGGCAACTTCGCCGAGGAGCTCTGAGCACGTGCCCCTCGCCGCCATCGAGGTGCGGGACATCTCCAAGCAGTTCCGCCTCTACAGCGAGAAGCACACCTCGCTGAAGGAACGCGTCCTGCACGGCGGCAGGATGCCGTTCACGCCGTTCTGGGCCCTCCGGGACGTGACGGTCGACATCAACCAGGGCGAGACTTTCGGCATCCTCGGGCGCAACGGCTGTGGAAAGTCCACGCTCCTCAAATGCGTGGCCGGCATCTTGAAGCCCACCTCGGGGGAAATCCGGGTGCGGGGCAAGCTCGCCGCCATGCTCGAGCTCGGGGCGGGGTTCCAGCCGGAACTGTCGGGCCGGGACAACATCTTCCTCAACGGTGCGCTGTTGGGGCTCCCGCAGTCGGAGATGGAGCGACGCTTCGACGACATCGTCGCCTTCGCAGAGCTCGAGGACTTCATCGACAACCAGGTCAAGTTCTACTCCTCGGGCATGTACGTCCGGCTCGGCTTCGCGGTGGCGATCAACGTGGAACCCGACGTGCTGCTGGTCGATGAGGTGCTGGCCGTGGGCGACGCCGCGTTCCAACGCAAGTGTCTCGACCATGTGAAGAAGTTTCAGCGCGAAGGTCGGACCATCGTGGTGGTCAGCCATGCCACCGACGTCATCCGGCAGAACTGTGAGCGGGCCATGGTCATGAACCACGGGCAGACCATCACCGTCGACGAGCCGGGCGAGGCGATCCGGGTGTACCTCGCCGACCTGCTGGGTGTCGGGACGGTCGCCGGGCCGGGTTCGGGCGAACCCGGTGGCAACGTGCTCGCCATCGGGACGGTTCGCACGGAGCACGAGGCCAGCGGGAGCCGTGTGCACCTCTACCCGGGCGAGTCGCTCACGGTCACCGCTGAGCTCGACAGCCTGGCTGCGGTGCCCAACGCCCTGGCCACCATCGCCATCTACGACGACGCCAACGAACTGGTCTTCGCTTCCGATCCCGACGATCCGGCGTGCGCCGTCGAGGTGCCCGAGGGCGGTGGCATCGTCCGCTTCTTCTTCCCCGAGGTACCGCTGTTGGACGGCACCTACACCGTGAGCGTGGGCGTCCGCAGCCCGACCGAAACCGCTATCTACGACTGGAAGGACCAGGTGACGCAGTTCGAGGTGGCGAACCCCGGCCGGTCGACCGGTCGGGTGCGGCTCCCGCTCGACGTGAGCTTCCGGCTGCGCTCGACGGGACTCACCGGGGAGGTCCCGGTGGTCGGCACGGACTTCGGTCCGGCGGCCGGCTGGGAAGAAACCGTTCCGTGACGGTCGGCCGAAACGGTCGCCACAGCTCTCTCGACCGCATCGACCAGGTCATTCCGACGCTCGCCAGCCGCGACGCCATCGGTGGGCACGTGATCCAGCTGCGGGACCTGTTGCGGTCGCGAGGCCTCCAGTCGGACATCTACTACGCCAACGCCACGCCGGACAGGCTCGGCGAGGGTCTCCCGCTCGCCCGCCTCGGTGACCGGCGGCCGGCGGGGCGGGCCCTGCTCTACCAGCTCTCCATCGGGAGCGACGTGGCCGACCTCTTCCGTGACCGCCCGGAGCGCAAGTTCGTGAACTACCACAACATCACGCCGGCCGAGCTGATCGAGAGCTGGTTACCGGCCGTGGGGGACGAGGTCCGGTTGGGCCGGGCCCAGATGGCCGGGCTGGCCTCGGTCACCGATTTCGCCGTGGCCGACTCCCGCTTCAACGAGGACGAGCTGCGGCACGCCGGGTACCGCTCGACGGCCACCGCGTCACTGCTGATCGACCTGGACAGCTTCGACGGCGAGCCCGACCCGCGCCGTGCGGCCGAGCTGGCTGATCAGCGGGCGGCGGGTGGGACCGACCTGCTCTTCGTGGGCAAGGTGTCCCCCCACAAAGGCCAGCACGACCTGGTGAAGGCGCTCGCCGCCTACCGCCAGCTCTACGACCCGATGGCCCGCCTGCACATCGTGGGCGGCGCCATCTCCGAGGAGTACCAGACAGCGGTCGAGCGATTCGCCGAAGAGCTGGGGCTAGCCGCGGCGGTGGACTTCGCCGGATCGGTGAGCCACGAGGAGCTCGTCTCCTATTACCAGTCGGCGGATGTCTTCGTCTGCCTCTCGAACCACGAGGGATTCTGCGTCCCGTTGATCGAGGCGATGCACCACCGGTTGCCCATCGTGGGTTACGCCAACACCGCCGTGCCCGAGACGGTGGCCGGTGCGGGCCTGGTCTTGCCGGACAAGGACCCCGTCCGGGTGGCCGCAGCCATCGATCGGGTGGTGCGCGATGAATCCCTGCGGCGAACCCTGGGCGCTGCCGGCGCCGAGCGGGTGGGAGCGTTCTCGTTGCCCCGCGCCCGCGAGGTGTTCGCCAGCGCCATCGAGGGGGCAACCGCGGCCTGATCCGTGCGGCGCGGCCAGATCCGTGCGGCGTCGGCCTGATCCCTTACCGCAGGCCGGTGGGTGAGGATGAGAGTCCGGGTGAGGCGGCTGCCGCTGGGGCCTCAGCTGCCGGAGATGCCGGAGCCCAACGGTCGGGGCCCGGGAGTCGCCACGATGGGAACGGCGAGAACGGCGGGACCGGGGTCGAGGCGCCAGGCCCGGAGGCCGCCGATGGGCGCGGGGAGCGGGACCGGCCGGGCCTTGCCGGCGGCCACCTGCCCGGCCAGTCCGAGCAACGAGGGCGAAGCGATCAGCAAGACGGTGCCCGACGGTCCCACTTGCACCTGTCGCTGGGCCGACCCGTAGAGGTAGTAGAGCGATCCGCCCAGCTCGTTGTAGAGGGCGTGGCTCGGGCCGACCAGGGTGATCCGGACGGACGGCAGCTCGAGGCCTGCGTTCCTGTAGAGATTGATGCCGTTGTCGGCGGTGTCGAAGACGAGGACGTCGCGGCCGGGCCGGAGCAGAGGCCCCAGGGCGCGGAGGCCGGCGTCGTCGGCGTCGGCCTCTCGGATGGCGGCACGGGTGTCGGGGTAGGGCGCCTGATAACGCGTCTGCTGGAACCAGATGCCGCGTTCGCTCCCCGGGGGGCTGGTCCACGAAGCCGGGAGCACCCCCGTACCTGTCCAGAAACGCTGGGCGCCGAGGACGGCGACGGTTGCCACGCCCACCGACCCCAGCGCCAGCCAGATCCCCGTGGTAGAGGAGCGGGCTCGCCGGACCACGGCGGCGAGGGGGAGGAGCAGGGCGATGGTCGCCGCCGGCAGGTAGGCGAGCGCGTACCCGCCCTTGGCGAATTGGACCAGGGCGACGAGCGCCATGGGCGGCAGGACGGCGACCGCCAGGATGGTCACTCGCCGCCGGTACCAGGGCCTCGGCACGGGCCGGATCGCGTGCCGGGGAAGAGGGGCAGGCCCACCGAGCCGCCGGACGGCCAGCACGAGCACGGCCAGCACGGTGAGGCCGGCCAGTGGAGCTATGGCGACGACGGTGGTGGCGGCGAAGGCACCGAGGTTCGTCGACGCCTGCGGCGCATGGTCGAACACCGAGGTGAGCGCGGCAGCCCCTTGCGCTTCGATCGTGGTGGCTCGCCACCAGGCGGCCGCGCCCCCGGGCTGCTGGAGCGCCATCGGCACGAACCACACCGCCAGCGCCAGGGCCCCGGCCACGACCGTGAGGAGTGCCTGACCGATGCGACGGGTGGAGGCGATCACGGCGATCAGGACGAGCAGTCCGAACGACTCGAGCATCGACGGCCGGAAGCCTGAGAGCAGACCCAGTGCCGCCACCGCACCGGCTCCGTGCCAGCTGCCCGGCCGGGCCCTCCAGGTCAGGTCGAGCAGCACGGCACAGGCCAGCGCGTCGAACGAGTAGGTGGCCACGATGGAGCCGTCGAACCAGACGAAGGGGCACGTGGCCATGACGCAC
>Ga0187783_10002507_pt1 | contig 13621 bp, 9 predicted proteins | sample 1015_SJ02_MP02_2_FD_132471 | JGI IMG/M metagenome (GOLD analysis project Ga0187783, IMG submission 132471) | Tropical peat soil microbial communities from peatlands in Department of Meta, Colombia - 1015_SJ02_MP02_20_MG | ecosystem: Environmental > Terrestrial > Soil > Wetlands > Peat | place...
AGGTGCCCGCCGCGCAGGACGCTGTCGCGCAGGCAAACGCGCAGCTGCGCGCTGCCGAGGCGCAAGTGCCGGCCGCGCAGCAGGCCTACGATAAATCGCAAGCCGATTTCAGCCGCGCGAGCTCTTTGGTGAGCACCGGCGACGTGGCGGCGCAACAGCTCGATGCGGCGCGCGCGCAAGACGCCGGGGCCGCGGCACAACTGCGCGCAGCCGAAGACCAGGTCAACGTCGCCGAAGCCAACGTCGCGGCTGCGCAGAGCCGAGTTGCGGCGAGCGAGGCCGGCGTCAGCGAGGCGTCAGGGTCCCTCACGACCGCGCAGGGCAAACTCGCGCAAGCCGCCGATCCCAGTCAGGTCGAGGCTGCCGGCGCACAGCTTTACCTCGCCAAGCAAAACCTCGACTACACCCGCATCTACGCTTCGACCGACGGGTACGTCGGCGAGAAAGCGGCCGAGGTCGGGCAAACCGTCGGTGCCGGCATCACGCTCATGACGATCGTCCCGCATAACATCTACATCACCGCAAATTATAAGGAAACTCAGATGGGGCGGATGCGCGTCGGCCAGCCGGTGGAGATTCGCGTCGACGCGTACCACGGGGTAACGTTCCACGGCCACGTCGCATCCATCAATCCGGCGTCGGAGAACACCTATGCGCTGGTGCCCGCTCAGAATGCCAGCGGAAACTTCGTGAAGGTAACGCAGCGCATTCCAGTGCGCATCGAAGTCGACGACCAACGATCGGATTTGCCGCTGCGTCCCGGCATGAGCGTCGAAACTTACGTTCGCGTGAAGTAAGGGCAATGTTCGGCGCGTACGACAGCCCGGTCGTAGAGCACGGCCTGCGACGGGTCATCATCAGCGTTGCGGTCATCACGGCAACTCTGCTCGAGATCATCGACGTCACGATCGTCAACGTCTCGCTGCCGAACATTCAAGGCAACTTCGGCGTCGGCGTGGACTTGGGCGCCTGGGTCGTTACGGCATACCTCATCGCCAATGTGGTCGTGATCCCACTGAACCCGTGGTTTGCCGCGCGATTCGGCCGGCGCCAGTATTTCTTTACCTCGATCCTTATCTTTACCGCAGCCTCGCTGATGTGCGGGCTTTCCAACAGCCTTGGACAACTGGTTTTTTGGCGGTTGATTCAAGGGCTTGGCGGCGGTGGTCTCATCGCGACCTCGCAAGCGATACTGCGCGACACCTACGGCATTAAAGAGCAAGGCAAGGCGCAAGGCGTGTTTGCGATGGGGGTGATCGTGGGTCCCGCGCTGGGCCCCGTGATCGGCGGATGGATCACCGATCACTGGAACTGGCACTGGATTTTCTTTATCAATATCCCGATCGGCATCATCGCCGCCACACTCATTTGGAATTTTCTGCGCAACCCGGCCCAGCCGCAATATCGCAAGCTCGATTGGATCGGCTTGATTCTGCTCTGCATCGGTCTGGGCTCGATGCAGTTCGTGCTGGAGAACGGTCAGCAGTACGACTGGTACGACGACGCCCGGATTCGCTGGTTCACGTTCTTCTCGATCGCCGGCCTGGTGTCGTTCGTGTGGTGGACGTTGCGATCGCCGATTCCGGTGGTCGATCTGCGAGTGTTGCGGCTTCGGCAAGTCGCGGCGGGCAGCATTCTAGGCGCCGTTCTGGGCATAAGCCTCTACGGCTCGATCATCATTCTGCCGCAGTATCTGATCAACTCGCTCGGGTTTACTGCGACCCTCTCCGGAACGACGGTCATGGTTCGCGCCGGAGCGGTCGCGCTGTTCACGCCGCTGACCGCGATCCTAACGCAGCGCGGCTTGGTTGACGCGCGCCTGCAAGCGGCCATTGGATTCGTGCTGCTTTCGATCTCGAATTGGATCTTGGGAAGCATCACGACGCCGGTCTCGGATTTTCATAGTTTGATTTTTCCGCTCGTTCTCAGCGGCATCGGACTGGCGCAGATCTTCGTGCCGCTCTCGGTCGCGGTGATTGGAAGCGTTCCGGATAAAGAGGTTCCCTCGACGGCGGCGTTCTTCAACCTGTCGCGTCAGATCGGCGGCAGCGTCGCGGCGGCGGTGTTGATTACATTGCTGGTCCGCGGCTTCACCGTACATCAAACCGAGCTCGCGTCGTCGCAGACGCTGGGCCATCAGCCCACCGAGCAATACGTTCAAGCGCAAGGCGGCGTGAATAACCGCGGTGCGATCCAGCGGCTCGCGGTTCTCGTGGAAGCGCAATCGGCGGTGGAATCCTATGCCGACACATCGCGATGGGTTGCGGTGATTACGCTGAGTCTAGCGCCGCTCGTGCTGTTGCTGCGCAGGCCACGGATCGGCGTGGCGATGGCCGAGTAACGATGCTGCGAACGCGCGCGCTCTCGGCATTGGTCGCCGCTGCGGCGCTGGCAATGGCGTTGCTTCCGGTCGAGCGCACCTCGGCCCAACTTGACTCGCACCTCCCCGCCGGCGTAACGATTCCGACCGAGATCCCGACTCTGATGCTGCCGCCCGTGCCCACCGTCGCGCCGGGCTATCGCGCTCCGCAAACCGCTCCCAGCGCGGCGAGGATCGTCGGCGTGACGCAGCGGCCGTTCGTCGCGATCTCGTTGCAGGACGCTATCGTGATGGCGCTGGTGAAGAACCCGAGCCTCGCCGTTTCGGCGTCAAACTTCAGGATCGCGCGCTACACCATCGTGCAGGTCAAGGGCGCGTTCGATCCACTGGTTCGCGCCCAGACGCAGTCGAATTTTTCGGCCAACCCGCCGGTGAACTTCCTCGAGGCCGGCCCCGGCGAGCTTGGATACTATCCGGGCGTAGCGCCGACGACCGCGGTCGGGCCTGGAAACATCATTCAGCATCAGTCGGCCACGGAATACGGCGTCAGCGGACAGGGCGAGGCCGGCACGACCTACGCGGCGAGCATCGAGCAGAGCCGAACCTACAACAACACGACGTTTGACGCGTTCAACCCGTACTATCTCGCAACGCTCAATCTTGCGGTCACGCAACCGCTGCTCAAGAACTTCGGCATGAGCGCGGCCAAACGTCAGTTGAAGCTGGCCTTCGTCAATGCGGATGCCGGAACCGCGCAGACGCTGATCGACGCTTCCAACACGATCTCTCAAGTTGAGGATACGTACTGGACTCTGGTTGCGGCCTGGCGCGACGTTGCGATCCAAGAGGAAGCGCTGCGCGAGGCGGTCGCGCAGCAGCAAAGCAACATCCGGCTGGCCCGGCGCGGTGCCGCAGCGCCGATCGATGCGGTCGAATCCCAAACTCAAGTCTCAAACTTCCAAACCAGCGTCTTTTCCGCCCTCGAAACCGTTTCGCGGCTTCAAAATCAGCTGAAGAGCCTGGTTGCGGCAAGTGCCGCCGATCCGGTGTGGGACGCCAACCTGGTGCCGTCGACGTCGGTGCAAGAGCTGCCTGCCGCGCACGACCTCGCCGCCGTTATCGCGGTGGCGCGACAGAGCCGCCCGGAAGTTCGCCAGGCGCAAGATAAGCTGCTCGCTGCCGATATCGACCGCGCTTTTGCCAAGAGCCAGTCGCTCCCGCAAGCCGACGTCGTGCTGCAATATCAAAGCGACGGCTTCGCCGGCATCCCGGTGCCGCCCCCGAAATTCATCGCCTCGTTCTGCCAGAGCAGCGGCCTCGTTGCATGCCCGACGCCGCCTCCGAACACGCAAGGGGCGATGCCGTGGGCCTATCACAACATGTGGGCCGGCTATTTCCCGGCATTCAACACCGCCTTGATCGTCAGCTACCCGCTGCAAGGTCACGTTGCGCGCGGTCTGCGTGGCCTTGCCGGCGAGGAGACAACGCAAGCGCGGATTCTGATGCAGGGCGTCGAGGAGCGGATCGGTGCGGAGGCGCGCAATGCGCTGCAGAGCTATCAATCTGCGCTCTCCAAGCTCGACGCCGCGCGAACGGCTCGCGAATCGGCCGAGGCGGTTTATGCCAGCGAACTTCGCAGGTTCCAGCACGGCGAATCGACGACGTTTCTCGTCCTCCAGCGCCAAGTAGAACTCGCGCAGGCACGCGGAAGCGAACTGCAAGCGCAAACGCAGTTCAATCAAAGCATCGTCGAGCTGCAACGCGTCGAGGGCACGATTCTCACGGTCAACGGCGTCAACGTGCAAACCATCGGAAGCCAGGCGCTAGCGCGGTAGGATCGCAAAGCCGTGAAAAAAGACGCCCTTCCCGCCGTCGTCGCGCTGGCTGCCGTTGCGCTCGCCGCACTGCCCGCCGGGCCGACCTTCGCGCAGCTCGACTCGACGCTTCCGATGCGCGCAACCATTCCGACCGGTGTCCCTTCGCCCATACTGCCGGTCGTGCCAAGCGTCGCGCCCGGCTATCGCGCCCCGCAGGTCGTTCCCAGCGCTGCCCAGATCATCGGCGTTACGCAGCAACCCTTCGTCGGCATATCGCTGCAAGATGCGATCGCGATGGCGCTGCTCAAGAACCCAAACTTGGCCGTCTCGGCTTCCAACTTGCGGATTGCGCGATACACGATCGTGGAAGTCAAAGGCGCCTACGACGTGCAGCTTCAGTTGAAGCCGTCGTCAAGCTACTACATTGCGCCGCCTCAGAACGCGTTTCAGGCGGGTCCGGGCGAGCTTGGAAGGTATACGCCTGCGCCGGGTGCGACGCCGGGCGTCATCTACACCACCGGGCCCGGCAACATTATCCAGCATCAATCGGCCTTCCAATACGGCGTCGGCGGCCAGCTCGAAAACGGCACGACGTATCAGGCCGGGATCCAGCAGAGCCGCACGTATAACAACACGGTTTTCGACGCTTACAATCCGTACTACGTCGCGACCCTCAACTTGGCGGTAACGCAGCCGCTGCTCAAAAACTTCGGGATCAACGCGACGAAGCGCCAGTTAAAACTGGCTTTCGTCAATGCCGATGCCGGTGCGGCCCAGGCTCTGGTCGATGCGTCGAACACTCTCTCCCAGGTCGAGAACGCCTATTGGAATCTCGTCGCGGCCTGGCGCAACGTCGCAATCCAAGAGGAAGCGCTAAAAGAAGCGATCGCCCAGCAGCAGAGCAACGTTCGGCTTGCCCGCCGCGGCGCGGCGGCGCCGATCGACGCGGTCGAATCTCAAACGCAAGTCTCGAATTTTCAGAACGACGTTTATTCGGCCTTGCAGACCGTTTCGCAGCTGCAGGTGCAGCTCAAGAGTTTGGTTGTCGCCGATCCGGCCGACCCGATCTGGATCGCTAATCTCGTACCCTCGACGTCGGTGCAGGAGTTACCGAATCGCGCGGATCTGGCCCAGATCGTTGCTGAAGCGCGGCAGAATCGCCCCGAAGTGCGGCAGGCCGAGGACAAGCGCCTCGCCGCCGATGTCGATCGCATATTCGCTCGGAATCAGTCGCTGCCGCAAGCCGATCTTCAGCTCCAATATCTGAGCAACGGGTTCGCCGGGATATTGACGCCGGTTCCGGCCTTCTTGCTCGGAGAATGCTTTAGCGTTTCCGCCTTGCTGTCGTGCCCGACGCCCCCGCCCGAGACGCAAGGTAAGATGGCATGGGCGTATCACAACATGTGGGCCGGCTATTTTCCGACATTCAACGTCGCGCTGCTCGTCGGCTATCCGATTCAAGGTAGATTGGCGCGCGGCATGCGCGGCGTTGCGAGCGAAGAGGAGACGCAGGCGACGCTGCTGATGCAAGGCGTCGAGCAGCGGATCGGCGCCGAAGCCCGCAACGCGCTGCAAAGCTATGACTCGGCGTTGGCCAAACTCAACGCTGCCCGGCAGTCGCGCCAGGCCGCCGAGGCGGTCTACGCCGGCGAGTTGCGCAAGTTTAAACGTGGCGAATCGACGACTTTCCTCGTGCTTCAGCGTCAAGTTCAGCTCGCGCAGGCACGCGGCTTGGAGCTGCAGGCGCAGACGCAGCTCAATCAATCGGTCGTCGAGTTGCAGCGCGTCGATGGATCGATCCTAACCACAAACGGCGTTGACTTGAAGACGCTCGGAACCCAGACGCTCGCGCGATAGAATGCGGCATCGAAGGATTCGGGCGCTACCCGCCGTCGTCGGCGTCGCCGCCGTCGTTCTCGCCGCCGTGCCGGTGGGGCCAACCTCGGCTCAGCTAGACGACAGCCTTCCGCGGCGTGCCGTACTTCCCACTGCGATCCCGTCGCCGAGCTTGCCCGCAGTTCCGGCTATGGCGCCGGGGTATCGGGCGCCCGAAGTGGAGCCGAGCAATCCGGGAATCGCGGGCATAACGCAGAGTCCGTTCGTGGGAATCGCGCTGCAAGACGCGGTCGCAATGGCGCTGTTGAAAAACGAAAATTTGGCGATATCGGCTTCTAACGTTCGAATTGCGCGCTATCGCGTCGTTCAAGCGAAATCCAACTTCGACGTCCACCTGCAAGTCGCGCCGTCGTCGAACTTCTCGGTAATGCCGCCGGAAAATCTGTTTTTTGCCGGTCCCGGCGTCGGCGGCAGCGGCTACACGTGTCTGGGTGATTATTACGGCGCAACTCCCTATCCGTGCTCGACGACCGGGCCGGGCAACATCATCCAACATCAATACTCGTTTCAGTCCGGTATCGCGGGACAGGGCGTCAACGGTCTACAATACGCGGCCGGCATCACGCAGACGCGCACCTATAACAACCTCATCATCAACTCGTTCAACCCGTACTACCAGGCCACACTGAATCTCTCGGTGACGCAGCCCTTGCTCAAGAACGGCGGCATGAACGCGGTCAAGCGCCAGCTCAAGCTCTCTATCGTCGACGCCGACTCCAGTGCGGCCCAGGCCCTCGTGGATGCGTCGAACACGATCGCGCAGGTCGAAGACGCGTATTGGGATCTCGTCGCAGCTTGGCGCAACGTCGCGATTCAAGAAGAAGCGCTTAACGAGGCCGTCGTCCAGCAACGCACCACGGTCCGGCTTGCCAAGCGCGGGGCCGCGCCGCCGATTACCGCGGTCGAGACCCAGACCCAAGTCGCGAACTTTCAAGCTCAGGTGTTTTCCGCGCTTCAGACCGTATCGCAGCTGCAGAACCAGCTGAAGAGCTTGATCGTCACCGATGCCGGCGATCCAATCTGGCGCGCCAACCTTGTGCCGTCGTCCCCGGTGCAAGAGCTGCCGACGCCGCGCGATCTCGCTGCGATCGTTGGGCTGGCGCAACGCCAGCGCCCGGAGGTTCGGCAAGTCCGAGACCAGCAGCGAGAGGCCGACATCGATCGCGCGTACGCAAAGAATCAGGCGCTGCCGCAGGCCGACGTAGTGGCGCAATACTTCAGTAACGGCTTTGCGGGTTTACTGCAGCCCTTTCCCAACTTCGAGATTGAAGGATGCGCTCTGCCGACTGACAGCTGTCCCACGCCCCCGCCGCAAACGCAGGGCAACATGACCAAAGCGTTTCACAACTTGTGGACGGGCGCATATCCGGAGTTTAATATAGCGCTGGTTGTAAGCTTTCCGTTGGAGAACGATACCGCGCGTGGTTTGAAGCAAATCGCCGACCAGGAGGAAGACCAGGCGCAGATTCAGATGCAGAGCCTCGGCCAACGGATCGAATCCGAGGCGCGCAACGCGCTGCAAACCTATCAGTCGGCGCTGTCGCGGCTCTCGAGCGCGAGCCAAGCGCGCGCTGCAGCCGAATCCGTTTATGCAAGCGAAGTCCGGAAGTTCCACAACGGCGAGTCGACGACGTTCCTGGTTCTGCAGCGTCAGGTCGAGCTTGCCCAGGCTCGCGGTGAAGAGCTGCAGGCGCAAACCGATCTCAACAAAGCGGTCGTCGAGCTTCAGCGCGTCGAAGGAACGATTCTCACCGACAACGGTGTCAACGTCCAAACCTTAGGCTCGAAAGCGCTCGCGTCACCGCATCCGCTGTCATCCTGACCCTTCGACTCGGCACTGCGTGCCTCGCTCAGGACTGCGCGCCGCAGTTTATCCTGAGCGAAGTCGAAGGGGCGCTTGGCGATAAGGAACTTGGCCGCTGCAAGCTCATCAGCCGGCTCGAAACATTTTTTCGCGCCATCGCACGTTACGGCCGAATAGGCTGACGAACCAGACGCCCAGGCTTAGAAAGTCGCGGATCGGAATCAGCCAAACATCGTCAGCGCGTCGAACGCCTAGCGCACCGCGCGCGAGGTAGTGCAAGCCCAAACGTAGAGCAATCACGACGCCAAGCAGCGGCAAGCCCCAAACGAGATTGCGCGAAGTGGCCAGATAGATCAGCGCAAACGGCAGCGCGTACACCAAAAAGGAGAAGGCATAACCGGCAGGAGCGAGCGCCAAGTTCGTGCGGGCCCAGCGCAGCTCGTGCGACCACAGCGCCGCCAAGGACGTCTCGGGAACCGTGGTCTTCACCACGTAGCGCGAAAGCTCGACGCTCTTTCCATGCGACGTGACGAGCTCGCCGAGCTTGTGATCGTCGGCGAGGACATTCCCGATCGCTTCGAGGCCGCCGATTGCCTGCAGAACGCTGCGGCGGACGGCCATCGTAGCGCCCAGGCAAAACCGAAGCTTGCCGAGCGCGAGCGCGACCAGCACTGACGGGATGAATCCGTCTTCGATCTGCAGCGAACCGAGTCGCGAGACGATGCTCGCGTTGGGCATCCCCGCATAGAGGCAGGTTGCGGCGCCGACGGTTTCACTCGCGAACGATGCCGCCAGCGCGCGTAAGTATTGCCGGTCGACCCGTATATCGCAATCGGCAATCACGACGATATCGCCGCGCGGCTGCACGGCCGGTTTTGCCAGGTTCGCGATCTTCGGATTCGTCATGGCGGCGTTCTCGCCGATCGCGATCAGCGCGAGGTGGGGGAATTCCGCTGCGATTCGGCCGGCGACCGCGAGGGCCGAATCGTCGCCCGCGCGCAGGCATAAGATCACTTCATAGAACGCTTCGTACTCTTGGTCGCAAACCGATCGGAGGTTTTCGTAGAGGTCCGGCTCGATACCGGCGATCGGCTTCAAGATCGTGATGCCGGGCAGGAACTCTTCGGCGAGCTCCAACGGCCGCCGCGCGAATGCGGCGAGGCAAACGGTCGCGAGTGTGAGATAGACCGCACCTGCAATCGCAACCGCGAGCAGCACCGAGATAACCACCGACGCCATCCTTCGACAGGCTCAGGATGACATGCGAGCGGCTAGCTCGCCGTACGTCGTGCTCTCGATGCCGTTACGTGCAATCGCTTCTCGAACGCGTGGGCTGGTCAGCGCTGCAAGCTCGGCCTCCCATTGGTAGCGCTCGGTTCCGCGATCGGCGCCGTCGAACGGCGCGGTCGCAGGGTGGAAGAAGATTTCGGTTACGCCGTCGGGGAGCCGCTCCAAGAGTTCTAAAACGCGAGTTTCGTCGAGCGCGCCGGCCTCGTTGACACCAAAGGCGTAATCGTTGCAAAAGACTCCCGCTCGCTGTGCCCGAGCGCGCATCAGCGCAAGCCACGGCTCAATCGTACGCGTTCCGCCGAACGGCTCGCGCGGAATTCGAACCGCGCGCAAGCCGAACTCCCGTCCAATCTGCAGGACGAGCCGAAAAACCGCCGGGTGAACGTGCATATGCGATTGCGCGTCGGCGTGGTCGAGGGTCAGCCCTGTAGCCGCGAAACGCTCGAACTGCGCGCGGATCTCGGCAGCCAGCTGTGCGCGTATGCCGGGGCGGAAGAAGAATCTAAATCCCGCGCGCACCAAGTCCGTGAGAAAATCGCCGCGCTCGTCGACCAAGTCCGGTACGCGACCGGCGGGAAGCACGGGCCGCCCGTTGACTAGCACGACGTGTAAGCCGACGGCGAGCTTGGGCAATCGTCGCGCGCGCTCGATCGCATCGTCCGCAGCCGGGGCGCCCACCATGAGGCTCGCTGCCTGGAGTACGCCGTCGCGATGGGCCTTTTCTACGGCTTCGTTGACTTCCCGCGCAGTTCCGAAATCGTCGGCATTGAGGATCAGCCGCTTCACGCTTTGAGCTTGGCGGCCGCGGCATTGTCGACCAGCCACGTCAGGCGGCCGTCCTTCGGCGCGACGATTTGCGCGGGATATTTCACCGGATCGATCGGACCCTGGTAGACGGCCGCGAGAATCTCTGCCTTTTCGGCTCCTTCGACGACGAAGACGACGTTGTACGCAAGATTGATGACCTTCGGCGTGATGGTAACGCGCCACATCCCCTGCGCCGGCACGTCCACGGCGCGAACGAGCACCGCAGCATCGGTCTCCGGCGGCGTTCCGGGAAAGAGCGAAGCAGTGTGGCCGTCGGGACCGAGGCCGAGCATAATGAGATCGAAGCGCGGCGAGCTGCCGAGATCGGTCCTGATCAGCGACGCGTATTCGTTTGCGGCCAACCCAGGATCGTCCTCGCCTCGAATTCGGTTTACGTTGGCGTCCGGAATCCCAACCGCGTCGAGAAACGCGCGCTTTGCCATGCGATAGTTCGATCGTTCGTCCGTCGGCGGCACGCACCGCTCGTCGCCGAAGTAGATAAAAACTTCGCTCCACGAAAGTTGGTTGCGCAGCGGCTCTTGCCCAAGCAGTTCGTAGGCGGCGCGCGGAGTGTTGCCGCCGGAGAGCGCAACGCGGAACGCTCCCCGCTCCGCCGACGCTTGCCGGCCGATCGACACGAAAACATCGGCCACGGTTCGCGCCAGCACTTCGCTGTCGGGATATACGTGGAGTTCGCCTCGATCGGCCACGGTCAGTTCCGCTGTTTTGCGAGAATCTCGCCGGCGGCGGCCAATGCGTCGTGAAAGACTTTATCCTTGCGGCCCCGCAGGATTGCGCGCTCGACGAGCGCCGCGATCCCAGGATCGTTGATTGCCCGATACCGGGTCGCGTGCCGGTCCGGCCCGGTAACGCTTAAGAGAATGGTGGGCTCGCTCTTGTCGATCTCCGCCGAAAAAGTAGCGCGCGATGAACTTATCGCGATGCGAGCGATGCGCCGAGGATCGCCCTCGCGCCGAATTTCGAAGTTGATGCGGTTGCCGGACCGGTCGACCAGCGCGTCGTTCTCGCTGGGCGTCCACCCCAACCGGCTGGCAAGCCACCCGAGCAGATAGAACGCCTCAGGATCCGACCCGCAGCCGATCTCGACGCGCCGAACCGCGGCAAGCTCTGCAACGTCTTTTCCGTCGAAGAAGATTGCGACGCACTCCTGCCAAGGTGCCAGCCGCAAGTAGGCAATGTCGGTAATCGGAATCGCCGGGTGACGGGCGACGTAGTCGACGAGCTCGCACAGCGCCTCGTGCCCGAGGTCGAGCAACGAGCTGTTATATACCACCGTTTGCACGCCGTCGCAAAGCATCTCAAAACGTGGGTCGGTGCCGATCCCCGGCGCGATCCAAAGCAGGACGACCGGCGTATCGGCGACCCGCAACGTGTCGACGGCGGAACGCAGCGCCTCGGGCGGCGTTCCGCTGACGCCGAGCTCGACCCAATCGGAGCCCTCGATACGATGCATGCTTTCGCTTTGCGCGGCGTCGAGGATGACGACTCGTGACGGATGTTTGGATGCGAGCCTCCGAATACGGTCGCGAGCTAGTTCGCCGATCGATGAATTCTCGAAGAACACGACGAGCGTCTGGGTCGCGACTCGCGCGTCGACGCGCTCGAGCGTCATATGTGGCGCCAATCCGGGAAGAGTTTTCTGGCGCTTTCCGGACCTTGGCTGCCGGCCGCGTAGTTGGGAAACGTAAAATCTTTCGTGTTCTGCCAAACCTCTAAAATCGGCGTGACGATCTCCCAGGCCCGCTCGACTGCGTCCCAGCGCGTGAACAGCGTTTGATCGCCGAGAATCGCATCTCCAATCAGCCGCTCGTACGCGGGCGGCGACTGCACGCCGAACCCGCTTCCATAATTGAAATCCATGTAGACGCTGCGGACGTGCTCCTCGGGCCCGGGGACTTTCGCTTCGAAGCGCATCGAAATGCCCTCGTCCGGCTCGATTTTGATCACCAAAACGTTCGGCTCGATTTGGTCGGTTGACTCGCCGTAGAAACGATGGGGTATCGGCTTAAACGTGACGGCGATCTCGGAAACCTTGCGCGGCAGCCGCTTACCTGACCGAAGGTAGAATGGAACGCCGGCCCAGCGCCAGTTCTGCACGAACAGCATCGCCGCGGCGAAGGTTTCGGTGTTTGAATCCGGCGCAACGTCCGGTTCTTGCCGGTACCCTTTGACGGCCCGTCCGTCGATTGCCCCGGGCCCGTACTGCCCGCGCGCCGACATCGACCACACGTCGGTGTGCGCCGGCGGATCGATCGCGGAGAGCACCTTATATTTCTCGCCGCGAATGTCGTCGGCGTTCGAGCTGATCGGCGGTTCCATCGCCACTAAAGCCAGCAGGTTGATCACGTGATTTTGGATCATGTCGCGCAGCGCGCCGGCCGAATCGTAATAGCCGCCGCGCTCCTCGACGCCTAGCGATTCCGCCGAAGTGATCTGCACGTTCTGCACGTAGTTGCGGTTCCAAATCGGCTCGAAGATGGTGTTCGCGAAGCGCAGTGCGATGATGTCCTGCACCGGCTCTTTGCCCAAGTAGTGGTCGATGCGATAGATCTCGTTCTCCGGAAAGACCGCCTCGATCGCGCGCTGCAGCGTGCGCGCCGAGGCGAGATCGGTGCCGAACGGCTTCTCCACAACGATCCGCGTCCAGCCTTGCGGGTCCTTCTCGAGGCCGGCGGCTTTCAGCTGCTTGATGATGACCGGAAAGACTGACGGAGGGGTGGAGAGATAGAAAAGATGGTTACCGCGCGTACCGAAATCGCGGTCGTTTTGCTCCAGCCGTTTCTTCAAGTCCTTAAAATGGCTGGTGTTGTTGAAATCGGCGGTGATGTAACTGATCCTGCGCGCGAAATCGTCCCACATCGCGCCTTGCGGCTTTGAGCCGTCCGGCATGAACAGCTCGAGTTGCTTGCGGCAATATTCGCGAAATGCGTCGTCCGTGTAGGCGGTTCGCGCGAAGCCGATCAGGGCAAAATCGGTGGGAAGGGTGCCGTTTAGCCGCATCGAGTATACGGCCGGGAGCAGCATTCGCTTGAACAGATCTCCGCTGGCGCCAAAAAACACCACGCTGCAGGGGTTCGCAATGCGCTCGGTGGCAAGGCCTTCGCGCAACGGGTTGGCTGCAGCGCCGTCTCCCGAGACCGTCGCCGTAGCGGTTGCTTCGTCAGGCATGCGTCTCGCTTTTGACCGCGTGACCGCCGAATTGATTGCGGAGCGCCGCAGCAACCTTCGCGCTGAAAGACTCGTCTTGGCGCGATGCCATGCGGGCCATCAAGGAAAGCGTGATGACCGGTGCCGGGATATTTTCATCGATTGCCGCCTCGACGGTCCAGCGCCCCTCGCCGGTATCTTCCACGTAGCCACGAATATCTTTCAGTCCTGGATCCTCTTTGAACGCGCGCGCGAGCAGCTCGAGCAGCCAAGAGCGCACGACGCTAGCATGCGTCCAGAGCTCGGCAAGCTGTCCGAGATCGAAATCGTACTGCGAGTTCTTGAGGATCTCGAATCCCTCGCCGTAGGCTTGCATAAGGCCATACTCGATGCCGTTGTGCACCATCTTCGAGAAGTGACCGGCGCCGACGGAACCCACGTGCGCGTAGCCGCCGGGTGCGACCAGCGCCTTGAAGATCGGCTCGCAAGTCTTCACGGCACCCGCCTCGCCTCCGACCA
>Ga0187783_10002508_pt1 | contig 13616 bp, 6 predicted proteins | sample 1015_SJ02_MP02_2_FD_132471 | JGI IMG/M metagenome (GOLD analysis project Ga0187783, IMG submission 132471) | Tropical peat soil microbial communities from peatlands in Department of Meta, Colombia - 1015_SJ02_MP02_20_MG | ecosystem: Environmental > Terrestrial > Soil > Wetlands > Peat | place...
AAGAAGGACAAGACCTTTTTCTTTTTCTCTGAAGAACTTCGCTTAGAGAAGACGCCCGTCACATACAACCAAGCCGTCCCGACGGTTGCGGAGCGCTCGGGTGACTTTGGCGATGTCTGTCCGGCAAGTGCAAGCAACGGCGCTGAGTATTATCCCGGGGCCGCATTTCCGGACTGCCCCATCGTCGAGCCGCCGCCAGGTTCCACACATTTTCCCGGATTTGCTTATGCGCAGGCCAACGTGAATTACATTTCTGATGCGATACTTCAGACGAATATCATTCCACTACCGAACTCCTCGATCGGCTGCAATAGCACTAATCCAACGCTCTTCAAGCACTGCTATGTTGCCGCGGTCTCACCCCCGACGTATTGGCGCGAGGAGCTGTTTCGCATCGATCACAGTATTACCCAACGACAGCAAATTTCATTTCGTTACGTCCATGACGCGTGGAATACAACTACGTTGACGCCTCAATGGGGAATCGTAAAGAATAGCTTCCCGACTGTCGAAAACCGACTGAACGGTCCGGGCCTGGACCTTACTTTAAGTCTCACGGAACAGTTCGCGCATAGCATCCTGAACCGCGCAACGGCCGCGTATTCGGCCGCACATATCACGCTCGCTCCTCAGCCCGGCGTCGGCGTCACATCACTCGCCAGACCTTCCATCCTCGATTCGCAGTGTGCAACGGCGACTGGAGGTACGCCAACACCGCCCGGACCCGCCGCCGTCCCTCAGCAGCTTACTGAGTGCCCAATGGGCTATATCTTTGATAATGGCTTCGGATCCCGAATGCCGGGACTGGTTTTCGACGGAAACAACGGGGCTTACGGAGGGCACGGTTTCAATGTCGATACAGGTTATGCTCCCTGGGAGATGGCGAATCCCACTTACATGCTGCGTGACGACGTCAGCAAGACGATTGGAAGACATACCCTTCAGTTTGGCGCGCAGGCGCTTTTGGTCCAGCAAAACGAATTGAGCGCGGTGAGTGGAGCGAATTCGGGCGATCTTCAAGGCCTTCTCACATTCAGCAATCAACAATCACGGAACACCTCAAACAACGCCTTCGCTGACTTTCTGGCGGGTCCAGGGATCGCGCCGCTGTTTCCCTACGCTCAAGGCGGTGGTACCTTCGCGGCTTATGGCGGTGGCACTACTGCGATCAAAACCTACCAACAGGACAGCGGTCAAGGCCGGTATTACGATCGGTACAAACTTGCGGAGCTCTACGCACAGGATGATTGGAGATTAACGAACCGGCTCACGGTTAACCTCGGTTTTCGAGCGAGTTTGTTCGGCACATGGTACAACGCCGAAGAAACCGCGTATAACTGGGAGCCGCAGGCCTACAACCAGTCTCTCGGCGCCTCGATCCATGTCGATAACATCTACGGATTTCTGGTGCGAAATTTTGCCGACGCTTCGGGAAATCTCGCGCCCGTACCTTTGAGCCGCACCGGGCCTTACGGCCTCAGCAATCTGGATCCAACGATCACGAATGGCCTCGTGCATTGTGGAGTTGACAACGTACCAAAAAGTTGCATGAAGAGCCATATTTTCAACCCGGCGCCTCGCATCGGGTTGGCGTTGGATCCATTTGGCGATGGCCGGACCTCGATTCGCGCCGGCTATGGCCTATTTTGGGAACACGGTACCAGCTACGAGTCGAATACCGGTTCGCTGATCGGCGGCGCACCCCTTATTCTGAGCGAGACACAGTCTTACCCTGGCCCTCCCCGGGGTGTGCTGCCGGCAGACCCAGCATCAGGCATCGATCCGGGTGCATACAACGAGATAGGGTTTTCGTGCCAGCAAGGTACTTCGCAATGTGGCAGCATCGCGACTTATCCTAGCGGCGTGACGTTTCCCTTGAACGTCGCGTCGATCCCCACCAAAGTAGTGTATTCCTACACGCAACAGTGGAGCCTGAGTATCCAGAGAGGTTTCACGCCTAACCTGGTTGCATCAATTGCCTATGTCGGCACAAAGGGAACGCACTTGACGACCGCGCAGGACCTCAACCAGCTAGAACCCTTATCTTCATCGCTGAACCCGTTCCCGGCGAGCCAGCCAATCACTGCAGACATTTGTGAATCTGGCTCATCGGGCACTTTCCCAGTCGCTGGAACCACCGGAGGAAACGGTTCAACTACATCTCCGGGAATCGGGATTGGCCAGCCTGGATACTTGAACATGTCGATTGCCTGCTCTGGTTCGCCGGGCTATGTCAGCGGCGGCGGCGCTCCTTTAGGAATAAGTCCCGACACAGTTCGCCCTTATATCGGCTTCAGCAATATTCTGTCTGTAGCCAATATTGCAAACTCCAATTACAACGGCTTGCAGGCGACGCTGCGCCGATCCTCAAAGGAACTTACTCTGGGAGCAGCCTATACCTACAGTCACTCCTTCGACGAGGCGTCTGACCGTGCAAGTGGCAATTTCGCAAATTCGCTCAATCTTAAGTCAAACTATGCTAGCTCCGATTTCGATGAACGCAACCTGTTGAGCATTGACTATATCTATCCACTGCCGCTGATTGGGTTGCTTCGCCGTTTTGGCCAATTTGCGAGTGATGAAACATCGTCTGCGGCTGCCGATACCGCTGACGCTGGCACGACCGCAAAGGATTGGTCGAATGGTAAAGCAATCAAGCTTTTGCTCGACCATTGGGAGTACTCCGGTATCATCGCTCATCAGAGCGGGACACCTTTTACCATTGTCAATGGGGGCAGTGCGAACGGTGTAGGGACGGCGGATAACGCCGGTGTTGGAGACGCAATTGGGTTAGGCTCCTATCCCGACCGAGTCGGAAACCCAAAGGGCAAAATACCGAATACTCCGGCCACCGTATCGAATATCGGCCCTTTGCTTCTAAATCCCTCCGCATTCGTTGCTCCGCGCGGTCTTACGTTTGGCGACGCGGGGCGCAATGCAGTGAATAACCCGGCCCGAACAAACTTTAATATGTCTTTGATCAAACGGTGGTCGGTGCTCAGTGATCGGGACGTGGAATTCAGGGCGGAGTTCTTCAACGTTTTCAATCACACACAATTCCGCATATATGATCCAACAAATCCAGGGAATACTGGGAACAATGTCATCAGTTGCTATGGCCCTGTTGATGCTCAATATTCCGCAGGATTTGCGGGCGACCAAAATGACCAAAGCTGCTTGACCGGCAATTCATTTTTGCATCCGATCAATGCTCACGATGCGCGAATCATGCAGTTCGGATTGAAACTGGCCTTTTAGGTCCAGATCGGCGAGGCTTACATCAATGAGGGCGCTAATCGTTTCTGTTGCGAGCAGCATTCGGGTGGCGACTACTTCAATCGCCTCGAAGATCGTGGGGATGTTCTTGGTTACAGTCTTTTGCGTCGCGATCGTCGGGTGCAACGGTCTTGGGCCTTTGAGCACTTCGGGCGCAGCAACGAATACACAGGACACCTATCTCGCGGCAGGAGTCGGAAACCTTCAGACTTATTTGATCAATCATTCGACAAACCAGTTCATCGTGACCTCATATTCTTCAAATGGCGGTACGGTGCAGGACTCCGGAAGCATCTCGCAGCTTTCTAATGGAATGTTCGATTTCGATATAACTTATTTTCCTGGACAGATTCTTTCTGGCCCGCCTCTTACTGGAAACTGGGAAGTTGAGATCCCTGGGCAAGCAGCGCTTTCAGAACTCGAGATTACCAGTTCATACCAGACGAGCACCTCTTTTGCGCCCCTTGTACCGACGGGCTCCTGTCCTTCCATCAAGACCCCCGAGAACTTCGAGTTCGTTACGATACCTAAGCTGCTGAACAACTCCCCGATTTTGAGCGCCGATGGGTGGAATCCGAGCCTAGAGACTGCCTATGGCAGCGCGAGTATTGCAACAAACGGATCAACGGTGCAATTCAACAGCATTAGTCAATATACTCTGCCTGCGCTGAATGGAGGGACCCCGGGGGCGCCAATCAATCCGGCATCTGGTAACGCTACCGGGGTGTGCGATGCCACGTTTTTCGGCCAGACTGTTAGCGTTCCAAGTGTTGTTACAGTTGGTGACCCTGGATCAGGCGACGAAACTATTTCTGCATCTGCTACCATCGGAATCACCTCGGGAGGCTTTCTTTTAGAGGATTCCGGCTCGAGTCAAGGCTCGGCCCCTTATGAAAATGTGCTGGGCGCGGGTTATGGAGCGATCGGATTGCCTGAACCGCCCGGCGCCCTCAGCACTTCGGCCGTCGTTGGTGCGCAGTATCAGGGCATTTTGTACGGCTCGGCCAGCGGCTCGAATGGGAGCATCAATGGCCCGGGTTTTCGGCTCATTGGTTCGTTCGGATATTCCGATCTTGCGACAGCTTGCCCAACGTTGCCTGCGCCGAATGACGGCACCATAATTTATGGCGGCGAATTCGCCAATAATGACCCGGCGGCCAGTTCTTACGGGAACTGCGATCTTGCGATCGACCTTGGCGCGCAGGATTCGAGCAACAATGGGCTTTATCCGGCGGCTACGGTCTATGTCTCGGCAAGCTTCCCTTATAACGGCATTCAAGCCCCATACTCGTTTCCAGCCGTCGCCATTGCCGGCCAGATCGGCGGGGAGTACGCCATCTTTCTTGTAGGAATGGACACAGCAGGTTCGCCTACTCAACCGTGGGGAATATATCTCCTGCAATCAAATTAACGGCAGCCTAATTCCCACTCTTCGGCCGCGCAGCGGCGAGGGCTTCAGAAACGAATTCCTCATCACGGAGAATGAGTCAGCGCGCTGACGTGTTCGTGCGCTTCGGCTGCCAGCTGCGGTTGCCCCGCAGCCTGATAGATGTCGGCCAGAGACTGCCAGATCTGGGGGCTTTCGGGTGTGTCGCGGGTGGCCTCCTGTTGGTAGGCTATGGCCCGTTTCCAGTCCTGAGCAGCGAAATAGACCATGGCCCGGCCCGTGGCAATCTCTGCGAAGAGACCGGCGAACTCATCCTCGCGCGCACCCGCTCTCCGAGCCACGGTTTCGGCTCTGTCGAAGTCTTTCAGGGCGCGTTCCGGCTCGTGCAACATGAGATCGACCTGTCCCAGAAGCGCGAAATCGGTCGCGGGGTGAGTCGCCAACTCCGCTTCGATTATGATGGCCTGTTGAGCCTCAGCAAGTTGCTGGTGCTGAAGATAGAACATCGCCAGTCGTGCCCAGGCAGTTTCGCCGTCACGGCGCAGAGATACGGCGGCTTTCAATTCCCGTTCGGCAGGTTCCGGCTCCTGCTCGGATTGATAGATCTGGGCCAACGCCAGGTGCGGGATTGGGTCTTCGGGCGTGAGGCTTTCACTGCGCTGCAAATTGTCTTGTGCTTCGGTCGTGCGTCCTAGGTTCAGCTGAACCAAACCTGCATTTCTGAGAAACTCCGAAAGCCTGACGCCCGATAAGTTTGCCGGAGGCTGGAACTGCTGGGTATCGCAGTGTATCTCCGAGCGGTCAAGCAAGGGGCGGTTCTGTGCAGAGTTTCGCAGCAACACTGCAGAAGTCTCGTCGACATAGACCGGCCGGAAGAGTTTTCCTCGGCAGAAATCGGCAAATTTTCCCTGTGTCCGTACTAAGGAAAGCAGAACAATATTGATGTTACGGCGGGATGCTTCCGTCTCCCATTCCGACGAATCAACGGGCGCATTCAAGAGGCGGTTGTACTCTTCGAAGACGGCCGGACTAAGATTCCGCCCGTCAATGAAATCTGGATAAGCAGGTCCAAGACGGAACGATGTGAAGCCGCCCAGATGATACGGCTGATAAATGTTCCCGGGCAGATGTTCGCGCTGAATGAAGTCGGCGGCCCGTTCAGGGAACAGCGACGATTCCCCAGCGCCGAACAGCTCGTCGGCGCAATTAAGAATGTAAGTTCGACTGGAAATGAGATCCAGCGAATGGACGCAGGTCAGGACGAGAGTAACGGCAATCACAAGCGCAGCCTGCCAACCTAGAGAAGTACCCCTCTCAAATTTGGCATCTTTCCCGTCGTTGGCTCGCCGGGAAAGAAGATCGGCAAAGATCGAACCGCCAACGACGATGACAACGATGCCGAACATGCCTTGATAGCGAAGCGTGTGAAATCCGGCATAGAGCGCCGCCGCTAAGAGCACTGCCGGTCCCAACCGACGCTGCCAAAGCGCAATCGCTATCGCGGCTAATGCGGCCATCGCCAACCACCACAGGCTGCTGGTATCCGGATTCCGCCAGTCCAGCGCCTCCGACAAACTGGCCAGATTGAGCGGGACCGAGCGCAACTCGGCAATGTAATCGACTTGCAAATCTCCTACAGACAGGGAGCCCTGTACCGGAGATGCCTGGTAGATTTTGGCGCCGAATGGATTCAGCAGCGTGGCCAGGATGGTCGCGATCAGCACCGGCCAGACCCATTTGAGCCGTTTCAGGGCATCGACGCGTTTTGAGCGATCCGCAAGATCGGCAGCTTCCAAAAAGAGATACCCAAAGATGATACCGATGCCCGCGATAAACCCCAGATGCACGTTGACCCAAAGTAACATCAGCAGAGGCAGCAACCATAATGCGCGCTGCCGCACCTTGGTCCGAGCTTCGCCTCGATAGAAGCGCCAAAGAAGGACGAGAAATCCGGCAAAACAAACGTGCGTGAATATATCTGGCCTTGGATTCATCCGAAACGCCAACAGCGGCACTCCTATCAGAGCCAGGACAGCGGTCGCAAGACACTCGGGGTGCGAGGGCGGCCGCAATAGGCAGGCTACGATTGCGAAGAAAATCAGCGCGCAACACCATGTCAAACCGGCGTAGCCGGCAACAGCATGAATGAGGTAAAAAAGAATTCCTCCAAAGACGGGATAGATCCACGGCTCTCCCGCCGAGGTGTACGACAGAACGTCGGTAGGAGGGATGACGTGATGCTCGACTACGTAGCGTCCGGTGGCCATGTGCCAACCCAGATCAGTTTCTGACACGGTATGAAAACCCGCCAGGAATGCATATATGCAGGCCACGATCATAAGCGCATAACCTGCCTTGTCCCGCGAGATGCGAAGACGCGGTTCCGAGCCTGCTTCTGCTTTTCGCTTGGCCTTCGCTATGGGTCTTCTATCTGGCGCTCTTGAGGTCGTGCTGGGCATGATCCTATGTGTTAACAAACTTAAATAAATCGATTATGAATTTGGAATCTTCATTTTGAAAGGAAATTGCCCATGATTGTATGCCCCTTGGCGCCAAATGGCGCGACCAACAAAGCAGGTTCGGGGGACAGCCGGTCGATTCGCCGTCGTCCATGCGTCGGCTGACTCACCGAAGGCCAGCCATTCACGACTGGGCGGGAACTCGAAATTACTGCTCGGGTTGTGCCTCCAGCCCGCTCACTTCTGCGCCGGAGGTACCGGAGGCGCGGGAGGCGCGGGCGCGGCCTTGATTCCCTTGGCAAAATCAGGCGGCAACGAATCTTGCGCTGCGCTCAATCCCAGGATTGAATCCCATCCTTCCGCGCTGCCGTGATAAGCCTGGTATTTCGGCTTGCAGTACTCCTCCATTCCCCCTGCAACCTGTGTGCGAGACGAGATTCTTGCCAGCTGGATCGCCTTCGCGCAATACCAGAAGCCATTGGCATCGACTGGCGTCATTTCCAGATCGGCAATGGCGAGCTGGTAGATATTCTCCAAGTTGGACGCATCGAATTCGACGGCCCGGCCATACCAGTCGCGTGCTTGCGAGAAGTCCTGCTGCCGCAGAGCGCAATATCCGGCCCCGCCATTGAAAATGATCGCCATTTGCCTGTTCAGCGATGCGAAGTCGGCGTCGGTCATTTCCGCGGGCTTGTGCCACATCGCAATCTCGCGCATGCCGGCGGTTGAATAAAGGCAGAGTTCATCGAGCGCCGCCGAGTCGCCCTGTCCAGCGCTCAAACGGTCAAGGGCGACTACGATCGCCAGGGCGCGCACATTGCCCTGATCAGCCTGCAATACCTCCCTGGCAACTTCGAGCACCTTCACCGCGTCGCCCGCCGCCTGCCATGCCGACATCGCTTGTTCCAGGGCATCGCCGGCGACGACGCTCTTCGGGTACTTCTGCGCAAACGATTCCAAAGCCTCGGCGCGCTCCTTGGGGTCCGGTGTGTTACCGGCAGCGAGATAGGCGTTGTACTCGGCTTCGTCGTGAATGACCTTCTTTCCTGAGGCGTCGGGTTCAGCGGGCGCTCCTGCCTGAACGGAGGGTGCGGCCTGACTGGAGGGATTGGCCTGAGCCGGTGAACCGGATTGAGGAGCATTCTGTTGCAATGCTGCCGCCGTGATACCGAATGCAGACAGCGCAGATATCAAGGCCAAAACGCGTCCGGCTGAACCAAACGTCCTGCGAGCGAAATTCAACCTGAACACGTTACGCCTCCGAGGCCCCGAAAACCGAATCGCGCGATAAGGTACAGAAGCGGACGCGAGACTCAACGGGAGCGTATCACACCCAGACGAGGCGATCACAGCCCGAGTTTTTCCCAAAGTGCGTCCACCTTGGCCTTGGTTGCGCGGTCCATTTCGATCATTGCCGGCCACGGCCTTTGAAAGCCTTCCGCCTTCCATTTACGCGTTGCATCCACGCCCATTTTCGATCCGTAGTTGGGCAGACGCGACGCGTGATCGAGCGAGTCGATGGGCCCGAGAGTGAATTGAATATCGCGCTCGGGGTCGATGTTGTTGGCGACGCGCAGCACCACCTCGCCGATGTCCTGCACATCGCAATCTTCGTCGACGACGATAATGCACTTGGTAAACATGGCCTGGCCGAGCGACCAGATAGCATCCATTACTTTGCGCGCCTGGCCGGGATAGCTTTTCTTTATGGATGCGATCATCAGATTGTGAAAAACGGCCTCAACCGGCAAATGAATGTCGACAAGCTCGGGAATCGCCAGCTTCATTGCGGGCAAAAAAATTCGTTCCACGGCTTTGCCCATCCAGGCATCTTCCATGGGCGGTTTGCCGACGATGGTCGTGGCGTAAACAGGGTCCCTGCGATGCGTAATGCAGGTGAGATGAAAAACCGGGTACTTATCCTCGAGCGTATAAAAGCCGGTATGATCCCCGAACGGGCCCTCCAGACGCAGCTCTCCGAGCTCAACGTAGCCCTCGAGCACGATCTCAGCATGCGCGGGCACTTCGAGATCGACAGTCTCGCACTTGACGATCTCGACAGGTTTGCCGCGCAGGAATCCGGCAATTAAGAGCTCATCGACCTCAGGCGGCGCGGGAACAATTGCCGCGAATGTTGTGGCAGGATCGGTGCCGATGGCTACGGCAACTTCCAGCCGCGAGCCCTTCAAATTCGCCAGAGAGATTTGGGGAAGAGCGGCGCCTGGACCGTCAGGAACCGTGACCGCGCCGCCGGCCGACTCGGCCATGATGGCTACACCTGCGCCCTTCGGGCCGTATTGGTTTTGGTTGATTGCGTCGCCTGAGACGGCCATACGGAGCGCCTCGCGATAATGCTCGGCGGCGACCTTTTGCCGCTGCCAGTGCATGCCCGTCGTCTGGCCGTCATAAATCTGCATCCGATACATGCCCATGTTGCGTTTGCCCGTGCGCGGATCCCGCGTATGCACGCAGGGCAATGTGATAAAACGCCCCCCATCAAAGGGCCAGCATTTGAGAATCGGGAAGAAGTTGAGGTCGAAGTTTTGGCGGCGAATGATCTCCTTCGACCGTGCTTCTCTGGCCGGAATGGTTTTCGGAAACGTATTCGCCAGTTCGCCGAGCTGCGGCAGCATCCTGAGTTTTTCAAAGAGGCCGCCGGCAGGCGGCTTCATATTCATCAGCCCCTGAATGCGCTCGGCAATCTGATCGAAATGCTCGACACCGAGGGCCAGCTGCATGCGCCGCTCGCTGCCAAACTGGTTGATCAGAACCTTGTGGCCCGGGTAGCCACTCACGTTTTCAAACAGCAGCGCCGGCCCTCCGGGAGCATACTTAGTTTCTGACCTCTCGTCTCTCTTCTCTGTCTTGTCGATCCCTGATCCCCGGCCTCTGAACCCTATCTTCGAAACGCGATCCGTGATCTCGGTGATTTCGAGCTCCGGCGAAACTTGTTCGCGGATGCGCCTGAGCTCGCCGTGTTTTTCGAGGGCGGTGATCCAGTCGCGCAGATCGTCGTAGGCCAAGATCGAGCTCCCGGAAGGCGGTGACCGTTCCACAACCATACTAAGGCAGAGATCGGGGTCAGAGGACAGGGCACAACGATCGTCCGCCTGGTCCCAAGACGAAATTACTTTCAGGCTTTGCGTTCACCTCATCCGTTATGCGATGCTCGCGTGAGAAAAGGAGAACACAATGGCGCAGTCCCCCAAAATCCACGCGCGCAAGTCGAAACCCCTCCGATTCAGGAATCGGCCGTTCTTCAAGCTGCCAAAGGACCCGAAAGCGGCGGCGGCCACGGCCTGGAACCTGCCTGATCTTTGCTCTGCATACAACTGGCCGAGCGGAATGCCCGGCGGCGGCGTCATCGGAATCGTGGAGCTGGGCGGCGGATGGGTGCAGTCCGACGTCGACTCGTTCTTCCAGTCCGTTGGTCAACCCACGCCGACCATAACAGACGTCTCGGTGGATGGAACCCAGAACACACCCGGCCAAAGCGACGACGACTATGAAGTTGCACTCGATATTGAGGTTTCGGGCGCGGGTTATTTTCTGGCGACCGGAAAGTCTGCGACGATCCGCATGTACTGGTCGCAGGACATAGGCGCCGCTGTCTCCAAAGCGGCCGCCGACGGTTGCGACGTCTGCAGTATCTCGTGGGGCTCGGACGAAGCAAACTGGGGCGCGACGGCAGCAGGACAGATGGAGTCGACGGCGGCTTCGGCAACGGCCGGAGGAATGATTGTATTTGCGGCGTCGGGCGACAACGATTCAAGCGACGGCGGACCGACGCCTGCCAACGTGGACTGCCCCGCATCGTGCCCGCATGTTGTGGGCTGCGGTGGCACCACAAAAACCCCGACCAGTGAGACCGTGTGGAACGACAATCCCGGGAAGACAGACGGTGAAGGCACAGGCGGCGGGTACTCGACGATCTTTCCCGTGCAGAGTTTTCAGATCGGAGCGCCGCCTGCGCCGGCCAACAGCGCCTACGGCAAGGGCCGCATGGTGCCTGACGTATGCGCTGATGCCGATCCCGACACCGGCTACAACATTTTTGTCCACGGATCGGCGACCGTCGTGGGCGGCACCAGCGCAGTGGCTCCGCTCTACGCCGGCCTCTTTGCTTCGTTTGGAGCCAAACTCGGCTTCGTGACGCCGACGCTGTGGGAAAACCAGAAAGCGTTCAACGACATTACGGTCGGCAGCAACGGGTTTTACAGCGCTGCCGTAGGACCCGACCCTTGCAGTGGTATTGGCTCACCCATCGCCGACAGCATCGCGGCGTTATTCGTGCCGTCCGATTAGCCGATCACTTTGCCGGCTCGATCACAGGAACCAACGGCATGACGGGCGGGATTGCATCGAGCGGATAACCCAGCTTTTTCCATTCATCGTAGCCGCCCCGCAACGGCCTCACGCGCTCGATGCCCAGTTTTTGCAGCGTCATCGCGGTCTTTGCCGCGGTCGCCTCGCTCGGACATGTGCAATACAGAATCACATCGCGATCGCGGGGAATCTCATGCTGGCGTGTGGTGACCTCATCCGGTGAGAAGTGCACTGCTCCCGGCAGAGTGAACGGATCGGCCAGCAACTCGAGAGGATGACGCAGATCGATGATGCAGGTGGGCGCGCCAGAGTCAAGCAGGCCCTTCAGTTCCTCTGGCTCCAGACGCGATGCAATGAGTTTCTTCAAAGCGGCGCGGCGGCGATAGATGCGGCCCAGGAAGAAGCCGACGATGCCCAGGATGAGCAATGCGCCGGAGAATCGGCCGGCCCAGTTGAGCAAGCTGGGGTCGCGTTTAAGGGCGTCGCCGAACAGCCGGCCGATCAACAGCAGCGCGCTGATCCACAGGCTGGCCCCGATGCTGTCGAAAAAGAGGAAGTTGGCGAAACGCATTCCATTCTGGCCTGCGACCGGAGGCGCGAGCATCCCCAGGCCAGGCAGGAATTTGGCAAACGCGAGCAAGACGCCGCGGCGACGGCCAAACGAGTCCTGCGTGCGGCGAACACAGGTCGTCGGCTCCAGCGACAGCTTGCAAAGGATCCGCAAAACATGGTGTCCGTGTCTGCGGCCAACGAGGAACCAAAAACTGTCAGCGAGCAGTGTCGCAGTGACGCCAGTCAGAAACGCGTATTGAAAGCGAATGGGGCCTTCGACTGAAAGGGCTCCTGCCGCCAGCACCACGGGCGTCGCCGGCAGGGGAATGCCAAGCTGCTCCACGAGCACCCATGCGAAAAGCAGCAGGTAGCCGTACGTAAGCAAAACATGAGTCGGTAGTTCCATCGCCCGTGACTCAACTATCTCGTCTGAGAATTCAGGCCGGCGAAGTTCGCTGCATCAGAACAGAGACCGACCCACATATCGGATGATACGTGATGGCAATTGGGTGCAGCTTGTTTCAGAGGGAGCCTGAGCCTACTGCAGCGGATGAGCAGAGCCGGCGGCCGTGACGGGTGCCGATCCGGGCGCCGTCACCGCATCCTGGTTCTTCACCGAGAAATAGTCGTGGTCCCAAAGGTCCCGGTAGAACTGGCCGGTCAGTTCTGCTGCGCGAGGCCCGAAAGTCGGGCGTCCGCCTTCAAGGAAGAACACCGTCACCAAGCCGCCCTGCGGCGATTCGGAATACGAGGCAAACCAGCCAAAGCGTGTGCCGTTGTCAGAGCAGGTTCCGGTTTTGCCAAACACCGGCAGCTCGTTGAAGTTGGCGCGCAATCTTCGCGCGGTCCCGTATTCCACGGCGCCGGCCATGCCGTCTTCGAGGCCGGGAATGAACTTCGCGATATTGAGCGTGCGCTTGATCCTCGGTTGGAAAGACGCTGCTTCCTCAGGCGTCGTGGGATGCTGCAAGTAAAAAAGCTTCCCGCCGTTGGCGACGGCTGCTACAAAAGCTCCCAACTGCAGCGGAGTAAGCGAGACTCCCTGGCCGAAGCTGCACATGCGGCCCACGCCGCCCTCCGATTCCGGAATTGGCTGATCGGGATAAACGCCCAGTTGTTCGCCCGGGATGTTGTAGCCGGCAAGTTCACCCAATCCGAATTGCGTGGCGTAATGGCGAACGCGCTCAAAACCCAGTTCCCTGCCCAGCTCTTCAAAATAGAGATTGTTGCTCTTGGCCAGAGCCTGCGTCATGTTCATCCGAAATCCCGGCAACTGGACGGGAGTATCGCTGGTCACGATTCCTTCGGAAAGCGCTGCCAGGGCCACCGTGAGCTTGATCGTCGAGCATGGCTCTGCGCCGGGCGAAAGCGCCAGTTTCTGATTGACCATGGCCAGAATGCGGCCATTCGAGGGATCGATAACGAGGGCGGTGCCGTTCATGTCACCGAGGGCATCGAGCGCGGCCTGGCGCACAACCGGGTCCTCGCCCGCGGTCACGTCGCCATCGCCGACTGCGCCGTGAACGAATGAGCTGGCTGTGAAACGCTCATAGTAATGATGGCGCCGAGGATAGGAGATGCGGCGCACATGCGCGCCGGCAGATGCTGCCAGGGCT
>Ga0187783_10002509_pt1 | contig 13613 bp, 12 predicted proteins | sample 1015_SJ02_MP02_2_FD_132471 | JGI IMG/M metagenome (GOLD analysis project Ga0187783, IMG submission 132471) | Tropical peat soil microbial communities from peatlands in Department of Meta, Colombia - 1015_SJ02_MP02_20_MG | ecosystem: Environmental > Terrestrial > Soil > Wetlands > Peat | place...
CGCGTACCAAACATGGTGCGGAAGTAGATTTCCCCCATCACCGCAAACTGCTCGAGGTTGTGGGGTTTGCAATCGACGTTGGCTCCGACGTCGAGCAGGATCGCGGCGGTTCCGAGGGCGGTCGGAAATACCGCTGCCAAGGCCGGACGATCCACCCCCGGAATCGCGCCTAACACCATCTTGGCCGTGGCCATCGCGGCGCCCGTATTGCCGGCGGTTACGAAACCGGCAGCCCGCCGCTCCCGCACCAGCCGCAAACCCACCCGCATCGAGGAATCGAGTTTGCTGCGCACCGCCTGGACCGCTTTATCATCCATCCCGATGACTTCGCTGGCATGGACAATTTCGATGGGCAGCTCCGCTGCCGAGGGATAACGTCCCAGCTCAGCCCGGAGGGTTGGTTCGGGCCCAATCAGCAACACGCGTACACGGAAATGCCGCGTTGCCTGGATTGCCCCTTCGATCTCAGGCTTCGGCCGGCGATCCGAACCCATCGCGTCCAAGGCTATGACGCTTGGCATGGTGTGCGAGAAACTTAGCTGGTTGCGGCCACTTCCACAACTTCGCGGCCTTTATAGTAACCGCACTTGGGGCAGGCGCGATGCGGCAATTTATGCTCGTGACAGTTGGGGCATTCAGAAAGTGAACGCACCTTCAGCGAGTCGTGCGCGCGTCGGTTACCCGTGCGGGCTTTGGAGTGGCGCCGTTTGGGGTTTGGCATGTAGATTCCTCATCTAGCGGCCAGCGCTGCCAGCCGCTGAATCAACTCTGTCGATCAGAATGTCCGCAGGGGGACAGCCGCCCTCGACGCGGAGTTTCCCGTCAACCTTCGAACTTATTGCGAAGCTCTTTCAGAGCCGACCATCGTGGGTCGCCGATGGGTGCCTGGCAAGAACATTGCACAACATTCAGATCCGCGCCACACTGCGGGCAAAGCCCTTTGCAGTCCTGCCGGCAAATGGCTTTCAGCGGAACCGCAAGCAGCACCTGCTCGCGCAGCACATCTTCGAGCAGCAAGCTGGTCCCTTGGTAATAGCCGATTTCAGCCTCTGCCCCGGCAAAGCTGCGCTCCTCCTGCCCCCCGTCGACGCCCTGGGGGCGATAGAGCAAATCAAACTGCCGCTCGACATTCTGCAGCACCGGCTCCAGGCAGCGGGCGCAGGCGGTTTCTAGGCTGGCCGAGAGCTCCCCGTTCAATCGTATGTCCTTGATGAGCTTGTGCTTACCGCGGTGTTCCTCGACCAGTTGCGCACGACCGCTGGCATGCAGATCGCCACGTTGCCGCAGATCAGCCCCGAAGTCGATCAGGCCGGGGCGAAATTCCTCGTCAAACTCAAGCGGATGACGTTCCAGCTCATGAATTTCAATGAACATAGAGACTCTGCACCCCCTGTTGCTACGGACAACGACACGCGGAAGCCGCTCAGAGTCGCAAGTTCTCTCGGGAGCAGACTTAAGCATAAAGGCCGCCCGAGAAGGGTGTCAAGGAAACCTGGCCCGCGGAGCACTCGGTAGGTCAGCTCGAGATTTCAACAGCCAAACTCCCAAGGACTTTTCACAAAGCTGGCTCCTAACGCACCCTGACAAGGGATGGCCCGCGCCATATTCCTTCTTCTTGGGTCTTTTCGGCTATAGGATAGTGTGGACAGCTTGGTGAGAATCGTTGGCCCGATAAAGCAAGTGCCGAATCATGGAAGCTAACGGACGCGCAAACATAGCCAGCAGCGCGGTGCAGCATGCCGCACTTCCAATCGGGACCGCAACAAACTTTAGCAAGCCCGTCATGTTTCACTCCTATGTAAGCCCAGATAACAACGCCCGCGGTAAAAGCCAGCGCCAGGAAGCCTCGAAACAACACGATCCTACCTCCAAAAAACTCAGAAGTGCTTTGCCAGCTCGCATAGCACGCGCTCTGGCAAACACCGAGGATGGAAGAGAAGATGTGGCCTTGTCAGCCGGCCGACTTTCAAAATCAGCTATTCTAGCTTGCTCAAGTACACATTCGCCGCCTTCAACGCTAGTGTCTTCGGATCCAGGTCCGACCTGTTGGCGAGTACGATAACGGTCAAGTTGCCGGCCGTGAAGCGTTCGATTACCGTTTTGAAGCCCGTCGTCTCTCCGTAGTGCCACATCCGCCGATGTCCAGAATAATCGTCCAAAAACCATCCGAAGCCATACGAAACGTGTTGGCCGGTTTGCGGATTCGTGTCGCCCGGACCGCTGGCCCAACTTGGCAGCGATCCATCGGCCAGCGTTACAGGGGTTAACGCCGGCTGCATTTCGCTGGCGGCAAGAAGTGTATGACGTGCCAGAGCGTCATCCCACTTGGCCAAGTCTTCGAGGTTTGAGTAAACTCCGCCGTCCCCGAGTGTTGCCGAGGTTGCGCTTTGGTCGGTCTCTACGAATGCCTCGCCTTCTTTCGAATGACCATAGGCGCGATCCGGAACCTCATTCTTCCCTCTAACATAGGCCAGAGTATGGTCCATCTTTAGAGGAGCGAAAATTCGCTCCTGCAGAAAGTCTTCAAAAGGTTTCCCCGAAACCTCTGCGACCATCAGGCCTAAAACCACGTAGCCTGAGTTGCTGTACGACCAACGTGTGCCGGGAGCAAACGCGCCGTCTTTCTGCGCTTCCAGGAGACCCAGCACCTCGGCATCGTGGATTTGTCGATTCTTCGTCCAGCGGGCACGTCGGGCCGGAGTTTGATCCATGAGGTCTTCGTAGTCGGGTAGCCCCGACGTATGATTCAGCAGATTGCGGATGGTGATGACCTTTCCGTAATCCGGGAAGCCTCGAAGGACCTCTGTCAGGCGTTCGTCGTATCGCATTCTTCCCTCGTGCACGAGCAGCATGATGGCCATTGCCGTAAATTGTTTTGTGCATGAGGCCAAGCGGAAATTGGTGTGGGAATCAATCGCTTTTCGGCTGCGTACATCTCTGACTCCATATCCGCGCCGAAAAAGCGTTTGTCCATTTTCACGAACCAAGATGGCTGTTCCTGGCGACTGACCGTCAGTCAGGTTCTGGAAGATACCTTCGAGTTCCTTTTCCCTGGAATCGGAGTCCCTCCGCCCATACGCGCTTGCCGGAGCAAGTGAAACCAGCACACCCAGCACGGTCATGGCGATCGTTGCGGGAATCACGATTTCTTCTCTAGCACTGGGATCATTATGCTCCGGGCGTAAAAGTAAGCCCGCTTGACGAAGATCGTCTGTACTTTCTGATTGCGAAAAAGGTGATCTTGTATTTCTTGAATTACGCAGTCGCACGGAACCATGTGTAAAACCACAACCTACGGGTCGCTTGGTCATCCGGGAGCGGCGGATTCAACGTTGCCGCCCTCATCTTACCGGCATTCGATCACCGTGTGCTGTTGCTGCCCGGTGGCATCGATACGCTCGGCCGGAGCGTGGCAGTAGCAGGTTTTTCCATCGGAACCTTGAGCGCAGTTCCGAATGATCCAATCCCCATGGCGGAGGATGGCTTTGGGCTTCTCTACGACCGCGGGAGGAGGCGGACTGGGAGGTGGTGGCGAAGTTGGGGGCGGATTGTGGGCGCAGCCGAGAAGCGCGGCCAGCAGAATCAGCCCGGATACGAGCACCAGCTTCATTCGGAAAGCAACTCGATGAGCATCTTGTTTTGCTTCGCGGAGGTGAATCGTGATGGCACGCTCTTCGAATTTGCCCACCGGAACTGTTGACCCGGCCTTCACGTGCATTTTCCCCCCGCCGTCTCCAGCATGTCGATGATTGTCCGAAAGATAACAGAATTTAAAGGTGGGGGGTCAGTTACTTTGGGCATCCCTCCTCCGACACGGGGAAAAAAGAACGACAGCGGCTGGTTGGTGAGGTTGCGGGACACGGCCGAGCTGCGGCGTTCTCTGCTACACTGGCGCTCGTGAGCGAGACCAGTCGACGGCAGTTTCTACGCCAGTGCGGGAGTGGGGTTGCGGGAATTCTCACCGCCCCCCGGCTCTCTGGCCTGGCGACCTCACAACCCTCGATCCGGTTTCCTGCCTCACCTCGGGAGCGCGTAGCCGTTTCCTCCTACCCTTTTCGGGAGTTCATCGCGGGTTCGGACCACAAGACGGGCAATCCCACGATTGAACTGAAGGAGTTTGCGGCCCACGTGGTTGAGAGATTCGAGATTCACCGAATTGAGCCCTGGTCGGCACATATGCCGTCCACCAACCCGCAATATCTGGCGGAGTTTCGCGCGGCAGTGGAGAAAGCGCGCGCCGCCGTGGTGAATGTCGCCGCTGACGGTGAGCACAGCCCGTATGCTCTAGACACGAGTGAGCGCCAAGCAGCCATCGCTTTCGCCAAGCAGTGGGTCGAAGTGGCCGTGGCCATCGGATCGCCCAGCATTCGTATGAACATCCCTCCGGCCAACGATGCCAAGCCGGACGTCGGCCGACTCGCGGAAAGTTTGCGGCGCGTCGTCGAGTACGCCTCGGCAAGAAACGTCGTCGTGCATCTGGAGAACGACAATCCCGTGAGCGAGGATCCGTTTTTCCTAGTGCAAGTCATCCAAACCGTGAATAGCCCTTGGCTGCATGCCTTGCCGGATTTCGGCAATACGCTGAGCGCGCACGAGGAAGATTATGCCTATCGTGCTATCGATGCTATGTTTCGACACGCGTACGGCATCTGTCATGTGAAAGACGGCGAGGTCGACGAACAAGGCAAAGCCACGCACGTCGACTTGGAACGTACTTTCGCCACGCTGAGGCGCGACGGCTACAAAGGATACTGCTCGATTGAGTACGACGCGCCCGGCGACCCGTACAAAATGACGGCAAAGTTGATCGACCAGACAGTCACACATCTTTCTTGACACTCCCCACGGCTAAGGCCGGGGGGTATGGTGAGGGCATCACGATAGAGAACAATAAGCGAAACATTCTTACCGAAGCTCTAGACCAGTCGTACGCAGGCTACTTAGATCACTGACCAGGCGCGACCTCCGATATTCAAATCCACAAAAACGTGTTTGGCTCATCCCCAGGCCTGAAGGCAGGGGCTTTCGTGAGGTCGTGCCCTACTTTGCCCGAATCCTGCTGGACGGCGCTAGGGCAGCCTGCGCGCAAATCGCGCCCATCCCGCGGGCCACGTACTTCCGAGTGCCGAAACTCTCGATTGGATCCCCTCCGACCTTCTCTGCCGCGATCTTATAATGTCTCTCGCATATGCACTCTCTGAAGAAATCCCGCCACTGGCTGACCACGCTGGCCCTGCTGATGCTGGTTCTCGCCGGGCTGGTTGGATTATTCCTGACGCGTGATCTCGGTTCCTCCGCACCCGCGCAAACCTCGAAGGACATCGGTCTTCCGCCGCCGCTTGTCGATGAAAGTCCGCTCCAGACGGCACGGGCCGTAGGAAAGCTTGCCTCGGAACCCGACCAGCAACGGGTCGCCTCGGCGGCCGAGCACCTTGCCGACAACGAAGTGGACCTGGCGTTCCATGACGCCTCGCGAGATGCGGCCGACCATCCTCCTCAAGCCAAGCCACCGTTTCGCGGACTTTTTCAGCAAATCGGACAAATCGAAACTCAGGTTAAGGCCGACCAGACTCACGTGGATGAACTGAAAGAGGACTCGGCCAAAGCGACCGGGACGCGCGCCGCCAGCTTGCAGGAGCAACTCGACGTAGCCCAGGCGCAACTGGAACTCGACCAGGATGAGTTGAGCGAGGCGAAGGAGAATCTGGTGCAGTCGGGCGCCGATCCGGGGGCCCTGATCCAGCGGCAATTCGATCAGCATCTGGCCGCCGAGCATGGCAGCGATAAACCTACGCAGCCAGCGGAGAGTGCCGTCAGTGATTACCCGGCGGACCATCTGCTGGCGCAAATCCAGGCATGGCGCGGGTTACGCAACAAACTCATCCTGCTCGAGCAAGCCCGGGATGAAGCGCAACCGATGATGGCAAGGCTTCTCGAAGAGCGCGGCGCTCTGGCCCAACGGGTCAGCGCCGAAAAGGCCCAGCAGCGGGCGGCAATGGCTGCCGCCAAGGCTGCGCCACCAGGTCCGCCCGGACAAAACGCGGTCCCGACCAACGCCGGCATGCAATCCTTGCATGTGATCACCGATGATCAACAGAATTTGGCCGATTTCGACAAGCGCATTCAGGACGAGCAGCAATTGCAGAGCGTTTACGACAGCTGGATCGCACTGGTTCGTGCTCACCAACGCTTCGTGTTGCACGGCATCATTCAATCCCTGCTGTGGATCGTCTTCATCGTGCTCGCAGTCTATTTGGCAGGACTCGGCATCGATCATTACCTCGTTGGAACTCGGCAGGAGCGCACGCGCTTCCATACCTTGCACACGGTGGTTCACTTTGCGCTGCAGGCTGCCGGGGTGTTGCTCATCCTGCTCGTCATTTTCGGGCCGCCACAGCAGATCGCTACCATCCTGGGCTTTGCCGGAGCCGGTATCACGGTCACCATGAAGGATTTCATCGTGGCGTTTTTCGGATGGTTCGTGCTCATGGGAAAAAATGGAATACGGGTGGGCGATTGGGTCGAGATCAACGGCGTGGCCGGCGAAGTGATCGAAATCAACCTGCTGCGCACCGTGCTGCTCGAGACCGGCAATTGGACCGACACCGGCCATCCCACCGGGCGCAAGGTCGCGTTCGTCAACAGCTATGCCATCGAGGGTCACTTCTTTAACTTCACCACCAGCGGGCAGTGGCTGTGGGATGAACTGCGCATGACGCTCCCATCGGAACAAGATCCTTACCCGCTGCTCGATGCCATGCAAAAGACCGTGGCTCGGGAAACTGCTGCCAACGCACGCGCGGCCGAGCAAGAGTGGCAGAGTACCACCAGCCAGTATCGCGTGCAGTCGGTTTCAGCGGCGCCCGCGGTTAATTTGCAGCCCGGCGCGGGCGGACTGGAAGTGCGTGTCCGCTACATCACTCGCGCCCAGGAACGTTACCTGATGCGAGCACGACTGAATCAGGCGATCGTGCGGCTGTTGCGGGGCGAGCAGACTCCGGAGCCGGAAAGCTTCACGGTCTCAGGTTGAGCGGTTTCCCTGCCTACCGACCGTATGGGCAAGTCGGTGTCGCCAGCCGGCTGTTCCGGGCGGTGTCTTCGGAAACGCTAGGGGATGTTTGTCGTGCCGCGTCATCCACCCTTGTGTAGGCGACAGGGCGTAGTGCAGATCGATCACCCTTCGCAAGAAATTGGCCAGACTGTTCGTGCGATACTGGGTTGATGGCTGTGGCAGATCCAAAATCGGTCAAGGTGAACCTCACAGCCGGCACCGGTGTGGACATCGAATGGAAGGATGGACACCGATCGAGCTATACCTTCCTCTTTCTCCGGGACGCGTGTCCCTGCGCGCTGTGCGATGAGGAGCGGAGCAAGACGCGGCGCCGGCCGGGCGAGCCGCCGAAGCCGGCTCCTGGCGCTTTGCCCATGTTTAAGCCGGCGGCCAAGCCGATTTCCGCCGAGGGCGTAGGGAAATACGCCATCAAGTTTCACTGGAATGATGGCCACGAGCTCGGGATTTACTCGTGGCAGTTCTTGCGCGACTGGTGCCCGTGCGAGGCATGCAGCCAGGCGAGAACGGCGGCCCGATCGTAGATTCTTGGCGACGAGCCGAGCCAACCCCCAAGCGTCCCGGGTCGAACCCTCGCTAGAGCGTCCGGGGATCATTCTTCGTCGATCAAGCGCAGGCTTTGTGTAGAATTGAGTAGGCGTCGGAGTCGTTTCCTAACCATTGTCTTTTCTCTCCCAACTCAACCCGCAACAACGGGAAGCAGTCGAGTCGACCGCCGGCCCGATTCTGATTCTTGCCGGAGCGGGCAGCGGCAAAACGCGTGTCATCACCTACCGTATCGCCCATCTCATCGAGAACCTCGGCGTGCGGCCGGAAGCCATCTTGGCCATGACCTTCACCAACAAGGCCGCAGCCGAGATGGTCTCGCGGGTGGACCAGTTGGTGGGAGGGCGGTCGGTGGTGAAACCGCTGATCGCGACCTTCCATTCCCTCTGCGTACGCATTCTGCGGAGAGACATTGAGGCACTTCGGATTCCCTCTGCCACCCCGGGTGCTCCTCCCCTGGGGCTCACCAAACAGTTCGTCATCTACGATGAAGCCGACCAACAGCAGCTGATCAAGTCGGTGATGCGACGGTTGGGCACGGATGACAAACAACTGACGCCGCGATCCGCTCTCGCGCAGATTTCCTGGGCAAAGAACCATCTGCTCGATCCGCAGGAAGTGTATTTGCAGTCGGCCGATCCGCGGACGGAACAAGTGGCGCAAATCTACGCTGAGTACAAGAAGGAACTGGCGCGGGCGAATGCGCTAGACTTCGACGATCTCCTGCTCGAGGCCTTGCGCCTGCTCAAAGCCGTGCCGCGAGTACGGGAGTACTACAATCGCCGCTACGAATATGTTCTGGTGGACGAATACCAGGATACCAACCGTCCCCAGTACGAACTCCTGCGGCTGCTGGCGGCGACCCACCACAATGTCTGCGCCGTCGGCGACGAGGATCAGTCGATCTATTCCTGGCGCGGGGCGGAGATTCGTAACATTCTCGAGTTCGAAAAGGATTTTCCGGGATCGAAGATTGTGCGCCTGGAGCAGAACTATCGATCGACCCAAACCATTCTCTCTGCCGCGGCAGCGGTGGTCTCGAACAATCACCAACGCAAGGGGAAGAATCTCTGGACCGCCCGTGTCGGTGGCAGCAAGATCGGGTACTATGAAGCACCCGATGGGGAAAATGAGGCGCTTTACGTCGCCGACTCCATCGCGCGCTATCTTCGTCAGGCTGCGGACCAAGGCCTGGAGCCACGCGCGGCGGTGCTCTATCGCATCAATTCCCAGTCCCGGATGTTTGAAGAGGCCATGCGCCGCTATCAATTGAAGTACAGCGTGGTCGGTGGCTTCTCTTTCTATGAACGCTCGGAGATCAAGGATTTCATCTCCTATCTCAAACTGATCCATAACCTCGACGATTCCATCGCGCTCTTGCGAGTCATCAACACGCCGTCGCGCGGCATCGGGAGGGCTACCCTGGAGACTCTGGAACGGCTGGCGCTCGAGTCCGGCCTTTCCTTGTGGGCTGCCATCGGCGAGGCCATCGCCCGTCAGCTGTTAGCTCCGCGTGCCTTGGCCGGTCTTTGCAATTTTCAGGAATTGATCGTGGATGCGCGTGCCATGCTGGCCGGAACTTACCTGGAGCGTCTGGAGGAAACCGCGCATGGTCCTGAGCTTGCGGCCGCCGGTCCCTCTGACCCTGAGGACGCGGGGGTTGGCTTTGACCCGGCGGCTCTGGGAGAACCGGAGACGAAGGAATCGGCGGCGGGAGGCAGCGAACGCACGCTGCAGCCAGAAGGGATGCCGGAGCCATTCCGCACGCCTGGAGGTCCCGCCAGCACCGGCGAAATTCTGAAATTCCTGTTTGATCGCACCGGCTACGTCAAACAACTCGAAATGGAAGATACTGCGGAAGCCAATTCGCGAATTGAGAACCTGAAAGAACTGGTCAACGCCGCCATGGACTCACGCGACCGCGGCGAAACTCTCGATCAGTTCCTGGATCACGCCGCCCTCGTCAGCGACGCGGATGCCTATGATGAACGAGCCCAAGTAACCCTCATGACGCTGCACGCCGCCAAAGGCCTCGAATTTCCCCTGGTGTTTCTTTCTGGACTCGAAGAAGGGCTCTTTCCCCACTCCCGCACTTTTCTCGAACCCGACGCCATCGAAGAGGAACGGCGCCTGTGCTACGTAGGCATGACCCGCGCCATGGATACACTGATCCTGACCCGCGCCGCATACCGCCGCCGCTATGGCACCGGCCTCCCCGACGCGGCGGTCGCCTCGCGTTTTCTCGAGGAGATACCGCCGGAGCTGATCGAAGAGCTGGGTGTACGCCGCGAATCCCGAGCCTCCGTCCGAAGCGCGCCGCCGTGGCGATTCGAGGAAACCGACGTAGACGCCACCGAGTATGCCTATGAGGACGAGGATCAGAGGGCGACCCCGGCGGCCCGGCGCCTGGGGGGCCCGTCGCGGCGATCATTTTCGGCTGGCAGCTACAATTCCCCCGAAGCCATTGCCGAGTTCTTCGCTTCCCGGGGCAAGAAGTTCACCCTTGCCAAGTTGCCGGGCGAGGCCCCCAAGGGCGCGAAGGGATTCCGTCCGGGTCAGAGGGTGAAACACCCGAAATACGGGGAAGGCACGGTCTACCTACGAGAAGGAGAAGGTGATCATGCCAAGATTACGGTACAATTCCCTCGGTTTGGCCGGAAGAAGCTGGTCGAGAAGTATGCGCAGCTCGAGCGGGCCTAAGAGGCCTCCTGACCGGCCGCCAACGCGCAGGATCCTCTAACGACCGAACGAGGTGGGACATCAGGCATGGCAGATACTAAGAAGCTCAGCCGGCAAGAACGGAAGACGGCCAAACGCGCATCCCGCAAGAAGCGCAAAACCGAAAAGCCCTTGAAACCTCGCGAGTACGCCCGCGGCTCGAAGAAACGCAAGGTGAAGAAGATGGCCCGCGGTCAAGCCAAGCGCTAGAGAAGTACCGGGTTGCCGATCGATCACGGCACGGGCTTGACAAGAACGAGCTTTGAGACCGAGACCTGGGTTGGTGTATCTTGGGGCTGGTTGTGGTTCTTTGAGAAAGCGCGGTTAGGAGACAGACTCTTTTGGCGCAGACTCCGGTCCATACTCCTGCAGGAACCGAACCGGTCCGGACCTCGAACAATCAGCTGTTCTGTTGCAAGTCGATTGACAAGCTGATCGCCGAGGCCAACCAGCCCGGGCACACCCTCAAGAAGACTCTCGGACCCTGGTCGCTGACCGCGCTTGGCATCGGTGCCATCATCGGCTCGGGCATTTTCGTGCTGACCGGCACGGCGGCAGCGGGCGAGTTCTTCGAAGCACCCTCGATCCTGCACGCGCAAGTCCTTGATCTGATCGTGAACCTGTTGCGCGGTGGGGGTACGGCACACGTTCTCATGCATGGGCGGCCGCCCGCCGGTCCCTCGATTGCACTCTCTTTCCTTCTGGTGGCCGTCGCCTGCAGCTTCGCCGGCCTGTGTTATGCCGAGCTGGCTTCCATGATTCCCATCGCCGGCAGCGCCTATACATACTCCTATGCCACTCTGGGAGAGATTTTTGCCTGGATTATCGGCTGGGATCTGATTCTGGAGTACGTGGTTAGCAACGTCGCGGTGGCGATCGCATTCAGTGCCTACACCAAGGCGCAACTGGCGTCCTTTGGACTCAATCTCCCGGACCGATGGTCCACACCCGTCTGGGAAGCGGGGCACTGGACTGGCTCGTATTTCAATGTGCCCGGCTTTCTCATCATCTTCATCCTTACCGTACTGTTGGTGCGGGGAGTGCGTGAATCGGCCAAAGCCAACAACATCATGGTCGCGATCAAAATCGGCGCCATCCTGGTGTTCCTCGTGGTCGGAGGCATGCTGGTGAATCCGCAGAACTGGAGGCCCTTTGCGCCGTCGGGCTTCGCCGGCGTGGTGACCGGGGGAGCCATCGTCTTCTTTACCTACATCGGCTTCGACTCGGTCTCGACCGCGGCGGAAGAGTCCAAAAATCCCCAACGCGACCTACCGATCGGGATCATCGGCTCCCTCATCATCTGCACTGTTCTCTATGTTGGCGTGTCGATTGTCCTGCTGGGAATGATGAAGTACACGGCTTTCATCTCGGGAGAAGCCGCGATGGCTCCTGTAGCCTACGCGCTCACGGTGTTGGGCGCCAGCCGTTTCTCCCGGTCGGTGATTGTGGTTGGGGCTTTGACCGGGATGATCTCCTCCTTGCTGGTTTTTCAGTACGGCCAAGCCCGCATCTGGTACGCGATGTCGCGGGATGGTCTTTTCCCGCGGTTGTTTTCGGCGGTTCATCCCCGCTTTAAGACGCCGCACTGGTCCACCTGGATTGCGGGATTTGCGGTGGGCGTCCCCTCCGGAATTTTTGCCATCAGCGACGCCGCGGATCTTTGCAATATTGGTACCCTGTTCGCATTCGCCCTGGTGTCGCTCGGGGTCATTATCCTGCGAAGAACCCAACCTAGCCGCCAGCGCGCGTTCCGCGTACCCTTCGTCCCCTGGTTCCCCCTGATTTCCATCATTCTGTGCGGCGGGCTCATGACCGGCCTAACCGTCATCACCTGGTTACGATTCGTGGTCTGGCTGGTGGTCGGTCTCGTGATCTATTGCTTTTACAGCCGGCACCGTAGCGAATTTGCGAAACCATAGCCTCCATTCGAGGGCTGCAAGAAGATGCGCTTCATCGAAAGCTAAGCTTCGGTGAAAAAATAGAGGAACTCCCGGAGAAATCCTGGAGGCAAGATGCCTGGCCAACTCGCGGCTGGCGGAGGTGGCAGCTTCCGTGGGCCTGCCGGATCACGGACGTCCGCTTCAGGACCATCCGGGGAGCAAGAGGAACCACGAGTCGCTTCAGCAAAGTGCGGGCTCGAGTGTCAGACGCCTGCGACAGTGATTACAATCGCGATTGATGACACACACGCCTGGGCAAGCACCGAGCAGCTTCATCCGTCAGCTTCCAAAGGCCGAACTGCACGTGCATTTGGAAGGCTCGATCGACCCGCCCACGCTGACGGAACTGAGAACCCGGAACGGGAAAACCAGCAACTCCGCTGAGATCGAGCGGCTTTACCAATACAACACTTTCACGGACTTCCTCACGGCATTCAAGCTGGTAACCGAGGATCTGCGAACTCCCGAAGATTTTGAGTTCGTCAGCTATCGACTGATGGAGAAACTGAAGGCAGAGAATGTTCTGCACGCGGAAGTATACGTCTCGGTCGGAGTGTACCTGTGGCGGAAGCAGGATTTCGCAGCGCTGTTCGAAGGCTTGGAGCGAGGGCACGAGCGCGGGGAACGCGAATTCGGGGTCTCCCTGTTATGGATCTTCGATGCGGTGCGCCAATTCGGTCCAACCGAGGCACAACGCGTTGCCGAACTGGCAGTGCGCTACAAGGACCGCAACGTCGTCGGATTCGGCACCGGGGGTGATGAGTTGAAAGCCCCACCGGAAATGTTTCGCGGGGTTTACACCTACGCGCGGGAGCACGGACTTCGGCTTACGGCGCATGCCGGCGAGAACGCGGGGCCGGAATCCATCTGGGGCGCACTCAATCTCCATGCCGAACGCATCGGCCATGGGTTGACCGCTTGCCAGGATCCGGAACTGGTGGAGGAGCTCTCGCGACGGCAGATCCCGGTCGAGATCTGCCTTAGCAGCAACTTGCTCACCGGGTGTTGCCCATCGATTTCCGAACATCCGCTGCGCAACTATTTCGACCAGGGGGTCATGATTACACTCAACACCGACGATCCCGCCATGTTCGCCACTTCCCTTTCGCGAGAATACCAGCTGGCGCAGGATCACTTTGGCTTCAGCGATGAGCATCTGCGAGAATTGGCGCGGAATTCGTTCGAGGCATCCTTCCTTCCGGCCGCAGACAAGCTCAAGTTCCTGAACCTATTTGATAGGACAGCCAAATAGCTTGGTTCCCAGGCTCCTCGGGCGGAACTCGAGCCCGCATGTCGGATCCCGTTCCTCGACAAACGGTGCTGGCTTGCGTTTTCTCCCG
>Ga0187783_10002510_pt1 | contig 13609 bp, 9 predicted proteins | sample 1015_SJ02_MP02_2_FD_132471 | JGI IMG/M metagenome (GOLD analysis project Ga0187783, IMG submission 132471) | Tropical peat soil microbial communities from peatlands in Department of Meta, Colombia - 1015_SJ02_MP02_20_MG | ecosystem: Environmental > Terrestrial > Soil > Wetlands > Peat | place...
AATCACCGGGCTCAACGACTGTGTGCGCTCGCGGGGCGACTGTGGCAAACGATTCGCGCTGATCGGGCGCGCACCGCCATGATATGGGGGCAGTGGCACGAAAGAATAGGCGGGGTGAATCACCCCGGGAGCGAAAATCGGAATGATCAGCAGGGCGGCTAGCAAGACACCCTGAATCAGCAGGGAGAGAACGAACGACTCGCGCCGGCGAAGCTTTGTGCGCTTTGCGGTGTCTGGGTCATCTTCGACAAGACAATCGGCAAGGATCTCAGGATCGCGCATGGGCATTCTTCCTTTCTGAGCCCGCGACTTTGACGCACCGCAACGGGTTCCGCATCCCGCCGTGGTTCAAAGCGGCGAGTTAGACGATTTCCGACCGCGCGATCTTGAACTGATAGACACCGCGGAAGCTTGGCAGTGCCCAAATGCCATATTTTTCTGCTGCTTAGGCGGAAAGGGCGCGAACCGCTCCCAATCGCCTGAAATTAAACGGTTTAACTCTTCGAGTGCCGAAATGCATCATGGGTACCACACTATGCATCGAATAGTTTGGATAATTCATTTTCGAGGGCTCTCATGAGTCGGACATCAACAGAAACAGTGGGTCTGCGTTACACAGGTTGGGCGGCGCTCAACCGCGACCCGCAGGAGGATCGTGTCGAATTCACGTGTCCGCACTGCGGCGCGCACGGCGACAAGGCAGCTCGTCGTCCGCGTGCGTCGTATCACTTCACAGACGGATTCGTGCAAGACCTCCAGGGCGAGGCGGGAGTTTGCCGTAACTGCAAGCATTCACTGCGGATCGTTCCCGTCGTGCTCTTGCACGACCGGGACGAATTGCGGCGTTTTGAAGCAGTATTTCAGCCGGATTTGAACGTTTCTTCAAACTGACTTTTTTAGCGCGAACCTGAACGCAGAAACGAGGGGGCGGAGTGAAATCTGCCCCCTCGTTTGTTTTTTAGCCGTCATCACTCAACGGCCTAACCGGATGGCCATGACGGACCGGGCCAATCGCTTTTCGTGAGATGGTGATGCTTGAGGTCCTCGCGCAAGCGCTCGAAGGCTTCGTCCACCGTATCCGCGAACTTCAAAAGCTTCAGTTCGTGATCGTTCATCGTTCCCGCACGTACCATCGTTTTCCAATTGATAACCCTGTCCCAATATTGCCGCCCGTAAATCAGAATGAGGTGGTGTGACGAGAGCTTTCCGGTCTGAAGCAGCGTGAGCATCTCCCAAAGCTCATCCATTGTTCCGAAGCCGCCGGGAAAAACGATCAGTGCTTTCGCCATCTGCGCAAACCACAATTTGCGCATGAAAAAATAATGGAAGCAGATGTTGAGTTCCGGCGTGATGTACGGATTGGGCCGCTGCTCGTGCGGAAGCTGGATGCTGAGGCCGATGGACGTGCCGCCTGCCTCATGCGCGCCGCGATTGGCCGCCTCCATGATACCGGGCCCGCCCCCGGAGCAGATGACGAAGCGACGCGGATCCGAGCCGAGAGTCATCGCCCATTGTGTGATTCTGCGCGATAGCTGCCGTGCTTCCTCGTAATAGCGCGACATCGCGAGCTCGCGCCGCGCCGACGCCATTTTCTGCCGCCAATTCGAAGTTTTCTGCACTCGCTTCGGCGCTCTCTTCATCTGATTGATGGCTGTACTTGCGTCTTCGCGCGACTTGATGCGCGCCGATCCGAACATCACGATTGTGTCCGCGATGTTTTCACGGCGGATTCTCGAAAGTGGATCGATGTACTCCGCCAAAATCCGCAGCGGGCGAGCCGGGAGACTCTCCATGAACACTTCGTCGTGATATGCCAGCGTCGCCATCGGGAGATGCCGCGTACGGCTCATGCTTCCTCCTGTGAAAACTCCGAATCAGGCATTTTAGGAGAAGGCCGCCCGCAAAAGCCAGACATCCTGGCCGCACACCGTGAATGCAACGGGGTCTGCCGATCGGGAATCAGATAGAGTAATGCGGATGGGAATTTTCAAGATTCATGCTCGCTGGTTAATTCTGGCTGCCTCGCTCGCTACCGTCGCACCGGCTCGAGCGCAAGAGCCGCCAGGGCCGATCCATCCGCCGCCCGGCGTGGTCCCTCAGCCTCCATCCAATTTGCCGGAAAGCCCGTCTCCGCAGGCAGGAAAGCCGTCGCAGAAGCCTATTCGCGTTCGCGCGACGGAAATCATGGCGCCGGTCACCGCTCGCGACCGAAATGGCGAGCTCGTCCTCAACCTGGAACAAAAAGATTTTAAGGTGTTCGATAACGGAGTCGAACAAACGATCGATCACTTCGACCTTGGAGGAGATCCGCTCGCAATCGCGCTTCTCGTGGAAACGAGCTCGCGCGTCGAGCCGCTTCTTCCCGCGGTACGGCAATCCGGAATCGTTTTCACGCAGACGGTGATGGGCCCAACAGCTGACGCCGCCGTGCTCAGTTACGACGATACCGTTGATATCCGCCAGAACTTTACGGGTGATACAGACCTGATCGAAAACACATTACACAAACTTCCGGCCGGTACCTCGGGCACGCGACTTTACGATGGAATCGCGCGAGGCGTGACTCTTCTTGCCGCACAGCCCGAGCGTCAGCGGCGAATCCTTCTCATCGTCGGCGAAGCGGTGGACTCGGGCAGCTCGACGAAGCTCGGCGTGGCGCTGCGCGAGGCGGAACTCGCCAACGTCACGATTTATACGATCGGTCTCAGCACGACCGCCGCGGAATTCCGCACGCAAAAGCAATACGAAGCGCCTTCCATCGGCCCGCCCGGCACTTTCCCCTTGCCCACGCCGAACGGAGGCCCGGAAACGCCTCAGACCGAAGCGCAAACGCAGGGCAATATTGACTTGATGTCGCTGGCGATCTGGGTGGTGCAGCACGCGTCCAACGCCGTGAAGAATCATGCGCTCGAGGTGGCCACCGACGCGACAGGCGGACTGCACGTGCCGACGATGAGGGACCGTTCGATTGAGAAAGCGATGGATGAAATCGGCGGGGAGCTCCACGCGCAATACACGCTCGGCTATCGTCCGCCGGGTGACGAGCCGTCGGGCTTCCACGAAATCCGCGTGACCGTCGACCGCCCCGGCGTCAGGATCCGCACCCGCCCGGGCTACTACCTGCCGCCGGCGTAGTGCGCGCCGACAGCCGCGCTTCACGGTCGCGGGTTATTGTTTCGCTTCTCCCTCGCCAGCGTCTTCCTCGAGAATCGTCGCGGCGGCGACAACACGGTCGCCCTCTTCTAGACGCAGCAGCCGGACGCCTTGCGTCGAGCGGCCCGCCTCGCGAATCTCGCCCGAATGGACGCGAATGACCTTGCCGTGGCCGGTAATGATCATCACGTCGGAGTCTTCTTCGACCTGCAGCGCAGCGACGACAGCGCCGTTGCGTTCCGTTGATTTGAGATTGATGACGCCTTTTCCTCCGCGGGAAGTGACGCGGTATTCAGCGAGCGGCGTGCGTTTGCCGTAACCCTTCTCGGCAACGGTGAGCATGAGCGATGTCAGTGAATCACGAATCTGATCGCTTTCGAGCTCATCGAGATTTTGCGACGTATTTTTGTATTGCTTCTCGATGATTCCGAAATCCGGCTGGACGGCATCCATGCTGACCACGAAGTCGTCTTTCGCCAGATCCATTCCGTTCACTCCCGATGCAGCGCGGCCCATGGCGCGGACTTCGGTCTCGCGGAAGAGGATCGCCTGGCCGTCGCGGCTCGCCAGGAAAATCATCTGCTTGCCGTCGGTGAGCTTCGCGCCGATCAATTCGTCGTCCGAATCAAGATTGATCGCGATGATGCCCGATGGACGCGGATTCGAAAATTCAGCGAGTTCCGTCTTCTTCACCGTGCCGTTTTTTGTGGCCAGAAAGACGTAGCGGCTTTCCTCTTCCAAATTGCGCGCGGACACGACGGCCGTGAGCCGTTCACCTTCCTGGAAACGCACCAGACTGGTGATGGCCTTGCCTCGCGTGGCGGCCGCGGCTTCGGGTATTTCGTAGACTTTCAGCCAGTAGATGCGGCCTTTCGTGGTAAAAAGCAGGATGTAACTGTGCGCCGAAGCCACGAAGAAGTGCTCGACGAAATCCTCTTCGCGGGTCCGCGCGCCAATCCGGCCTTTTCCTCCGCGGGATTGGTGGCGGTAGACGTCCACCGACGTGCGCTTCACGTAGCCCGCATGGCTGACGGTAATGGCCATCTCTTCGTCTTTAATCAAATCTTCGAGCTTGATCTCTTCGACGCGATCGACGATTTGCGTGCGGCGGTCGTCGCCGTAGAGCTTCACCATCTCGCGCAGCTCGGCAACAATCACCGAGCGCAGTTTCTTGTCGCTCGCGAGAATCTCGCGCAATTCGGCGATGCGCTCGCGAATTTGCGCGAGTTCCTTCAGGATTTCATCCACTGAGAGTTGTGTCAGGCGATGGAGTTGCAGTTCCAGGATGGCATCAATCTGGATGAGGCTGAGGCCGAGCGTTTCGCCACGTGCGCCAGCAGCGATGCCATATTTCTTCGCGTCGAGCTTGACGCCGCGAATCGTGGTTTCACGCCCGCCGGCCTGAACGCGCACGGAACGGTTCTCGAAAAAGTCGAACAAATTTTGGCGGGCATTTGCCCGGCTCGACGATCCGCGAATGATTTTGATCACGTCGTCGATGTGGTCGAGCGCGATGCGATAGCCGAGCAGAATGTGCTCGCGTTCTTCGGCCTTGCGCAGCTCATATTGCGTGCGCCGACGGACGACGTCCACGCGATGCTCGATAAAAAGCCGCAACAGATCGACCAGGCCCAGTTCGCGCGGCTGCCCGCCGACGATAGCGAGCAGGATCATGCCGAACGATTCCTGCATCTGCGTGTGCTTGAAGAGTTGGTTGAGGATCAGCTTTGGCTCTTCGTCCCGTTTTATTTCGATCACGATGCGCATGCCGTCGCGGTCGCTTTCGTCGCGAATGTCGGCGATGCCTTCGATTTTCTTGTTCTGAATGAGTTCGGCGATATGCTCGATCAGGCGGGACTTGTTGACCTGGTACGGAAGTTCGGTGACGACGATGTCCTGGCGGTCCTTGCCGCGCTGCTCGATGGCGGCTTTCGCGCGAACTTGGAACGTGCCGCGGCCATTCTTGTATGCCTGCTCGATTCCTTCACGTCCGTAGATGTATCCGCCGGTCGGGAAATCGGGGCCGGGAACCAGCTTCATCACTTTCTTGAGGCCCGCGTCCGGCTCCTCGATCAGTAGAATTGCTGCTTCAATCGTTTCTTTTAGATTGTGCGGAGGAATATTCGTGGCCATGCCGACGGCGATGCCGCTCGAACCATTGACAAGTAGATTCGGAATTTTCGTTGGAAGAACGGTGGGTTCCTGCGTGCTCTCATCGAAATTCGGGACGTGATCAACCGTTTCCTTCTCGATGTCCGCGAGCATCTCCTCGGCGATCTTCGAAAGCCGGGCTTCGGTGTACCGCATCGCCGCGGGGGGATCGCCGTCCACAGAACCGAAATTCCCCTGGCCATCGATCAGCGGGTAGCGCATGTTGAAGTCCTGCGCCAGGCGGACAAGCGCGTCATAAACCGGCGTGTCTCCATGCGGGTGATACTTGCCGAGTACCTCGCCGACGATCTTCGCGCACTTGCGGTACGGCTTCGTCGAAGTGAGGCCCAGCTCGTACATGCCGAAAAGAATGCGGCGATGCACGGGCTTCAAGCCGTCGCGGACGTCGGGCAACGCGCGGCCGATGATTACGCTCATGGCGTAGTCGAGATACGACTTCCGCATCTCCGCTTCGATATCCACCGGCGTCAATATGGATTGGTTGATTTCGTCAGCCATTCAATCCTCGTTGTGTAACTTCAGCCGTTCTTGTGATTTCGTTCGCTGATTAGCTTTTCCGGGCCGCCCACTCCATCACGTATGCCTTCACAGACTCGAAGGCCGACGCACTGTTCGAGAACCGCTGCGCACCGAAGTGTGCTTCCAAGCGAAGCAGCAAATCCGCGCACTCGGCTTCACTCGCGCACTCGAAGCCGACGCCTTGCTCGGTGTTGGGCGCGTCGGTTAGGGCGGCCGTAAATCCCGAGCAAGAAAGTCCCTTCAAACCCGGTAGCGTCCGCCAGTTCAACTGATATTTCATCGCGGCCGCGGCCTAGAAGCGCCAGCGCGTGGGCGACTCCGCGAATGTTTGTTCGTGCCACGCGAAAACAACACGCGGAACCACGGCGAAGAAACATGGGTCGCCGGGGGCTGCGCTCAATTTCATTTTGTATTTCTTTTCGTAAGCTGCGTCAGCAGCCGCCATTTCTTTCTTATCTGCTATTTGGCGAACAGTGCCTTCCACGATCACGACGTCGTCGCCGCTTTCGAGATGTATCGCCACCGCAGGATTCGCCAGCAAATTGCGCGCTTTGCGCGACGTGCGATCGGTGCCAAACCAAACGGCGCCGTTCGTCCACACGCCCCATACTGGCATCGCGTGCGGCCGGCCGCCGGCGCGCGTCGAGCAAATCCAGTAGTTCTTCGATTTCTCGAGTTGCTCGACGACGTACTTCCACGAAACGAGGCCTTTGTCGCCGCTGCGAATCTTGTAGCCCTTGGCAAAATCCGGCCGTCCACGAACCGCTCCTGGCGGCCCGTCATTCGAAGCTTCTGATTTCACCTTGTGTTTGGTTGTCACTTGCACACCACTCCTAATCATGCTCGTGCCCTTCGACCGCTCGGGATGACAGTAAGAAACGCCAGACGCCCTGCAAGAACGAGCCCTGCTGGCCCGGCACGACCGTGAGCATCCCTCGCGATCAGATATCGAGGTTCACGACTTCAAGGGCGTTTTCCTCGATGAATTTCCGGCGCTCTTCGACGTTTTCGCCCATCAACGTGGCGAAAATTTCTTCCGCAGCCACGGCATCCTCGAGCTTCACTTTGAGAAGCGTCCGCGACTCCGCGTTCATCGTGGTTTCCCAAAGCTGCTGCGGGTTCATCTCCCCGAGGCCCTTGAAGCGCGTGATGGTGAATTCGCTTTTCGCGTCTTCGAGGACGTAAGCGAGCACACCGAGCGAATTTTCCTTCACGACTTTGTCGCCATTGTGCGTGATGGTGAAAGGCGGCCGGTCGAGCGCCTCGATCTGCTGGCGAAGCGAACGAAGGCGCTTGTATTCAGAGGTCGCCGCAAGCGCCCAGTTGATGCGACGCTCGCCGCCATTCTTCAGGACCAACTCGTGAAGGCTGTGTTCTTCATCGAACTCGACCTTCGTCTCGAGTTTCAGCTTGGCCTTCTCGATGGCTTTGATCAGCTCTTGAAGCTTCTTCTTATCGGCGAAATCCGTTTTTTTCTCGATATCGCTCTCGGCGAGCAATTCGACGAGTTTCGGCTCGCGCAAACGCCGCGCCAGTTTCGCGGCGACCTGCTCGTATTCCTGGACGTTCAGCAAAAATTGCGTGAGCGCGGCGCCTTCCAGCGTCTTGCCGTCTTTCCCCTTCACCACGTGTTCTTCGGTCGCGCGCTTCATGAGCTCGCCCGAGAATTCGCGCTCGTCGCGGATGTAGCGGTCCATCTTTCCGCGCTTGACGCGATAGAGCGGCGGCTGCGCGATGTAGATGTGGCCTTTGTCAATCAATTCGCGCATATGGCGGAAGAAAAACGTGAGAAGAAGCGTGCGAATGTGGCTGCCATCCACGTCCGCGTCCGTCATCAAAATCACTTTGTGATAGCGCAATTTCGTGGCGTCGAAATCGTCCTTGCCGATGCCGGTGCCGAGCGCGGTGATGATGGCGCGAATTTCTTCGTGGCCCAGCATCTTGTCGTAGCGCGCTTTTTCGACGTTCAGGATCTTACCTTTGAGCGGAAGGATGGCTTGATAGCGGCGGTCACGGCCGCCCTTGGCCGATCCGCCGGCCGATTCGCCCTCGACGAGAAACATTTCGCAGCGGGCCGGATCGCGTTCCTGGCAATCGGCGAGCTTGCCAGGCAAGCCGCTCGAATCGAGCGCGGATTTTCTGCGAGTGAGCTCGCGTGCTTTTCGCGCGGCTTCGCGTGCGCGCGCGGCGTCAATGCACTTTCCGATGATCCGCCGCGCGATTGACGAATGCTTGTCGAAATACTCGCCGAGCCGTTCGTTCACAAGCTGCTCGACCGAGCCTTTGATATCGCTGTTGAGCTTGCCCTTCGTCTGCCCTTCGAACTGCGGCTGCGGGAGCTTCACGGAGACAACCGCGACGAGGCCTTCGCGAACGTCGTCTCCGGTGATCGAAACCTGGTCTTTTTGCTCCTTCAACATGCCGAACGAACCCGCGTAGTAGTTGATCGTGCGCGTGAGCGCGGAGCGGAATCCCGAGAGATGCGTGCCGCCATCCACCGTGTTGATGGTGTTGGCGAATGCGAAGATGTTTTCCGCGTAACTATCGTTGTATTGCAGCGCAATTTCCACTTCGGTCGTATCGCGTTTGCCCTCGATGTAGATGGGCGAATCATGAAGCGTTTGCTTCCCGCGATTGAGGTGCTTGACGAATTCGGCGATGCCGCCGGTAAAACGAAATTCGGCTTTTTTGTTGTTGCGCTCGTCGTCGAGCGTGATTTTCAGGCCTTTATTGAGAAACGCGAGCTCTCGCAGGCGTTGAGACAGAGTGTCGTAGCTGAACGTTGTGGCGGTGAATATTGAAGGGTCGGGATGAAATGTGACTTTTGTCCCGGTCTTGCGCGTCTTTCCGGTGACTTTCAGCTTAGAAGTCGGAACGCCCTTTTCGTACGTCTGTTCCCACACTTCCCCATCGCGCCAGATTTCAAGGTCGAGCCAATCGGACAGCGCGTTGACGACGGAAACTCCGACACCGTGCAAACCGCCCGACACTTTGTAAGTTTCGGTGTCGAATTTCCCGCCCGCGTGCAGCACCGTCATCACCACTTCGGCGGCGGGCTTCTTTTCGGTGGCGTGCATGTCCACGGGAATGCCGCGGCCATTGTCGAGAACGGTTACGGAGTTGTCTTCGTGGACCGTGACGTTGATCTCATCGCAGTAGCCGGCGAGCGCTTCGTCAACGGAATTGTCCACGACTTCCCAGACGAGGTGGTGGAGTCCGAGATCGCCCGTCGAGCCGATATACATCGCGGGACGCTTGCGCACCGCTTCGAGCCCGCCGAGGACCTTAATCGAAGTCGCGTCGTACTTATGCCCAAGGGCCTTGCCGGCCGGAGCTTCCTTTTCAGCCATAATCGAACTTCTCCTCAGTTGCGTGCACGGGAAGGCGGTCGGTAGGAGGAAATCGACTCAAGCCTTGCCCATTGGCCCGGCTTCAGCATGCCGGGCTCGAAGGGAATTCATCGCTTCATCCCGTCCCACTCCGGCGGACCGGAGGGACGCGGCGAAGACATTTTCTCCTCGTCGTTGACGCGGAGAAATCTTCGGGCTTTGTCGTCGAAAGCGCCCTGGCGTTTGGCCCGGTGTTGATCGGGACGGCGCGAAAATCCGACGAACTCAGCGTCGTTCGAGCACGAGTCTGTGGAAACGAAAGGCTCGCGCTGAACACATAAATTGTAACCGAAAAACGGGTCAATTCTCAAGGCGATTCTTGATGCGGCAGCGGACTGAAGTGTCCTGTTTTCAATAGATTACACGCGTGCTCGGTTGTGCGGAGCTGGCGGTCTTCCAAAGGGCTAAACGATCAAATGCGCATCGGCATCACGACGTAGCGATAGCGCGAGGAATCGTCGGCGAGAGGACGAAGCTGCCCGGCGGATTGTTCATCTTTGAGCTCGAAACTGATCGGACCGTCCGCGGCGGCAGCGAGAAAATCGAGGATGTACTGCGCGTTGAAACCTATGGCCAGCGGATCGCCTTTGTATTCTTTCTCAATAGCTTCCTTCGCTTCGCCATATTCGGGGCTGGAGGCTGAAATCTCGATCCCTTCCTTGGCGAGAACGAATTTCACGGCGCGCGAGCGCTGGTCTGCGAGCTGAGAGACGCGGCGGAGCGCATCTTGCAGTTCGCCGCGCTCAAGAACGACCGTCTTGTTCGCGTCGCGCGGCAGCACAGCTTCGTAATTCGGAAATTGGCCGGTAAGTTTCCGCGAGGTAAGCAGCCGGCGTCCAATCTGAAAAAACAGATGGCTCTCGTCCTGCGCGAAATCGGCCGTTGCGGCATCGTCGGAATCCGCGGCGAGGCGCTGGATTTCCGTCATCGCCTTCTTGGGGACGAGAACGCGCACTTCGTTGCTCAAGCCCTCCAGCTTGTGTGCGCTTTCGACAATCGCGAGGCGGTGGCCGTCAGTCGCCACCATCGTGATCGACTCCGGCTTCAACACCAGCAACGCCCCGTTTAGCGTATAGCGCGACTCTTCGAGCGAGATCGCAAACGTCGTCTTCGCGATCAGATCATTCAGAAGCTTGGCGGGAATCTTCACAAGCGCGTGCGGAAACCCCGGGAGCGCGGGAAAATTCTCCTTCGACATTCCGACGAGCCTGTACGATTTCCGATCCGAAACGATTTGGATCCAATGATTTTCGATCAGCTTGAAGCGGATCTCTTCGTCCGGCAAAAGACGCACGAGATCGTAAAGTTTCTTGGCTGGAATCGTGCCGGAACCTTCTTTTTTCACTTTCGCGTCGCAAGAAGTCCGAATGCTCAACTCGAGATCAGTCGCCGTGATGGATAGCCGGTTCCCTTTGGCTTCAAAAAGAAGGTTCGACAATATCGGGATCGTAGTCTTGCGCTCGACGACGCCTTGCGTCAGTTCGAGCTCCTCCAGAAGGTCGAACTTCTTCACGCTAAATTCCATATCCGTTTGACCTCGAGCCGCTTCCTTGCCGATTTGCGTTCCGGTTGTGCTCATGTGTACGCCTACTCTACAGCTTTTTTATTGGAGTATAAAGTAAAGAACCCGCCGTCGCCGCCGCAACTGTGGAAACTTCGGATAACGGAACAAGGTGAGTCCATAAATGAAGATAAGCGGAGGATTTTTCGTCCACATGTAGCGCGCGGCATGGAGAAGCGGATGCTCCAAACGCGAACAGCATGCGATCCCTTCCTGTTTCTCACGAGACGCACAACGCTCCCACATTTATTCCACACGGTTTTGAACACCCAGGCGGCGCGAATTCCGCCGTGTTAGGCGAAGCCATCGTGTTCCTATCCAAAGGAGTCGAGCAGCCGGTTGATGGTTCGGCTGAGTTCCTTGTCCGTCCGGCGCAAATTTTCAATCTTATTGATGGAGTGCAGAACAGTGGTGTGGTGTTTTCCGCCGAATTGCCGGCCAATTTCCGGCAGCGAAGCGGAGGTGAGCTGCTTGACGATGAACATCGCGACTTGCCGCGGGAATGCGATCACCTTCGAGTTCGAGCGCACCTTCAGATCCTGCGCGCGCAGGCCGAAATGCTCTCCGACGCGCTTCTGAATTTGCTCAATCGTGACTTTCTTCTCCTGCATCTCGATGATATTTTTCAGAACCTGCTGCGCCGTCGAGAGACTAACCTCCGCCCCGGTCAGCGACGCATACGCGATCAGCCGGATCAGCGCGCCTTCGAGCTCGCGGATATTCGATTTGATTGACCGCGCGATATACTCCGCGACTTCATCCTCCAGCCGCACGTGCTCGCTTTCGGCTTTCTTCTGAAGAATCGCAATTTTCGTTTCGAGATCCGGAGGCTGGATGTCGGCGATCAGCCCCCATTCGAATCGCGAGCACAACCGCTCTTCGATCTCGGAGATGTCTTTCGGCGGGCAATCGGATGAAATCACGATCTGCTTCTGCTGATCGTAGAGCGCGTTGAACGTGTGGAAGAATTCTTCCTGCGTCCGCTCGCGGGTGGCGATGAACTGGATGTCGTCCACCATGAGGACATCCATCGTGCGGAAGCGGTCCCGGAAACTGCTCATGCGGTCGAAGCGCAGCGAGGCGATCACTTCATTCGTGAATTTTTCAGCGCTGACGTACGTAAGCCGCAGCGCCGGATTTCGTTTCTTGAGCGCATGGCCGATCGCCTGCATCAAGTGAGTTTTGCCCAGCCCCACTCCGCCGTAGAGAAACAGCGGGTTGTAAGCTTTCGACGGCTGCTCGGCGACGGCGAGCGCGGCTGCTTGCGCGAATTGGTTCGACGCGCCCACGACGAAGCTCTCGAATGTGTATCGCGGATTGAGTTGGTGGCTTACCGAATCGAAATCGAGCCGCGCTTGCTGCGAGGGTACGTTCTCTGCTGCTTCCTGGTCGGAGCAGAGGTACTCAACACGGATGTCGGTGAGGCTCAATTCGACCAGAACTGCCTGAATGACGTCGCCGTACGTTTCCGTCAGCCGCTTCCGAAAGAGGCGTGTCGGTACGCGTACGACTAGGCGCCCCTCCTCGACCATTTCGAGCCGAGTAGGCCGGAACCAGGTGTTAAAACTGTGTGGGTTCACTCGACGCTCCACGTGGTGGAGTATTCGATCCCACTGATTCATACGGAAACCAATCCTTCCGGATATTTCCACCGCTGTGGAAATATTGTGGAAATCAAACTTTGATTCGGACCGAGTTGATCTGGCGTTCTGACCAGGTGGTTTGGCAACACGCCCGAAGCCGCAGCCACCTGCAACCGTCCGAGGAGTGAAAGCTTCCGAGAGACGTCGGCGAACGCGAGGCGGGATTCTGCCTAAAAGACTCTCCCGGAGCAAGAGAAAACTGAGCGAAGGTCGTCCACAACTTTCACAAGTAATTCACAGTTTTTCCACAAGGCTTGCCGGTGAAAAATTCATCGCTGTGTAACGAATTTTGCTGGGGCAATTGCAGTTTTACGTATGAAGTCAAGTTATCAAATCAAGGATGCTTCTCCGCCGCCGGCGATTTCTCTTCGCTTTTCTCGGGTGCGATGCCTGGAGCCTTGTCAGGGCGCGGGAACGCGTAAACACCGATGGGATCGCCGGCCAGAATCAAGCGATTGGGCTCGACGAGTAGAGAGATGGGCACGATGCGATCGCCATCGGATGTGAACGTACGGTAAGTTTCGCCGCGGCGCGCGCCGTTGCGATCGAAATGCGTCAACTCGTCATCGATGGCAACCCAAATATCGAGAGTTTGCGGGTCGACGCCGACTGCGTTGACGACAGGCTTGAAACTCCCGGGACCGGGCTTCTCGTCTTGCTCCGATATCTGATGCCGCGTCGCTTCCGCGACAGGCGCGAATTCAATCGTGCCCAATGAAATTTCAAGGCTCGTGCGGCCCGATAAATCGTATCGCCGCACGGTCGGCTCGGGTAAGTAGCTGAACGCGTAGTAGAGATGATCCTCCGGATCTTCCAGAAGCTTGCCGAGGTTCAGCGAGCGATTCAACTCGGCGTGGTCGGCGAGACTTGTGCGATCGCCAAAAGTTCGCAGCCATTTTCCATCCCGGTCGTATACATCCACGAGCTTCTTCGAGTGCGCGCTCGTGACAGCGATTTCGCCGGAGGGAAGCGCCGCGACTGAAGCGGGAGAAGTGGCCGCGAACGATGCGCGCATTTGTCCCGCGGTATCGAAAATTTTTATTTCGTTTGCGCCGCGATCCGCTACCACCACGCGCCCCGAGGAATCAACGTCGAAATCGGCTGCCTCGACGAGCGCGGCAGACTTGGATGGGCTCGATGGAATTTTCCCGGCAGGCTTTCCCTCGGGCGTG
>Ga0187783_10002511_pt1 | contig 13608 bp, 10 predicted proteins | sample 1015_SJ02_MP02_2_FD_132471 | JGI IMG/M metagenome (GOLD analysis project Ga0187783, IMG submission 132471) | Tropical peat soil microbial communities from peatlands in Department of Meta, Colombia - 1015_SJ02_MP02_20_MG | ecosystem: Environmental > Terrestrial > Soil > Wetlands > Peat | place...
CGCCGTATACTCCTGCACCGTGATCAGCTTGACGAAGTCATTTACGCTCAGGCCGCCGCGCACCCGCGCCATTCCGCCGGTCGGCAGCGTGTGGTTTGGGCCCGAGATGTAGTCGCCCATGGGCTGTGCCGACCAACGGCCCACGAAAACCGATCCTGCGTTCTCGACCCACTTGAGATCGCTTACTGAATCCACCGTCAGGTGTTCGGGCGCCAGGCGATTCGTGATGTCGCGTGCTTCTTCGACCGAGCCCGCCACAATCGCTACGCCGTTGCGCTCAAGCGCCGCGCGCGCCACGGAATTGTTTCGGCTGCGTGTTTTTGTTTCGGCAATCACTGCGCGCGCCAGCTCCTCGCGAGTTGTCACGAACACGGCCAGCGCTTCGGGGTCGTGCTCCGCCTGAGCGACCAGATCGCTTGCGACAGCAGCCCCGTCTCCGCGCTCACTGGCGACGACGATCTCTGTCGGGCCAGCGAGCATATCGATCGCGCAGTCGAAGGCGACCATGCGCTTGGCGGCGGTCACATACAGATTGCCGGGTCCCACGATCTTGTCGACGCGCGGCACGCTCGCGGTTCCGTAAGCCAGTGCCGCAATCGCGTGCGCTCCGCCGAGGCGGTAAAACTCCGGAATCCAAAGTTGCTCGGGCTGCCTGAACTTCTTGCCGTCCTCCGCCTTCCCACTATAGAGCCCCGGCATCGCGAGCAAATACGCCGCTGCAAGAGTCTCCTTCGCGGGTTTCGGCGAGACGACAACAATTCGCTTGACGCCCGCCACCTGCGCCGGAATCACCGTCATCAGCAGCGTGGAGGGCAGCGGATGCCGCCCGCTGGGCACGTAACAGCCAACCGAGGCGAGCGGCCTCACCAGCTGGCCGGTTTCGAGACCGTTGTGCGCAGACGTCGACCACGACTTCGGCAGCTGCCGCTTCGAGAATTCGCGAATCTGCTTCGCTGCCGTCGAGAGAGCCTCGCGCAGAGCCGAGTCGGTCGCTTCCCACGCCGCGGCCATCTCCTCTCTCGTGACGCGCAGCGCTTCTGGCCCGCTCAGCCCATCGAACTCTGCCGCGTAGCGCAACAGGGCGCGGTCGCCGTGCTTGCGCACATCGGCCACAATGCGCTCGACCGCCGGCAAGACGGAATCGAGCGCCGCGCCGCCGCGATGCTCGAGAGCCGCCAGCGTTTCGGCCGCCGCTTGCGCGCCCCGCCCGTTTGTCCGAATCAGCTTCATCGGCTCCCGTGCCTACAACACAACCTTGTTCAATGGATACTCGACGATTCCCGTCGCCTTAGCCGCTTTCAATCGCGGGATCACATCGCGTGCCGTTCCCTCATCCACAATCGTATTGACCGCGACCCATTCCGGATCGCTCAGTTGCGAGATGGTTGGCGAATTTAACGCCGGCAGCACGGCCAGCACGGCATCGAGATCGGCTCGCTTCACGTTGAGCATCAATCCGACCTGTGACTGCGCGTCAATCGCGCCCCGCAGCATCAGCGCAATCTGATCGATCTTCTGCCGCTTCCACGCGTCGGCCAGCACCGCTCTTCCCGCGATCAGGTGCGTTTCACTCTCCATGACCGTATCGATGATTTTCAGGTGGTTGGCCTTCAGCGAACTCCCGGTTTCGGTAACTTCCACGATCGCGTCGGCCAGCATAGGCGGCTTCACTTCTGTGGCGCCCCAGCTGAATTCGACCTTGACGTTGACGCCCTTGGCAGCAAAGTAGCGTTTGCTCACTTCGACAAGCTCGGTGGCAATGATCTTTCCCTCCAGGTCCTCAGCTTTTTCGTAGCCGCTCGATTCCGGCACCGCCAGCACCCAGCGCACCTTGCGCCGGCTTTGCTTTGCGTAGGTCAGCGTCGTCACGCTTTCGACATCCAGGCCGCTCTCTACCACCCAGTCGATTCCCGTCAGTCCGGCATCGAGAACGCCGTGCTCCACGTAGCGCGCCATCTCCTGCGCGCGGATCAGCATGCATTCGATGTCTTTGTCGTCGATCGAAGGAAAATAGGAGCGCCCGTCGGCATAGATGTTCCACCCCGCGCGCTTGAAGAGAGCAATCGTGGCGTCCTGCAAACTGCCCTTGGGGAGTCCGAGTCGCAGTCTGTTACCCACGGCTCACCTCCACGCCGGCATTGACCGGCTTCGTGAAACAACTGACCGTCCCTTCGTGACACACCAGGCCGTCGCCTTCAACTTTTACGCGAAACAGCAGCGTGTCGTTGTCGCAGTCGGTCGAGGCCGAAATCACGCGCAGGCGGTTGCCGCTGGTCTCGCCTTTCATCCATAACTTCTGCCGGGTGCGGCTCCAGAAGGTCACGAATCCGCTCTCCTGGGTCTTCGCGTAGCTCGCTGGGTTCAGAAACCCCAGCATCAAGACCTCGCCCGTCGTCGCGTCCTGCACGATGCCCGGCACGAGGCCATCCATTTTGTCGAAATCAATCCTGGTGTCGATACTTGTTTTCTGGCTCATTGTCATTCCTGCTTCGTCTGAAATTCTTTTTCGGACGCGAAAAAGCCCGTCGGCGTCGTTCGCCGGCGGGCTTGAATTCTTTCCGATCTCTATGGCCGCTTAGCTCAGGCCATGGCAGTCCGCCGGCATGGTTGTCCCATGATGATGGTGATGACCATGATGGCGGAGGCTCTGCATCTATCCTCAAAGCTATAGGCATGTCCTTCCATTGTCAAATTGAATCTGCCCCGCAAGGCCGCCTTGGGGGGCTACGCCGCCGCGCCTGCCCTGCCATGAATCAGATCTGCAACGCGCTGGTAGAGGCGATTGCGCAGATCGAAGCGGCCTGAGGCGGGAGCCACATAGCGCAAATGCAGCTCCGTTCCTGAGCTCGAAGGCCGCGCCGTTACCACTGCCTCTGCGCTGAACCTGCTCAGGCCTTCGCCCCGCCCCGTATGCTTCCACTCCTGCTCGGCGCGCTGCGCATTCTGGTGCGTCTCCTCCGCGACTGCTTTCTCGACGTCCTTGAGCAAGCCGTCGATGTTGGCGCCCGTGGGCACGCTCACCGTGATCTCGTCCCACATCCATTGGCCGGCGGTAGAAAAGTTGAAATACTGCCCGCGAATCGCGTAGCCGTTCATGAACGTGATGCGCCGGCCCGTTGGCAACCCGTGGTCAGCCAGTCCCCCGGTTTCAAGAAGCGTGGTGGTCATCAATCCGATCTCCGCCACCTCGCCGTTGACTCCATTGATCTCAACCCAATCGCCAACGTGGATTCCGTTCTTGCCGACCAGAACGAACCACCCCAAAAAGGCCAGGATATAGTCCTGCAATGCAATCGTCAGCGCGGCAGTCGCCAGGCCCAGGATCGTTGGCGTCTCCTGCGGAGCGCCAAAGATGGCGAGAAGGATGAAAACAACTCCCGCGGCCTGAATCGAAATCACCAGCACGCTGCGCAACGTCGCCATGCGCCTGTTTTCCATCGCGGGCCGGGCCAGCCAATGGCGCACCAGCGCGTCCGAAACCAGCATTCCCAAAAAGATCACCAGGATCATCTCCAGCGAACTCAAGATCAGGTGCAGCACAATCTGATGCTGCCGCTTCACCTGCGCCAGCCATTTGCCATACACGCTCGCAAGTTGCTGCTCGCTTTGCAGGCGGTCGTCGCTGATGCTCACGATCTGGCGCTCGGCGCTCCGGTCTTTGAGGTATTTAAGTTGTGCTGCGCGATCCGGCGCAGCTGCCGGCGGCGCGGCCGCGTTCGCCATCGCTTCCAGCGTCGTGTGCTCAGCAGTCAGGCTGCGCGCGCCGTTTTGTGCTTCCTCAAGGGCCTGTTCGATCAGCCGTTCGCGCTGCCGTTGCTTGAACCAGGCGCTGACGCGCAACGCCAGGGTGTGATTCTGCGCTGCGGAAAGAACCGCAACCTGGCCCGTACCCGCAGCGCGATTCTCGTACTGCCTCACCGACGCTTCGTGCGCTGCGAGTTCTTCCTGAATCTGATCGCTGTGGTCGCCGGAGGCATGCGCCAGATCGCGCTGCGCATTTGCCAGATCGTCAGAATCGAGCCCAAGCTGCGCCTTAGCCACTTCGAGGTCGTCGGCTTCGGAGCCGGTCTCAGCACCGTTCGCCGCCGCCCCGGCCGACTTGGAACCGCCAGCCTTGGCCGTCAGGCTGTCTACCAGCGCCTCGTCCTGTTGCCGTAACTGTTCTAGCTGTGCCACCTTCTGCGAGAGCTCCTGAGCATCGCCGGTAAGCGTCCGGTGCTGCGTATCGAGGCGCTCCTGGCGCAGAGCTTCCGCAAAAGCCTGGTCCACTTCATGCCCCGCAAGCCGCTCGGCCTCGCGGGCATACTCCTCTTCTTCGGCGGAAACGGCCAGCGCTGCCAGCGCCTGGGCCGTCTGCCAGGGCTGAGTGTCGACACGCGATTGCGCCACGCCTGGTTCTCGGCCCTTTTGATTGAGATATGCCATCGCCCCTCGCGTGGTAAACGAGAGGATGACGCAGAGAATGAGCAAAGCGAGCAGCACGGCGAACAGCAGCAGCTGCGTCTTGCCCAGGAATCGGGACTGGCTTTGGCCGCCGGAGGAAGCGGCAGGGGAAGTTGCCATAGCGATATTCTTGCAGGTTTATCGCTTGGTTTGCGATCAACGGTGGGAGAATTCTTGCTGAACCCAATGTACGCCTGCGCTCGATCTCCGGCCGCGGCCTTCGCAACTTTGCTGCTTTGTGCTTTGTGCGTCGCGCCGGTTTCGCAATGGACCGCGCAAACCGCGTCCGTTCAGCCTGCGCACCCGGCGAAACCAGCTCCCCCTCCGGAGGCGCGCATCGATATCAACCATGCCAGCGTCGGAGAGCTCCTCAAGGTTCCCGGCATGACGGCAACCTGGGCGGGTCGCATCGTACGCTTTCGCCCCTACCGCACCAAGCAGGACCTGCTCGACCGGGGCGTGCTGCCCAGCGACGTTTATGACCGCATCAAGGACTACGTCATCGCCCACCGCGACAAACCGTGAGCGCGGGCGCTGGAGCCGCTTATAAGGCAGCCGGGGCCAAAGCGCGCCTGCCTTCGATTTAGTTCAGGAGCCTGAAGGCTCCTTCTCCCTCAAGGGCTGCCTTGCTCCCTCGACGGTCCCCCGGTGACAGGTCTTCGTTGATGGGGTGGCTTGGTACCTGCCTTACACTGTTTCAGACAGGAGGCCTTCTTTATGCAAACGCGGATTCTGGGCACCACTATGCCGGTGCTTGAAGTCGAGCTCCAACCCAACGAGAGCGTCTTTTCCGAAAGCGGCGAGCTGTCATGGATGACCGCCTCAGTCCAGATGACCACCCACACGCAGATGGGCGGAGGCGGGGGCATTTTCGGCGTACTCAAGCGTGCGGCCGCTGGCGCCAGCATTTTCATGACCGAATATCGCGCCCTTCAATATCCCGGCGTCGTGTCGTTTGCCACCAAGGTGCCGGGGCACATTGTGCCCGTCGAGCTGGGCCAGGGCCCCGAATATCTTATCCACCGTCACGGCTTTCTCTGCGCCACGCCGCAAGTGACTATCACTCTCGGCTTTCAGCAGTCGCTCGGCGCAGGCATCTTTGGCGGGGATGGATTCCTGCTGCAAAAACTCAGCGGTGCGGGCACTGCGTGGCTCGAATTGTCGGGCGAACTGATCCAGAAGAATTTACAGCCCGGTGAGATTCTCTACGTCCATCCCGGCCACGTCGGCGCGTTTCAGTCCTCAGTTGGTTTCACCATCACGACCGTGCCGGGCATCAAGAACATGATCTTCGGCGGCGACGGCATTTTTCTTGCCCAGCTCGTAGGCCCCGGGGCCGTATGGCTGCAGACGCTGCCCATCTCCCGCCTCGCTCATCAGATTTACGAATACATCCCGCACACCCGCGAACAGGCCCCCGCCGCTGTGGGCGGAGGAGTTCTTGGCGGCATCGTGGGCTCGATCCTGAGCGGCGGCCAGTGAAAAAGCTGAAATCAGAGAAGAAAGAAAAGAGAGAGCGGAGTGATGGAATCTCAGAGAATGAACAACTGATCTTTATTCTCTGTTCTCATTTCTCTGCTCTCCTGTCTCGTCTCGCAGCTAACCGGAGATGTCCCGCATGACCACGACCCAGGAGAACGCCCGCGCAGCGCGTGGCAACATTGTTTTCGCGTTCGTCCTGGCGCTCGCGCTTTATCTGGCCTGGCTCATCCGCGATGTGCTAGTTCTGCTCTATGTCTCGGCGCTTTTCGCCGTCGTTCTGCTGCCGGTGGTGCAAGCCACATCGAGGCTGCGTGTCGGCCGATGGCATCCGTTCCCCGGCGCTGCCGCCATCTTTTTTCCTCTTCTGGCCCTCGCCGCACTGCTGGTCGTTTTCTGCAGCCTCGCATTTCCTCCCGTCATTCGCGATCTTCAGGGCTTCAGCGGTGAGATGCCCGATCGCCTTCCCGCTCTGCTCGCTAAGTTCCACCAGATTCCATTTGCCGACCGCGTCAATACCGCAGACATCATCTCCCGAATGCAGGACGCCGCCGCCAAGGGCGCCGCCGATGTGCTCGAATCCGCGAAAAACTGGGTTGGCGACCTCGGCCGCATCGTTGTCTGCCTGGTGCTCACGCTCTACTTCCTGCTCGAAGGCGATCGCGCCTACCGATGGACACTCTCGTTTTTTCCCATCGTTCACCGCCAGCGGCTCGACTCCACGCTCGAGCGCGCCGCCGTCCGCATGGGCAACTGGCTGCTGGGACAGGCCAGCCTCATGCTGATCCTCGGACTCACCAGCACGATCGTCTTTCTCTCCCTTCATCTGCGCTACGCCTACGCGCTCGGAGTTCTGACCGGGCTGCTCAACATCATTCCCGTTCTGGGCGCAGCCATCTCGCTGGTGCTGGCTTTGCTTGTGGCAGCAATCGATTCCTGGGGCCGAGTTCTCGGCGTGGCCATCTTCTTTGCCATCTATCTTTCGATCGAAAACTACTTTCTCGCCCCGTGGATCATGAAAAGCCGGCTGAACCTTCCCGCCCTCGCCATCTTCGTTGCGCTGCTCCTCGGCTCGTCTCTCGACGGCATTGTCGGCGCCATGGTCGCCATCCCCACTGCCGTTCTGGTCAGCGTGCTGCTCGACGAGTATCTCGTCCAGAAAGACGAAGAAGCAGCGGGTTAGCAAGTCAACGAGCCGGCAAGGTTGACTTGCTGAGTCGCTTACCGGCCGTTAGACTGATTGTTCGAGGGCCAGTCAATGCTTGTCGTGATGAAGGCGCAGGCTACGCCTGAAGAGATCCAGGCGGTTTGCGACCATATCGTTCAATTGGGGTTCCGTCCCCATCCGCTTCCCGGCGCGCAGCGAACCGCGATCGGGATCACGGGCAATCAAGGCGAATTCAACCGGGGCAATCTCGAGTCGCTCTCTGGCGTTGCCGAAGTCATCCGCGTTTCCAAAGCCTACAAACTTGCCAGCCGCGACGTAAAAGAAGAGGATACCGTTGTTCGATTTGCGAACGGCGCTTCGGTCGGCGGCCGCGACCTGGCGGTAGTCGCCGGGCCCTGTTCCATTGAGAGCCGCGAGCAGGCGTTCGCTATCGCTGAGCAGGTGGCGGCGGCGGGCGCGCAGTTTTTCCGCGGCGGCGCCTACAAGCCCCGTACTTCTCCCTACGCCTTTCAGGGTCTTGGCCTCGAAGCCCTGAAGATCATGTCTGAAATCCGCGAACGATTTGGCCTGGCCATCGTCACAGAAGCGCTCGACACCGAAACGCTTCACCTCGTGGCCGAGTGGGCCGATGTGGTTCAGATCGGCGCGCGCAACATGCAGAATTTTTCGCTGCTCAAGAAAGCAGGACTCCTGCGCAAACCCGTCCTCATCAAACGCGGCATGAGCGCGACCATGGAGGAATTCCTGATGGCCGCCGAATACGTGATGAGCGAAGGCAACTATGAGGTCATCCTTTGCGAACGCGGTGTGCGCACCTTTGCCGACCACGCCCGCAACACCCTCGACCTCAGCATCGTGCCGGCCTTGCGTCATGTCAGCCACCTGCCCATCCTCGTTGATCCCAGCCACGGCACTGGCCGTCGCGACAGCGTGCTTCCCATGGCGCGGGCAGCAGTCGCCAGCGGAGCCGACGGAGTGATGGTCGAGGTGCACGACCATCCCGAAAAGGCACTCTCCGACGGCCCGCAATCCATCTACCCGGCGCAATTCAGCGTGATGATGCAGGAACTCGAACAGATCGCACCCGTGGTCGGACGCCGTCTGCCGCGTGGAGTTGCAGTGGAAGACAGGCAGTGATCAGTGGTCAGTGGTCAGTGGTCAGCGAGCGCCGACCCAAGATTCGGAACATCGCTCGTATCGCTACCCTGCTCATTGCACTCCCCCTCGCCGGCTGCCGGCCTCACGACTTTCCCCAATATCCGCCCAACTATCGCGAGTACGCCTACATCACCAACGGCGCGAGCGATACGGTCACGGTGCTCGACGTGGTGAATGTTCGCGTCGATCGGGAACTTCAGGTGGGCCACGATCCCGTAGCCCTGGCCGCCAGTCCTTCGCGCAACGAAATCTATGTCGTCAATGCTGGGCCGCAGGATGGCAGCGGCTCGGTCTCGGTGATCGACGCCGAGCATAACGCAGTCGTGGCGACGATTCTTCTTCACCGCCAGCCGGTCTCCATTGATCTCGATTCTGCAGGGAATCGCGCTCTCGTTGCCAATTCAGGATCGAACACGGTTTCGATCGTTGACCTCAAAACTCGCCGCGAGATCGTTCAGATCGGCGCCGGCGAAGAGCCGGTGGCTGCCGGCATTGCGCCAGACGGAGAAACCATTGTGGTCGCCAACCGTCGCGGAAACTCCGTCACTTTGATCGATCCGTCGAGCGGCCGCGTCCGCTCTGTTTTTGAAGGCTGCCCCGGCGCTGCCGGCGTGGTCATTCTTCCCGATTCCTCGAAGGCATTCATTCCCTGCTCGGCGGGCCACCAGGTGATGGTGATCGCCCTGGCGCAGCCTGACGCCCATCCAGTGCTTCCCGACCGGCTCGAAGCGCTCATGGATGTGGGCCGCGCGCCCGTCGATCTGGCACTGAAGCCTGACGGCGGCGAAATCTTCGCCGCGAACTCGCTGTCCGATTCCGTTTCGGAGATCTACAACAACACCGACGAGGTTGGGGACACCTACATGATCGGCGCCGACCCGGTGCGCGGCCTGGTCTCGCGCGACAACGCCTTGCTCTACGTCGCCAACCAGCGCTCGCAGGAAGTCACCGTGTACTCGATCGACGATGGCAAGCGGCTGAGTTCGATTCATGTAGGCGACGGGCCCTGCGCCCTGGCGTTTTCGGCGGCAGGACATCTGCTCTTTGTGGCCGACAGCCGCTCTGGCGATGTGGCAGTGGTGCGGACCGCAATCGAGAGACTGCCCAATTCCGCTCAAAATTATCGCGAGCGCTTCGTCTTTACTATTTTGCCGGCCGGCCGCAGCCCCAACGCCATTGTCGACAAGGCGTTCACCGTGCAGCAGTAGGCGCTATTGCTTGGCCGTCACGCCTGTACTTTGATCTGGATCGGCCTGTGATGTTCGCGGCCCCAACAGCACGCCGTCATCGAGCGACGCAGCCACCAGACGCTCTCCTGTTGAGCGGATCAAGTCAATCGGGTAGCCAGTCTGCCACCAATCCCACTTCATCGTCTTGGGATCGATGGCATAGATCACGTCGCTCAAGCGCGAGCTGGCCAGCAGCTTGTGCGAATTCGCGTCGAAGCTGAGATCGTCCACATCGCGCAGCGGCAGCCGTTGGATCCACATCCACGACTTGCCCAGGTCGCGCGTGAAATAGAGGCCTTCGCGCGCACCCAGCCAAAGCGTGCCGTCGGGCGAGAAGACTACGCGGTGAAGGTGCGTGAGCATGGTGGGCACGCCCATCGGCCACCAGGTCTGGCCGGAGTCCTTCGAGATCGCCACATTGTCGTTGCGTGCGGCCACAAAGTTCTCGCCGTTTACAGCAACCGTAAGATAATCGCCGAGGCCCAACACCGGCCCGCCTTGCCAGCTCGCGCCCTGATCGCGGCTCGCCACCACCCCGTACCCGGTTGCGGCCACCCACTCGTCGCCCGATACATCGAGCGCGTTCACGGGGCTTTCAAGCTCGATTACCGCGGCCTTTACTTCCTTCTCGACATTGACATGCGTGCCGCGAACCGTTTCGGTTAAAACTCTCGTCGTGGTATTCGCAACCGTATTGCGCGGCTGCCAGGAAAGAGCGTCGCGGGGCGCGCCCGATGAACCATGCGGTACGCTGTTCGGTGCGGGCGTGGCGCCTTCCGTGCCTGCCGCCGGCGGATCGCCGGCGCCTGAGGGATCGAGAATAAAGACCCCGTGGCTGGTGCCCGCCACAATGACTCCGTCCTTTGTCTGGGCTAGCGAATAGACATCGCGGCCGTCAAGGCCGGCTCCCAACTGCTCCCAGTGGGCACCGCCATCGCTCGATCGAAACACGCCGCCGTAGGCCTTGTCGTTGACCACCCCGGCATAGAGCCGGTTCGGATCGCTGCGATCGACCAGCAGCGCAGCAACCTTGCGTTCCGAGATTCCCTGGTTCGAAGCCGTGAACGTGACGCCCGCATCCCGGCTCGCCAGCACGCCGCTGCGGTCGGTGGCCAGAAGCACGCGAGTCGAATCGGCGGGATCGACATACACGTCGTTGACAACCACATTCTCGTCGGTCATGCGCGCAAAAGTCTTGCCCGCGTTGGCTGTCTTGTAGAGCCCTTCGGTCGTCCCAGCGTAGACCACGTCGTGGTTCTCGGGGTCCTGCTCCAGGCTGCGCGTTCTTCGCGCCTCTGACGGTATGCCGTGAATTTTATGAAACAGCAGGCCGCCGTTTTCGCTCTTGTAAATGCCGCTGCAGGCGCTCAGGTAGACCACCCTGGGGCTCACGGAATCGACAATGATCGAGAAGACGTCCGAGTCTTCGATAATTCCCTGCTTGATGTTGTGCCAGCTCTTGCCACCATCAGCGGTTTTCCAGGGCAGGTGCCAGGTGCCTGCATAAACGATGTCGGGATTCTTCGGGTCGATCGCCAGCGACTCAATGTTGTGAATCTCGCGGCTGCCCGCGGGGCTGATCAGGCTCCAGGTGTTTCCCGAGTCGGCCGAGCGAAACACGCCCTCAAGCGTGCCGGCGATCAAGACCTGGGGGTTCGACGGAGCCTGCGCGAGCGCGTGAACCGGTTTCCCTTTGAATTGCGGCGACTCAGTCCAGGTTTTTCCTCCATCGCGGCTTATCCACAGTCCACCGTCGTCGCTGTTCTTCCATCCGCCGACAAAAAGATTCGAAGGATTGGCCGCATCCACCACGATGCTGTCGAGTACGAAGCCGTCAGACGGGTCGAGCTTGGCCAGCCGATGCCACGTGGAGCCCTCGTCTCTCGATTCGTAGAGCCAGCTATTCGTCGTTCCCAGGAAAAGGTGTGCCGGCTGTCCCGGTTCGGCCGCAAAGGCTCGCGCATCGCCGCCGTCTGGGCCTGCCACGCTCCACAAGCCTTGCGCGGGCAAGATTGAGGCGGTGAACAAACCCAGAAGCAAGATGGAAATTCGAGATGGACGTTCAAGCAGCCGCATCACTTGGGCGCAACCTCTCAAACAGTACATCGAGGCCAAATCAATCTCCCGCATCTTTATCAAGGATAGTCAAACTCAACCTAAAAAACGAAGAGGCCGGCCGGAGAGTTCCGCCGGCCAGCCTCAAATCAGTACAGAAGATGCCCTGGTTTTCCCGTTCCGCGAGCCCGCGAGCGATGCTCGGGACCCGCGGAACGGCCGATGGGATTATTGGGAAGCGCTGGCTGCCTTGTGATGCCTTTCCGGCAGCGGTTTGCGCTCCTGCGGCTTCACCGCGGTTTCGTCAACGGGTGTTGTGCCGCTGACGTCGTTGGCAAACGTCGCTCCTGCGGGCACCAGGTAATTTTCGACCGTCTGCCCGTCGGTGGTGCCGGTGGCCACGCTGATGCGCGAAGCATCGATACCCTGCTCCGTCACCAGGTAGTCTTTGGCGTTGACAGCCCGCTGCGCCGCGTATTGGTCGACCGTAGCGTGCTTGTGCTTTGCAGCGTAGGCTTGCTGTTTTGCTTCCTTGGCGGCTTCGTCTGAGGTCTGTTCGCCCACGATGACCGCCTTGGCATCGGTCTGCTGTTTCAGGTCGAGAGCAACCTGATCGAGGCAAGCCTTGGCCTCGTTGTCGACACGCTCCGGGCGCTTCTTGTCATTCGCGAAGCTGATCGTGCACAGAGCCTGCGTCTTGGGCGGCGGCGGCACATAGGGAGCCGTGATCGTCAGATTCGTCGATCCGCTCGCCGAGTGGCCCTTATCGTCAAAAACGTTGCAGGTAACGCCTACCGCACCGGTTGGAGCGCCCGCCGATGAGTACTGCGCCGTGGTGCCGCTGCCCGTTACCGAGCCGGCTGTCGCCGAGTAGCTATACGTCAGCGGGCGGTTTTGCGGGCTTACACCCACTGAAGTGATCGTAGCCGTGTCGCCGGGCTTGATCGTGGTCGGGCTGGCCGAGCAGCTGATGGTCGGCGGCTCGAAGTCCTTGACCGTGAACGTCGCCGTGGCCGTTGCTGCTTCCCATGGCTTCAGGCCTTCCTTGCCCGGTTTCCCTTCTTTCACATTGCATTGCACGGTGTATTGTCCGGGCGCCAGGTTCGCCGTCGCAACCGTCGCAGTGGCATCGGTTCCGGTCACGCCCGTCCCCGAATAGCTATAGATGACGTGGTCCTTGGGATTGAGTCCGCCTGCTGTCGCCGTGATCGTCACCGGGTCGCCCGGGAAGATCGATTGCGGGCTTGCCGAGCAAGCCAGCGTTACTGGCGGCGGTGGAGCAATCGACCCGGCATGAATGACAATGCCCGCACTGAGCCGTGCTGCATTGATGTTGGCGAGTCCGCCGGCAGGGCCGGGCGGATAAGGCTGCGAACCGAAGTCGGCATGCATGAATTCATAGTCTGCCTGGAATACACGCAGCGCGAAGCGATGGTTCATCCACGGCAGGTCATAATCCATGCCGCCGCCGATTGCGAATTGAGGTCCCAGCTTGTTCGGCTCAAAATAAGGCCCCTGGACGATCGCTCCGCCAATCTGGGCATGGATGAACGGAGTGATGTTCTCCGTCGGGAAGCGGACGATGCCTCCTCCCGCAAACGTCTGGAATCCGTCGTCGTTGCCGCGCGTGCCAACGTTGCTTCCGCTGCTGCTCTCTCCGCCCCATTCGTGCTCGGCATACTCCCCTTGAAGACCCACATACTTGTTAAAGAAGTAGGCCACGCTGAAGTCACCGCCCACATTGACGGCGTCGTAGGAGTAAGGCGAATAGGTTCCAGCTCCAACTGGAACCTGAACAGTTCCTTTGGGCGCCAGATAGCTATAGCCGGCAAAAATGTCCCAGCGGGACGGCTGGCCATTCGGGCCCTGGGCGTTAAGGCCAGCAGGCGCAAGTGCTGCTATCGCCACAAGAACCACCAGGCAAATCCATTTCCAATCTTTCGCGTGCATCAGCTATACCTCCATCATCGGCTAAAGAATTTCCGCAAATTGTCGTTTCTTAAGTGCAAGGGGAACAGCAACATTCCAGTATAGGGGGTGGAACAACGATTCCCCGAGCAAAAGAAACCGCGCATC
>Ga0187783_10002512_pt1 | contig 13604 bp, 13 predicted proteins | sample 1015_SJ02_MP02_2_FD_132471 | JGI IMG/M metagenome (GOLD analysis project Ga0187783, IMG submission 132471) | Tropical peat soil microbial communities from peatlands in Department of Meta, Colombia - 1015_SJ02_MP02_20_MG | ecosystem: Environmental > Terrestrial > Soil > Wetlands > Peat | place...
ACAGCCGGCAACAACGCCGTCGTGCCCTGACTAGAATGAGCTGAAGGAAGGCACCCGTACCCGGCGGTGCGACTGGGCTTCAAACCCAGGAGGGGGCGCCAGACGCTTCCTGGTAGGTTCGACTCCTGCTGCCTTCCGCCGTTTCGCGCCGGCGGCGTACGATGGTCCGTACCGCGTTCGCCACCACGAGAGCCTCATGAGCACGACCGTCCCCGTCGCCGCGCCGGGCACCGCACCGCGCCTCACCTCCCTTTCACATGGCGGGGGCTGCGGTTGCAAGCTCGCTCCGGGAGTACTCACCGAACTGCTGTGCAGCTCGCCTTCGGCCGCACCGTTTGTGTCGCTGCTCGTTGGCCGCGAGACGGCAGACGACGCTGCCGTCTATCAGCTCAACGACAGCCAGGCCCTGGTGGCGACCACCGACTTCTTCATGCCCATCGTCGATGACCCGTTTGATTTCGGGCGGATCGCGGCGACCAATGCGCTCGCCGACGTGTACGCCATGGGAGGCAGCCCGATCCTGGCGCTCGCCCTGCTCGCGATGCCGATCAACGTGCTGCCGCTCGAGGTCATTCGGGAAATCATGCGCGGCGGTGAGGCGGTCTGTGCCGAGGCCGGCATTCCCATTGCTGGCGGGCACAGCATCGACTCCGTCGAGCCCATTTACGGGCTCGTCGCCCTCGGACTCGTTCACCCGCGCAACGTGAAACGTAACTGCGACGCACGCGCGGGAGATGCGCTCATTCTCGGCAAGCCGCTCGGGGTCGGAATCCTCTCGGCGGCGCTCAAGAAGCAACAGCTCTGCGCCGACGACTATCGCGCGCTCATCGACACCACCACGCGTCTCAACCGCGCAGGTCCCGCGCTCGCCGCGCTCGCCGGCGTGCACGCGATGACGGACGTCACCGGCTTCGGCCTGCTCGGACACCTGCTGGAGATGTGCCGCGGCGCACGCCTGGGGGCGCGCGTGCACATGTCCCGTGTGCCGCTGCTGAAAGACGTTCTTTCACGCGCGGCCGCGGGGCAGGTGACCGGTGCCTCGGCGCGCAACTGGTCGTCCTACGGCGATGAAGTACGGCTCGCGCCGCAGCTCACTGCTGCACACCAGGCACTGCTTTGCGATCCGCAGACTTCGGGCGGGCTCCTGGTGGCGTGTGCACCGCAGGAGGTGCCCGGAGCACTCGCCGTTTTCGAGCGCCATGGCCTGCCTCACGCGGCGGTCATTGGCGAGTTCACCGACGGCGCGCCGATCGCGCAGGTCGAGCCGTGATCAGCGACTCCGGGAGACAGGTCCTCTCCGTGTCGGCGAGCGGTCCGCGTCGGCGACCCGCAGACGACTCAACCACCCGTTGGGTGATCGCGTGGCACCGGCCCGAGCTGATCATTAGCGGGCCATACGTGCCGCATGACTCCGTAAAGAAAAGCCGTGGTCAGCCCGGCGAGCAACAGGCCGTTCAGGGCTTCGATCGCACCCATCAGCCGCCAGTGCGGTGCGAGATGCAGGTCGGTGTGTCCGTAAGCGGTGAACGCGTTGAGCGAGAACAGCATTGCCGCGCGGCCGTCTGACATGGCACCCAGGCTCCGGTAGGCGGCGGCCCAGAGCGTGGCTTCGAACGCGAGCAACACCGTTACCAGAAGCGTGCTACCACCCATCACGAGCACGAACAGCGCGAAGACGCTGCGTTCTCCCTTGAGCGCACCGACTCTGCGCACGACGTGGGTATTGATCAGCCCCAGACCGACGACGTGAACGATGACGGTCAGGACGATCAGCGGCAGCGCCCAGGCCCAGTTACCGTTCCAACTGAGTGCGTCTTCCATTGATTCTTCTCCGCGACGAAGGCGCCTTCGCAGGGGTCGCTGCGCTCGCAGGAAACACCCATCCCCGACCCAACCGCGGGGTAAACGTGGGGACGGAGAGATGGAGCGGGCTAACGGGTTCGAACCGTCGACCTGTACCTTGGCAAGGTACCGCTCTACCAACTGAGCTAAGCCCGCCTCCAGGGAGCGCGAGATTCTATGTACACCCCTGGCGAAGTCAAGGCGAGCCCCGTGCAACGCGGCTACCGGCCGGTCGCCCGGTTTGCGTGTGAAGTGAGCTTTTAAAACAATTGGTTGAAGCGTTTTATTAACGCTTTAGATCAGGCCACGCGGCGCGCAGATAGAAGACCATTGACAGCAACGTCGCGGCGGCGGCGATCACCGTGAGCGCAACGCCGATCTGATACGTCTGCAGCCCGAGGAGTGGGGCCCGATAGAGCATCATCGACAGCCCGACGATCTGCAGGATGGTCTTGTACTTGCCGAGCTGAGAGACCGCCACCTTCCGCCGCGCGCCGATCTCGGCCATCCACTCGCGCAGTGCCGAGATGGTGATCTCGCGTCCGATGATGACCACCGCGGTGAGGACGATAAGGGGGCGCGGATCGCGGCTCACCAGCAGCACGAGTGCGACGGCCACGATGAGCTTGTCGGCGACCGGGTCGAGGAAGGCGCCGAGGCGCGAGATCTGCCCGAGGCGCCGGGCGAAATAGCCGTCGAGCGAGTCGGTCACGCCGGCGGCCGCGAACAATAACCCAGCAGCCGGATCCGCCCACGGGTACGGCATGTAGAAGAGCAGCACGATCAGCGGGATCGCCGCGATGCGTGTCCACGTGAGTGTGTTGGGCAGATTCCAGGACATCGGATGCGCCTAGGAGCCTGGGTGCAGGTGATCATAAAGGCTTCGCGCCAGTGCCGTGCCGATTCCACTGACCTGGGTGAGATCCGCCACCCCGGCGCGCATTACGCCCTGGAGACCGCCGAAGTGCTTGAGCAGCGCGCGGCGCTTGGCCGGTCCGAGTCCGGGCACGACCTCCAGCACCGACTCGTTGTAACGGCGGGCGCGCTTCTTGCGGTGCCCGGTGATGGCAAAACGGTGGGCCTCGTCGCGGATTCTCTGCACCAGGCGCGCCGCCGGGGCATGCGCCTCGGGCGTCACGGGAGCGTTGGCTCCGTAGACGAACAGTCGCTCCTGCCCGGGTCTGCGGTCGGGACCCTTCGCCACTCCGACCAGCACCAGGTCGGCAGAGCCGAGCTCCGCAAGCACCTCGTGCACCTGGCTGATCTGACCGACGCCGCCGTCGATCAACAGCACATCGGGCGCCGGCACCTCGCCCGCACGCACGTGGCGGTAGCGCCGCTCGAGCGCCTGGCGCAGCGCCGCGTAGTCATCCCCGGGTGTGACACCGCGAATGTTGAAGCGGCGATATTCCTTCTTCAGCGGCCCCTCGGGTCCGAATACCACGCACGAGGCGACTGTCCCCTCCCCGCCCGTGTGACTGATGTCGAAGCACTCGAGCCGCTGCGGCGGCTCGGGCAGGTCGAGCTCGCGGGCAAGGTCGAGCAGCATCTCATCCACACCTGCGCGCTGCGCGAGCCGCATGCGCAACGCCTGCGTCGCATTTTCCCGGGTCAGTTCGACCCAGCGCGCCCCGAGGCCGCGCAGCGGATGTTTGACCTCCAGCGCGTGCCCGCTGCGCGTGCTGAGCGCTTCCGCGAGCGCCGGCGCCTCCTCGAGACGGTTGCCGAGCAGCACCTCCGGCGGCACCTCGGCACTCGCGTAGTACTGCATGACGAAGGACGCCAGCGCTTCGTGCGGCTCGGCGAGCACGGCGCGCGGGAAATAGCTGTTGGTGCCCAGATTGCGCCCGCCACGCACCAGCATGACGCTCACGGCATACTCGCCGGCCTCGCCGACGATGGCGAACACATCGGCATCGCGCTCGCCTTCGGCCGTCACGACCTGTTGCGCCTGGACGCGCTTGAGCGCGGCGAGCTGATCGCGCAGCTGCGCCGCGCGCTCGAACTCGAGCCGCCCGCCTGCTTCCTCCATGCGCGCCTGCAGCTCCGCACTGACCTCGTCGCTGCGGCCATCGAGCACTTTGACGGCGGCCGCGATGTCCTGCGCGTACGCCTCGCGGCTGATGAGGCCGACGCACGGCGCCGAGCAGCGCCCGATCTGGTGCTGCAGGCACGGGCGGCTGCGATTGGCGAAGAAGCTGTCGCGACAATTGCGGATGCGGAACAGCTTCTGCAGCTGATTCAGCGTATCGCGCACCGCACCGGCGTTGGGGAACGGGCCGAAATAACGGCCCGGCGCGCTGCGCGAGCCGCGGTAGAACTCGAGCCGCGGGAACTCGTGCTCGACGTACAGGTGGATGTACGGGAAGCTCTTGTCGTCGCGCAGCACGATGTTGAATCGCGGCTTGTGCGCCTTGATGAGGTTGTACTCGAGCAGCAGCGCTTCGGTCTCCGAGTTGGTGACCGTCACCTCGATAGCGCTCACCTGCGCCACCAGCGCCTGTACCTTCGGATCGACGTTGCGCGCGGCGAAGTAGGTGGCCACGCGGTCCCTGAGACTGCGTGCCTTGCCGACGTAGAGCAGCTCCTGCTCCGCACCGTACATGCGGTAGACGCCGGGACGCTTCGGCAGTGAGGCGATGTATTCCTTGGGATCAAACACGCTGCCAGAGCTCCTCAGCCCGCGGCCCGCCCAGGGTGCGGTAACCCCGCGCGCTCGCAGGCGCGCGAGAGCACCGCCTCGAACATGGCCGGCGTCAGCCGGCGGGTGGCGGTGTTGTAGCGGCTGCAATGATACGAATCGAGCAGCCAGTGTGTCGCATCGAGGCGGTGCTCGCGCCCGTGCGCGAAGGGGTAGCGGCCCGACGACAGCCCGAGCGCCATCAGGACGGCAGCGTGCGCCACGCGCCCGAGCGCCAGGTACACCGCCACCTGGCTCAGCTCGTGGATCTCCGCCGCGAGAAACGCGTTGCAGCGGCGAATCTCCACCGGAGACGGCCGGTTCGCCGGTGGCACGCACTTTACGGCGTTGGCGATGCGTGTATTGAGGAGCCTGAGGCGGTCGCGGGCGGAATGCGACACTGCGCCGGTGGCGAGGCCGGCCTCGTGGAGCGTGCGATAGAGGAGGATACCGGCGTGGTCGCCGGTGAACGGCCGGCCGGTGCGATTCGCCCCGTGCATGCCGGGCGCGAGCCCGACGATGAGGATGCGGGGCCGTGCCGCCCCGAAGGACGGCACGGGGTGCGCGAAGTAATCCGGGTGCTCGCGGCGCGTACGTTCGAGGAAAGCGGCAAGTCGCGGGCAGCGAGTGCAGTGCGCATCGTAGACCGCGCCGGGAGTGGACCTGGCGCGCGCCGCACTCATGAGCAGTCTTCAGGTCGTGGGCTTCGCGGCACGCTTGTCGCTGCGGCGGCTCTGGCTGCGCTCGGCGATCAGCATGGCAAGCTCGAGGGCCTGCTCGTGGTTAAGCCGCGGGTCGACGCTCGAGCGGTAAGCGCGCGCGAGGTCGTGGTCGGTGAGTCCGCGGGCGCCGCCGGTGCACTCGGTGACGTCCTCGCCCGTGAGCTCGATGTGTACACCGCCGAGGTAAGAGCCCATTTCAGCGTGGATGCGAAACGCCAGGTCGAGCTCTTTGAGGATGTTCTCGAAGCGCCGTGTCTTGATCCCGCCGGTCGTGGTCTCGGTATTGCCGTGCATGGGGTCGCACACCCACAGTACCGTCTGCCCGGTCTGGCGCACCGCCTCGATGGCTCGCGGGAGCGCTGCCTCGATGTCCTTCGCCCCGAAGCGGTGAATCAGTGTGAGGCGTCCCGGCTGATTCTGCGGATTGAGCGTGCTCACGAGTCCCTGCAGCCATGCGCCGTCCATGGCAGAGCCGACCTTGACGCCGATCGGATTCGAGATGCCGCGAAAGTATTCGACGTGGGCGCCGTCGAGCGCGGCGGTACGCATGCCGATCCAGGGCATGTGCGTCGAGAGGTTGTACCAGCGGTTCTGCCGTGGAATGAAGCGCGTCTGCGCCTGCTCGTACAGCAGATGCAGGCCCTCGTGACTCGCATAGAAGTCGACCAGCGTCGCCTCGTGGACGGGGTGGCCGCTCATGCCTTCGAAGAAATCCAACGAATCGCCGATCGCGCGGACGATGCGCTGGTAGGCGTCCTTGAGCGGCGCCTGGTGCACGAACCCGAGGTCCCAGTACTCCGGATGGTGCAGGTCGGCGAAGCCGCCATCGACCAGCGCGCGCACGAAGTTCAGGGTAAGTGCCGCGCGCTCGTAGCCGCGCAGCAGCAGCTCCGGGTCGGCAGCGCGCGCCGCGGCCGTGAATTCCGGCCGGTTCACGAGGTCGCCGCGGTAGCTCGGCAGCGTCACGCCGGCGCGCGTCTCGGTGTCGGCAGACCGTGGCTTGGCGTACTGGCCGGCCATGCGACCGACGCGGATAACCGGCTTCTTCAGGCCGTGCAGCAGCACGAGGCTCATCTGCAGGAGGATCTTGAGCTTCTTCGCGATGGTGTCGGACTCGCAGTCCGCAAACACCTCGGCGCAGTCCCCACCCTGCAGCAGGAATGCCTCGCCGCGCTGCGCGGCGGCGAGCCTCGCGCGCAGCGCCTCGATCTCCCACGACACCACGATCGGCGGCAGCCGTGAGATCTGCGCCACGATGCGCTCGAGCGCCTGGGTGTCGGCATAGACCGGCTGCTGCTGGGCCGGCCGGGCCTGCCAGCTGGCGCTGTGCCAGGAAGTTGTTTCGGGCGCTCGCACGCGGCGATCCTAGCACGCGACCGACAGGCCATCCCGCACTGTGCCTCGCAGCCTCCGGCACGGGCTTCCCGGGCAACTGGCGCTCGCCGCGCTTCGCGGGCAGAATGCGCCCCTTTTCGAGGGGCGTATGCATCGCGTTCTGATTCTCGGTGCCGGCAAGATCGGCGCACTGGTCTCCGGATTGCTAGCCGAATCCGGTAGTTACAGAGTTCAACTCGGCGACGTCGACGGCGCGGCCGCCGAGGCCGTGGCACGTGCGCACGGCACGGGGCACCTGAGCGCCTACGCGCTCGATGCGACCGACGCCGCGGCGCTCGGAAGACACCTCGCCGATCACCCGGTGGACGCACTGATCTCGAGCCTGCCGTATTACTGCAACGTCGCGGTGGCCGAGGCCGCGCGCAAGGCGCGCACGCACTACTTCGATCTCACCGAGGATGTCGAGGTCACGCGCGCGGTGCGCACGATCGCCACCGGCGCGGCACAGGCGTTTGTCCCGCAGTGCGGACTCGCTCCGGGTTTCATCAGCATCGCCGCCGCCGAGCTCATCACCCATTTCGATGAGCTACGGGCGGTGAGGCTGCGCGTCGGTGCCCTGCCCCAGCACCCGAACAACGTACTCAAGTACTCGCTCACCTGGTCCACGGAGGGGCTCATCAATGAGTACGGTAACCCCTGCCAGGCGGTGAGCGATGGGCGGCTACTCGAAGTCGCGCCGCTCGAGGGACTCGAGGAGATCGAGATCGACGGCATGCGCTATGAGGCGTTCAACACCTCGGGCGGCCTGGGATCGCTCGCTGAAACGCACGGCGCCGGCATCGAGTCGATGAACTACAAGACCATCCGCTATCCCGGTCACTGCGAGCAGATGCGTCTGCTGATGAACGATCTCAAGCTCAATCACGACCGCGCAACGCTCAAGCGCATCCTGGAGAACGCCGTACCGCAGACGCTGCAGGACGTCGTCATCGTCTATGCCGCGGTCACCGGGACGCAGGACGGTCAGCTGCGCGAGGAGAACTACGTCAACAAGATCTATCCGCAGGTGATCGCCGGGCGGCTGTGGTCGGCCATCCAGGTGACCACCGCGGCCGGCATTACCGCCGTCGTCGACCTTGTCCTCGAGCACAAGGGCAAATACGCCGGCTTCGTGGCGCAGGAGCAGTTCCGTCTGACCGACATCCTCGCCAACCGCTTCGGTCGCTACTACGCGCCCGGTGGCACCAAGCACCTCTCGGGCGAGCTGGTCGTGGCGGGCAAGGTCGGTCACCAGCGACGGCAGAAGGCGGCCAACGCATGAGCAGTTCCGATGCTGACGCATTGCTGAAGCGACTCGGTTTGGGTTCGCTCAATCCGGGCACCTGGTCCGGTGCGCGCGGCTGGTCGAGCACCACCGACGGCGCACTGCTCAACGTGCGCAATCCCGCTAATGGCACGCTGCTCGCGCAGGTGCGCCCGGCGAGCGCCGCGGACTACGAACACGTGCTGAGCTCCGCGGCGAGCGCGGCGGCAGCCTGGCGCGAGGTCCCGGCACCGAAGCGCGGCGAGGTCGTGCGGCTCCTCGGCGAGGAGCTGCGGCGGCACAAAAGCGATCTCGGGACGCTGGTCTCGCTGGAGAACGGCAAGATCCTCGCCGAGGGCCTCGGTGAGGTGCAGGAGATGATCGACATCGCCGACTTCGCGGTCGGCCAGTCGCGCATGCTCTATGGCCTGATGATGCATTCGGAGCGCCCACAGCACCGCATGTACGAGCAATGGCATCCGCTCGGGGTCGTCGGCATCATCACGGCGTTCAATTTCCCGGTCGCCGTCTGGTCGTGGAATGCGTTCCTCGGGTGCGTCTGTGGCAATGCCTGCGTGTGGAAGCCCTCGCACAAAACGCCGCTGACCGCACTCGCGGTGCAGCACCTGTGCAACCGCGTGATGGAAGCCCAGCAACTGCCCGCGATCTTCCAGGTATTCGTCGATGGAGGCTCCGAGCTCGCCACGCGCCTGGTCGAGGATAAGCGCGTGGCGCTCATCTCGTTCACCGGCTCGACCGCGGTCGGACGCAAGGTCGGCGAGCGGGTCGCCGCGCGCCTCGGTAAGAGCCTGCTCGAGCTCGGCGGCAACAACGCGGTCGTCGTCGATGAAACCGCCAACCTCGATCTGGCGGTCCCCGCGATCGTGTTCGGCGCCGTGGGCACGGCCGGCCAGCGCTGCACCAGCACGCGACGGGTGTTCGCGCACCGCGCCGTCGCGGCGGAGCTCGAGCGGCGCCTGGTACATGCCTACGCCCAGGTACGCATCGGCGATCCGCTCGAGAGCGGCACGCTCATGGGCCCGCTGATCGACAGCCAGGCGGTCGAGCAGTACCAGGATGCGGTCGCGGAGGCGCGCGCGGCGGGCGGCGAGATTCTTTACGGCGGCCGGGCTCTCACGCGTCCCGGCAACTTCGTCGAGCCGACCATCATCCGCGCGCACAACGAATGGCCGATCGTGCAGACCGAGACCTTCGCGCCGGTGTTGTATGTGATCACGGTCGACTCGCTGGCCGACGCGATCGCCGCGCAGAACGCCTCGGCGCACGGCCTGTCCTCGGCGCTGTTCACCGACCGGCTGCAGAACGCGGAGACGTTCCTCTCGGCCGCTGGCAGTGATTGCGGCATCGCCAACGTCAACCTCGGCACCTCGGGAGCGGAGATCGGCGGCGCTTTCGGCGGGGAGAAGGACACCGGTGGCGGACGGGAGTCCGGCTCGGATGCGTGGAAGGCCTACATGCGCCGCCAGACCAACACCGTGAACTGGAGCCGCGAACTGCCGCTCGCCCAGGGAATCGAGTTCAAGGTCACGGACTGACCGAGGCGGTCGCTGCCTCAGCGCCCCGGCAGGCGCAGCGAGAAGCGCGCGCCTCCCATGGGCGATGTGTCGATGGCAAGCCGGCCGCCGTACAGGTCCACCGTGTCGCGGACCATGGCGAGCCCCAGGCCGTATCCCGGCACATTCTCGTCGGCGCGCACCCCGCGCTGCAGCACGCGCGCCCGGTCCTCGGCTGATATACCCGGCCCGTCATCCTCCACCATGAGGCTGAGCCGCTCGCGCGCGCCGGCGTGCTCATCGCTCGTGGCCGTGAGCCGCGCACGGCTGCGACACCATTTGCAGGCGTTATCGAGCAGGTTTCCCAGCAGCTCCATGAGGTCGCCACGGTCGCCGATAAACTGCGCTCCGGGCGCCACCGCCAGCTCGATCGCCAGGTCCTTGTCGGCATAGACGCGCAGCAGCGCGCCGCGCAGCTCCGCGGCCACCTGCGCGACCTCCACCGGTGCGGCGCCGAGCAGCGCCCCGCCCGAGGCCGCGGCGCGCTTCAGCTGGTGCTCGATGATGCCGCTCATGCGGTCGATCTCGGCGCTGACGCGCGGCGCACCGTCCTCGCCGCGCTGCAGGCTGGCGCGCATGACCGCGAGCGGCGTCTTCAGGCTATGAGCGAGGTTGCCGAGCGTGTCGCGATAGCGCGTTACGCGCTTGCGCTCACCCACGAGCAGAGCGTTGAGGTTGCTCGCCACTCCCGAGAGCTCCCGCGGGTAGCCGCCGCCGAGCGTCTCGCTGCGCCCCTCCTCCACCTGATAAATTTCCCGCTCGAGACGCCGCACCGGCGAGAGCACCCAGCGCAGCAACGCCGCGAGCGTCACGAGCAGCGCCAGCATCAGCCCGATGAACCAGCCCACCAGCTCGCGGCGGAAGCGCCACAGCTGCTCCTCGTACGGACTCAGGCTGGCGGCTACGCTGAAGGTCAGCGAGCGGGCGCCGCTCGGGTCGTCCTCGAACTGAATCGAGCGACTGGCAATGGCGACGCGGTCGTGACCGAAGGTGCCGTAGGTGAGATCGCGCTGGCCGCCGGCGAGCATTGCCCCGAAATCGGCATCGAGGCCGACCGTCGACGGCGAGCGCCACTCGTGCTGCGGAGAACGGATCTGCGCATACAGTCCCGAGCGCGGTGTCTCCAGGCGCGGATCGAGTGTATGGGGCGGGGGTGCATAACCGCCGTTCGCCTGCGGTTCGGCCGCGGCGATCAGCGATACCATCTGCCGGTCGAGGACCTCCCCCACCGAGCGTTGCGACAGCACCCGGAAACCGCTGTCGAGCACCAGCATCATCACGCCGAAGAACAGCGCCAGGGGAACCGACACCGACACCAGCAGCCGCCGACTGAGCGAATGCACGGTGCGCCGCGCGGTCGGAGCGCACTCAGGAGGCGGTATCGCGCGGCAGGGCGAAGCGATAGCCGCGGCCGCGCAACGTCTCGATGGGGCGCAACTGCTCACCTGGGTCGAGCTTGCGGCGCAGCCGGCCGACCAGCACCTCGATCACATTGCTGTCACGCTCGAAGTCCTGGTCGTAGAGACGCTCGGTGAGCTCGCTCTTGGAGATCACGTCCCCGGCGCGCAGCACGAGGTGCTCGAGGATGCGGTATTCGAAGGTGGTGAGCTCGACCGGCTTGCCGTTCACCGTGACGCTTTGCGCACGCGTGTCGAGTGTGAGCGGCCCGCACTTGAGTTGCGCGCTGGCCCAGCCGCCGGCGCGACGCAACAGGGCCTGCAGCCGCGCCCGCACCTCCTCGAAGTGAAACGGCTTGGCGACGTAATCGTCCGCGCCCGCCTGCAGGCCCTCGACCTTGTCCTGCCAGTTGTCGCGCGCAGTGAGAATCAGGATCGGGTAGGTCTTGCGCGCCGCGCGCAGCCGGCGGATCAGCTCGAGTCCATTGAGGCCCGGGAGTCCGAGATCGATGATCGCGACGTCGAGCGGATATTCCTGCGCGGCGAACAGACCTTCGTTGCCATCGCTCGCCACATCGACGGTGAAACCGGACTCGGTGAGGCGCGCCTTGAGGGTGTCGCGCAACGCCGCCTCGTCTTCAACTACCAGAACGCGCATGCTCCCCTCGCCTCACCTAGAGGACCGCGCCATTGGCGGCATCCACGCGCACCGTCCAGACCTTGCCCGAATCGTTCAGGAGCCTCAGCACGTACACCGTGCGGCCCTCTTCGCGCTGCGTCTGCGCCCTCACCACGCGCGCGTGGTAGCGCTGTTCGACCATCTGTACGGCCTGGTCCATGGACACGGCGCCGTCCGTAACCGCAACGCGGGTGCTCTCGGCCCGCGGGCTGGCGGCACACACGACAGCCGCGCCCGCCGCCGACAGCCACAGAACAACAGTGACCTTGCGTAGCACGTTGATCACCGCAGCCAAGCCTAACGCATTCGTGCGCCGACCGGGGACTGTTAAGAGAATGTCAGCCGCCTCTTCAGCTGCCGTTCAGTTTGGCCTCGCTCCACAGCGCATCCCACTGCGCGGCAGACAACGCTTCGAGCTCGAGGCCGCGCTCGCGAGCGAGCGATTCCATGCGCGCAAAGCGCTGCTCGAACTTGCCGTTGGCCGCACGCAGCGCCTGCTCCGCGTCAACGTGCAGATGGCGGCACCAGTTCACGACGGAGAAGAGCAGATCGCCGAGCTCGTCGGCGAGTGCCGCCGAGCCGCGGGCCGTGCCGAGTACCGCGTCGACTTCTTCGAGCTCCTCGCGCACCTTGGCACGCACCTCGAGCGCGTCTGGCCAGTCGAATCCCACACGTGCCGCGCGCCGGCCGAGCTTTGCCGCGCGCGTGAGCGCGGGCAGCGCCAACGGTATGCCCGAGAGCACTGCACTGCCGCCGGCGTGCAGCGCGCGCTGCGCCGCGGCGGCGCGCTCCTGTGCCTTCTGTTCCTCCCATACCCGCACCAGATCCTCGGGCGCGAGTGTTGCTCCGGCGAACAGGTGCGGATGGCGCCGCACGAGCTTCTCGCGAATCGACGCTGCGACGTCTGCGAAGTCGAACCAGCCGCGCTCCTGCGCCATGCGGGCGTGAAACACCACCTGGAACAGCAGGTCGCCGAGTTCCTCGCACAGGTGCTCGCGATCGCCGCGCGCGATGGCGTCCGCCACCTCGTAGGCTTCCTCGATGGTGTAGGGGGCGATGCTGGCGAAGGTCTGCTCGCGGTCCCACGGACAGCCGCGCTCGGGATCACGCAGCCGCGCCATGAGCTCGAGCAGCGCGCCGAGCGCGCGTGCGGCGTCGCTCATGGCGGCTGCGGCCCGGTGCAGATCCGGTAGAGCGTTAGCAGCATGCCGGCCGTGGCGCCCCAGATGGTGCGTCCGTCAAAAGGAATCTCGCGGAACTCCAGCTCTTCGCCGCTCACACTCGAGCGTCGCCGTTGCAGGCGATGGTTGGCGGGATCGAAGAGGTAATCGAGCGGCACCTCGAAGGTGTCCTCAACTTCCTCGCTCGCGAGCAACAGCTCGAAGCCCGGCTGCACGAAGGCGACGACCGGCGTGATGCGAAAGCCGGTGATCACCACGTGATCGGGCAGGTAGCCGATGACGGAGACGAAACGTTCATCGAGCCCGATTTCCTCGCGCGCCTCGCGCAGCGCGGCCGCCGCCGGGCCTGCGTCGGCGGCTTCGATACGCCCGCCGGGGAAGCTGATCTGCCCGGCGTGATTGCGAAGCTGCGTCGCGCGCTGCGTGAAGAGCGCCGTCAACTCGTGCCGTTCGACGAGCGGCATGAGCACCGCCGCCGGCACGGGCTCGCGCGGCAGGGGATGCCGCCGGGCGCTCGACTCAAAGCTGCCGGGCGTCAGCCACTGATCGGGGTCGTGACGCGGCGTCGAGCCACGCAGTCGCCGCCGAATGATGCCGGCCCAGTCGCGCTTCGCGGCGCTCTCCGGCGCCTCTCTCTCACCGGTGCCTGCATCCCGTATCACCCGCGCCTTCCTCAGGCCTCAGCCACCGCCGCCCCCGCCGCCCTTGATGCCGCCGCTGGTGAGCTCGGCGGGGTCGAGCAGCTTGGCGAGCTCGGCGCGCGGGCGGCCGGTCACTTCCGCGGCAACATCGAGGACCGGCCGGCCCTCGGCGTACGCGCGCTTGGCAATGGCGGCACCCTTCTCGTAACCGATGACCGGGTTGAGCGCCGTCACGAGAATGGGATTGCGG
>Ga0187783_10002513_pt1 | contig 13603 bp, 9 predicted proteins | sample 1015_SJ02_MP02_2_FD_132471 | JGI IMG/M metagenome (GOLD analysis project Ga0187783, IMG submission 132471) | Tropical peat soil microbial communities from peatlands in Department of Meta, Colombia - 1015_SJ02_MP02_20_MG | ecosystem: Environmental > Terrestrial > Soil > Wetlands > Peat | place...
AGCCAGGCCGGAAATTTGGAAGGCGGAAGCAGATCGAACACCGCTCTGCTGGCCCACATCCCGAGCGCCAGTCCCGCGGCACCGCCGGCCAGCGCCAGCACGATCGACTCGGTCAGGAGTTGGCGGACCAGGCGCCCTCGGCTCGCTCCCATCGCCACCCGGATCGCCACCTCGCGTTGCCGCACGGTGGAGCGTACCAGCAGAATATTCGTCACGTTCATGCACGCCAGCAGCAGGACCAGCGCCGACAGGGCCAGGAATACGCCGGCAATGAAGGGAACGATGTTGGCCGTAAAGGGCTGTGGCCGCGCCAGTCTCTCGGGGATCACCCGAACCGTCACATTCTTGTCGGTCGCGGGATATTGTTCTGCCATCCGCTCGGCCACGACGTTCACCAAGCTTTGCGCCTGGCGCAGGCTCACACCCGGTTTCAGCCTCCCCATCACAACCAAGGTCCGGGCGGTTCGATCGCTCCAGAACGTGGCGGCATCCTTCTGCGACATCATGTTCAGTGGAGCATAACCATCGACATCCAGACTGAAGCTTGTCCCGTGAAACGTCCTCGGCGCCACGCCGATGATCGTCACTTGCTGGCCATCCAGCAGAGCTTGTTTCCCCACGATCGCGGGGTCCCCGCCAAAATTCTTTTGCCAGTAGGAATAACCGAGCACCACGTAGGGGTCCTTGCCTCCGGCTTCCCCTTCCGCGGGAAGGAAGAGGCGCCCCAGGGCTGGCTGGACTCCCAAGGCCGAAAAGTAATTTCCGGTCACCCGGCAACTTAGGAATTGCTTCGTCTTGCCTTCAAAGGTGAGCCCTCCGAGATCGAGCTGGGAACCAAACAGATCGCCCAGCGTCGCCGTCTGCTTGCGAAAATCCAAAAGTTGAGCATAGGAGAAGGTGAAAAGTCCCAGCTTGTCGCCCTCAAGCTTTGCGGCTAGCACCACGATCTGCTCGGGCGATCTCACCGGCAAGGGACGGAGCAGGAAACTGTTCACGATGTTGAAGATGGTGGTGTTGGCACCAATTCCGAGCGCCAGGGTGAGCAGCATGATGGCGGTCAGCATCGGAGCCTTGGCGAACATCCGGAAGGCATAACGGACATCCTGCCAAAACGTGATCATGACGCATCCCCCCGGTGGGCCAAGAGCACGTCCCTATCCATAATTCCGAACTCCCGATCTATAGGTCGACAGACAACTTACCTCGACTACCGGCTCCCCTCGGCGCCAGGCGGTGAGCGATTCCGAGATGCCGCGTCCCGGAATCGAACACCGGGCCTCGAAGCTGATTTGGGGTTCCTCGTTCGCGAACTCGGCAACCCGCGACTGCTCCGTGCTTGCTCGCGAATGCGGAGACCGAGAGGGGCATCGAGCACGTGCCGACTCGTTCCGGGATTCGACGCCAGGGTGGAATGCCCAGACGCCATGGCGTTGGGCCGCCAATGCCACAGCTGGTGGAAGATTCCGAAGAAGATGGTTCCTGAGTTGAGCCGCGAATTTCCGCTGTGTTAGCATCCTAGGTTTCGACAGGTCGTTCGACGTTGGCCTAGAGGAAGTCCTCTTTTCTTTCGTTCTTTATGGGCCCGCCGCAGTCGAGATCCGCAGATCAAGAAGAAATCGGCGCGGACGGACGAGCGAAAGTCCGTCCCTAGAGAGTCTGAAGGAGTAATCTCGTGAAAGTCTACGAAGGCGCCAATATTCGGAACGTAGCCCTACTGGGGCATGGCAAGGCCGGCAAGACCTCGCTGGTCTCCGCCATGCTCGCCACCGCGCAAGCCACCGAGCGGCCGGGTCGAGTGGATGATGGAAGCGCGATCACCGACTACGACGAAGAAGAGATTGCCCGCAAGATGTCGATTGCCAGCGCACTGGCCTATGTCGAGTGGGGTAAGACCAAGATCAACATCATCGACACGCCCGGGTTCAATATGTTCGTCCACGAAGCCAAGTTGGTCCTCCCGGTGGTGGACGCGGCGATTGTCGTGGTGGATGGAGTGGCGGGAGTGGAAGTGATAACCGAGCGGGTATGGCACTACTGCGAAGAGTTTAAAACCCCGCGGCTGATCTTGGCAAGTCGAATGGACCGCGAGCGCGCCGATGCCACGCGAGTCTTAGAGTCTCTCACCAAGGCCTTTGGTCGGACCGTGGTTCCGCTCGAGCTGCCCATCGGCAGCGAGAGAAACTTCTCCGGCGTCGTCGATCTGGTTAGCATGAAGGCCTACACCTACCAACTGGGCGGAAGCGGCCGAGGCAAAGAGGGCGAGATTCCCGCGAATCTCCAGGATCAGGCACAGCAAGCCCACGAGAAGCTGGTGGAGATCGTCGCCGAGGGCAACGACAGCCTGATGGAGGAGTTTTTTGAGAAGGGAACCATTCCGGAAGAGCATCTGATTCCGGCGTTGCACGAGGCCATCCGGGAAGACAAGGTTTTCCCTGTGATCTTCGGCTCGGGATTGGGCAATATCGGGGCAGACCGGTTGATGAATTTCATCGTCGATTACACTCCGGCTCCCTCCGAGCATGCCTGGGTGCAGGGGGAAGCTGCGTCCTCAGGCAACGGCGAGCCGCAGCGTCGTCAGTCGACCGATGCCGGGCCGGTTTCGCTCTATGTCTTCAAGACCGTGAACGACGTCTTTGCCGGCCGCATCTCTTATTTCAAGGTTTTCTCCGGGGTGCTGAAGAACGACGCCAGCTTGCAGAATTTCACCCGCAACTCCCCCGAGAAGCTGGCCCATATTTCGATTATGCAGGGGAAAACTACGGTGCCGGTGACCGAGTTGCATGCCGGGGACATCGGGGCCGTGGCAAAGCTGAAGGATACTCTGACGGGCGATACCCTGGGCGACAAAGCCGCCCCCATCCGTTATCCCAAAATTGCTTTGCCCGAGCCCGCGATCACGTTTGCCATTGAACCGAAGAGTCGCGCCGACGAAGACAAGCTGGGACCGGGCCTTCACAAGCTCATCGAAGAGGACGCCATGCTGCGCTTCTTTCGCGACCCGCAGACCAAAGAGTTTCTGATTGCCGGAACCGGCCAGCAGCATATTGAAGTCGTCGTGTCCCGGCTGAAGAAACGATACCACGTGGAGGTCAACCTGAAGGCGCCGAAGGTGCCCTACCGGGAGACAATCCGTGGCAAAGCCGATGTGCAGGGCCGACATAAGAAGCAGACCGGCGGGCATGGCCAGTTTGGGGATTGCAAGATTCGCATGGAACCGCTGGCTCGCGGCGGCGAATTCGAGTTCGTCAACGATATTTTCGGGGGTGCGATCCCCAGGAACTTCATTCCTGCCGTGGAGAAGGGAATTCGAGACGCGGCGGCCCGCGGGTATCTGGCGGGCTATCCGGTGGTGGATTTCCGAGTCGTGCTCTATGACGGGTCCTACCACGAAGTGGATTCGAACGATCTGTCGTTCCAGTTGGCCGGACGCATCGCCTTTAAGAAGGCCATGGAGCAGGCCAAGCCGACGCTGCTCGAGCCCATCATGGCCGTCGAGATCACGGTTCCCGACGAATTTGCGGGATCGATCATGGGCGATCTGAACAGCCGGCGCGGACGTATCCAGGGCATGGACAATAAGGGCGGCAACACGGTGGTGAAGGCCGAGGTGCCGATGGCCGAGATGCTGACCTACGGCGCCGATTTGACCTCCATGACCCAAGGTCGGGGAAGCTTCAACATGGAGATGCATCGGTACGACATCGTGCCCACGCAGTTGCAAGAGAAGATCATCGAGAAGGCGAAGGCAGCGCGCGGCGAGGCAAAAGAAGAGGAAGAGTAGGCCTATCGGCCGAGCTTCCGCGGTCTGGGATTACGGGTAAGCCGGTGGTGATCGAGTACGGCCAGCCATTCCCGACCCATCGAAAGACCCTGCACCAGACTAGTCCTCGAGGTTCCGCACCGACATCTTCAAGTCCCCCCTCTACCTTTGGGGGCGACTCGACCGCGATGCTGCGGCGTGTTTTGCAAGTACATTGGCGCGATTTGCTAGTGAATCGGGCGAAGCGAAGCATTACAGTAAAAGCCTAGCGAAAGCGAACGGAATGGAAGGAGAAGCGCTGCTATGACCGCAACCAGCTCAACCCTAGTAACCCCGGAAAAATCCAAGCTCACGCCGGCAACAACATTCCCGGCAAAAGCCTACGCTGCTCAGAGCGCGACTTCGGGTTTGGCGCCCACGACGATCCGGCGCCGCGCTCCCAGGCCCGAAGATGTCCAAATCGAAGTCCTCTATTGCGGCGTGTGTCATTCCGATCTTCACCAAGTGCGAGACGAGTGGCACGCCGTCATGCCGACCATCTACCCTTGCGTGCCGGGCCACGAGATGGTTGGCCGCGTCACCGCCGTGGGCAGTGCCGTCAAGAAATTCAAAGAAGGAGACTTGGCGGCGGTTGGCTGCTTGGTCGATTCCTGCCGCGTGTGCCCGAATTGCCGCGCGGGACTCGAGCAATATTGCGACAACGGCTTCACCCTCACCTACAACGGAGAGGACAAGATCCTCGGCGGGGTAACCTACGGAGGTTATTCCGAGAGCATCGTCGTTGACGAGGGGTACGTGCTGAAGGTGTCCAAGCAGGTCGATCTGGCTGGAACGGCACCCTTGCTTTGCGCCGGCATCACTACCTACTCTCCGTTACGCCACTGGAATGTACAGAAAGGACAGAAGGTTGGCGTGGTCGGCTTGGGCGGCCTCGGGCACATGGCCGTGAAGTTCGCGCATGCTTTTGGCGCTCGCGTTGTGTTGTTTACAACTTCTCCCAACAAGGGCGCGGATGCGGCGCGTCTCGGCGCCGATGAGGTCGTGGTTTCGAAGAACGAAGCCGAGGTGTTGAAGCACGCAAACAGCTTCGACTTCATCCTGGACACGGTCTCGGCAGCGCACGATGTGAATATCTATCTCAATCTGCTCAAGCGGGACGGAACCATGACCCTGCTGGGAGCTCCTCCTGCACCGCCGGCGGTGCAAGTCTTCGGCTTGCTGATGAAGCGGCGGCAGTTGGCCGGTTCCGGCATCGGCGGCATGCGCGAAACCCAGGAGATGCTGGATTTTTGCGCGGAGCACGGCATCACTGCCGACGTCGAACTGATTGCGATCGACCAGATCAATGAGGCCTATCGGCGGTTGTCGAAAGGCGACGTGAAGTACCGTTTCGTCATCGACCTGGCATCGCTCCAGTAAACCTACGGGAGGCGGCGGAGGATCGGAGAAGGTCCTTCTCCGCAACTCCCGGCTCAGGCAAGGGAACACAATGGCGAACCGTTTTCGCGTCTCGAGCACCCTCGTTCGGAGGCTGGAGGATGCTGGTCTTTCGCCCGCGGCGATATTGCGCCAGGCCCGCCTGCCCATTGCTCTGTTCAGTCAGGAAAGCGTGCTGCTAAGCACCGAGGAGTTCTTTGCTCTGTACCGCGCCATCGCAGAGGTCAGCCACGACCCCGCCATCGGGCTCAAGCTCGGGACCGAAAATCGCATGGAGCGTTATGACCCGATCGCCATTGCCGCGATCTCGACCCGTTCGTTTCGCGACGCGGTCGGGCGGATCGGCCGCTATAAGCAGCTGACCTGCCCCGAGAAGCTTGAGCTCGTCGAACACGGCAGCGAATGCGCAGTGCATTTCACCTGGTTGCTAGCCGACGAGGACGAGCCGGCGATGCTCGTCGACGTCTGTTTCGCCTGGATTCTGAGCATCGCCCGCCGTGGTACGGGGCGCCCGATGCACCCCAAGCGGGTCGAATTCCAAAGACCCGAAGCCCATCGCGGAATCTACGAACGGCATTTCTACTGCCCGATCCAATTCAAGGCGGCCAAGAATGTCCTGGTGTTCCACAAGACCGACGTGGATGCCGACTTCGCTACCCATAACGCCGATCTGCTTGCCGCGGTGGCGCCGCAACTGGAGGCCGAGCTCAAGCAGCAGCTGGCGGAAAAGGACCTGCGCGAACAGGTCAAAGGTACCCTGAAGCGTCTGCTGGCCGGCCAGCGTCCCGCCGTCAAGCACATAGCACGAGAGCTACGCCTGAGCACCCGGACTTTGCAGCGCCGCCTCAGCGAAGAGGGGATCACGTTTCAGCAACTGATGGAGCAGGCTCGCCGTGAACTGGCCCGCCATTATCTTCTGCACTCCTCGCTCGAATTGAACGAAACTGCTTATCTGCTGGGCTATGAGGATGCCAACTCCTTCTTCCGTGCCTTTCATGCCTGGGAGGGCACCTCGCCCGGGGAGTGGCGAAGTCTGCACGCGGCTTCGGTCTAGCCAGATGGCGAAGCCCATCGAAGGAGACACCGGGAAGAAGCCAGATTGGTTCCCGGTGCCATCTAGGAGGTTGCCTCGAGTCTGGCAGGCAGTTCGGAACGGGGCACCGAGACCTGTTCACCGCTTTCCAGGTTCTTGAGCGCGAAGGCCCCGGATTTTACTTCGTTCTCGCCCACAATCAGGATGTAGCGGGCCCCCAGCTTGGCAGCGATCTCAAACGACTTTTTCAGCCGAAACGTCTCGTCTCCCAACTCGGCGACGATCGAGTGGCCACGCAGCTCGCGGGCCAGCCGGGCGGCCTCGCGATCCATACCCGCGCCGAGTGGGGCGATGTAGACGTCCGGCTTACGCAGGACAGCTTCGGCGGGCCGCTTCAGGGCCAGCACCAGTCGATCTTCCCCGATCGCAAATCCGATGCCCGGCGCTTTCGGACCCCCCAGCGATTCCGATAAGCCATCGTAGCGGCCTCCACCGAGAATCGCATTTTGTGCGCCAAGCGAGCCGTGGGTGAACTCGAATGCAGTGCGCGTGTAGTAGTCAAGACCTCGCACCAACCGGTCGTTGAGGGTGAACGGCACTTCTACCGCGCGCAGGATCTCTTGCACTTGCTCGAAGTGCTTCCGGCAGGGCTCATCGAGGTATTGGCTGATGCGCGGCAGGGTTTCGATCAGAGGTTGATCGGAGGGAACTTTGCAGTCGAACACCCGCAGAGGGTTGTGCACCGCGCGACGCTGGCAATCGGCGCACATCTTCATGGTCAGCGGGGCCAGCGCTTTCCGCAGCGCTTCGGCATAGCGCGCGCGATCCGCCGGGCAACCGATCGAATTTAACTGCAAGCGCCATTCCTCGATCCCGAGTCGGTTCAGCAAGCTAGCCAGAAGTTCTAAAATTTCCGCATCCCGCGCCGGCGACTCACTGCCTGCGCTCTCCGGACCGATCGCCTCCGCTCCGATCTGGTAGAACTGCCGATAGCGTCCCTTTTGCGGCCTCTCCCGGCGGAACTGCGGCCCGATGTAGTAAAGCTTGTTGAGGCCACGTTCCCAGAGCTTGTGCTCGATGTAGGCCCGTACGACGCCGGCCGTGTTCTCGGGGCGGAGGGTCAGCGACTGGGCGGACTCACCTTCGCGTCGAGTGCGATCCTCCCAGGTGTACATTTCCTTGGCAACGATGTCGGTCTCTTCTCCAACGCTGCGAGCGAACAGCTGGGTTTCCTCGAAGATAGGCGTACGAATTTCCTGGAAATTGTAGGCGCGGAAGACGTCGCGCACCGTCTCGTCGACAAAATTCCACAATGCCGTTTCCGGCGGAAGCAGGTCACGGGTTCCACGAATGGCTTTGATCACGATGTGTCTCGTTCAAATTCCCGGCGATCGCTACCGAAGCCTGCCGTCCCCCAGGCACCGGACTGAATCTCCGGCCCGAAGCAGGAGCACTCGCCTCCAGCTTCGTTTCAGAGCTCTCGCAAATAGGACTCCTTATATCCCAAATAATTGTTCGCGTAGCGCAAAATGGTTTGCTGATCCGCGTCCTCCAGTTTGCGGCGGAACTTGCCCGGAGACCCCATCCAGAGCGAGCCGGGCTCCACGATGGTTTTCTCGGGTATCAGGGTGCCGGCCGCGATGATCGAGCCGGTACCAATCCGAGCGCCATTCAGGATGATCGATCCCATGCCGATCAGACAGCGGTCTTCGATGACACAGCCGTGGAGCGTGACCGAGTGTCCAACGGTGACGTACTCACCCACGAACACGCCGTACTGCTCTTTCATGCCGTGCAGCACGGAGCAATCCTGGACGTTCGAATGCGCGCCGATGCGGATGGAATGCACGTCGCCACGCAGCACGGCATTCATCCAGATGCTGACGTGCTCCGCCAATCGAACGTCGCCAATGAGCTGCGCGGATTCATCCACATAACAGGAAGGCGGGACGGTCGGCGTCACACCCTTGAAGGAGCGAATCATTGCTCAGGATCTCTTTGCCTCGAGGAGAACTCTGAACATAACACGGCTGGAGGCGCGGTGAAAACCGCAGCCCGCTGGCAAAAGGATGGCACCATCAATTTTCGGTGACTGTGGGCGTCGAAGAGGTTGAGGGTTCGGCCGGCTCGTTGCTAGCCTCGACCGAGCCTTTGCGAATCTCAATTGTGCCATGATCAACGTTCACGATCAAACGGGGACCGCCGGAACCGACGGTGCCGGCGCCGGTCGACTGGTCATCGGAACTTTCCACCTTGATTTCGGCAAAATCGGTTTCGACCTCCCCGCCGCGCGCCCGTGCATCCACCTGGAAGCCAACTTTCGGCGGCAGATAGATCTGCACATCTCCCTTGTGGTTTTCTACCTGCATACTGCCCAGCTTTCTCGGGCGTATCTCGACCGAGCCGTCTTTATCTTCCAGGCGAACGTCCCCCGACAGCCCGGCTAAGCGGATGTCTTTGGCGCGGGTAGCAAGCCGCAGCGGTCCTACGATGTTGTTCGCCTGGAGATCGCCGGAATCCAAATTCAGGTCACCATCAAGACGGGAGAACTGCATTTCCGTGCGGGAGGATTTGAGCAGGACCGATTGGGCGATCTTGGCCAACTTTACGCTCTCCATGAACTCCCCATCCAGGTGAACGCTGCCTTTGATGTCCTCAAGCGAAACATCATTGGCGCGACCTTCAATGGAGACATCCGAGCTGACTTGGGAGACACGCGCCGAGCTGTGTTCGAGGCTCAGGTCCACCTTGCCGTTGATATCGCTGGCCGAGACGTCGTTGTGCTGCGCCGAGACCGTGACGTCACCATCGCGGCCCACAACCGAGAGGTCTCCGAATCGAGTGGAGACCTCGACGGCGGCCTTGCGGGGCAGAGAAATCTCCAGATCTTCCTCCACCCAGTGATCGCCCGCGCCCTGGTTGTTGGCATTCAAAGTAACCCGGTTGCCGCTCACGCTAATCTGCGGATTGGTCTTGGCGTTGTACTTGTCGGCTTCCGATTGGCTGGTAGCCTGGATGCGCTTGTGAGTCGAGACATGAATGTGTGCGTCGCTAGAACCGCTGACGTGTACGGCGCCGCGAGTATTGGTCACGTGCAAGCTGGCGCCGGCAGGAAAATCCTCGGTCAACTCATTTTCGTACTCGTACTTTTCGCCGAACCAATCACTCTCGTCGAAGTTGAACTGGTCGCGGACCCCGCCCCAATCGAGGCGCGAGGCTTGCGTCGCCATCATCCCACAGACAATCAGCAAGATGGTCAATAAAATCGCCCCCGCACTGAGGCCGGAGGTACGCAGGCCCTGGCGCTGCGCCATCTGATATTCGATCAGTTTGATCACTCCCGCCAGGATCAGAAGTACCGGCCAGTAGTGGGCAAACCAGTTGCCCAAGCGCGACCAATTGAGGTACCCCATCGTGCCCAAGAGAAATATGATTCCGAGCGAGATCAACAGGATCGGACCGGAAAAGGAAAGCTGACGGCGAGGAGGCACCGATGGGGAGGGGCTAGCCATTCTTCACCTCGCTCACCGGTGGCTGGCCCGCTCCGCTGGCTGCATTGATCGATCCTGGGCCGCTACCCATGGCTGGTGGCGGAGGAGGCGGCATCTGCCGTTCGAGCAGGCGCGTAATGCCGATGGCCAAGAGCAGCATAGGCCAGGTGCGATGCCAGCCGGGGCCACCCAGGTGTTCAATTAAGGAAAGAACTCCAACCGTGATCAGCACCACCGGAAAGGTGCGGCTTCGCCCCTGGTAGTGGTGCGGGCGGGTCGAAGGCACCAATCCCTCGCGCTTGGCAAAGATCCAGACTCCAAGAAGGATCAGAAAGATCGGCCACAGATTTCCAAGGCTGTAGGTGAAGACGCCCAGGGTTTCGAGCAGGAACAGTACGCCCAGTCCGATCAGCACGATGGCGAAGATCGGAACCTGCGAGGTATCGACCTTCTCTCCCATGCCAAACGCCTGTCCCAGACCCAAGGGATCGGGCGCGGGCTGTCCCAGTTCGATGGCTTTCGCCGTGCGAACCGAGTCGATGATTTGCCAGACATAGAAAAAGGCGAAGGCGAAGGCACAGAACGTATCGATCGGACTGCCTTGGTCCATGCCAATGATCAGGCCGACGAAGATCAGCAGGTGCGCCAAGCCCTTGGCGTATTGCCCGGTATAGACCGCGCCGACGCCAAAGGGAAAAAAACCGGCAAGAATCCCGGCTACCGCAGGATTCGGACCTCCGCCGGGAGCTGCGGGCAGGGTCGGAGGCGGAGCAAATCCCGCCGGCGGAGGCAACGGCAGGGGCGGCTCTGTACCCGCCAGGCGCTCCGCCAAGCAGTTCTCGCAGTAGACGACTCCCTTGACTTCGCGGCTACAGCTCGAACAAAGAGGTTTCCCACAGGTGCGGCAGTAGGCAACGGCAGCAGCACCGGGATGGTTGGCACAATTCACGCATTCCTCCTGAGTGTGGCCAGATTCACCCAGGTCAAATGCACTGCCGGCGGTGAGTCGGAGAGTCCAGCCAGGATCAGCTGGCTGTCTCCCGGACCGTAGTTACGCTCTTGCTTTTGCTCGGGTTGTTCGCTGGTATCGTTATTATTCCTTAGATTCTTTTGTGGCTGGGCGGGCGCGGACTCGACCGGAGCGGTGACCCGTTTCAATTCCCGCAGCCGCGACTCGATTTCGTAGACGAACCGGATATTCTCGTAATACTTCTCGACCTTGCCGGAGGTTTCGTAATAGCTTCTCCGGATCGCGCTCGGGCGCAGATCCACGCGCCGCAGATCCCCCAATCGCACGCCGGCCAGGCTCAGAGAAATCGAAAGCGAGAAGAAGGCCATGCCGAATGACATGGCAAGTCGCGGCTGCCGGCTGATGGCTACAATGGGACGCGCCAACGTTCGCGCCCAGCTCGCCGCGCGTTCCAACCAGGAAGCTTCGGCCGACGCCGGTGGACACTGCCCGACGGTGTCCACTCCCGTGGTCGCGGCCAGAATGTTGTGCACCAGCTGGCGCGGTGGCTCGACCTCCACCAGCTGCTCGAGCCAGCGCTTGCCGATTTCCGCCTCAGCCAACAGCGGCCCGCAAATCGGGCACGAACTGGCGTGCGCCTGAAACGCTTGCGCCTTGGGACCCGTGAGAACCTTATCCAGGGCCTCGCTCAGCAGAGCGTCGAACTCGTTGCACTGCATATCGCTATGGTCTTTCTCTGCCATTACATCACCTGTTTATATGTACGTTGCAGCAGCCGTGCAAGTTCCGCACGGCCGCGGTTGATTCGAGATTTCACGGTACCCTCTGGTACTTTTAGCACCGTTGCAATCTCCTTGTAGTCCATGTCTTGTAAGTCTCTTAGAATCACAGCCTCGCGAAGATCGGGTGAAAGTCTTCCGAGTGCACGGTGCACCGCCTCGCCCAACTGCCGGGTCTCGGCCCGCGCATCCGGGGCAGGACGAACATCCCGAATCTGCTCGCTCAATGGCATGGCATCATCACGCTCGGAAGGCGCGCCGTCAAGCGAATCCGTCAACCGCTCCTGCTTGGTCCTGCGAAAGTGGTCTACCAGCAGATTGCGGGTCATGGCGGTGACCCAAGTAATGAACGCTCCTCGCTCGGCGTTGTAGGTATTCAGCGTCCTATACATCTTGACGAAGACCTCTTGCGTGAGGTCTTGAGCGTCCGCCGCGGACCCGGCGAAGCGAAAGCAGATGTTGTAAATGCGCCGATGGTGCTGCTCGACGAGCTCCTCCCAGGCCGCCGCATCGCCGGCTAGGCAGCGACGGATGAGTTGCACTGCGATATGGGCATCTTCCACCGGAACTCCTGAGAACTGGTGATTTCATGCCGCCACGCAGTTCACTCTCCAGAAGCCAGGGGTCTTTGGGGCCGCGAGTGTGGAACTCGAGAGAAAACAGAGCATTGTAGCAGGCGCTGCCCAGGCGAACAAATTGCGAAAACAACATGCGCTTCCGATTGCCGGGCAGCGACAAAAGCGTTGCCGATGGTTGCCGGTCCGCGGCGGTATCAAATAGAGGACGTCTGGGCCAGCCTTTGGCGCGCGAAGCAAGACGAATCCGTCGAGGAAGAGGGTTCGGCCGCGGGCGAACCGGAGATCTCGACCTCTTATGCGTGGGCCGGCAGATTCGCGCGCGCCGTTAAGCCACCAGTCGAGCTTGGGCGAGATTTTCCAGGGTGCCAAGCGTGATAAATCCGTGGACTCGAGGCAAACGTCCCTCACTCCGCCGTGAAGTAATCGACCGTCACGGGATTCTCGAAGAGCGAATAGTCTCGCGTCACTACCGTGATGCCGCTATCGGTCACGAAATAGCGTTGCCGGTCGGCGTCGGCGTCATAGCCGATGGTCGTGCCTTCGGGGATGTGTACGTCGCGGTCGATGATGGCTTTGCGGATGCGGCAGTGGCGTCCGACATTTACGTGCGAGAAAAGGATGCTGGCATCCACTTCGCTGAAGGAGTTTACCCGCACATCCGGCGATAAGACGCTGTTCTTCACCGTGCTGCCGGAAACGATGCAGCCCGAGGAGACGATCGAATCGAGCGCCGTGCCCGTACGTCCCAGCTCGGCGAAGACGAACTTGGCTGGCGGATACTGCCGCTGATGAGTTCGGATCGGCCAACCCTCGTCATAAAGGTTGAACACCGGCGATACCGAGACGACGTCCATGTTGGCTTCGTAGTACGCTTCGAGCGTGCCCACGTCGCGCCAATACAATGCCTCCTTTTTGTTCTCGTCCACAAAGTCGAAAGAGTACACACGGTAGTCATCGACCATCTTGGGCAAGAGATCCTTGCCGAAGTCATGGCTGGAATCGGCTTCCTCAGCGTCCTTGAGCAATGCCGGAATGAGCACGTCGGTGTTGAAGAGGTAAATGCCCATGGAAGCCGAGACCTTGTCCGGGTTGTAGGGCGAGCGCAGATCCGTCTGCTGCGGCTTTTCGAGAAAGCCATTCACCCGGCTGTCTCGATCCACCTCCACCACGCCGAAACGATAGACTTCGTCCGGATCCACCTGAATGGTAGCCAGAGTGACATCGGCGCCGGAATCTTGGTGCTGCTTCAACATCAGACCGTAATTCATCTTGTAGATGTGATCGCCGGAGAGGATGAGCACGTGCTTCGGCTGCTCCGAGCCGATTGAGTAAATATTCTGATAGACCGCGTCGGCGGTCCCCTGATACCACTCCTCGCTGACTCGCTTCATGGGGGGCAGGACTTCAATGAACTCTCCGATCTCGCGCGCCACAATGTTCCAACCTTCGCGGATGTGGCGATTGAGGGAGAGTGCCTTGTACTGGGTGAGGATGTAAACCCGGCGGAGATCCGAGTTGATGCAGTTCGAGAGAGTTATATCAATGATGCGGTAAA
>Ga0187783_10002514_pt1 | contig 13603 bp, 11 predicted proteins | sample 1015_SJ02_MP02_2_FD_132471 | JGI IMG/M metagenome (GOLD analysis project Ga0187783, IMG submission 132471) | Tropical peat soil microbial communities from peatlands in Department of Meta, Colombia - 1015_SJ02_MP02_20_MG | ecosystem: Environmental > Terrestrial > Soil > Wetlands > Peat | place...
AGGTTGAGGTCGATGTCCTCCGCCGTGATGAAGCGCGCGTCGAACCCTCCCAGGGTCTCGAACAGATCCCGCCGGTAGGCGAGATTGCAGGACGGGTACGTGACGTCGTAACCGCTCTGGAACAGTTCGACCCGCTCGAGGTCCCCGTAGCCGGATTTCCCGACGGCGACGGTGCGACCCGCCACCACCGGCGCGGTGGCGAGAGCGGCGCGCAGGGAATGCAACCAGCCGGAGTCGGCGAAGCAGTCCCCGTCGATGAACGCGACGAACTCTCCTCGCGACTCCCGAACGCCGTGGTTCCGGCCGATGCCTCGTGACCCCGGATGCGAGAAGACCCGGAAGAGGTCCGGGCGCCGCCGGGCATACGTCTCGGCGATCGCCCGGCTCGCGTCCCGGCTTTCGGAGTCGACGAGGACGACCTCGAAGGGCGGCTCCTGGACGACGAGGCTGTCCAGCAGCTGAGCGAGGTTCCGCTCTTCGTTTCGGACGGTGATGACGACCGAGATCAGGCGCGGAGGGGCGTCGTCACTTCCCAATGTCCATCACGACGACATCCTTCACCGCGCGCATGCTCTTGAAGGGAAGCACGAGGCGGCCCGACGCATCGCTCTGGAAGAGGCGCGGTTCGACATCCTCGCTCGGGGTGACGAGGACGTGCGCGATCCCACCGGTGACCGTGTCGACGACGAAGTTGTCGATCGCCCCGAGGATCTGTCCGTCGTTCGTCATGACCGTTTTGCCCCGGAGTTCGGTGAGGAACTTGCGCATGAGGAGGGCCTCGCGCTCGCCGATGGCGGAGTGCCGTATTTAATCGTTCGTAGGTATGCGCAGCGCGTCGACGCGTCGTTTCACCGCCGGAGAACGGACGACGCCGCGCGACGCTGCCGCGCGCCGCCACGCTTATATCGGGAGCGCAGGTCGTGGCGACTCCGCCCATGTCCACTGCCGTTCGACGGAAGAATCCGGAGTTGCACCGCGTCGCCGTCGAGCTACGACGCGCGGCGCGGGCGAATGCGGCCCCGATCTGGGGCTCGGTCGCGTACCGCCTCGAACGCGCGCGCCACCAAACGACGCCGGTGAACGTCGGCCATCTCGAGCGGCTCGTCGGAGCGGACGAGACCGTCGTCGTCCCGGGAAAGCTGCTGGCCGACGGTCCGCTGTCGAAGCCGCTCACGGTGGCCGCCTACTCCTATTCGACCGGCGCCCGCACGAAGGTCCGCGCGGCCGGCGGGACGGCGCTCACGATCTCGGAGCTCCTTCGGGCGAAGCCCGACGGGGCGGGGGTACGGCTCCTTGCCTGACGCCGCGCCGTCGCCGACCGTGGTCGACGCGACCGGGCTCGTGCTGGGGCGGGCGGCGAGCGTGATCGCGAAGCGGCTCCTCTCGGGCGAGACGAACGTGGTCGTCAACGCCGAGAAGAGCGTCGTCACCGGTTCGCGCACGGAGATCCTCGCGCACTACACCGCGGCACGCGCGCGCGGCTCGGTGCGCTCCGGTCCGCATTTCCCTCGCTACGCCGACCGGATCTTCCGCCGCACCGTCCGCGGCATGCTGCCCCATCTCAAGACCGGCGGGAAGATCGCCTTCCGACGTCTCGTCGTCCACATCGGAGTGCCCGAGGAGTTCCGGGGCGGGACCCCCGAGACGATCGAGGTAGCGAGGGCCCGCCCCTCGCTCCGTCCTCCCGTGACGCTGGCCGAGGTCACCGTGCTGCTGGGGGCCCGTGCATGAAGGCTCCGGTCGTCGTCCTGGCCACGGGTAAGCGCAAGGCCGCGGTCGCGCGCGCCACCGTCCGCAAGGGAGCGGGGCTCGTCCGGGTCAACGACCGGCCGCTCGAACTGGTCGAACCCGAGGTCGTGCGGCAGAAGATCCAGGAGCCGCTCCTGATGGTCGGGGACCGGAGCCGCGGGCTCGACATCTCGGTCGAGGTCCACGGCGGCGGCATCGTCGGCCAGGCGTCGGCGGCCCGTACCGCCGTGGCGCGCGGGCTGCTCACGTGGCTGAAGGACGCCGAGTTGCGCGAGATGTTCAAGAAGTACGACCGGTCGCTGATCGTCAACGACCCCCGCCGCAAGCTGCCGAAGCGGCCCGGCGGGCGGGGCGCGCGCGCCCGGCGTCAGAAGTCGTACCGCTGAGCACGGAGGGAGACGAGCGATGACGATGATGGTGCCGGTCCGCTGCTTCACCTGCGGGACCGTGATCGGTCAGTGCTGGGACGAGTACCGCGAGCGCACGAGCCGCGGCGAGCCCGCCGGCGAGGTGCTGGACGCCCTCGGCCTGCACCGGTACTGCTGCCGGCGGATGTTGCTCACCCACGTCGACCTCCTGGACGAGGTCGGACCCTACGGTTGAGCCCGCGCGATCGATCGAGGAAGGGGTTGGCCCGGCGGACCCCGCCGGTCACGAGTCGTCTTCGTCCTCGTCGTCCTCGTCCCGCGCCCGGCTCCGGTCGATGCCGGAGCGGCCTGCGCCGCGCGTGGTGGTCGTCCGCGCGGTGCGGCGCCGGTAGAGGAAGACGATCGCCACGATCACGATGATCACGGCGGCCGCGATCGCGGCGTACTCGAGGATCTGCGTGGTCGGGTTCGGGTGCACGGTGATCGACTGCGAGATCGTCCCGGAGCTGAAGCTTCCCGAGTACTCGTTCGACGCCGTCGCGTTCGCGTAGAGCACGAAGTTCCCCGTGGAGACCGGGGACCAGCTGACCTCGGCGCGGTAGGTCGCGTTGTACGGCATGCTCGCGAGCACGCCCGTCGCGAACGGCACCGAGTTCACGACCCCGCTCGTGTAGTTGTACCATGCCACCGTGCCGGGCGTGCCGGCGATGTACGTGCGGCTCGTCCCGCTCGCGGTCGTGAGATAGAACGCGACCTGGACGTTCGCCGCGCTCGAGAGCGCGCCGCCGCCGGCCGTGACGTTCACCCAGAACGTGTACGACGTCCCGGCGTTCACGCTGGTGGGGCCGGTGAGGTTGTTCGCGGCCATGATGACCGCGATCGACGAGTTCACCGCGACGGCGAGCGACGCGGTCGTCCACCCCTTGTTGCCGTTCAGGTCGGTGACGGTGAGGTTCACCGTGTACGCCTTCGCCTGCGGCGCGAGCCAGCGGGTCGGATACGGCTTCACGGTCGTCTGGTTGAAGCCGATGTTCACCGAGGAGTTCCCCGAGTTCGTGATGTGCCAGTAGTAGTTCGTGATCGAGCCGTTGTGCGGGTCGGTCGCGTTCGCCCCGTTGAACTGCACCTTCGCGGTCAGGTTCGCGCCGGTGACGACGCCGCTGCCGCCGACCGGCTTACCGGCCGCGTTCAGGACCTGGAACGCCGCCACCGGCTTTTCCGTGTCGTTGACGAGCACGATCAAGGACGCCGTGCCGAACTGGCCGGTGCCGTCCCACGCCGTGAGCGTCAGGTTGTACTGCCACCCCTTGAAGACGACCGGCGCGCCGCCGATGGTCGTCCCCGAGGCGTAGTAAACGCCCGCCCCGAGGAACTGGTAGGAGTAGTTGTTCCAGAACTGGGCGCCGGCCCCGACCGAGTAGTTCGCCTTCGCGGTGAACCCCTTCGCGGTGAACACGTACGACGCCACGGACAGGACCCCCGGGATCGGCGCGGTCGGCGAGATCTTCGCGGTGCTCTCGGTCGCGTTGAACTGGAGGACCGTCCCCCAATTGACGAACAGGTACGGGGTCGTGCCGCTCGTACGATTCTCTTTCGCGGTGGCGTTGGTGCTGATCGCCGCGGTGACGGGACCTTCACCGACCCAGACGTGGAAGGTCGTCGAGTTGACGAGGCCGCCGGAGCTCGTCACCGACAACGTCCCCGAGTAGGGGGTAGCGCCGGAGGCGAGCGCGTAGGTGTGGTTCGTGGTCGGCTGGGAGGTCGTGGTGGAGTTGCCGTCCCCGAAGACCCAGGAGAAGCTCGTGCCGTTCGTGCCGGCCGGGTACGTCGAGTTCAGCGCGCTGAACGTCGCGTTCTGCCCGACCCCCACGATCACGGTGTAGTTGCCGTGGGTGTCGTTGAGCACGTTCGCCTTCGAGAACGCGAAGTTCGGGACCGAGACGTTGACGTTCGGGGTCAGGCTCGAGTACTTCACGATGGTGAACGAGAACGACCCGGAAGGGCTCGCGGACGGCAGCGAGTTGAGCGTGAACTTCGTCCAGCTGTTCCCCGGACCCTGCGGCACGAGGCGCGACTGCGCCGGCGCCGCGGTCCCGGCGGCCAGCGAGTAGCCGGTCGGCAGCACGACCGAGTAGTTGTACGTGTCCGAGCTCGTCGGGTGCGCGAAGCCGAAGCTGAGCGTGTACGCGCTCGAGTTCTTCGACAGCGTCCCGTTCAGGGTGAACGTCTGGTTCCAGCCGAGGCTGATCGTCGCGCCGCTCGTGAGTCCGCAGCCGGGGCTCACGGACGCGCAGGTCGACGACTGGCTCGCGAGGGTCGTACCGCTCGTCGGAGCGACGAACGACGTCCCGTTGATGGCCGTCAGCGCCTGGACCGCCGGGAAGAACGGCCCGGACTGGTTCTCCCACGCGTAGAGCTGGGGGAGCAGCGTCGACGGGAACTCCGTCTGGTGGTTGAAGTCGAGGCCGAGCTGGGCCCACATCTGTCCGATCGAGCCGTTCGGGAGGTTCGCGATCACCGTGTCGTTCCCGAGCGCCGCGAGCGTGCGAACGTTCAGCGACCCTTTGCCGGTCAGCACGTTGATGCCCGAGAAGTTGAGCGTGGTCGAGTAGATCCCGCGCTCCGTCGGCACCATCGGCGTCACGTAGACGTTCTGGGTGTACGGCGCCGCGCTCGAGACGACGTGCTCGTACGCGGTCGTCGCGTAGCCGACCGGGGACAGCACGACCTCGAACGACTGAGAGCCGCTCGTGAAGTTCCCGGGGTAGGTCCCGAACGAGTAGAAGCCGCCCGGCGGAGTGGGACTCGAGTAGATGTAGCCGTTGAAGCCGTCCCAGACGGTCACGTTCCCGCCGTTCGGCACCGGGGCGTTGTGGTTCGCCGCGAGGTAGACCTTCCCCGAGATCAGGTACGTGTTGATCGCGATGTTTCTCGTGATCGTGTTCGGGGTGTTGACGTCCACGCTCGAGAAGTTGTACGCGGGGGTCGGGCCGGGGAGAGTCGCCTTCAGCACCCACGTGCCCTGCGGCACGAGCACCGTGTAGGCGCCGTTCGACGCGGTCGTGTTGTTCGCGAGCACGAAGTCGTCGTACAGCGGGTCGAGCAGCTGGACGGCCGCTCCCCCGACGCCGCGGCCGCCGTTCGTGACGGTGCCCGTCAGCTCGCCGGTGTAGGAGAGCACGGTCGCGTTGACCGTGACGGGATAGGTCGTGGTAGTGAGCGAGGTGGCGTTCAGGTTCCACCACTGGGTCGACTGGACCGTCGGGAAGACGCCGAACGGCAGACAGAGCCGGCAGCCCGTGATCGTGAGGTTCCCCTGCGCGGGGATGGTGACGCCCCACCAGCCGGGGACGAGCGCTCCGCCCGTCGACGACGAGTTGAACGTGAACTGCCCGCCGGAGCCGAACACCTTGGTCGTGAAGACCGCGCCGGTGGCTCGGGAGACCAGGTCGACCTGCGCGCCCGCGGGGACCACGCCCGCCGCACCGGGTTGGTCGGCGTAGCCGGTCAGGGTGTAGTTCGGGCTGGCGGCCTGGACCGTGCCGATCGTTGCCAGCGTGCCGGCCAGCAACAGCAGCACGACCACCCAAAGGGCGGCGCGCGGGGGGTACCTACCCAACTGTCTCACTTCTCCCGTATGGTGGCCCCCTATCGAGGGCGGCGCGCCGAACCTTGCCTTACTACATATAGCTTGCCCGGGAACCGTTCCGGCTGACGGGAAATCGGCGCTCCGGTCAACGGTAGATCGCGGTCCCGGGCTCCTCGCGCCGGCGCGCGACGCGCTCGCGCTGGAGGCGTCGCTCGAACTCCTCGTAGAACTTCAGGACCTCGGGGTCGCACGACGCGCGGACCGTCTTGAGCGCGGCGTCGAAATGGGCGCGGGTGACCTTCGACGCCTTCAGGTTCTCGCGGATCGCGGCGAGGCCGGCCTCGCGGCAGAGCGCGGCGAGGTCGCTCCCCACGAACCCCTCGGTCCGGGCGGCGAGGTCGGCCAGGTCGACGTCGTCCGCGAGCGGCATTCGGCGCGAGTGCACCTTCAGGATCTCGATCCGCCCGGCGACGTTCGGCGGCTCGACGTAGAGCATGCGGTCGAACCGGCCCGTCCGCAAGAGCGCTTCGTCGATGATGTCCGGTCGGTTCGTCGCGGCGATCACGAGCACGCGCTCGAGGGTCTCGAGCCCGTCGATCGACGTGAGGAGCTGATTGACGATCCGTTCGGTGACGCCGCTCGATGTCTGGAGGCCGCGCCGGGGGGCGATCGAGTCGAGCTCGTCGATGAAGACGATCGAGGGCGACGCCTGCCGCGCCTTCTTGAAGATCATCCGGATCGCCTTTTCACTCTCGCCGACCCACTTGCTCATCACCTCGGGTCCCTTCACCGAGATGAAGTTCGCCTGACTCTCGGTCGCGACCGCCTTCGCGAGCAGGGTCTTCCCGACGCCGGGGGGTCCGTAGAGGAGGATGCCGCGCGGCGGCTCGATGCCGATGTGGCGGTAGACCTGCGGGTTCTTGAACGGCAGTTCGACCGACTCCTCGAGCACGCGCCGGACCCGTTCGACGCCGCCGACCTCGTCCCAGTGCGTCGTCGGCACCTCGACCGCGACGTCGCGCAGGCTCGACGGTTCGATCTGCTTCAGTGCCTCCTTGAAGTCGTTCTCGGTGACCTTCATCCGCTCGAGCAGCGAGAGCGGGATCGGCTGGTCGAAGTCGATCTCGGGCAGGTAGCGACGCAGGGCGCGCATCGCCGCCTCGCGTCCCAGCGAGGAGAGGTCCGCCCCGACGAAGCCGTGGCTCAGCGCGGCGAGCTCCTTCAGGAGCTTCTCCCGGTCCCGCTCGCTGCCGTCGATCGGCATGCCGCGGGTGTGGATCTGCAGGATCTCGAGCCGGCCCTCCTGGGTAGGCACCCCGATCTCGATCTCTCGGTCGAAGCGCCCGGGCCGCCGCAGCGCGGGGTCGATCGCCTCCTCTCGGTTCGTCGCGGCGATCACGATCACGTTCCCGCGGCCCGAGAGCCCGTCCATCAGCGTGAGTAACTGAGCGACGACCCGGCGCTCGACCTCGCCGACGACCTCGTCGCGGCGGGGCGCGATCGAATCGAGCTCGTCGATGAAGATGACGCTGGGCGCGTTCTTCTCGGCTTCCTCGAACTTCTCGCGGAGCTCCTTCTCGCTCTCACCGTAGTACTTCGAGATGATCTCGGGTCCCTGGATGCCGATGAAGTGCGCTCCCGCCTCGTTCGCGACCGCTTTGGCGATGAGCGTCTTTCCCGTCCCGGGGGGACCGTAGAGCAGGACCCCTTTCGGTGGCGTGATCGCGAGTCGGTCGAACAGCTCGGGGTGTTTGAGGGGGAGCTCGATCATCTCGCGCACCCGGCCGAGCTTTTCCTTCAGGCCGCCGATGTCCTCGTAAGAGACGCGCGGGGCGGCGACCTCCGCCTCGCTGACGGTCTCCTCTTTGATCGTGATCAGCGTCGCGGGCGCCACCTGGACGATCCCCTTCGGCTGCGTGGCGACGACCATGAACGGCAGCGAGCCGCCCATCAGGAAGACCCCCGGGATCACGAACACGTCGCCGCGGACGAACGGGCGGCGGGCGAGCGCCTTCGCGACGAAGCTCTCGAGCCCCGGCCCGAGGTCCATCCGCGCGCTCCCGGCGTAGATCGGGGCAATCGTGACCGAGTCGGCGTTCGGGCAATCGACCCGCTGCACCTGGATCCGGTCGCCGATGCTGACGCCGGCGTTCCGCCGGACGACCGCCTCGATGCGGACGAGCCCCTTCCCCTCGTCGTCCGGCTGGGCGCGGCTCACGATCGCCGGGGTCGCCTTGCGACCCCGGATCTCGACGACGTCGCCGAGCCCGACCTTGAGCCGCTGGCGGGTCTGCACGTCCAGGCGGGCTGTCCCGAGACCGATGTCCTGCTGGAACGCTTCGGCGACCCGGAGCGTGACCGCCTCGCCCATCGCCGAACGGTATTGGACTCGGGTGCGGACTAAAAGCGTTCCTCTCGTTCGGCGGCGCCGGTCGCCGTCGGGTCTCCCAGCGTGCGCTGGCCGGGGTCGCGGGCCGCCGCGGTGAGGTCCGGCGCGGGGAGACCGAGCGTCTGGGCCAGGACGCCGACCGTGGCGGGGCCGAATCCCATGAAGTGGTTGTTCGAGTAACCGTAGATCGACCCGACGGACCGCGCCTCGTCGGCGAACCGGGCCTTCATCCGCTCGAGGTCCGGCCGCTGGTCCCGCTGGATCCGGTCGAACCGGCTCAACGCGCGATCCCCGACGAACCGGCAGTAGACGAACTCGCCCGTGACCCAGGCGGGCGGCTCGGTCTCCGGGACGACCGACCAGACCAGCGCGGCGGCGCGCGCCCGCAGGATCGCCTCCGTCCCCGGCGTCCACCAGGAGCCGTGGCGGAGCTCGACCCCGACGGCATACTCCCGGGGCACTTCCTCGAGCAGGCGTTCGAGCTTCGAGGTCCCGCGGGGCGCGCGGAACGAGGCCGGGAATTGCAGGACGACCGGACCGAGCTTCCCCCGCACCCGGAGGGGCGCGAGACTGGCGAGGAACGACGCGAGGACCGTCGAGCCTTTCGCCTCGTCCGATGCGTGAGTGACGTCGCGCGGAACCTTCAGCGCGAACCGGAAGCCGTCGGGGGTCCGGTCCGCCCAACGGCGCACCAGGAACGGGCTCGGGGCGCGGTAGAAGCTGGAGTCGACCTCGACCGTCCGGAAGACTCGGGCGTACCGTTCGAGGAACTCGCCCGGCGGAGTGCCGGGAGGATAGAACGGGCCGACCCAGTCGTCGTACGCCCAGCCGGAGCAGCCGAGCCAGTAGTCCGGCATCGCGGGGGGCTCGGGTCCGGAGAAAATCAAGGTTGTCGTCCCGGCCGCCCGGACGACGTGCGGAAGGAACGGAACGAAGATATCCCCCGCCCCGGTCGTACCGGCGATGGGCCGCCCCACGCCATCGACCTCCGTCCTCGGGCGACTCCTCGAAGCCGCCGGGTACCGTGTCGACTCCCGGCCCGAGGCCGTCGTCGGCGTGCGCTCGAAGGACCGGCGCGCGGTGGTGATCACGACGGCGAGTCGCTCTCCCGCGGAGGTCGACCGGTGGTTCCCGACCGACGCGGTCCACCGGACGATCGTCTACGACGACGACCCCGGGACCCTGGCGCGGGAGCACGCCGCCGACCGCGGCATCGAGGTGCTCGACCCGTCCACGCTCGGTGCGGCGCTCGCGGAACTCCTGCTGCCCCCGCCGTCCGCACCGGCCGCTGGCCCGGCTCCCCTGGGCGAGGACGCCGCGTTGTTCCCTCCGCTCGCGGTCCTCCCCGACGGCGCGCGGATCGTGCGTCCCCGGATCGGGCGGACGGAGGCGGAGGCGCTCGCGGGGCTGGAGTCGCCCCGGTACACGTTGCGGCTCGTCCCGTTCTACGTGGCGCCGTACCGGGTGCGCCCGTCCTCACCCCACGGAGCTCCGGGAACGGTGCTCCATCGACTCGTGGCGGTGAACGCCGTTTCCCGGCGGGCCGAGGTCTGGGAGGACGGGGACCGTGAGCTCGTACCGGACCTACCCGAGCCGCACCAGCGTCTCGTGCCGCAGGTGGGCGAGTCCCAGGCGGTCGCGATCGCGACCGACGCGGTGCGCCGCCACCACACGGTCGACGTCGAGCATACGGAGCAGCACCAGGGGGCCCTCGTCATCGAGACCCGACGGATCCTCCCGTCAACGGACGACCTGCGTCTCGGCCCGATGTCGCTCCTCTACGTCCCGTTCTGGTACGCGGAGGGTACGGACGGCCGGGTCGTGCTCGACGCGGTGACCGGGCGGCGCACGACCTCGGACGGCCCTTCCGGCTGAGCTCCGCGCCCCCACCGTCAAATACGCTCCCCCGCTCGACGGCGCCGTGCTGCTCGACCAGTTCCGTGTCGGTCCGTACCTCAACTTCACGTACCTCGTCGCGGACGCGGAGGGCGGGGACGGCGTCGTCATCGACCCGTCGTTCGGGATCGACCCCGTCCTCGAGGCGATCGACGCGCGGTCGGTGAAGGTCCGGTACATCCTCAACACTCACAGCCATCCCGATCACGTCGCCGGCAACCAGGACGTCCGGGACCGGACCGGCGCGAAGGTCGTCGCCCACCGGGTCGCCCCGCTCCATCAGGACGTCTCGGTCGACGACGGGGATGCGTTCGCGGCGGGGCGGCTCAAGTTCGAGGTCGTCCACACGCCGGGGCACACGAAGGACAGCGTCCTCTACGTCTTCGAAGGGAACGTCGCGACCGGCGACACGCTATTCGTCGGCGAGTGCGGCCGCACCGACCTTCCCGGGGGCGACCCGTCCGAAATGTACGATAGCCTCCATCGTCGGCTCGTGGCGCTCGACGACGCGCTCGTGGTGCTCCCCGGGCACGACTACGGCTCGACGCCGACCTCCACGATCGGCCGCGAGAAGCGGGAGAACTACACGCTCGCGCCCCGCACGCGCGAGGAGTTCGTGCAGTTCCTGCGGGAGTGAGCGTCCGCCGTGCCGCCGCTGCCCTCGCCGGAAGAACGCACGCTCCGCGCGGTCGGCGCGCGGCGCCGGACCGCCGGAGCACCGACCGTGCCCGCGATCGTGGCGACGCTGCGGGCCGTCGCCCAGGAGTCCGGCGCGCTCGTCGCGCTGTTCGACGCCCGCGCGGTCGCCGGGGAGCGTCATCTCTTCTCGGCCTGGGCGCACCTCGGCCGGGCCCGGGGACGCGGGGAGACTCGGCTCCGGGACCGGGGCGCGGAGCTCGCCCTGTTCCTCGCCGGCGACGATCAGTTGCCCCGCGCGCTCGAGAAGGTCGGGGTTTCGGACCGCACCGAGGAGTACGTGCTCGTCGTGGAGCGGCCGCTCGAGCCGACCCCGATCCTCGAGCGATTCGCGCTCGACCCGGCCGCCGATGTCTACCCCCGGCCTCCCACCGCCGCCACCCTCGAGCGGCTCGGGGTCACGGCGGTCGAACGGGACGCGGTCCCTCCGTCCGCGTGGGAAGGGCTCGTGCTCGAGCGCGTGGCGATGGTCGAGCTGAGCGCGCCGGCGGGGCGCGCTCCGGCGAAAAAGGGTTAACCCCGGGCGACGGTCGACGGTCCGCCCGCGGACGGCCGTGCAGGTGTAATCTAGTGGTAGGATGTCAGCCCTCCAAGCTGACCACCCGGGTTCGAATCGGCGGACCGAGGCGGTCCGTCGCGGATCTCCCGGCACCTGCACCTCCCGCCGTCCCGGGCCGCCCGGGGGCGAGGATTTATTCGACCGACCACCGCTCGGGACCGGTGCGCTGAGGTAGCCTAGCCCGGCAAGGCGCCAGCCTTGAAAGCTGGCGGCGGTTTCGCCACGGGAGTTCAAATCTCCCCCTCAGCGCTCGCGGCGAAGTCGGGATTATATCCCGACTCCGGCTCCGACGGACTCCGATGGCGGCCGCGAGCGGCTCGACGCCGCTACTCGACCAGTACGAGGGCGTCAAGGCCCGCTACCCAGGCCACCTCGTGCTGTTCCGGGTCGGCGATTTCTACGAGACGTTCGGGGACGACGCCCGACTCCTTTCCCGCGAGCTGGACGTCGTCCTGACGGCGCGGGGGCCGGACGCGAGCGGCGACCGGACGCCGATGGCGGGGGTGCCGCACCACGCGATCGAAACGTACCTCGGACGGCTCGTGCGAAAAGGGTACAAGGTCGCGGTCTGCGATCAGGTCGAGGACGCCCGGTTCGCCAAGGGCCTCGTCCGCCGGGAGGTCACGCGAGTCGTGAGCCCCGGCACGGTCGTCGAGGAGCGGATCCTCGGCGGCCCCGAGCACAGCTTCCTCGCCTGCCTTGTGCTGGGCCCCGACGGCGCGGGAGCGTACTCGGTCGTCGACATCACGACCGGCGAGTGGTTCCACGGCCGGGGCGACGGGCCGGGGGTCGAGGGCCTTCTGTCGACGATCGCCCCGTTCCAGCCGCGAGAGATCCTCACCGCGTCGACCGGGCCCGGGGCGACCGGCGACCCACTGGCCGCCGCCGTGCGGCGCGAGTTCCGCGCGGCCCGGGTCGAGCCCGCTCCCGCGCCGGCACTTCCCGGCGAATTTCCGGCTCGGGCGGAGGCACCGCCCGACGACGTCCGAGTGGACGAAGCCGACCGTCGTCTGCTGGCCTACCTGAAGGTCGCCCAGCCCCGCCTCGTGCCGCACCTGCTCCGAGCGGAGCGCGGCACCGCCGGCCGCCGCCTCGTGCTTGACGCGAAGACGCTCCGCCACCTCGAGATCCGGCGGCCGATGAATCCGGACGACCCGACGGGGGCGACGCTGTTCGAGGCGTGGGACGAGACCGTCACCGCGCCGGGGCGGCGAACGCTCGGGTTCTGGTTGACCAACCCGCTCGCCGACGTCGCCGCGATCAGCGCGCGGCAGGACGCGGTGGCAGCGCTCCAGGGTCGAGGCGCGGCGCTCGAGGAGCTGCGGACGGCGATGTCCCGGATACCGGACCTCGCACGCATCGCGGCGAGAGTGGCCGGCCGGCGGGTTCGGCCGCCGGAGCTCGGGAGCCTCCGCGACGGTCTCCGGTCGGTCGAGGCCGTGCGAGCATGGCTCGGCGGAACGCTCTCCGACCCGACGCTGGCCCGCACCGCGGTGGATCTCGGGACCCCGTCGGCCCTCCGGGAGCTCTTGACCCTCGCGCTGCCCGACGAACTCCCCCGCACGGAGGAGGAGGGCGCGCTGTTCCGGCCGGGGCACGCGCCGGAGGTCGACCGGGCGCGCGAGTCGGAGCGGACCGCGCTCACGGAACTGTCCGAGCTCGAGCGGGCCGAGCAGCAGGCGAGCGGGATCAAGACGCTGAAGGTCGGATACAACCAGGTCTTCGGGTACTACTTCGAGGTCACGAAGCCGCATCTCGCGCGCGTGCCGGCGCATTTCCGCCGACGGCAGACGGTCGCCCAGGCCGAACGGTTCACGTCCGAGGCGCTCGAGTCGATCGAGCGGCGGCTCCGGGAGGCTCGGGAGGGGGCCCGGCACGCCGAGGCCGCCCGGTGGGAGGAGTTCCTCGTCGAGGTTGACCGCCACGTCGCAGCGATCTATCGCGTCGGCCGTGCGGTCGGAGAGGTCGACGTACTCGCGACGTTCGCGCACCTCGCGACCGTGCGGGGGTACGTGCGGCCGGCGGTCGACGACTCGACCGTCCTGCTGGTCCGCGACGGGCGCCACCCGGTGCTCGAACGTGGGCTCGCCGAACGGTTCGTGCCGAACGACGTGGAGCTCGACGCGGAGGCGCAGCGGCTGCTCGTGCTCACGGGCCCGAACATGTCGGGCAAGTCGACGTACATGCGCCAGGTCGGACTGCTCGTCGTGCTGGCCCAGGCCGGCTCGTTCGTCCCGGCGAAGTTCGCGCGGGTCGGGCTCGTCACGCAACTGTTCACCCGGATGGGATTCACCGACGAGATCGGGCGCGGCAAGTCGAGCTTCATGGTCGAGATGACCGAGGTCGCGGAGATCCTC
>Ga0187783_10002515_pt1 | contig 13603 bp, 14 predicted proteins | sample 1015_SJ02_MP02_2_FD_132471 | JGI IMG/M metagenome (GOLD analysis project Ga0187783, IMG submission 132471) | Tropical peat soil microbial communities from peatlands in Department of Meta, Colombia - 1015_SJ02_MP02_20_MG | ecosystem: Environmental > Terrestrial > Soil > Wetlands > Peat | place...
CCGGACGCCCCCAGCGTCCCTGGGGTCGCACCACCCTGGCCGGGCAGCAGCTGCGCGCCCCAGTCGGGCTGGTAGCCGTTCGGCAGGCCGACCGCATCGCCCTGGATGCCGCTCACCGTCGTGAACCAGCCGCTGTCGTCGTCGCCCTTGACGTCCTTGGGACGCACCTTCACGTCGATGCGCACGACGCCCGGGATCTGTGTGGCGACCACCTCCTGGCGCCAGTGCCAGCTGCGGCCGGCGAAGTCGAGGTCGCCGTCGGTATTGCCGACCGGTGTCAGCTGCCCGGACAGCCGCAGCGTCGAGATCTGATTGAGCGCCACCCATTGGGCGAAGGTCTTGTCGCGCAGGTAACTGACCGTGTCGGCGGAGGAGCTCAGCGCGCCGAGCACTGCGGCCATGCCGATCGTGACGATCGCGAGCGCGACCAGCACCTCGACCAGCGTGAAGCCGCGCGCCGCCCTCACGGCTTCTGCTCCAGCATCGGCTGCGCGACGACGACGCCCTTGTCGTCCTGGGTGAGCGCGATGCTGCGCAGGCCGCCGTCGCGCTCGAGCGTGGCGGTGAACGCGGTGAGATCGCCGTTGGAGAAGATCATCACCTGCGGGGTCTTGTCGCTTGCGTCCTTGGGGCGCTTCAGCACCACGGGGCGCGCCTCGACCACCAGCTTGAAGGCGAGGCCGTCGGGGAGCTTGCGCGCGCTGAGCGCGTCGTCCTCGAACACGCTGCGCCAGGCGGCGCGGCGCACGTCGTAGGTGAGGAACTCGTAGCCGTCGTCCTGGAACATCACGCCGAACTCGCGCGTCTGCAGCTCCGCCTGCTCGCGCGCGTAGGTGAACAGCGCCTCGAGCCGGTCGCTCTCCTTCTCGAGCTCGCGATCGCGCCCGGTGAGCGTCACCGACAGCAGCATGCCGGCGGTGACCACCGCGATGATCACCACCACGACCAGGATCTCGATCAGCGTGAAGCCGGCGGCCGCACGCAGCGCTCCGCGCCGGCGCGGCGGCGCGGCGGCGCTAGTCGCCGATGTTCCAGTTGCCGATGTCGGCATCGATGCCTTCCCCGCCCGGGGCACCGTCCGCCCCGTAGCTGAAGAGGTCGTATTCCTTGCCGTGGGTGCCCGGATAGACGTACTGATAGTCGTTTCCCCAGGGGTCCTTGCTCACGCGCTGCAGGTAGCCCCCGGGCTTCCAGTGCTTGATCGACGGATCGGTCGGCTGGGTGATGAGCGCCGTCAGCCCCTGCTCAGTGGTCGGATACTTCGAGTTGTCCAGGCGGAACATGGTGAGCGCGGTCTCCAGGCTCTGGATGTCCTGCTTCGCCTTGGCGACGCGCGCCTCGTCCACCTTGCTGATCACGGTCGGGACGATCACGGCGGCGAGCAGGCCGATGATGACCACCACGACCATGATCTCGATGAGTGTGAAGCCGCCCGTCCGCCGAGCGAGGCGGCGTCTGCTAACCTCGTAACCGATCTGACTCATGGCTTCACGTCCGGGCGGCCGGGCCGCCGTTTAAGCTCGCAAACGGGCTGGGATCATAACAAATGGGGGTCTCATACCTTCGTGACCGCGTCCACGGCGTGCTCGCGTCTCTCAATTGCGACGGCCGCCGGGGCCTGGCACTGCTTGCGACCTGCCTGCTGCTGCTCTTGGTGACGCTCACCGGAGACGGCGGGCGGCTCGCGCTGCGCTATGAGCGCGCCGGGCTGGCCGCGGGGCAGTACTGGCGGCTCGTCACTGCACACCTGGTTCACCTCGATGTCCGCCACGCGCTCCTCAACAGTCTCGGCCTCGCCCTGATGTGGGCGCTGTTCGCCCGCGACTACTCGCCCCGGCAATGGCTGGTCGTGGTGCTCCTCAGCATGGCCGCCATCGATGCGGGGTTGTGGCTCGCCGATTCGACCGTCGTGTGGTACGTCGGTTCCTCCGGCGTTCTGCACGGAGTGATGGCGGCCGGGACCGTGGCACATCTGCGCGCCGGGGAGCGCGAGGGATGGATCCTCGCGGTGGTGCTGGTCATGAAACTCGCCTACGAGCAATGGTTCGGCGCCCTGCCACTCTCCGGGCGCGACCCGGTAGTGGTCGATGCGCACCTCTACGGCGTCCTCGGAGGCGCGGCGGCGGCCGCCTGCCTGAGGCGGCCGGCGCAGCCGCTATAATTTCGCCCCTCGCGCGGTGGCTTGTGGGGAAGTGATGTCGTTCGCGTTCGTGTTCGCGGGCCAGGGCTCGCAATCGGTCGGCATGCTGCGCGCACTCGCCGCCGCCGAGCCGGTGGTGCGGGCCACCTTCGAGGAGGCCTCCGCGGTGCTCGGCTACGATCTGTGGCAGCTCGCGAGCGAGGGTCCCGAGGAGGCGCTCAACGCCACCGAACGCACCCAGCCGGCGATGCTGGCAGCCGGGGTCGCCACCTGGCGCGTGTGGCGCGCGCGCGGCGGGGCGCTGCCGGCGGCGGTGGCCGGCCACAGTCTCGGCGAGTTCACCGCGCTCGTGTGCGCCGAGGCGCTGGACTTTCCGGCCACGATCGAACTGGTACGCTTTCGCGGCCGGGTGATGCAGGAAGCGGTGCCGGCGGGCAGCGGGGCGATGGCGGCGATTCTCGGCCTCGACGACGCGGCAGTGGCGGCGGCGTGCCGCGAGGCCGCCCGGGGCGCGGTCGTCGAGCCGGTCAATTTCAACTCGCCGGGACAGGTGGTGATCGCGGGCGAGGCGGCCGCCGTCGAGCGTGCGATCGCGGCTGCCACCGCGCGCGGCGCCAAGCGCGCGGTGACGCTGCCGGTGAGCGTGCCCTCGCACAGCAGCCTCATGCGCCCGGCCGGCGAGCGGCTGCGCGAGCGCCTGGCCGAGGTGGCCGTGCGCACCCCCGGCATCCGCTACGTGAGCGCGGTGGATGCGCACGCCCACAGCGAGCCGGCCGACCTCCGTGAGCTGCTCGTGCGCCAGCTGTCGAGTCCGGTGCGCTGGGCCGCGGCGCTGCGTGCGGTGAGTGCCGCACCCATCGCGCAGGTGATCGAGTGCGCCCCGGGCCGCGTGCTCACCGGCCTCAACCGGCGCATCGAGCGGCGCGAGGGACTCAGCTTTCTCGCGCTCGAGGATCCGCAATCCGTCGACACGGCACTCAACGCCACGCGGGGAGCACAGTGATGCTTGAAAACCAGGTCGCCCTCGTCACCGGTGCCTCGCGGGGCATCGGCAATGCCATCGCGCTCGCGCTTGCCGGCGCCGGCGCGCGCGTCATCGGCACCTCGACGACGGCCGAGGGTGCCGGCAAGCTCGGCGACGCGCTCAAGTCGCACGGATACAACGGTCGCGGCGCGCTGCTCGACGCGGCAAGCCCCGCCTCGATCGACGCGCTGATGGCTGAGCTCACCAAAGCGGGCGAGGCACCGACGATCCTGGTCAACAACGCCGGCATCACGCGCGACACGCTGCTGCTGCGCATGAAGCCCGAGGACTGGGATGCGGTCATCGCCACCAATCTGACCTCGGTATTCCGGCTGTGCAAGGCCTGCGTGCGTGAGATGATGAAGGCGCACAGCGGGCGGATCGTCAACCTCACCTCGGTCGTGGGCCTGACCGGCAATCCGGGGCAGGCCAATTACGCCGCCGCGAAAGCCGGCATACTCGGCTTCACCAAGTCGCTGGCGCGCGAGCTCGGCTCGCGCGGCATCACGGTGAACGCCGTGGCGCCCGGGTTCATCGACACCGACATGACGCGCGCGCTCAGCGACGAGCAGCGCGCGGCGCTCCTGACGCAGATTCCGCTCGGCAGGCTCGGTACGCCGGCGGAGGTCGCCGAGGCGGTGCTGTTCCTTGCTTCCCCGCGCGCCGCCTACATCACGGGCGAGACGCTGCACGTGAATGGCGGCATGTACATGCCCTGATGCGCGCGTTGGCGGCGCGCCACAGGAGGGCGCCGCACGAGCCGCGCCGGGGGAACAACCGGGGCAGTTTCGCCTGTAAAAACAATCACTCGCGCGAGTGGAACCCCGGGGGGTGTTCCCCTACAATACCGCGCCCGCTGCGCGCCGTCGGGTGCGCTTGCGGCAGCCCTTTTTACTGCCTACACAAGGACCAACCGCTAATGAGCACAGTTGAGCAGCAGGTCAAAGCCATCGTTGCCGAACAGCTGGGCGTCAAACAGGAGCAGGTGACGAACGATGCCTCGTTCGTCGACGATCTGGGAGCCGATTCGCTCGACACCGTCGAGCTCGTGATGGCCCTCGAAGAGGAATTCGAGATCGAGATCCCGGATGAGGACGCCGAGAAAATCACCACCGTTCACCAGGCCATCGATTACATCAACGAGCGCCGCAGCAAGTCCTGAGTCGACTTTTCGGGCGCCTTCAGGAATGTTGTGAGCAAGCGCCGTGTCGTCGTAACGGGTCTTGGCGTGGTGTCTCCGGTCGGGAGCACCGTCCAGTCGGCATGGGAAGCCATCCTGCGCGGCGAGAGCGGCATTGGCCCGGTCACACGCTTTGATGTCTCGGCGTTTCCGGTGCGCTTCGGCGGGGCGGTGCGCGGTTTCGATGTCAACGAGTACCTGCCGCCGAAGGAAGCGCGGCGCATGGACGAATTCATGCACTACGGCGTCGCCGCCGGCGTGCAGGCCGTAACCGACGCGGGCATCGAGTTCGACAAATGTGATCCCACCCGTTGCGGCGCCGTGTGCGGCGCCGGCATCGGCGGCCTCGGCACGATCGAGGCCGAGTACGGCGAGTACCTGAAGGCGATGAGCCCGCGCAAGATCTCGCCGTTCTTCGTCCCCGCGACCATCATCAACATGATCGCCGGGCACCTCTCGATCCGCTACGGGCTCAAGGGCCCGAACCTCGGGGTGGTGACGGCCTGCACCACCTCGACGCACGCCATCGGACTCGGTATGCGCACCATCCAGTACGGTGACGCCGACGTCATCGTCGCGGGCGGCGGCGAGATGGCCACGACGCGCTGCGGCCTGGGCAGCTTCGGGCAGGCCAAGGCGCTGTCCACGCGCAACGACGCACCAACCGAGGCCAGCCGTCCCTGGGACAAGGACCGCGACGGCTTCGTGCTGAGCGACGGCGGCGGCGCGGTGCTGCTGGAAGAGCTCGAGCACGCCCGGCGGCGCGGCGCGCGCATCTACGCCGAGCTGGTCGGCTTCGGCATGAGCGGCGACGCCTTCCACATCACGGCCCCGCCCGAGGACGGCGAGGGCGCCCGGCTCGCGATGGTGAACGCGCTGCGCGATGCCGGCCTGGATCCTGGCGCGGTGCAGTACGTCAACGCGCATGCCACCTCCACGCCGCTCGGAGACAAGGCGGAGACGGTGGCGTTGAAGCGCGCCTTCGGCGAGCACGCGCGGCGTCTCGCGGTGAGCTCGACCAAATCGATGACCGGGCACCTGCTCGGAGCGGCCGGCGTGGTCGAGGCGGTGTTCTCGGTACTGGCGATCCGCGACTCGGTCGCCCCACCCACGATCAACTACCGTACGCCGGACCCGGAGTGCGACCTGGACTACGTGCCCAACACCGCGCGCCGCATGAAGATCGACGTGAGCCTGTCGAACTCGTTCGGTTTCGGCGGCACCAACGGCACGCTGGTCTTCCGGGGCTTCAGCGCCTGAGCGCGCCCGAGCCCGGCGGGAGCGCTCCCACGCGCGCACCTCTCGTCCGCGAGCTCGACGTCCCGTCGACGGTACTGCGCCGCCTGGCCACGCGTCACCCGGCGCGCTACCCGCTGCTGCTCGAGAGCGCCGCCACCGGTCCGCTCAGCCGCGCGAGCGTGCTGCTCGCTGAGCCGCGGGCAGCGCTGTGGCTCGACGCCGACGGGCAGCTCGGCGCCGCCGGATGCAGCCCCCGGGGATCCGGCTTTCTCGCAGCTCTCGAGGACTGGTGGCGCCGCGAGCGCTGCCCGGGGCCGCTCGGGGCCGGGCAGGACCCGGTGCTCTTCAGCGGCGGCTGGGCGCTGTTCCTCGGCTACGAGCTCGCGCAGGAGATCGAGCCGCGCCTCGAGCTGCCGCGCACGCCGCTGCCGTGGCAGGCCTTCGCGCTGCGAACGCCGTGCGCCCTGGTGCACGAGCTCGCGCATGACCGCGTGTGCGCCGTCGCCGAGCCGGATGCGGGCGATGCTCTCGAGCGCCTCGCCGCCGAGGCAGCCGACGCGGCGCACGCGGCCGGCATGCCGGACACGCTGCGCGTGGAGCAGGTGCGCGAAGAGGACCCGGCGTACTACCTGGCGCGCGTGCAGCGCGCCAAGGAGTACGTGCGCGCCGGTGACATCTACCAGGCCAATCTGTCGCGGCCCTGGGAGGTCGGCATCGGCGCCGGCGAGCGCGCGGAGGGGGAGGCAGGGGCCGCCGCGGCGCTGCTTTACGAGCGGCTGCGCGCGGCCAACCCCGCCCCCTTCGCTGCGCTCGCCCAGTGGCGCGGGGTCGGCATCGTGAGCTCCTCGCCCGAGCGGCTGGTGCGCGTCGCCGGCCGGCGGATCGACACCCGGCCCATCGCCGGCACCCGCCCGCGCAGCCGCCTGCCCGGCAAGGACCTGAAGGAGATGAGCGCACTCGCCGCGCATCCGAAGGAGCGCGCCGAGCACATCATGCTGATCGACCTGGAGCGCAACGATCTCGGGCGCGTCTGCGAGGCCGGCACGGTGCAGGTCGATGAGCTCATGACCATCGAGTCCTATCAGCACGTGCATCACATCGTCTCCAACGTGAGCGGCATGCTGCGCGAGCAGGTGACGCCCATCGGGGCGCTGCGCGCGGTGTTCCCCGGCGGCACGATCACCGGCTGCCCGAAGTTCCGCTGCATGCAGATCATCGCCGAGCTCGAGGGCTCGGGCCGCGGCGCTTATACCGGCTCGCTCGGCTACCTGACCCGCGACGGCCGGCTCGACCTGAACATACTGATCCGCACCATGACACTCAGCGGCCGGCAGCTGAGCTTCCGGGCCGGCGCCGGCATCGTCGCCGACTCCGATCCCGAGCGCGAGCTCGAGGAGACCCGCGCCAAGGCGCGCGGCCTGCTGGCCGCGCTCGGGGCCTCGCGGTGAGCACGGACCCGATCCAGGCCGCCGCGCGCGAGCCGCAGGTCGTGCGGGTGGATGGCCGCGAGGCACACAGCGTGTCCGCGCTCGAGCGCGGCCTGCACTATGGCGACGGCCTCTTCGAGACGATCGCCTGTCTCGGCGGGCGGCCGCGCCTGCTCATCGAGCACATGGAGCGGCTGAGCGCGGGCTGCGCGCGCCTTGCGCTCGCGCCCGGCGACCTCGGTGCCGTTGCCCGCGAGGTCGAGGAACTCGCCGCGGGGCAGGCGCGCGCCATCGTCAAGGTGCTCATCACGCGTGGACCTGCCGCCGGCCGCGGCTACGCACCGAGCGGCACCGAGGCCGCGACCCGCATCACGCTGCGCTACCCCTGGCCGATGGATGATCCACGCCTCAGCGAGCACGGCGTACGCGTGCGGATCGCGACGCTGCGCCTCGGAGAGAACCCGGCGCTCGCCGGGCTCAAGCACTGCAACCGCCTCGAGCAGGTGCTGGCGCGCCGTGAGTGGCAGGATCCGGACATCAGCGAGAGTCTCATGTTCAGCAGCTCGGGGGCGCTCATCTGCGCCACCATGGCCAATGTGTTCCTGGTGCGCGGCGCGCGGCTGCTCACCCCACGCCTCGACCGCTGCGGCGTCGCCGGCATCATGCGCGCGCGGCTACTGGCGACGGCCGCCGGCGCCGGGATCACCGTCGAGCAGCGCGTGCTGGAGAACGCCGACCTCGCCGGCGCGGACGAGCTGTTTCTCACCAGTGCGCTCATCGGGATACGGCCGGTGCGCGAGCTTGCGGGTACGCGGCTCGCAGCTCCCGGCCCGCTCACGCGCCGTCTGCAGGAGCTGCTGGCTCCGCTCCTGGCGATGAGCGGCGCAAGCGCTGGAGGCCGCGATGGCTGAGAGCGGCAAGCGCGCCCGGCGGGGCCGCGGGGCGACACTCGTGCTGCTCGGCGTGCTGCTCGCCGGCGCCGCTGCGGCCGGCGGCTATCTCTGGCTCAAGCGCCTCTACGCGGCGCCCGGACCGGGCCCGAGCGTGGTGCGCATCGAGATCGGCGCCGGCAGCAGCGTGCGCGCCGTGCTGGCGCAGCTCCAGGCTGCAGGCAGCGTAAGCAACGCCCGCGCGGTGGCGTGGTATCTGCGCCTCTCGGGAGTTCGCCCGCGCGTACAGGCCGGTACCTACGAGATCCCACCCGGGGCGAGTCCGGCCGAGATTCTCGAGATGCTCGAGCAGGGCCGGGTGGTGCTCGAGCAGCTCACGGTGGTCGAAGGGGCAACCTTCGCGGATTTCGTGCAGCTCCTGGCCCAGCACCCCGCGGTCGCGCACACGCTCGCCGGCAAGAGCGCCAGCGAGATCATGAGCCTGCTCGGACATGCGGGCGAGCCGGCGGAAGGAGAGTTCTTCCCCGATACCTATCGCTTCGCCGCCAACACCACCGACGCTGCGATTCTCGCCATGGCCTACGACAGCATGCAGCACGCGCTCGCTGCCGCCTGGCGTGCGCGCCGCGCCAACCTGCCGTTCGACACCCCGTACCAGGCGCTGGTGCTCGCCTCCATGGTCGAGAAGGAGGCGGCCTTGAAGAGCGAGCGAGCGCTCATCGCGGGGGTATTCGTCAACCGCCTGCGCCTGGGTATGCGCCTGCAGTCGGACCCGACTGTGATCTACGGGCTCGGCACGGATTACGACGGCACCATTCACACGCGCGATCTGCAGCGCGACACCCCCTACAACACGTACACGCGCGAGGGCCTGCCGCCCACTCCGATTGCGCTGCCCGGGCGCGAGTCGCTGCTGGCAGCCGCCCAGCCGGCCGACACGCCCGCGCTGTACTTCGTCGCCACCGGCCTCGGCGATGGCGCGCACCATTTCTCGAGCACGCTGGAGGAGCATAATTCCGCCGTGCAGACCTATCTGGTGCGCCTGCGCAGCCAGCCGCACGGCCCGGGCGTCAGGCCCGCGCCCGCAGGCACCGGTGTCGCCGCGGCGGCGGCGGACGAGCCGGCCCCGGCACACGCCCCACCCGCAGCGTCCGGCGGCCACCGGCCATGAGCCGCGGGCTCTTCGTAACGCTCGAGGGCATCGAGGGCGCGGGCAAGTCCACCGTTGCGCAGCTGATCGGGGCGTGGCTCGCACGCCTGGGCATCCCGGTGCGCCTGACGCGCGAGCCCGGCGGCACGCCGCTCGCCGAGCGCGTGCGGCAGATCGCCCTCGGCCGGCACGAGGAGCCTCTCACGCCGCTCACCGAGACGCTGCTGATGTTCGCCGCGCGCTCCCTGCACGTGCGGGGCGTCATCGCTCCGGCGCTGGCGAGCGGCACCTGGGTGGTCTGCGACCGCTTCACGGATGCCACGCGCGCCTACCAGGGCAGCGGGCGCGGCGTGGACGCGGCGCTCATCGAGGCGCTGGCGCGGGCCGTGCATCCGGGTCTCGCTCCCGACTGCACCCTGCTGCTCGATCTGCCGGTCGAGATGGGACTCGCGCGGGCACGTGCCCGCGCTGACGCGCGCGCCGATCGCTTCGAGAGTGAGACGGCGGCGTTCTTCGAGAAGGTGCGTGCGGGTTATCTCGCGCTCGCGCACGCCGAGCCGGGGCGCTTTCGCGTCATCGATGCCGCCGCTCCGCTCGCGGCCGTCGAGGCACGCGTCGCCGAAATTCTCGCCGGACTCGCATCCCCGTGACGCCCACGCCGCCCTGGCTGGCTGCCTCCACCGCGAAGCTCGGCGCGGCGCATCGCCGCGGCCGCCTGCCGCACGCGCTGCTGATCCACGAGGATCCCGGCGCGGGTGCGGAGTGGCTCGCCGGCTGGGCGGCTCAGCTCGCGCTCTGCCAGGACAGCGCGCGCGCACCGTGCGGCACCTGCCGCGGCTGTGAGCGGGCCGGCGCGCTGCTGCATCCGGATCTCATGCTGGTGCGACCGCTCGAGGATTCGCGTCAGATCCGCATCGAACAGGTGCGCGAGCTGTCCGCCGAGCTCGCGCTCACCAGCCACGGCGGTGGCTACAAGGTGGGCATCATCGCCCCGGCCGACGCCCTGAACCGCTTCGCCGCGAACGCGCTGCTCAAGACCCTGGAGGAGCCCCCCGAGCGCACGCTGCTCGTGCTCACGGCGACTCAGCCCTCGCGTCTGCCCGCGACGATCATCAGCCGCTGCCAGCGCCTGCGCGTGCGCGCACCCGAGCGTGCGCAGAGCGTAGCGTGGCTCACCGCGACGCGCGGTGCCGGCGACTGGAACGCAGCGCTCGATGCGCTCGGCGAGGCGCCCCTGCTCGCCGCCCAGGCCGACCCGCAGGCGCTCGCCGCGCTCAGCGCGGACACGCGTCGGACTCTGGAGGCGCTCGCCGCCGGCAGCACCGATCCGGTGGCGGCCGCCGAGCGCTGGGCGCGCGCCGACCTGCCGCTGCGCCTGCTGTGCTTTGAGAATTGGCTCACAGAACGCATCCGCCTCGGCGCGGGCTCGGCAGCCTTTTTGGCGGAAATGAGGGCTGCCCCCTACTTGTCAGAGGGTGGCGCGTTCTTGAATATACGGGGGCTGTTCGGGTTGGTTGACGAGGTACGGGACCTGCGTGCGACGCTGGACGTGCCGCTCAACCGAGGATTGGCTCTCGAGAGCCTTTTCAGGCGGCTCACGCCCGCAGACGGGGCGCGCAGCGGGGGACAGGGATGAACGCACGGCCGGCACAGGTGGGTGGGGACAGGAATGTGAGAGCGGGTCCAAACAAACCGGGTCTTCTGACCCTGACCATCAAGGACAAGAGCGCGCTCTATCTCGCCTACATGCCGTTCGTGAAGAACGGCGGCCTCTTCATTCCGACCAACAGCAACTACCGCCTGGGCGATGAAGTCTTCATGCTGCTCAATCTGATGGGCGAGGACGAGAAGCTGCCGGTGGCCGGGCGCGTCATCTGGGTGACGCCCAAGGGCGCGCAGGGCAACCAGGGCAAGCGTACCGCGGGCATCGGCGTGCAGTTCTCCGAGCAGGACCGCGGTCACACGCAGAAGAAGATCGAGAACTACCTGGCCGGGGCGCTCTCGGGCGACAAGGCTACGCACACCATGTGACTTGCGGCGCGGCGCGCCGTCCGCAACGGGTCAGGGTTTTTCCGCACCGCCGCGCGTGAGCGAGAGCCCGCTGCTGCTCATCCCGCCGGTCAGCACGTAGGCATCGAAGCCGCGCTCGACCAGGATGTAGGCGCCCGCGGAGCTGCGCCGCCCGGTGTCGCAGTACACCACGTACGGCTTGCTGCGATCGAGCGTCGAGAGCTTGAGGCGAATCAGGTAGAGCGGCACGTTGAGCGAGCCCTCGATCGCCAGGTTCTGGTGCTCGCTCGGCAGGCGTACGTCGAGCCAGCGCCCGCCGCGCTCGACGATCTTGCGGGCGGCGTCCGCCGCCACCCACTGCAGCAGCGGCTCGTTCATGAGCTCGCGGAAGTCCTGCTTGTTGAGACGCATCAGCACGCCGTCGGTCACCATGGAGACCGTGGCGTTGCGCTTGGCTTCCGCGATCAGCGCCTCCTCGCCGAAGGTGTCGCCGACGCCGAGCTCGGCGAGCTTGATGCCGTCGCGACTGAGCGGCGTCTCGCGCGTCACGGCACACTTGCCGTTCACGATGATGTAGAAGTAGTCACCCTCGTCGCCCTGCTTGATGACCACTTCGCCGGCCTTGCAGGGCGTGCGCTGCAGGCGCTGGAAGATGGCCTGGATGTTCGCGGGCGGGATGCGGTGGAAGGCGTTGGTCTGCAGCAGCGTCGTCATCCAGTCATCGGACCCGGCGCTCTGCAGCTGCGCCTGCAGCTCCTCGACCTCGTAGCTGCCGGTCTGATCCCAGGTGATCATGACGTCGAGCAGATCGCTGTCGATGGAGAGGAAACTGATGTCGTCGACCGCGCGCACCGTCACGCGCCGCGGCGCGTGCGGGTCGAGGGGATTGCGGGCGTCGGGGGCGCCGCCGCGCAGCACCACCGGCTTGCGCGCGCCGTCGTCGATCTCGACGATGCCGCTCACCAGCCACAGGGTGCGCTTGTCGGTATCGCCCTTGCTGAACAGCACGCGTCCGGCGGACAGCGTGCGCACCGTCACCTTCTTGGCGAGCGCCGCCAGGTTCTCGCGCTTCATGCCATCGAGCGGCGCGAACGTCTGCAGCAATTTGACTGACGCGGCCTGTTCTTCGGACATTTCCCACAGCCTGATGTGACCTGCGTCGCACTTTTCGTGCGCCGCCGGAGCTGTTGGATGGTAGCACAGCGCTAGGTGGGCGCCTTCAGACCCGTCACGCTTTTGCCGCGGACTCGAGCTGCGACCAGCCGGCATCCGGGCGGAAGCGCTCGCCGTAGCGCGCCGCCAGCTCGTTCAGCCGCGCCACGACCGCCGTCACGCCGCGGGCGCGCGCGTAGTTGAGCGGACCGCCGCGGAAGGGCGCGAAGCCGGTGCCGAAGATCACGGCGGCATCGGCCAGGTCCGCGCTCTCGACCACGCGCTCGCGCAGACACGCGACGCACTCGTTGACCAGCACCAGGATCATGCGGTCGAGGAGATCCGGCGGCGTGCGCGCGCCGGCGGGCGCTGCCTTGACCGCCTTGCCATCCCGCCAGGTGTAGAAGCCCGCGCCGCTCTTGCGGCCGAGGTGCTTGGCAGCGATCAGCTCATCGAGCCGCGCGATGCGCGTGACCGGGCGTCCCAGCTCGCGCGCGATGATCTCGCCGACGTGCGCGGCCACATCGAGGCCAACGACGTCGACCAGCTCGATCGGGCCGACCGGCATGCCGAAGCTCACCGCGCAGCGATCGATGATCGGCGGCGGCGTGCCTTCCTGGGCAGCGAGCATCGCTTCGTACATGTAGGGCGTCAGTACGCGATTCACCATGAAGCCGGGCGCGCTGCGGCAGGCTATCGGCAGCTTGTCGAGGCGCCGCGCAAAGCCGGTCGCGGCCTGCACGGCCGCCGCGGCGGTGTTGGCGGCGTGCACCACCTCGATGAGCGGCATCTGCGCCACGGGGTTGAAGAAGTGCAGCCCGACCAGGCGCTCGGGCTGGACGAGCTTCGCCGCCAGCGGCTCGAGCATGATGCTCGAGGTGTTGGTCGCGAGCAGCGCCCCGGGCTTCAGGCGCGGCTCGATGCGCGCGTACAGCGCCTGCTTGGCCTCGAGATTCTCGAAGATCGCCTCGATCACGACGTCCGCGCTCGCCGCCCCATCGCCCGCCAGGTCGGCACGCAGCCGCGCGCGCGCCTCGGCGTTACGGGCCGGATCGGGCAGGCGCTTGTCGAACAGCTCCTGGGCGCGCTGCAGGGCGGGCTCGAGGTACTCCTGGGCACGATCCTCGAGCGTCACCGTGAAGCCGCGCAGTGCCGACCAGGCGGCGATGTCGCCGCCCATGACGCCGGCGCCGATGACATGCACGTTCCTGATGTCGGCCCCCGCCTTGCCGCCGGCGCTCTTCAGGCCGTCCTGCAGCAGGAAGACGCGCACCAGGTTGCGCGAGGTCTCGGTGGTGAACAGGTGGGCGATGGAGCGAGCCTCGGCCTCGTAGGCCGCCTCACCGTGCGCACCATAGCGCGACCAGAGGTCGATGATGGCGTACGGGGCA
>Ga0187783_10002516_pt1 | contig 13601 bp, 13 predicted proteins | sample 1015_SJ02_MP02_2_FD_132471 | JGI IMG/M metagenome (GOLD analysis project Ga0187783, IMG submission 132471) | Tropical peat soil microbial communities from peatlands in Department of Meta, Colombia - 1015_SJ02_MP02_20_MG | ecosystem: Environmental > Terrestrial > Soil > Wetlands > Peat | place...
GACACGCCGCCGAAGTTCTTCGCGACCCTGGTGATCATCTCCTGGATCAGCACGGTCTTGCCCACGCCCGCGCCGCCGAACAGGCCGATCTTGCCGCCCTTGACGTACGGAGTCAGCAGGTCGATGACCTTGATCCCGGTTTCCAGGATCTCGGTGCGCGGTTCGAGCTGGTCAAACGGCGGCGGATCGCGGTGGATGGACCACCGCTCAGTGATGTGCAGCGACGAGGTCGGCACGTCGAGCGACTCGCCGAGCACGTTGAACACATGGCCCTTGGTGACGTCGCCGACCGGAACAGTGATCGGACCGCCGGTGTCGGTGACGGCTGCGCCGCGGACCAGACCGTCGGTTGGCTGCATCGAGATGGCGCGGACCGTGTCATCGCCGAGATGCTGCGCGATTTCCAGGGTCAGCATTTTGACCGTGTCGCCAAGCGTCACGTCCACGTGCAGCGCGTTGTAGATCTCTGGCATCTCCTCGGTCGCGAACTCGACGTCCACGACCGGGCCGATCACCCGGGCGACCCGGCCTGTGGCCACCGAGTTGGCCGAGCCGGCTGCGGTGCCTGCTGTAGCGGTCATGTTGCTGCTCACTTACTCCCTGATCGCGTCGGCCAGCGCGTTAGCGCCGCCCACGATTTCGCTGATTTCCTGCGTGATCTCAGCCTGCCGCGCCTTGTTAGCTTCCCTGGTGAGCTGCTCAATCAGCTCGTTAGCGTTATCGGTGGCCGACTTCATTGCCCGCCGTCGCGCCGCGATCTCGGCAGCTGCCGAGTCCAGCAGCGCGTGGAATAGCCTGCTTTCGACATACCACGGCAGCAGCGCGTTGAGAACCTCCTCCGGCGATGGCTCGAACTCGTAGATCGGCATCGGTACGGGCGGTGCCTCGTACGTCTGCACTATCTCCAGCGGCAGCAGCCGGCGGACTACGGCCCGCTGCGTCAGCATCGAGACGAATTCGGTAAACACCACGTGGATTTCATCCACGCCGCCCTCGCCCGCCGGGCGTTCATAGGCATCCAGCAGCAAGCCAGTGATCTCGGCCGCGTTGGCCTGCCTGGGCGTGTCGGAGAAGCCGTTCCACTCGGCGGCCATGGCCCGGTCCCGGAACCGGTGCCAGGTAATGCCCTTGCGGCCGGATACGAAGTGCTGCACCTGCAGGCCCTGATCCTCGAGCAGGGCGCGCAGGCTCTGCGCCTCGCGCAGCACGTTGGCGTTGTAGCCGCCGCAGAAACCCCGGTCACTGGTCAGGATGAGCACCGCGGCGCTCGCCGGGCTCGCTACCGGCCGGGTCAGCGGGTGATCAATCTGGCCGGACTTGCTAACGACCGCCTCGACCGCCCTGGTGATCTCCCTGGCGTAGGGAGCGGCGGCGTGCAGCCGCTGCTGGGCCTTGATGATCCGTGAGGACGCGATCAGCTCCTGCGCGCGCGTGATCTTGGCGGTGGACTGGACACTCCTGATCCGCCGCCGTACTGCGCGAAGCTGGGCTCCCATGCTCGGTGCTACCGCCCTACTCGCTCGGCGCCGGAGGCTCGGTGTACTGCGGGATTGACTCCCGCAGGACGGCCGTCTCGTCCAGCGGCTCAGCCGGCTCCTCGGCCACCAGCAGTCCACCGTCGCTCTTCTCGAATCCGGCCCGGAACTGGTCGATGGCGTCCTTGAGCGCGACCACGGTGTCCTCGCTCAGGTCGCGGGTCTCCCTGATCGCGTCATAGATGCCGGGCCGGGTCCGCTGCAGCTCATCCAGGAACTCGGCCTCGAACCGCCGGATGTCTTCGACCGGGACGTCATCGAGGTACCCCTGGGTGCCTGCCCAGACCGACACCACCTGGCGCTCGACCGGGTACGGGTGATACTGCGGCTGCTTGAGCAGCTCGACCAGGCGCGCGCCGCGGTCAAGCTGGGCCCGCGACGCCGGGTCAAGGTCGGAGGCGAACGACGCGAACGCCTCCAGGTCGCGGTACTGCGACAGCGCGAGCTTCAGCCCGCCTGCGACTTTCTTCATGGCCTTGATCTGCGCGTTGCCGCCGACACGCGACACCGAGATGCCGACGTTGATGGCCGGGCGGACGCCGGAGTTAAACAGGTCGGTCTCCAGGAAGATCTGACCATCGGTGATGGAGATGACATTGGTGGGGATGTAGGCCGAGACGTCGTTGGCCTTCGTTTCGATGATCGGCAGGCCGGTCAGCGAGCCGCCGCCCATCTCGTCGGATAGCTTGGCGCAGCGCTCGAGCAGCCGCGAATGGAGGTAGAACACGTCGCCTGGGTAAGCCTCGCGGCCCGGCGGGCGGCGCAGCAGCAGGGAGATGGCGCGGTACGCCTCGGCCTGCTTGGTCAGGTCGTCGAACACGATCAGCACGTGTTTGCCCTGGTACATCCAGTGCTGGCCGATGGCCGAGCCGGTGTAGGGCGCGATGTACTTATAGCCAGCCGGGTCGGAAGCCTGCGCCATGACGATCGTGGTGTACTGCAGCGCGCCGGCTTCCTCGAGCGCCGCCCGCACCGAGGATACTGTCGAGCCCTTCTGGCCGACCGCAACGTAAATGCAGCGCACCTGCCGGGCCGGATCGCCGGAATCCCAGTTCTGCTTCTGGTTGATGATCGTGTCGATGGCGATGGTCGTCTTGCCGGTCTGCCGGTCACCGATGATCAGCTCGCGCTGGCCACGGCCGACTGGCGTCATGGCGTCGATGGCCTTGATGCCGGTCTGCAGCGGCTCAAAGACCGACTGGCGTTGCACGACCGACGGGGCCTGCAGCTCCAGCTGGCGCTGCTCGAGCGCGCCATCGATCGGGCCGAGACCGTCCAGCGGCGCACCAAGCGGCCCGACGACGCGGCCGAGGAAGCCGTCACCGACCGGGACCGACAAAACCTCGCCGGTGCGCTTGACCCGCTGGCCCTCCTCGATCTGGCTGAACTCGCCGAGCACGACGACGCCGATCTCGCGGACGTCCAGGTTCAGTGCGATGCCGCGGGTCCCGTCCTCGAACTCCAGCAGCTCATTCGCCATCGCGGAGGGCAGGCCGGAGACCCTGGCGATGCCATCGCCGCACTCGACAACGGCGCCGACTTCCTCGGTGGCGGCGGTCCCTGGCTCGTAGGCCTCGACGAAACGCGCCAGGGCGTCTCGGATCTCTTCCGGCCGGATTGTCAGCTCCGCCATCTTGCTCGTGTCCTTCTTATCCGTGTCGGGGGCCGGCGTCAGCCTGCCGCTCTCCGTTGGTTGCGCTTGCTGGTCTTGTTCGGGAACGAGGTCGTCCGGCTCACCGGCCGGCGCAGGCTCGCTGCTCAAGGTCACGCCACCAATCCGCGGCGCGCCACGGCGAGCCGGGTGGCCACGCTGCCGTCAACGAGCTCATCCCCGATCCGCACGGTCATGCCGCCTGTCAGCCGGGGATCGAGCACTACGTTCAGGTGCACCTGATGCCCGTAGGCCGCAGCCAGCGCGGCGGCCAGCCGTGCGCGCTGCTCATCGGTCAGTGCGACCGCCACGTGCACCTCGGCGACGAGGCGCTCCCGCCGGCGGGCCGCCAGCCGTGCGTACTCTTCCAGGCTAACGTCCAGGCTGCGGCCGAGGAGACTGACCGCCGCCTCGATGATGAGCCGCAGTGCCTCGGGGGTCACCTTGTCGGCGAGGATGCCGGTCAGCAGTTGCTGCTTGGCGCTGGCTGACATGAACGGGTTGGTCAAGGCGATCCGCAGCTCGGGCTGGCTGGCGACGATCCGGCCGAACCGGAACAGCTCGTCCTCGAGGTCATCGAGCCGACCCTCCTGCTCGGCAGCTGCGACCACGGCCTGCACCGCCAGTTGCTCGACCGCGTCAGTCAGGTCCCCCGGAGCCGACCACCGGGCAGCCGCGACCGCTGCCACCAAGCCGGACGTCTCGCCGCTGACCTTGCCGGCCAGTACCGACGTGGCCAGTGCGCTCCTGGCCTGGGCCGAACGCGACGGGTCGCCGAGCGCCCTGCGCAGCACCGGCTGGGTGGCGAGCAGCCTGGCGACGGCGAACAGCTCGTCCCCGAGTCCAGCCGAAGCTCGCCCGCTGGCCTCAAGCGACGCCAGTCGCTCTTCGACCTCGGCGAGGGATGCCCTGCTGATGCCCCTCATGACGATGCTCGTGCTCCGGATGCCGTGCGCTGACTCGAGTCCAGCTCGGCCAGGAATCTGTCGACGACCCGGCTCTGCCTGGCCTCGTCCGCAAGGGACTCACCGACGATCTTGCTCGCCAGCTCGACCGCGAGAGCTCCCACTTCGCTGCGCAGCGATGAGAAAGCCTGCTGCCGGTCAGCCTCGATCTGCGTGTGACCCGCCTCGACGATCCGTCGCCGCTCCACCTCGCCCTGCTCCCGCAGCTCGGCGATGATCCGCGCGCCTTCTTCCCTGGATTCCTCGCGCAGCCGGGCAGCCTCGTGCCTCGCCTCGGCCAGCTGGGCCTTGTACTGGTCAACCAGGCGGTTCGCCTCGGCCTGCGCCTCGTCCGCCCGCTGCAGTCCGCCTTCGATCGCGTCCGTGCGGGCCTCCAGGGTCGCCATGATCCTGGGCATCAGCACCTTATAGAGCACGCCAAAGACGATGAAGAACGCGATCCCGCCGACGATCACCTCGGTCCAGTTGGGCACCAGGGGGTTGGGCGGCGTCGAAGCCGCTAGCTGACGCAACATGGCTGCTGCCTCTCCAGCCGGAGTCTTACTTGATGAAGAACGGCACCGCGATGCCGATCAGGGCCAATGACTCAGTCAGCGCGAAGCCGATCCACATCAGGCCGGTGACACGGCCCGCAGCCTCGGGCTGGCGCGCGATCGACTCGATGGTCCGGCCGAAGATCAGGCCGATGCCTACGCCGGGGCCGATGGCGGCCAGGCCATAGGTAAGCGCGCCCAGGTTGACGATGTGATAGTAGATCGGGTTCCCCACGGTTCCCGGCGTGCTGGCCGCGACGGCGGCCAGCGCGTGCCGCGCGCCGGAGGCGACGTAGAGCAGGTGATGCAGATGCACCAGGTGCTGCATGTGCGTGTTCCTTTGTGTCAGGCCGGCGGACTCGCGCCGGGTTCCCTTGCTGGGGTTGGCTCAGTGCGCGGCTTCGTACGCGCCCGATATGTAAGTAGCGGTCAAGATCGTGAAAATGAAGGCCTGCAGCGCCTGCACCAGGACCTCTAGCGCGGTCACCAGGATGAGCACGATGAACGAGGTGGCCGAGAACAGCAGGCCGATCGAAAACGTGAGCAGGTACCAGGTAGCCAGACTGAACACCAGCAGCAGGACGTGCCCGGCCAGCATGTTGGCGAACAGTCGAACCGACAAGGTGAACGGCCGGACGAAGACGTTGGAGAAGATTTCGATCGGTATCAGCAGCGGCAGGATCCACCACGGCGAGCCAGACGGGATCGCCAGGGTCCGGAAATACCCGCCGACGCCCTGCTTCTTGATGCCCAGGCCCATGTAGATAAGCCACACCATGCCGGCCAGCGCGACCGGGTAGCCGTACTTCGACATCGCCGGGAAGTACAAGATCGGGATGATCCCCATGATGTTGTTGACCCAGATGAAGAAGAACAGCGACACCAGGAACGGCAGCCATTTGTCGCCGGACTTGCCAAGCTGCGGGCGCAGGATCTGATCACGGACGAACAGCACGCCCATCTCGCCGAGGTTCTGCGCGCCGCGGGGCACCAGCTGCGGCCGCCGGAAGGCAGCGAAAAAGAATGCCACCACGATGAGCGTGCTCAGCAGCAGCAGCAGACCCGGCTTGCCGAATGCCACAGGGCCGACCTTGAAGAGGGGCGTGAAGTAGAAGTCCTCGATCGACGGCGACGGGAATCCGCAGCCAGAGAAGATGTGGCAGCTTCCGGCGGCCCCGGCCGCAACTACATGATTCACCGAGGTACCTCTTCGGGCTCTTCGGTGCAGACCGGCACCAGGGCAGGCCGCTGCGGGTCAAGGTCAGCCATCGTGGCGTCGCAGCCCTGGCCGCGCCATGCCAGGTATGCCGCGCGGCAGGCAGCCGACATCGCTGGCCAGGTCAGGATCTGGTGAACCTGAAAATGATCAAGCCAACGGACAGCCCGATGCCGACGATCATGCCCACCGGAAACAGGAACGACAGCCCGGTCAGCCGACCGACCAGCCAGCCGATCCCGCCGTAGAGGATCATCCCGCCGAGCATGTAGCTGAGGATCTGCCAGCCTTCGCCCTCGCGTGGCTGGCGCGGACTCTGCCCCGAATCGCTGCCGCCTTGCTGGCGGCCTGTTGTCATTCCGGCCTGCCTGCCGCCGCAGTCTGCAGGCAGGGCCGGCCGCGGGCCGCAATCTGCCGTCCGGAGCAACTGTCGGAGCCACGGGTCATCGCTCTCCGTCCGGCTCGACATACAGCTCTTTCCTCCGGGTCCAGGTAATCGCGAGGGCTGCGTCGTACACCAGGACGAGGACAATGGCGGTCAGGCCGAACAGGAACGGGCTGAAGGCCGTGCTGTTCTGGAACCGGCTGACCAGGAAGAGTAGGACGAGAATCTTCACCAGGTAGGTGCCCATTCCGGCCAGCATCATCGCCTGCGGGCTGACCTTCGCTGCCTGGCTGAGCGCCAGCACGCTCAGGCCGAAGAACGCAGCGACGACGCCCACGGCGATAGCTGCGGCGAGCAGACCCTTGTGGCCACCGACGACAGCACACAGCACCACCATGACGGAGGCCACTGCGGCCGTCACGGCGGCGGATCGCCGCGCCACCGGGGCGATGTTCGCCAGCATTTCCTGGAAGACTCCGGATGATCTTTAGTGCAGCTGGTTGCCAGCTCAGCACGGGGTCGTGCGTGGTTTCGGTGCCGCTGTCACGCTCAGCCACCCGGCTGCTTCGGCCAGGTGAGCGAAACGTATCACGGGCCCTAGTCCACACAGTGAGTGGGTGCTCGTGAAAGATATCACAAGCTGTCCGATCTTGTAGTTCACGAGGTCACCTACCGTGACGAATGCCTCCGTAAGGTCACGGGAAAGCGCAGGTCAAGGCACTGCCGCCAGCGAGCATGCGGCTGGTCAAGTAACGGTGCTCATCAGGTCAGGGCGGGTCCGCTCCATCACGCCACGGCTCAGCCGGATCTGCCCGTATCTCGGTCCGATCCGCCCGCGGCTCAGGCCGGCCGGCCCACAGCTCGCCGCCGTCGCCTCGCTGGTACACGCGACCTGCCCACAGCTCGGTGCGATCGCGCCAGGTGTCCGTCCGGCGGGGCCAGGGGTCGCCGCGCCCGGCCCACGCATCTGTCCGGCTGACCCAGGAGTCCGCACGATCGGGCCGGCGGCCTGCTCGATCCAGTGACGAGTCGGCCTGCAGCTGGCGCGGCGTCGCCCTTGACGGCCTCGCTCGAGCAGCACCGGGGCTCGCCACCGCTGGCGGCACCATGCCGACTACTGACCGGCCAGGACTGGACGGTGCCCCGCCGGGAGCGGCTTCACCTGGCTGGTCCGTCGTGAGCTTCGCGCTATCGGAATGCTCGTGGCCGGGCTGGATCCGATCGGACAGCCGCGCGGGCTGAGTCCAGCCCGCCTCCGGCTGCGATGGCCCACTGGGCTGCACGGAGGACGGCTCCGCCTGGTCGGCTCCCCTGACACCCGGCCCAGGCCAGGCGGGCTCTGTCGCGCCTGGCGGGCGCCCGCCATTTCCAAGCTGTGGCGCCGTCAGCCGCTCCGTCTCGGCCACTGCGGCGACCGTGACCAGCCGGGGATCGCCCGCAGCCGGTAGCACTTCGTCGGGTATGCCCTCGGCCGCGGGCGCGGCGACGCTTCCGGTCGGCCTGGCCGCCCGCCGCCACCAGCGCAGCCTCGGCATGGATAGCAGCAGCAGCGCGACCGCCGCACCAACAGTGATCGCGATGAACACGACGACTGGCTCGCCGTGGTGGTTGGCGACGCTCGGTTGCCGGGTCTTCTCCAGCGACAGCCAGACCACGCTGCCGGAGAATACTGCCGCCCATAGGTACATGATCAGCACGCTGGCCCGCTGTGAGTGCCCGATGTCGAGCAGCCGGTGATGCAGGTGCTTGCGGTCTGCGGCGAACGGCGACAACCCGGCCTTGGTCCGGCGCACGACCGCGAGCAGCAGGTCGCCGTAGGGAATGACCAGCAGCGCCGCGGGAAGCAGCAGCGGCAGGATGACCGGATACCGGTTGACCTGGCTGGTCAGGTTGCCGGGCGGCAGCGAGGTGATGCACGAGACCATCGCGTAGGCCAGCATAAGGCCGAGCAGCATCGCGCCGGTGTCGCCCATGAAGATCCTGGCTGGCGAGAAATTGTACGGCAGGAACCCGAGGCACATCCCGATCAAGATCGCCGACGCCAGGGCCGGCGCGGCGAGCGAGGGGATCGGCGGGTAGATGACCTTAGTCAGCGAGTAGTAGTACAGGAAGAACGAGATCGCCGCGATCGCCACGATCCCAGCCGCGAGGCCGTCGAGGCCGTCGATGAAGTTCACCGCGTTGATCGTCGCGACCACCACCAGGATGGTCAGCACAGTGCTCTGATTTGTGGTCGGAACGAACGTGGATCCGCCTGGCATCGGCAGCCAGCTGAGCTGCGAGCCAGTCGCGACCAAGATCGCGCCAGCCGCGACCTGCCCGCATCCCTTGGTCAGCGCACTCATGCCCCACCGGTCATCGACGATCCCGATGCCCACCAGCAGTCCGCCAGCCAGGAGCAGGCCGGACACCATTCCGGTGTTCGGCAAGCTCTGGCGTAGCTGCGGTATCTGCTCGGCTATCAGCAGCCCGGCCACCAGCCCGGCGTACATGGCGACGCCGCCGATGAGCGGGACCGGCACGACGTGCACGTCGCGGCCTCTGGGTTCCTTGATCGCGCCTATCCGGATGGCGAGGCGGCGGACCAGCGGCGTCAGCATGTAGGTGACGGCCGCCGTCACCAGCAACGTCAGGAGGTAGTCGCGCACCGATTCACCGGGCCCGAGCACGAATAAGCATCAGGGCCACTGTAGAACACCAACCTCGATGCCACGCCGACGCCCGACATGCAGCCACGCGTGCCGGCCGTGGCTCATGACTGGCCAGGGTCCGTCCCGGCGGCGACGGCGGCCACCTCGCGCAGCCTGCCGACCGAGATTGCCCCCCGGCGCAGCAGCCGTGGCTGCGGGCCGGTCAGGTCAACGATGGTGGAGGCCACGCCGCCGGCGACGGGACCGCCGTCCAGGTAGACGGCGACGGCATCGCCCAGCTGATCCCTGGCCTGCGCGGCGGTGGTAGCCGCCGCGGACCCGGTCAGGTTAGCGCTGCTCACTGCCATCGGCCCAGTCTCACGGAGCAGATCAAGGGCCACTGGGTCCTGCGGCATCCGGACCGCGACGGTGCCCTTGGTGTCCCCGAGGTCCCAGCTCAGCGTCCGGGCGGCGCGGCAGACGATGGTCAGCCCGCCGGGCCAGAACTCGTCGATCAACCGCTGCCCTTCCGCGGTGAGGTCCTCCACCAGGGCCGTCGCAGCGCGCACCGTGCCGACAAGCACCGGTGGCGGCATGTCCCGTCCCCTGCCCTTGGCCGCAAGCAGCCTGGTCACGGCCATCGGGCTGAAGGCATCAGCACCGACCCCGTACACCGTGTCAGTGGGCAGCACGACTAGTTCCCCGCTGAGCACGGCGGTTGCAGCGGCAGCCAGCCCTTCGGCGCGCTGGGCCTCGTCGCTGCAGTCAAACCAGGCGCTCATAGCTGGTCATCCTGCCACGGCCGAAACCGGCTCATGGCCGCATGGCTGTGACAAACCGGTCGCGGCCAGCCAGGTCGAGGTGGTTCCGGGTCTCCCGCCAGCCGCTCTCCTCGGCAAACACCCAGTACACGGCCGCGCCCTGCTGTGCCCCGTGCTCCACGGCCAGCAGCCCGCCCGGCCGCAGCAGCCTGCGCGCTGTGGCTGCCACGACCCGGACTGCGTCCAGTCCGTCCTCGCCGCCGCCCCACAGCGCGGCGGCCGGGTCGTACTCGCCGACCTCCGGCGGCACCGAGGCGCCGACCGGGATGTAGGGCGGGTTGCTCACCACCAGGTCGACCTGCCCGTCAAGCTCAGCCAGCGCGACAGCGAAGTCGGCAGCATGCAGCGTTACCCGGCCGGCGGTATGCGGTGCGGTCACCGCGCACCTGGCGATGTTGCCTTCGGCCCAATGCCTGGCCAGCGGGTCGATCTCGACCGCGTGCACCCGAGCCCGCGGCACCTCGACTGCGATCGACAACGCGATGGCCCCCGACCCGGTGCCCAGGTCGGCGACCACGGGCTCGGTCACGTCCATCGCGGCCAGCTGGTCGATCGCCCAGCCGGTCATTACCTCGGTCTCCTGCCGTGGCACGAACACGCCGGGCCCTACCGCCAGCGCCAGGTACCGGAAATGGGCCAGTCCGGTGATGTGCTGGAGCGGCTCGCGCGCCTCCCTGCGGGCAATGTCGTCCCAGAACCTGGGGTCGAAGTCGGCGTCGGGCACGAGATGCAGCTCGCTGCGTGACACGCCGTGCAGCTGGGCGGCTATCAGCTCGGCATCCGTTCGCGGGGACTCCACGCCTGCATCGGCGAGCCTGACCGTGGCGATAGCGATCTCGTCAAGCAGCAGGCTCACGCTCAGTCCCCGTCGGTACCGGCGATCTTCTCGGCCCGGTCGGCCTCCACGAGCGCCGCGATCACCGCGTCCAGGTCGCCGTCAATCACCTGATCGAGGTTGTAAGCCTTGAAACCGACCCGGTGGTCAGAAATCCGGTTCTCCGGGAAGTTGTAGGTCCGCACCCGCTGTGACCTGTCAACCGTCGCGACCTGGCTGCGCCGCTCGGCCGATGCCTGCGCGTCGGCCTCCTCCTGGGCCATGGCGAGCAGCCGGGCCCGGAGCACGCGCATGGCCTGCTCCTTGTTCTGCAGCTGGCTCTTCTCGTTCTGGCACGAGACCACGACGCCGGTGGGCACGTGGGTGATCCGGACCGCGGAGTCCGTGGTATTCACGCTCTGGCCACCGGGGCCAGAGGAGCGGAACACGTCGATCTTCAGGTCGGCCGGATCGATGCTCACCTCGACCGGATCGGCCTCAGGCAGCACGAGCACGCCGGCGGCCGACGTGTGGATCCGGCCCTGCGACTCAGTGGCCGGGACCCGCTGCACCCGATGCACGCCGCCCTCGTACTTCAGCTGCGACCAGGCGCCCTCGCCGCCACGGGCCTTAATCGCGACGGTGACGTCCTTGTAGCCGCCGAGCCCGGTCATGGTGGCGTCGAGCAACTCGGTCTTCCACCCTCTGCGCTCGGCAAAGCGCAGGTACATGCGCAGCAGGTCGCCAGCGAACAGGGCCGACTCCTCGCCGCCCTCGCCCGCTTTGACCTCCAGGATCACGTCCTTGTCGTCATTGGGATCGCGCGGCACGAGCAGCTCCTGCAGCCGGCGCTCGAGTTCCTCGCGGCGCGCGGCGAGCTGCTTGGCCTCGGCCGCGAACGATGCGTCCTCCGGCGCGAGCTCGCGCGCCGTGGCCTCATCCTGGCTGGTCTGCAGCCACTGCGCGTAGGCCGAGACGATAGGGGTGAGCTCGCCGTAGCGGCGGCTCTGCGCCCTGGCCCGGTCCGGGTCGGCGTGGATCGCCGGGTCAGCTAGGTCTCGCTCGAGCTGCGCATGCTCGGCGGCGAGGTCGGCAAGCCGCTCAAACACCGCTTACCTCCCTCATCTGGTGCTGCTTGACTGCGGACAAGCCAACACGTTCCCTTCCGCTGCCTTCGGGAAGGGAACGTGTCGATATGTCCTACTTGCGGTCCTTGGCCTTCGTGCCGAACCTGCGCTCGAACCTGGCGACCCGACCGCCGGTGTCCAGGATCTTCTGCTTGCCCGTGTAGAACGGGTGGCAGCTCGAGCAGACATCGGCGTGGATCACGCCGTTCTTCGCGGTGCTGCGGGTGGTGAATGTGTTGCCGCAACTGCAGGTCACCGTGGTGACCACGTACTCCGGGTGAATACCGGGCTTCATTGCTACTCCTGGTTCGCGCGGCCGCCGGGTCGCCGCGCAGATAGGACTGCTTGCGACGGGAACCGGAACCGCATCTAGTCGGCTTACCAGTTTGCCAGATCGTGCAACGTGCGCACGCATCCGCTCATTCCCGCCGGTCCGGCCGGTCAGCCGACCTGGTTTGTCCGGTTTGCCGGGCATAGCCGTCGCACCGAACAGCGTCGTTGTCAATCCGCTGTCGCTGTAACAGCAGCAGGCTTCCTGCGACGTCGTTGCGGGCCTGCCGGTTACGAGCTCACCGTCGTCTTCTGCACCTGCAGCAGGAACTCGGCGTTGCTCTTAGTGCCCTTCATCCGGTCCATCAGCACCTCGAGGGCCTGCTGCGGCTCCAGCGCGTGCAGCACGCGGCGGAGCTGCCAGACGATCTTGAGCTCTTCTGGCGTCATCAGCAGTTCTTCCTTCCGGGTCCCGGACGCGTCCACGTCCACGGCCGGGAAGATCCGCTTGTCGGCCAGGTCGCGGCGCAGCCGCAGCTCCATGTTGCCGGTGCCCTTGAACTCCTCGAAGATGACCTCATCGGCCCGCGAGCCGGTCTCGATCAGGGCCGTGGCCAGAATCGTTACCGACCCTCCGTGCTCGATGTTGCGCGCCGCGCCGAAGAACCGCTTCGGCGGGTACAGCGCGGTCGAATCGACACCGCCGGACATGATCCGGCCGCTGGCTGGGGCGGACAGGTTGTAGGCCCGGCCGAGACGGGTGATCGAGTCGAGCAGCACGACGACGTCGTGGCCCATCTCGGCAAGCCGCTTGGCTCGCTCGATCGCGAGTTCCGCGACGGTGGTGTGGTCCTCGGACGGACGGTCGAAGGTCGAGTAGATCACCTCGCCCTTAACCGTGCGCTGCATGTCGGTGACTTCCTCGGGCCGCTCGTCGACCAGCACGACCATCAGGTGGCACTCGGGGTTGTTCTTGGTGATGGCGTTGGCGATTGCCTGCAGAATCAGCGTCTTGCCTGCCTTGGACGGCGACACGATGAGCCCGCGCTGGCCCTTGCCGATGGGAGCGATGAGGTCGATGATCCGCGTGGTCATGACCGACTGATCGGTCTCCAGCCGGAGCCGGTCTTGCGGGTACAGCGGCACTAGCTTGGCGAACTCTGGCCGACTCTTCGACTGTTCTGGGTCAAGGCCGTTGATCTTGTCGAGCCGCACGAGCGCGTTGAACTTCTCTCTGCGCTCGCCTTCGCGCGGCTGCCGGATCGCGCCCTCGATCACGTCGCCCTTTCGCAGGCCGTACCTGCGGACCTGGGACAGCGACACGTACACGTCGTTCGCGCCTGGCAGGTAGCCAGTAGTGCGGACGAAGCCGTAGTTGTCCAGCACGTCGAGGATCCCGGCGATCGGGATCAGCACGTCGTCTTCGCTGATCACCGGTTCGGCGTCGTTGCCGCCGCCGCCGCGTTCGCGGCGCCGGCTACCTGAGTTGCGGTTGCGGAACCGGTCTCGGCTACGCCGGCTGCCGGTTCCGTCCCGCTCGTCGTCGCCGCGGCCGTTCTGATCACGGCCGCCCTGATCACGAGCGCCCTGATCACGGGCACTTGCATCGCGGCCCTGATCCCGGTTGGCCTGCTGGTCACGGCCGCCCTGGTCA
>Ga0187783_10002517_pt1 | contig 13599 bp, 12 predicted proteins | sample 1015_SJ02_MP02_2_FD_132471 | JGI IMG/M metagenome (GOLD analysis project Ga0187783, IMG submission 132471) | Tropical peat soil microbial communities from peatlands in Department of Meta, Colombia - 1015_SJ02_MP02_20_MG | ecosystem: Environmental > Terrestrial > Soil > Wetlands > Peat | place...
GGCCGCCCGTCGATGCCGAGGTTTCTACCGAGTGCAGATCGGTCCAGGCGGTTACCGTTGCCGGACCGGTCAACCCAGACATGGTATAGCCGAGCTCAATATCACGCCCGGAGTGTCCAGAAAGTGCCCCGAATTCAGTCGAGGGCATCACGGAATCGTAGGCCGAATAACCGTAGCGGTCGAAGCGCTGAATGACAGGATCGGGGAGATTGGTAAAAGCAAAGTAGATGTTGCCGGTGGAGTCGCCCGTAATCCGTCCGCGATCCACCACGGGCACCGGTGAGGCGGAAGAAGCGGTGCTGGGCATTGGTTGCGCCGCAACGCCGCTGCCGGGCTCGTCGGCTGGATCGCCGAAGGTGCGAATGGTCGCGCCGCTCTGGTCCATAATCTGTACGAGGCGCTTGGATTGCAGCTTGGTGACGGCGAACTGACCATCGGAGAGCGCGACCACCGAGGTTGGAGCAGTCACGGGTACGCTTGCGATGAGCCCGCCATTCGGCGCGAAAATCTTGACGGCGTTGTCTCCTCGATCGGCAACGTAGACCAATCCATGCGGATCGAGATCGATGCTTATCGCGTAGTGGATCGTCGCGCCGCGTGAGTTGGCATTGGGAATTTGTGCGACCGGGTGGCCGGCGGCGTCGAAGATGAGGATGGTGCTGGCTGGCTCCGCCAGAATGTAGTACTGGCCAGCGGCATCGCGTTTGAGGGAGGAGACGCCCGGACCGACAGTGGGGAATACGCGCGAACGGGAGTGAATGACATTCTGCATGCCCTGTCCTGTGGCAGGGAAGAGGGCGATCAGAACGAGGACGAGGAGTTCCCCAGCAGACAGGCCTATCCGTTTGTTAATGGGCATAGACGGATTCCCGGGTCATACTTTCGCTCTAGGTATGTTGCCCGAAAAGCTGGGAAAAAGTTCCCGGATTTTTCTAGGGTCCGCTGTGCTAGTAGGGAATCTTATTTGGCTGGCGTTCCCAGACGCGGAAGGTTTCCAGCGCTTCGTCGCGCATGAGTTGGATCATGGGGATTTTGCGTGTCGAGTGCGGCTGCGCGATCTCGCGATAAATCAGGGAATCATCAAAGCCGACACGAGAAGCGTCGGCCGCACCGCCCCCGAAATAGACGCGATCCGGGCGCGCCCAATAGATCGCTCCCAGGCACATCGGGCACGGTTCGCAGGAGGTGTAGAGTTCGCAGCCGCGCAATTCGAAGACTCCAAGTTTTGCGCAGCTAGCACGGATGGCGAGGACTTCGGCGTGCGCCGTGGGATCGTTAGCCGTGGTGACGGCATTGGCAGCCTCCGCGACGATCTGGCCATCCTTGACGACGACGGCGCCGAAGGGGCCTCCGCGCCCCGAGCGGACATTCTCGATGGCGAGCTCGATCGCCCGTACCATGAAGGGGTTTCTCATTCTGCGAGTATAAGCTCGGACGAGGAGGGTTTTTCTCCGATCTGCGGGAGGTTTCCAGAGAACAGCGCCACACGGGGGCGTCCGTATCTGGCTACGCGCGGAAGAGGCCGAGGCCAGCGATGATTGAAACGGGGGAAAGCCTACGATAGGCTTTCGCGAGAGCAGACAGATTTGCCACTCGGTGAGGCTTAAATGAGCCAGCAAGCGTTCATTTCGCGGCGTGTCGTGACTCCCGAAGGAGTGCGCGCGGCAGCGGTGCTCATCGAAGGTGAGCGGATTCACGCCGTCGCGCCGATCGGCGAAATCCCGGCAGGAGCCGAGCGGCACGATGTGGGCGATGCGGCGATCTTGCCAGGGCTTGTCGACTCGCACGTCCATATGAACGAGCCGGGGCGGACGGACTGGGAAGGTTTTGAAACAGCCACGCGGGCGGCTGCCGCAGGCGGCTACACCATGCTCGTCGACATGCCGCTTAACTGTCTCCCGGCAACAACCAATGTGGCCGCACTGGAACGGAAGCGAGCGTCCGCACAGGGGAAAAGCTCGGTGGATTGGGCGGCGTGGGGCGGGGTGGTTCGTGACAATCCGCACGAGATCGAGGCCCTGGCCACGGCCGGTGTGCTCGGATTCAAATGCTTTCTGATTCATCCCGGCATCGACGGCTTCACCATGGTGACGGAGCAAGAATTGCGCAACTCGCTGCCACATGTCAGGCGCACGGGATTGCCGCTACTGGTGCATGCCGAGCTGGGCGGCCCGGTAGAGGCGGCGACGGCAGGTCTTGATCATGCGGACTGGAGATCGTATGCGACGTATCTGCAATCAAGACCGGATGAGGCGGAACTATCGGCGATTCGCTTGTTGATCGCGCTGTGCCGGGAATTTCGGTTTCGGCTGCACATTGTTCATCTGTCGACATGCGGGGGATTGGCGCTTTTGCGCGCGGCGCGAGACGAAGGGCTGGCGGTGAGTGTAGAGACTTGTCCGCACTATCTGCACTTTGCCGCGGAAGAAATCTCTGACGGAGCGACACTCACCAAGTGTGCTCCTCCGATCCGGAGCCGGCTCAATCGAGAGGAGCTGTGGCGCGGGTTGCGGGAGGGGGTGATCGACCTCGTCGCAACGGACCATTCGCCGTGTCCACCGGAGATGAAAAAGTTAAAGGAGGGAGATTTCAGGACGGCCTGGGGAGGGATTGCGGGCTTATCTGTCGCGCTTTCGGTCATGTGGACCGAGGCACAGAAACGAGGTTTTTCCCTAACTGATATTGCGCGATGGATGGCCGAGGGGCCGGCACGACTCGCAGGATGCGCCCCAAAGAAGGGGCGGATTGCGGCGGGATCGGATGCGGATTTCGTGGTATTCGAGCCGGAGACGGAGTTTGTCGTGACGAAAGATCACCTGCACCAACGTCACACCGTTTCGCCCTATTTAGACAAACGACTACGCGGGGTGACAAGGGCAACCTACGTGCGAGGGAAACCGGTATTTGAGGGCGGGCAATTCTCGCTAAAGCCGAACGGAAAAGAACAGCGGCGGTAGTACAGGAATGAAGCGTACAAATATCGGGGTTTTCGTTCACAATAAGGGCGTGTCAGGCCCCCAGACTGAACACATCGTAGGGTCGTCGACGCCTCGCAAAGAAGGGCGCGACAAGGTCAGTGGGCGAGCCCGCTACATCGACGACCTGAGTTTTCCCGACATGTTGTACGGCGCGACGGTGCGCAGCCGAATTCCGCGCGGAACGATCCGATCGATCCAATTCGGGGCTGGAATCGCCTGGGACGAGTTCGTTGTCGTGTCGGCGAAAGACATTCCCGGGAAGAACTACATCGCCCTGATCGAGAACGATCAGCCATGTCTGGCCGAGAGCGCCGTGAATCACCCCGAGGAGGCGATCCTGCTGCTCGCACACCCAGACCGACACCGATTACCAGAGGCTGTCAAGGCGGTATCGATCGACTACGAGCCACTCCCGGCCGTGTTCACCATCGAACAGAGCGAGCGAAAAGACCCCATCATCTGGAGGACGGACAACACCCTTAAATCCTTCTTGATCGAGAAGGGTGATGTCGACAGCGTCTGGGCCCAGGCGGACTACATTGTCGAGGGCGAGTATTCCACCGGCGCGCAGGAGCAGTTATATATCGAGACAAACGGCGTGATCGCTCAATGCGACAGCGATCGTGGCATCACGGTGTGGGGCTCGCTGCAATGCCCGTACTACGTGCACAAGGCGCTGATGGCGGTGTGTGGTTTGGCTGAAGACAAAGTTCGCGTAGTGCAGACAGAAACCGGTGGCGCCTTCGGCGGCAAGGAAGAATATCCCTCCATGATTGCCGCGCACGCCTCGCTGCTGGCGATGAAATCCGGACGGCCCGTGAAAATCATCTACGATCGCGGGGAGGACATGGTGGCCACGACCAAGCGGCACCCTTCCCGGACGCGCCATCGCACGGCGGTAAGCAAGGAGGGGAAAATTCTGGGTGGCGAAATCGAATTGGCCATTGATGGTGGCGCGTACCTGACGCTTTCGCCGGTGGTGCTGTCGCGCGCCACCATTCATGCCGGGGGACCCTATTACTGGCCGCACGTCCGCGTTCGTACCAAGGCAGTGGCGACAAACGCCCCCCCGCACGGGGCGTTTCGCGGATTCGGTGCCCCCCAGGCCCTCTTTGCGATGGAACGGCACATGGACCGGATTGCGCGGACCGTCGGCGTATCGCCGGTGGAAATTCGCCGGAAAAATTTCCTGCGGTCTGGCCAAACCACAACCACCGAGCAGGTTATCGACGAGCCAGTCGATCTTGGAAACCTGCTCGATCGCGCACTGAAACTCGCGGACTATGAAAGGAAAAGGGAACGCTTCGCCAAGGAAAACCAATCGGGCACCCAGAAAAAAGGCCTGGGAATCGCTGCGTTTTTACACGGCGCGGGGTTTACCGGATCGGGAGAGCGCTACCTGGCCTCGGTGGTCGGTGTCGAGGGTTCGGCCGATGGAGGAGTGCGCATTCTGGTATCGAGCACGGAATTCGGTCAGGGCACGAACACGGTACTTTGTCAGATTGCGGCCGAGGCACTGGGCCTGCCGTATGATGCCGTGACGATCGCCCGGCCGGACACAACGGAGGTGCCCAATAGCGGACCGACGGTGGCGTCCCGCACGGCCATGGTCGTAGGGAAGTTGGTTGCCTCGGCTGCGCTCGCGCTGAAGCAAACGCTGGTGGGCGCGGGAATTCTGAAGGAAACCTCTACGGCGGAGGAGTTTCGTGACGCCTGCCGCAGCTATGTCCGTGCGCACGGCAGCTTGCGTTCGTTCGCCCGATACCAGCCACCGGAGGGAATTTTTTGGGACGATCAGAAATATCGCGGCGAGGCCTATGCGGCTTTTGCCTGGGCGATTTACGTTGCCGAGGTGGCAGTTGATTTGGCGACCTACAGCGCGCGTGTGGAAGACTTCGTTGCCCTGCAGGAGATCGGGCGGGTATTGAATCCGGTGCTGGCGCGCGGCCAGATTCTGGGCGGCGTGGCGCAGGGAATTGGATTCGCGCTGTACGAGAAAGTAGAATGGCGGGAAGGCCGCATGGCCAATAATCAAATGACGAACTACATCATCCCCACCGCGGCGGACGTGCCGTCGATTCGCGTTTTTTTCGAGGAATTGGGCAATCGGCACGGAGCGTTTGGTGCAAAGGGAATCGGTGAGCTGCCGATGGACGGCCCGGCGCCAGCGATTGTCAATGCGATCGAAGACGCTCTTGGAGTTCCGTTCGACACTGTGCCGCTGCTGCCCGAGAGCATTTTCGAAGGTGTCATGGCTTCGCGGGCGAATCAGGCCGATTCACTGGCCGGAGTCCGATGACAGCGAATCGTGGCAGGAAGCGCGAAATCTCTCTCTTTGTGAACGGCGAGCGCCGAACCGTTTGTGCCTACCCGATGGAGCGGTTGCTCGACGTACTGCGCGAGCAACTCTCTCTGACGGGCACGAAGGAGGGATGCGGCGAAGGCGAGTGCGGCGCCTGCTCGGTCCTGCTCGATGGAGCGCTGGTCGATAGTTGTTTGATTCCTGTGGCACAGGCAGAAGGGGCGCCGATCCTCACCATCGAGGGCGTGGCCGACAACCCACGGTCGCAGGCGCTGCGCGAGGCATTTCTCGAATGCGGTGGCGCACAATGCGGCATCTGCACTCCGGGGATGATTGTGGCGGCCCTTCATCTGCTGGATCGCCGCTCGGCCCCGACGATCGAGGAGATTCGTGAGGGTCTTGCGGGTAATCTCTGCCGCTGCACGGGCTACCTACAGATTCTGGAGGCCGTGGCGGAGGCGGCGCGGCGTACGGCAGCGCGATGAGGTCTGATCCGTCCGACTATGAATTCGCGGTGCCCGCCACGCTTGAGGATGCTGTGAAGCTTTTGGCAGAGGAGCCAAAGGCATGGCTGCCGATTGCGGGCGGCACGGACGTGATGGTTCAATTTGCGGCCGGAACGCTTCAGGCGCGCAAGTTGTTGAGCATCTGGAATCTTCCCGAGCTGCGGCGCATCGACGTTTTGCCTGAAGAGATTCGGATCGGCGCTGGTTCGACATACACCGATCTGCGTCGCCACAAAGTTATCGCCAGCGAGTTCTCCCTGTTGGCGCGTGCGGCGAGCTGGACAGGTGGAATCGCGAATCAAAACCGCGGCACGCTCGGTGGGAATATCGTGAACGCATCGCCAGCAGCCGACTCCCTGCCGGCGCTACTGGCCTATGAAGGGGACCTGATTGTTTCTTCGGTGCGAGGCGAGCGAAGGTTGCCCTACGGGGAGTTTCACACGGGCTACAAGCAGACAGAGCTCGCGCCAGACGAATTGATTCGGGCGGTGTGCCTGCCGCGACGTTTTTCCGGCTACTTCGCATACGCCCGCAAGGTCGGCGCGCGCAACGCACAGGCGATCTCCAAAGTGTGCGTGGCAGCGCTGGGACGAGTGAAAAAGGGAGAAGCCAGAGACGTTCGGATCGCGCTGGGAAGCGTGGCGCCGGTTCCACTGCGCTTACGAGAGACCGAGCGTGCGCTCGAAGGAAAGCGACTCGAAGCCGATACGATCGCGCGTGCCCGCCGGACAGCCGTGGCCGAAACACGGCCGATTGACGATATCCGCTCGACGGCACGATACCGTGCGGCGGTGGTCGGCAACCTGGTCGTCGAATTTCTTCAAATGCTCGGTCGTGGGAACCATCATGGGTGACGCGCTGGCGCGTTGGAATCAGCTGTCGGCCGAAGAAGCCGAAAATGAAATCGTGGCGTGCTGTGGTTCGCGCGCCTGGGCGCGCCGGATGGCGAATCGCCGGCCGATTGCCGATGAGGCATGGCTGCTGCGCGCTTCGGACGAAGTTTGGCGCACTCTGGGCGAGCAGGATTGGATGGAGGCATTTCAAAGTCATCCGCGCATCGGTGCATCGCGGCCCGTCGAGGGGGTAGACCCCCGATCGGCGGCGTGGTCGTCCGATGAACAGCGCAACGTCCACGAGGAGGCCGATGCCCTGAAGGCCGCGCTCGAGGAAGGGAACCAGGAGTACGAAAAGCGGTTCGGTCGGATCTTTCTGGTTTGTGCGACGAACAAGACGGGCTCCGAGATACTGGAGATTCTGCGACATCGGCTGGACAATGATCGAGCCACGGAGATGCAGGAAGCCGCCGAGCAGCAGCGGCAGATCACGCGGCTTCGCCTGAAGAGGTGGCTGTCGGAATGACGCAGATTTCCACGCACGTACTCGACACGGCACGAGGAATTCCCGCGCGGGATATGTCGGTTCACCTGGAGCGCCACCTCGATTCTGGCGAGTGGCGCGTCATCGCCTCGGCGCGAACCGATCAGAATGGACGCTGCGAGCAGCTGATCCCGGAAGGGGAAATCATCTTGCCGGGGATCTATCGTCTGGCTTTCGACACGGCGGGCTATCACACGAGGCAGAATGAGCACGGGCTCTATCCGATTGTGCTGGTGACATTTTCTGTGCGAGACGGAGAGACGCATTTTCATATACCGCTGCTACTCAGTCCGCACGGCTACACAACCTACCGTGGAAGCTAAACCGATGATCCGACTGGACGAAAACCGCTATGGCAAATCCCGGGTTCGACTTCTGCGCCTAAAGCGTGAGCACGAGATGCACGCACTTTGGGAGTGGACGCTCGAGGTCCTGCTGGAAGGCGATTTCCAAACATGTTTCACACTGGGCGACAACAGCAAAATCTTGCCGACCGACACGATGAAGAATACCGTCTATTCCCTCGCTCGCAGTTCGCCTGCCCGGTCGATGGAGGAATTTGCAAAAGAGTTGATTGACTTCCTGTTGCGGCGAAATCCACAGGTTTCGCGTGGGGAGGTGAAGGTGTCGGAAAGGGTCTGGGAACATGTCGATATGAAGGGAACGCCGCATCCCACCACCTTCGTGCAATCGAGCATCGAGCAGCAGACAACCCAAGTGGAACGCGCGCAAGGCGGAAAATTCTCGATCGCTTCAGGACTTGAAAATCTGATTATCATGAAAACGGCGGGATCGGCATTTGAAGGCTACCTGCAAGATTCACTGACCACGCTACCGCCCACTTCGGACCGCCTTTTTGCTACATCTCTGAAGGCCTGCTGGACCTATCTACGGACCGAGGAGAGCTTTCAGGAGCTACGGACAAAGATTCGCGAAATCCTCATCACGGTGTTTGCCGGACACACGAGCAAGTCGGTGCAGCATACGCTCTATGCCATGGGCGAGGCGGTGCTCCAGGGGGTTGCGGAGGTGAAAGAAATCGAGCTCACCATGCCGAACATTCATTGCCTGCTCGTGGATCTGTCGCGATTCGGCCAGGACAATCCGAACGAAGTCTTCGTGCCGACCGATGAGCCGCACGGCTACATCGAAGCGCGTATTTGCCGCCAGGGATAGCGCGCAGGACGAGACTCGTGCCGACCACCGACGAGAACCGAGCTCGAACGAAAACGGTAATGGACCGCTGCCGAAAGCTGGCCGGCTTTAGCGAGCAGCCAGGCGCGACGAGCCGGCCGTTTCTTTCTTCGCCCATGCGCGACTGCCACCAGGAAATTGCCGAATGGCTCGAACCGCTGGGCGTTCCAGCAAAGATCGATGCGGCGGGCAATCTCCGCGCCTACTACCCAGGCGCCGAGGCGGGAGCTCCGCGTCTGCTGATCGGATCGCATCTCGATACCGTGCCAGATGCAGGGGCGTTTGACGGAGCGCTCGGCGTGGTCTTGGGCGTCGCACTGCTCGAGTCACTCGAGGGCCAGCGGCTTCCGTTTGGAATCGAGATCGTCGGGTTTTCCGAGGAGGAGGGAGTTCGTTTCGGCACTCCCTTCATCGGCAGCCGAGCGCTGGTGGGCAGAGTCGACGAAGAATTGCTGCGGCGAGAGGACGCCCGCGGGACTACGGTGCGGGCTGCGATCGAAGATTTTGGGCTCAAGGTTGCGGAAATCCCTGGTGCGCGTTTAAAGGGCGAAATCTTGGGTTACGTTGAATTTCACATCGAACAGGGACCGGTACTGGATGAGCTGGGGCTTCCCCTCGCCGCAGTCGAAGCTGTGGCGGGACAGAGCAAGATGGAATGTACCTTTTTCGGACGGGCGAACCACGCGGGCACGACTCCGATGCATCTGCGCCGTGATTCGGTGGCGGGAGCGGCGGAATGGATCGCCTCGGTGGAACGCGAAGCAAACAGCGTTCCGGGGCTTGTCGCGACCGTCGGCACAGTGGAACCCAAGCCCGGCGTGACGAACGTGATTGCGAGAGAGACGCGGCTGACGCTCGATGTGCGGCACCGAGATGACGACGTACGCCTGCAGGCGGTCGATCGTTTGATTCAGAGGGCGGAGGAAGTGGCGGCGCGGCGAGGGCTGCATGTGACCGAGCGTACGCTGATGAGTCTGCCGTCGGTGGCGATGGACGCGGCTTTGGTCGAGCAAATTGAAGAAGCTATTCGCCAAGCGGGGGCTACGCCGCATCGCATGGTAAGCGGTGCGGGCCACGACGCCATGATTTTGGCTGAGAAAGTGCCCGCAGCCATGGTGTTTTTGAGAACGCCCGGTGGGATTAGCCACAGCCCGGAAGAAACGGTGGAGATGGATGACGTGGCCAAGGCGCTCGAGGCTGGTTCGCGTTTGCTCGAGCTCCTTGCCGGATCGCCCGCTCTGCAAAGGAGAGTGAAACGTGCATAATCTCGGCCAGACGCGCAGCGCTCGGCGCGCCGACCATGTACTGCTGACGCCCGATACGTTCGTGCGCGCGCCTCTGCCGGGAATGAAGCGCTGTGTAGCGATCGTTCACGCGGGACCGGCGATAGGTGCGGCCTTTACACAATATACGGCGGAGTTTGAGGCCGGCGGCGAGCTGGGCGGGACCGACGCGCAACGGTTCGTCTACGCACTCGAAGGAAGCTTGAACGTCGAGACGGAGGGCAAGAAGAGGGAGATGGGTCCTCGCGGGTACGCGTTTTTGCCACGCGGGTGCGCGCATCGAGTGGTGGCGGAGGTTGCGAGCCGGGCAGCCGTGATCGAAAAAAACTACCAACCGCTCGACACGCTCGAAGCACCAGGGATGATCGTGTCCTCGGAAGATGCGGTTCGCTCCCAGCCGCTCGCCGGTGATCGAGATTTGCAGGTGAAATGCCTGCTGCCGGACACTCCGGCTTTTGACTTCGCCGTGAACACGATGGTGTATCAACCGGGAGCCGCACTGAGCATGGTGGAAATGCACGTGATGGAGCACGGTCTGCTGATGCTCGAAGGAGGAGGAATTTACCGGCTGGGAGATTCCTGGTATCCGGTGACGGCCGGAGATTTCATTTGGATGGGACCGTGGTGTCCACAATGGTTCGGTGCTATCGGGAAAGTTCCCGCGAAGTACCTCATTTATAAGGATTGGAATCGGCATCCCCTGGCAGGATAGCAGCGCATGAAAATTGAGATTGATCGAGACCGGCTGCTTTCTGAGATCGAGTCACTCGCTTTGATATCGGAAGCAGATCCGCCGGTAGTAACGCGCGTCGTTTTCACTCCGGCGGACATGCGCGCTCGCGCCTGGCTGACCGAACGGTGCCAGGCCGCGGGACTCTCGGTCCGCCACGACGCGATTGGAAACACATTTGCGCGCTGGCAAGGCCTAGATCGCGATGCCCCCATCGTCGGAACTGGTTCGCACATCGACGCAATTCCCAATGCCGGCAAATACGATGGCGTCGTCGGTGTCCTCGGAGGTCTTGAAGCGATTCGTGCGCTGCGGCAAAGCGGATTTCGACCGAAGAATTCTCTGGAGTTGCTCTTGTTCACCTCGGAGGAACCGACGCGATTTGGGATTGGATGTCTGGGGAGCCGCTTGCTCGCAGGGACGCTTTCGCCGAATGCAGCCAAGAATCTGACGGATAACAACGGTGAGTCGATCGAGCAAGTGCGCCGCCAGGCGGGGCTCGGAGGCGAGCTCGAGGGTGTCAAGTTGCCGACGGGTTACTACAAGGCGTTCATCGAACTGCACATCGAACAGGGGCCGTTGCTAGAGCGCGAAGGGATACCACTGGGAGTCGTGACGAAGATCGCTGCCCCGGCGAGTGCGCGTGTCAGCTTCGAAGGAGAGGGCGGGCATGCAGGGGGTGTCCTGATGTCGGACCGGCATGATGCACTGTGCGCTGCGTCCGAGCTGATTTTGGCGATCGAAAACGCCGCACGGACGAGCGGATCGCCGGACACGGTGGCGACGGTGGGAATGTGCGACGTTTTTCCGGGTGCCGTTAACAGCATTCCGAGCCGCGTGCGCATCACCGTGGATGTGCGCGACACCGATCGCGCGCGGCGTGACGGCGTAATGCGCACGATGGAGGATCGTTTGGCGGAGATTTCTACTCGCAGGGGCGTAAGCTCGCATGTCGAACTGCTGAATGCGGATGCGCCCGCTGACTGCGCGCCGTTTGTTGTCGACGCGCTGGCGGCGGCATGCCAAACACTCGGGGAAAAATACATGCCGATGGTCAGTCGTGCCTATCACGATTCGCTCTTTATCTCGCGCATCGCGCCCGTAGCGATGCTGTTTATTCCTTGCCGCAACGGATACAGCCACAGGCCGGATGAGTACGCATCGATCGAAGACATCTCTCGCGGCGCGCGGGTGCTTGCCGAGACGCTGGCCTGTCTGTCTGGGTAAGCGGCTTCAACTCCGTGAAAGAGTTCCAACCACACTGGGCGCTGCGCAACGGTCATTTGATGACGATTGCGGGCGCTTTTCTGCGCCGGCGGGTCCCGGAATTGCCGGCGAGCGCTCGAAGGTTCTTTGAGGTCGAACCCGGGACCCAGGTGCGCGGCGACTGCCACTGGCAAGCAGATCGGTTAAATCATCCGACGCTTGTCTTGCTGCACGGCCTGGAGGGTTCAAGCGACTCCGGATACATGCTCGGCACGGCCGAAAAGGCGTTTGTGGCGGGCTTTAATGTGGTCCGACTGAATCAGCGGAACTGCGGTGGCACCGAGCAGTTGACCGAGACCCTCTACCATTCGGGACGGAGCGCGGACTTTCGCGCGATCGTGCTGGAACTGATCGAGCGCGACAAGCTGCCGGCTTTGGTCTTCGCCGGATTCTCGATGGGAGGCAACCTGGCCCTGAAAATGGCAGGAGAATTTCAAAACTCGGCACCAGCCGAGCTGCGCGGAATTGTGGCGGTGGCACCCTGTCTGGATCTCGCGGCGTGCTCGGATGCGCTCAGCGAGCGGCGTAATTTTCTTTTCAACCGACATTTCGTGCGAAGCCTGAAGCGTCGCATGCGCGACAAGGCCAAACTCTATCCCGACGTGTATGCGAAGAACGGAGGGATGGCTGAGCTCGAGCGGGTACGAACGGTCCGCCAATTCGACGAAGCGATCACGGCGCGCTTTTGCGGTTTTGAAGGTGCAGACGATTACTACGCGCGGTCGAGCGCCATGCGTTTCTTACAGGCAATCCGTGTGCCCACGCTCGTGCTGGCTGCCCAAGATGATCCCTTCGTACCGTTTCGGATTTTCCAGCGGGCGGTTGTCGGCAAGAATCCAAACATTCAGCTGGTTGCACCACCTCACGGCGGGCACTGTGCGTTCATTTCGCAACAGGGCGGCAAAGAGCGGTTCTGGTGCGAAGCTCGCATCGTGGAATTCTCTGAGCAACGGGCGAGAGGGGCTCCGTCCTAGACGGATGGATGCTCCGCTTCGGCGTGGGATCGCCAGTTGGCTTCGATCTGCTCGAGCGTTTTCCCTTTTGTCTCAGGGACCATACGGAGCACGAAAATCCACGCCAGCACGCCGACAAACGCATAGAGCCAGAACGTCCAGGGCCGTCCCAAAGTGCGGAGTAGGCTGAGGAATGTGAGAGCGACAAGCAGGTTCGATCCCCAGTTCGCCATCGTAGCCAGGGCCATTGCTCGACTGCGAAGCTTCAGCGGATAAATTTCTGCAATCATCAACCAGAAAATGGGACCCAAACTGATCGCGAAGCAGGCGACATAGGCCATCACGCAGATCATCGATACCCAAGCGAGAGCGGGCGTAGGAGTCTCAGTCAGGAAACCGATTCCCAGCAGGGTCAGGCTGAGAATCATTCCGATCAGGCCAACCAGCAACAGGGGACGGCGGCCGACGCGGTCGAGTAGCTCGAGAGCCAAAATCGTGAACAGCACGTTCACGACTCCGACGCCGGCCGTTGCCAGAATGGCAGCCGAATGTGACGCAAGGCCGGCGAGCTGGAAAATGGTCGGAGCGTAGTAGATCACCGTGTTGATTCCCGTGAATTGCTGAAAGATCGCAAGCCCGATTCCGATGGCCAGGGCCGGGCGCAGCGCCGGGCTCAGCAACTCCCGCCAGCTGCCTTGTTGTTGCGTAAGGCTGGCCTCGATCTCCGCGAGTTCCGGGTCCACCTCGAAAGGCTTGCGTATTTTGGCCAGCACTTCTCGAGCCCGCTCCAGCAACCGCTGCCTCACGTACCATCGCGGGCTTTCGGGGACAAACAGAAGCCCCGCCAGCAGGATTCCTCCTGGAATGGCAGCTAAGCCGAACATCCAACGCCACCCGCGCGAGCCCGCCAGACCGTAATCGGCGAGATAGGAAACCAGAATCCCGATCGTGATCATCAATTGATTGAGCGAAACAAGTTTTCCGCGGATGTGGGCGGGCGAAATTTCAGA
>Ga0187783_10002518_pt1 | contig 13596 bp, 13 predicted proteins | sample 1015_SJ02_MP02_2_FD_132471 | JGI IMG/M metagenome (GOLD analysis project Ga0187783, IMG submission 132471) | Tropical peat soil microbial communities from peatlands in Department of Meta, Colombia - 1015_SJ02_MP02_20_MG | ecosystem: Environmental > Terrestrial > Soil > Wetlands > Peat | place...
CGAACAATGCCGAGACGAGGAGGATGCCGGGCACCGTGAACTCAACCAGGATATCCCAGACGAACAGCACGCCGAGCATACCGGTCGCGAAGTAGAATTTGGACCTGTCGAGCTGCTCGGTGCCGAGACGGGTCAGCAACAGCGAGAGCGCGCCGAGGGCGATCACGACGAACAGTGCGCCCGCGACCACCGCGGGGACGTGACCCCCGGCGCCCGAAAGCACGAGAACCAGCGTCCAGGCGACGAAGAAGAGCGCCCCGTCGAGCACGAGGCCGACCCGTCCGATCCGAGGGGGGCCTGGACGGGCTTTCAAGAGGTCCGCCGGAACCAGATACGCGAGCCCGATCAGGGCCGCGATAATGGCCAGAAGCAGGGCAAGGAGCGCCGGCGAGGGACCGTACCCCACGAGGAAGGCGAAGAGCGCCACGACGAACACGTAGATCGCAGCGACCAATCCCACCGCTCCGCGATCCATCCAGCGCACGGACTTGACCTCGGGAAACCAGAGCTGGGTCAGGAGGATGGGGAGCGCGATCGAGTACACGGCGTGGAACGCGGTGAGGCCGAGCGCCCACAGCCAGTTCACCCCGAACGCATGGCCATACCAGCCGAGCGCGCCCACCGGCGGTCGGCCGGCGGGTTCGAAGAACGTGTGCACCGCGACGCCCTCTTCCGCGATTCCGTACGCGGCGCCCAGGAGCAGCACGGAGGCCCACCCCTTGTGGAATCGAACGACGAATTCGCGGATCAGGAGGGCGCCCGTTCCGTACAGCCCCACGATCCCGAGAAACCCGATCGCGAACGCGGGCGGGTCCAGGACGAGATTCGAGACTGGGGTGGAGCCGGTGAGGAGCTCGGGGATCGTCGGGGCGAGCAAGAGGAGGGCAAGGACGGGGAGCCGGGGACGGATCAGGATGCGCACGACCGCTCCTCGGCGGGCCGTCTACATTAACCGTCTCCTGCGCCGGCGGGGCGGACGGAATTATATGCGCGCCCGCGCTCGTACGCCCGGCGGTGGGCGATGCGGGAACGGCTCGCGTACGTGGCGTTCCGTGGGACGATTCGCGAACGCTCGGTCGAGCCGTACCTGCGCCTGCTCCGGGGACTGCGCGATCGACGTCGGGTGAAGGGGGTCCTCCTCGATATCTCGAGCGGGGGAGGCGAGTCGATCTCCTCGGAGGACTTCTTCCTCGCGGTGAAGCGGCTCGACGCAGTGAAACCGGTCGTGGCATCGATCGGGTCAATCGGCGCTTCCGGGGCGTACATGGCCGCGCTCGGAGCGCGGCGGATCTTTGCGTACCCCGAGTCCGCCGTCGGGTCGATCGGTGTCATCTTCCCCCACGTCGCGGCCCGCGACCTCCTTCGCCGGATCGGGATCTCGGTCGAACTGCTCCACGTCGGCGTCCACAAGGACGCCTACCAGGGGTACCGCCCCCTCACGGAGGAGGAACGCTCCAAACTCCAGGCGGTCGTGCAGGAGAGCTACGACAGCTTTGTGGGGCTCGTCGCCCGGGAACGGAAGCGACCGCTCGAGGAGATCCGCGCGCTCGCGACCGGTGAGTTCTGGAGCGGCGCGCGTGCGATGCAGCTCGGGCTGGTCGACGCGATCGGGGACCACGAGACGGCGCTCGAGGACCTGGCGCGGCTCACGGGAGTCTCGTCGGGCCGGACCGTCCGGGTCGCGCCTCCGCGGACCCTGCTCGACCGACTGTTCTCGGGTGGTGCGGGCGCCTTCGCGGGCGGTCTCGCGGCGCGCCTCCAGGAGTCGGTCGAGGACTCTCTCTGGGACAGCGGCTTCGGACTCCTCCGGTAGTCGGATTCCTTCCCCCGGACGGGGGTTATATATCGGCCCGACCGTCGGACGGTAGTACATGCCCGACAGCAAGCGCTCCGGATTCTCGAGCGCCGCCGGTCTCATCCAGTACTACGACATGGAAGAGACGCGCGCGCTCAAGGTGAACCCGTACATCGTGATGGCGATGGGGGTCGGGGCGGCCGTGTTCGTTGAGATCCTGAACTGGCGCCTGATCTGATTCACGCCGTCGCGTGGACCGGAGCGCCCGCGTCGGCGAGCGGGCCGAGTCCGGGCAGGAACCGCCCGTCGGCGCGCTGACCCAAGAGATACACTTTCGATTCGGGCGACTCGTCCAGCATGAGGTAGCCCGTTCGGGCGGAGAGCCGCCGGGCGAAATCGCCGACCTCCGCGTGGGTCGGGACGTGGTCGCGGCCGAGCCGCTGGCGCGACTTTCCCATGTAGACGTACCCCTTCGGCTCGACGAAATCCGGACGCGCCAAGAGGTCGAGCTCGGCGTACGCGTCCACCCAGCCCAGGTTCCAGCCCTTGACGAGGGTGTGGCGAACGACCCGCCGGGTACGCAGGCCCCGAACGATCTCGAGCGACTCGCGGAGCCGTTCCCACGCGTCCTCGTACGCGGGCAACGTCAGGCGCCGGAACACTGCCTCGTTGGGGGCCGTCACCGACACGTACAGCTGGGTCGGGAGAGGGTCCAGGGCGCGCAGCGCGTCCGGGTTCGTCCCGTTCGTGACGAGGAACGTCGTGATCCCCCGCTCGTGACAGATCTCGAGGAAACGGTTCATCTTCGGATAGAGGGTCGGCTCGCCCGTGAGCGAGATCGCGATGTGCTTGGGCGTCTGCGACTCCTCCCACCGGTCGAGCGGGACCGCGGGGTCTCCCTTGAACCCGGACAGGATCCGGCGCTGCGCGTCGACCGAGAGGTCGAGGAGCCGCTCGGGGTCGTCGTACTCGGGCATCACGGCGTCGTTCTCCCAGCCCTGGTTCCGCCAGCAGAACCGGCAGTGGAGGTTGCACGAGTCGATCGCCGGCGACATCTGCAGGCACCGGTGGCTCTCGATGCCGTAGAACCGGCCCTTGTAGCAATCGCGCCCCCGCACGAGCGATTCCCGGGTCCAGTAGCAGATCTTGACCGCGCTGTGCTTGCCCACCAACTGGTAGCCCTGGCCGACCAGCTCGGTCGACAGGTCCTGGTCGCCCATCGGTCGAGCCCTCGAGCGGCCCCCGAGGGATAACGGTTGGGGCGGCGGGCCCTACGTGAACTCTTCGCGCTGGAAGAGCGCGAGTCCGCCCAGGGTCGTGCCAAAGAAGTAACCGAGCATCACCGCGACGCCCTGGGCGTACGTGGGGGAAACGATGATCCCCCGGGCGGCCAGCCCCGCAGTGTGCGGAAGCCCCGTGATCGGGTAGGAGATCGCCGAGGCCGCCCAGGTGATGATGAACCACGGGGTGACCCCGACCAGCGCCTCGAGCAGGGCCTCGACGACGGAAAATCCGAACAGGAACATGATCGCGACGATGATCACGCCGTACATGCTCGTCTTGAACAGGGAACTGAAGAGGAACGTCGTTCCGAGGACCGCGCCGAGGTAGAGGGCGACCAGCGCGAGCGACTCGAAGAGTCCGGCACTGATCGCCCCGTTCCCGACGAAGTACGCCCCCGCGAGCAGCAACACGACGAAGTAAACCCCGATCGTCACGAGGGAGGCGGCGAACGCGGCGAGGTACTTCCCCGCGTAGACACTCCAGCGCTCAATCGGGAGCCCCATGAGGTAGTAACCGGTCTTGTTCTGGAACTCGCCGGCGATCGCGTCCCCGCCGAAGATGATCGCGCTGAAGATGATCAGGACCTCGACCCCGCCGACCCAGAGGCTGCCGTAGAACGCCGTGCCGGACCCGATGAGCCCGGCGGGACGATAGTGCGCGACGAGGGTGAGCAGGATCGCGCTGATCGCTCCCACGATCCCCATCATGAGGATGAAACGACGGGAACGAAGGTAGTCTCGGAACTGGTACCGCGACATGAGGAGCGCCTGCATCCACGAGGGAGGGACCGTGCCGAGCGCCCCGTCGCGGCGAACCCCCGGCAGGTGGGCAGACGTCCCGGCCTCCGCGCTCACGAATCCCCCGTCGTGATCTCGCTCAGGTAAACGTCCTCGAGCGCGCTCCGCGACTCGCGGAAGCCGACGAGGCCTAGATGCAGCCCGGCGATCGACTCGAGCACCTGCGACCGGACGTCCGGGCCGCCGGTCACGATGAGCGACAGGCGGCGCGCGTCCAGTCGCGACCAGCCCGCGACACCGGGGATCGACGCGATGCGAGCCTGGGCGTCTCCGTCACTCACCGGACGCAGAAAGTCCACATCGACCGACGTGCCGCCCGTGCCGAGGCGGGCGTTGACGTTGGCGAGCGTGTCGTAGAACAGGAGCTTCCCCTTGTTGATCAGCACGACCTCGTCGCAGACGTCGATGACCTCGCTCAGGATGTGGCTCGAGAAGAAGATGAGCCGGCCTTCGCCCTTCAGCTCGCGAATGATGCTGCGAACCTCGGCCACTCCGCGCGGGTCGAGGCCGGTGCTCGGCTCGTCGAGCATGACGACGGAGGGGTCGGAGAGCAGCGTGGAGGCGATGTTGACCCGCTGCTTCATACCCTTGGAGAAGCGGCCGACCTTCTTGTCCGCCCACTCGCTCATCTTGACCGCGGCGAGCACCTCGTCGGTGCGCCGCCGGACGTCCGCGCGGTCCATGCCCCGGAGCGCGCCGATCAGCTCGAGCGCCTCGCGCGGGCTCAAGGACGCGTAGATCTCCGGCGTCTCGATGAGCGCGCCGCAACTCGCCAGCGCGCCCTTGCGGTCGTGCTGCACCGAGATCCCGTTGATGAACGCCTCGCCAGCGGACGGGAAGATCATGTCGGTGAACATCTTCAGGGTCGTCGTCTTCCCCGCGCCGTTCGGCCCGAGGAAGCCCACGCACTTCGTTCCGTCGACCTTGAGATTCAGGTGGTCGAGCGCCGTGAACGCGCCGAAATGCCGTGTGAGCCCGCGCGCTTCGATGCTAGGCGACATGCGGAGAGGGGACCCGGACCGCTGGGCCGCGGGGAATTGAAAAGCGTACCGTCCGGCTGCTAGGCTTTCGCACGAGCGGGCGGGACCGGTATGGGGGGGGGACGCCCCCGCGCTGCGACCCCAGGCCCCGAGGTCGGCCCAGCGCAGGGAGAGCGAGTTGAGCACGACCGTTGTCGACGAGAGACCCATCGCGAGTGCGCCGAGGACCGGAAGGACGTCGTAGACCGAGAGGCCGAACCAGGGGACCAACGCTCCGGCCGCGACGGGCAGCAGCACGGCGTTGTACGCGATGGCCCACGCCAGGTTCCCGCGGACGCGCCCGACGGTGCGCTGCGCAAGACGGATCGCGGTCGGAACTCCGCGCAAGTCCGGCCGCACCAGGAGCACGCGCCCGGATTCTCGAGCGACCTCGGGGCCGGTGCCGATCGCGATTCCGAGATAGGCCGCGCTCAACGCGGGCGCGTCGTTGATCCCGTCCCCGACGTACGCGACGCGCCGACCGGCCGACTGAAGTTTCTCGATGAGTTCGAGCTTGTCCGCCGGCGTCATCCCTGCGTGGATCTCGGTGACTCCAAGTTCGTCCCCCACGGCGCGGGCGACGGGGACGCTGTCACCGGTGACCATCGCGACCGGGAGCCCTTCCTCCGCCAGGGCGCGCAGAGCGGGAATGGTTCCCGGGGCGACCGGGTCGCGGAATCCCAGCACGCCGATCACCGACTCCTCTCGCCGCACCAGCGAGGAGGACTTTCCCTGACGCTCGAGGTCGCGAACGATTCCTTCGGCGTCTCGCAATCCGAGGCTGCTCCCCGCTATCGCAGAGCCGCGCACGACCTCTATCGTGAGTTCGCCCACCCGGCCCCGGATCCCGGCCCCGGGCATCACCTGCACGTCCGTAGCCGCCGGCACCTCGATCCCCCGATCGCCCGCGTACCGTTGGACAGCCCGACCGAGCGGGTGCTCGGAGCGCCGTTCGACCGCGGCAGCGTACGCGAGGACCTCGTCGGGCGTCGCTCCACTCAGCGCCCGGACGTCGGTCAGAGCCGGCCGCCCGACTGTCAGCGTGCCGGTCTTGTCCATCAGTACGATATCCACGCGGGCGGCGCGCTCGATCGCGTCCTCCCCCCGGAAGAGCACCCCCGATTCCGCGGCCCGACCGGTCCCGACGAGGATCGCGGCCGGTGCGGCGAGGCCGAAGGCACACGGGCACGCCGTGATGGCGACCGTCACGAACACCAACAACGCGACCGTGAACCCCGCTCCGCCGACCCCGAACCAGAGCAGGGCGGCCCCGAGGGCCAGAGCGAGGACGAACGGGACGAACACTCTCGCGATCCGATCGGCGGCGCGCTTCAGCGGCACCCGCGACATCTCCGCATCCGTCAGGAGCCGGCCGACCTCGGCGAGGAAGGTGTCGTCCCCTACCCTCGCCGCGTCGACCTCGACCGGGCCCTCGCCGTTGATCGTGGCCGCGAGGACCCGGTCGCCGACTCGCTTCGACACCGGAACGGACTCGCCGGTGAGCAGCGACTCGTCCACTGTGGTTGTGCCCGCTCGGACGACGCCGTCCACGGGAATGCGATCGCCCGGACCCACTCGGACCCGGTCGCCCACCCGAATCTCGCCGACCGGCAACGTGCGTTCCAGCCCTCCGCGGACCACGGTCGCCGTCGACGGGAGCAGCTCGGGTAGGCGGAGCAGGGCGGAACTGGCCCGGTCCCGGGTGAGGTGTTCGAGGTAGTTCCCGGTCAGGATCAGCGCGATGATCAGCGCCGACGCGTCGAAGAACAGCGCATGGGGGAGGCGCGTCGGGAGCAGGAGGGCCGCGACGCTGTAGAGATACGCGGTCGTCGTCCCGACCGCGATCAGGACGTCCATGTTCCACATCCGGTCGCGGGCGGCGTCCCGCACTCCAACGTAGAACGGGGCGCCCGCGTATACCTGGACAAGGGTCGCGAGGGCCGCCGCGAGGTACGGTGCGATGGGACTGGAGATTTCGTACGTCAGCACGGCCACGGCCAGCGCGAGCGGCCACGCAACGAGGAGGCGTCGGCGCAATTGTCGTAGGGAGGCGGCGGGGTCGGCGAACCGTCGACGGCATCCGTCCGAGCAGAAGTAGTAGGTCCGGTTCTCGCGAGTGAGCCGGAGGGACTCCGGACGTTCGTCGACCCACATCCCGCAGACCGGGTCGGTCGCCATGATCGGAACGAAGGGCCGAGTACGTCCCGAGGTCCGCCGGTGGGCTACCCCTTCGTCGCGGTGTGCTGGCGGTCGTACGCCGCCTTGCAGGCCGTCGAGCAGAAGTAGACCGTTTCGGAACCGTACGTACCGCGCGCGACGGCGCGCGAATCCTCGATCGACATTCCGCAGACCGGGTCAGTTACCTTCACGCACGCGTCCAGAGTGGGCCGGGTTATAGTCTGCCGGTTGAGCCGCGCGGACGCCCCAAGAGATATCTTCGCCGACATGTGTTCATGGGCGATGGTCGACGAGCTGCGTCCGGAGGACGTTGCCGCGAAGCTGAAGGACAAGACGAGCCGGGTCGTCCTGCTGGACGTGCGGGAGCCGGACGAGCGGGAGATCGCCTTCATCGACCCGTCGATCCACATTCCGATGCGGGACGTGCCCCAGCGGCTCGACGAGATCCCGAAGGACCGGGAGATCGTCGTCTACTGCCACGGAGGGACCCGGTCCGCCATGATCGCCGGGTTCCTCGAAGGACACGGCTACGACCACGTCGCGAACCTGGCGGGAGGGATCGACGCCTGGTCGCGCCGGGTCGACCCGAACGTGCCGCGGTACAGTTGATTTCTCGCGTCACCCGCGGCGGCGCGAGACCCGGTCGTCGGGGTTCGCCTCGAGGACCTCGATGAACCCGCGCATCTTCCAGTAGGTCGAGAGGAACTCCTGGCCGCGAGCCGTCACGTCGTACGCGGGGCGGCCGTCGATCTCCTCGACTCGCAACAGCCCCAGGGCGACGAGACGCTCGACAAAGTTTCGGAGGCGGTCGACCGGCATGCCCGCCCCGTAGGAGACCCGCGTGATCCGGGCCGCGCCGTGGTAGCGCTTCACGACCTCGAGCACGGTCGCGTACAGGTCGGTCGCTTCCCGTCGCCGCGAACCCGCGCGTCCCTCCTCGCGCCCGTTCAGCATCGCCGACCTCGCGGTTCACAGCGGGAACGGCGGTAGACTCTCCACTTTCTGCGGCGGACGTCCAACGGAGGCGCCCGAGGCGATCTCCACCGAACCGGTGTACGTGATCTCGTCGGCGTGCGCTCCGTCGCGCAGTCGGACCACCGCGCCGAAGATGCGGCGGGCCTCGGCCCGGTCGTCGAGCTCGATCTCCCGGCCGAACACATCCTCCACGCGAGCCCCGCGTCGGATCTCGACCGTCTCCCCCACCAGGGGTCCGTACGCGCGGGACTTGCGCTCCAGCAAGATCCGCTGGGCCTTCAGCCCCTCGCGGGTGTTCACCTGTCCGCCGACCTCGGCCGACCGGGCGAACACCGCGCGACGGGCGTCGAGCTTCCCGCCGATCTCGAGGGATTCCGCCTGGAGCGCCTCGCCGACCGACACCGCGCCCCCGACCTCCAAACGTCCCGTGAGGGTGAGGGCGCCTTTGACATCGAACTTGCCCCCCACCTCGACGCTCTTCCCCGTCCCGTTCCCGGCGATCCGGCCGAGGCCCCCGATCTCGAGGTCATCGAACGCGAGGTCCTTGCTCGCCGACAGGATCCCGCCGATCTCGACCGACCCACCGTGTCCGTCATCCTTGAACTCCGCCACGCCCCCGACCTCCAACGAGCCGAATCGCAGCGCGCGGCCGGAGAGGAAACGGCCGCCGACCTCGATCGACCGACGGACCTCGCCGCCGCCCATGTGGATCGCCCCGCCGACCTCGAGGGTGTCCAGCGCGACATCCCCCAGGTCCGCCGTCCCGCCCGCCTCGACCGAATCCGCCGTGAGCTGTCCCGCGAGACGGAACTTCCCGCCGACCGAGACGGACCGGGCCGTGAGCGTCTGCGCCCCGTCGAGCACGCCGCCGACCTCGAATTTCTCCGCCTCGGCGGGACCGCCGACCCGCAACGATCGGTCGACGTCGACCCGGCGCGCTTTGAGCGCTCCCTCGATCTCGAGCTTGCTGTCGTGCGCCTCGAGGTCCTCGTGCACCAGCAGGTCGCCGGCGATGTGTACCGCTCCCTCCTCGGATCGGAACCGGCCGCATTCCAGGCCGCCGGTCACGACCGTCGATCCCTGGAACCGGGCTTCGCCCGATACCGTGACCTTAGGGGTGCCCTCGATCCGAACGTCTTCTTCCGCCCGAAGGTCCCCGTCGACCATCCCGAGGCGGACCTGGCTCCGCCGGGGGATGCGCGTCTCGGCCATGGTCGCTCCACGGCAGGCCCCCTCTATACGGCTACGTCACGCTGGGTGAGCACAACCGGAGAGCGGGGGAACGGGACCGAGATTAGGGAGGTCGTGATGCCGGTCGGGTGGACGATTCGCTCCAGCGACTGAGGACGGAGATTCTCCTGTGTCGGCGCTGCCCCCGCCTCGTACAGTACCGCGAGCGGGTCGCGCTCGAGAAGAAGCGGGAGTTCCGGAACGAGGAGTACTGGGGGCGTCCGGTCCCGGGGTTCGGCGACCCGAACGCGCGGCTCGTAGTGGTGGGGCTCGCCCCCGCGGCTCACGGCTCGAATCGGACCGGGCGGATGTTCACAGGGGACCGGTCGGCGGCGTTCCTGGTACGGGCTCTTTACGCCGCGGGCTTCGCCAATAAGCCCACGTCGATCCGCCGGGGGGACGGTCTCGCCTACCGCGACCTCTACCTCACGGCAGGAGTGCGGTGCGTTCCGCCGGACAATCGGCCGCTACCGGAGGAGCGCGCTCGCTGTGCGCCCTTCCTCGAGCGCGAGCTTCGTTTGCTGCCGGAAACGCGGGCGATCCTCGCCCTCGGCGGGTTCGCCTGGGACGCGGTGCGCGAGATCGTGCCGTCGGTCTACAGCGTCCCCCGACCCTCGCAGTCGTTCGCGCACGGTGTCTGCGCGGTGCTCGGACCGGCGCGTCCGTTACTGTGGGGCTCGTACCATCCGAGTCCGCAGAACACCAACACGGGCAGGCTCACGGCCGAGATGCTGACGGGATTGCTGCAACGGATCCGCGGTTCGTTCGACCGAGCGGCTCCCCCGGGTCGGCACGCTTAACCTGCCGAGGGAGTGGGGCGCGGCATGGTCGACCTCGAGGTGATCGACCGAGACGGCCTCGCCCGCCGGGCGCGGTTCTCCACGCCGCACGGTGCGGTCGAGACCCCCGCGCTGCTACCCGTGGTTCACCCGGACGCGGAGCGCCAGCCGATCTCCCCCGCCGACATGCGGGCGAGGTTCGGCGTGCGGGCGGTGATCACCTCCGCCTACATCACCTGGCGAACCCCGCCGCTGCGCGCCGTGGCCGAAGCGCGGGGGATCCACGACCTGCTGGCGTTCGACGGACCGGTGATGACCGATTCGGGAGCGTTCCAGCAGCACGCGTACGGCTCCGTCGAGGTGGGACCCGACGAGATCTTGGCGTTCCAGAACCGCGTGGGGTCCGATATCGCGACCGTCCTCGATGACTTCACCGAGCCGTCCGCCCCGCACGAGGACGCCGAGGCCGCTCTCGCGCGGACGATCGAACGAGCGCGCGTCGCCCGGGCGCAGCGCAACGGACTCCTCGCGGTGCCGGTGCAGGGCGGAGCGTACGAGGACCTTCGGGCACGCGCGGCGGCCGCGGCGTCGGGCCTCGCGGACGTGCTCGCGGTGGGCGGCGTCGTCCCGCTCCTCGAGCAGTACCGGTTCGTAGAGCTCGCGCGGGCGCTCGCCGCGGCCCGCCCGTCGCTCAATCCCGGCGCACCGGTCCACCTGTTCGGCACGGGCCATCCCATGATCTTCGCGTTCGCCGCGCTCTGGGGCGTCGATCTGTTCGACTCCTCCGCCTACCACAAGTTCGCCCGTCGCGGGAGCCTAATGTTCCCGGAAGGGACCGTGGAGATTGAGGCGCTCCGGGAGCCGGTCTGCCAGTGTCGTTTGTGCGCGGAGATGCCGCTCGCCGACGTGGCCCGGTCCCCCGCTCCCGAACGGGAGCGACGCATCGCGCTGCACAATCTCGCGATGTCGGTCGAGGAGATCGGCCGCGTCCGGCAGGCGATCCGCGACGGGACGCTCTGGGAGCTCGCCGAGCGACGCGCGACAGGCCATCCCGCGTTGCGGGCCGGGCTGCTCGAAGCGCAGCGACACGCCGCCGCCTTTCTGCCCACCGAACCCGAGAGCCGCCGCGCGTTCCGCGAGGTCACCGAAGACAGTCGCCGCCGACCGGCGGTGGTTCGTTTCCGGCGGAAGGTCGACGAATACGGGCGCGACCGCGTGCTCCCTCGCCCTATCGCCCGCGTTCCGCTACGGCCGGAGTATGTTTCCCGGATCCCGACCCACGACCGGAGCGGAGCCGCGATCGCCTGGCAATGCGAGACTCCGGTCGGCCCGGTCCCGCTGGAGTTGACCGAGCTCTACCCCGTGGGCCCGTATCTCGGAGTGACCGAGTTCCTCGACCCTCCTCGGCGCCTCTCCCCGGCCTTGCTATCAGACCAGCTGCGGGCGGGTCCGGACCTCGACCTCGAGCTGGATCGCGATTGGACCGCCGAGTGGGATCTCCGCCAGGTCGAGGCGCTCCTCCGCTGGTCGTACGGGCCCGAGGTCGCTGAGGCGCTCGCCCCGGACCTGGCCGCGCAACGCTCGCGACAATCGGGCCGTCTGCGGGCGATGCTCCGGGCGGGCCGGCCCGCGTTCGTCGTCGGGACCGACGGAGTGGCAAGGCCGACGTTCCACGGTGCGGAGTCCCTGCACGCCCTCCTGCCCGAGGACCGGAGCCGGGTCGTGGTCGCTCCCGACGCGAGCTCGTTCGTCTCCCAGGGAAGGAGCCTCTTTGCCCGGTTCGTCCTCCGCGTCGACCCCGGACTTGTCCCCGACCGCACCGCGCTCCTGGTCGATCCGGCGGATCAGCTGCTCGCGGTCGGCCGCCTCGTGCTCGCCCCGCACGAGATGGCCCATCTGCACCGCGGGGTGGCGGTCCGCGTGACGGCCCACGCGGCCCGGCCGGTCCCCCCGGAGCGGGAATCCGAGGCGGTCGCGTTCCCGTGACCCCGGCCGCGACGGACCGCGGGTGATTGTTATGAGCCGAGGGCGGGTGGCCCGCCCCACTCCGGACGAGGGATTCAGTCGTGACCCGTACGTTCCTGTTGCTCCAGCTCGACAGTGAAGGCGCCCCGTACTCCGAGATCGCCGAGCTCCTCGAGGACATGGGGTTCCGCCCTGAGACGGAGGGGTATGACTTCCTCTACGACTGGGGTCGGCCGGCCAGCGTGCGCGAGACGCTCGAGTTCGCCGACCGCATCCAGGAGACGTTGCGGGGCAAGCGCGTCGGCTTTCGGATCGAATCGACGGAGGAGTAGCCCCGGCGCGGGCCGCGCTGCCCGGGGGTTCGGGGTTCGCGGATGGTCGTTCTCGGGATCGAGTCGACCGCGCATACCGCGTCCGTCGGCATCGTCTCCGACCGGGCCGAGGTGCTCGGTCTCGCCTCCGACATGTACCGTCCCCCTTCGGGAGGAATCCATCCGCGCGAGGCGGCGAACCACCACGTCGCGATGCTCCCCGATCTCGTGCGGACCGCGGTCGAGAAGGCGGGGGTGGGTCCGACGGACGTCGACGCCGTCGCCTTTGCGCAGGGTCCCGGACTCGGCCCGTGTCTTCGGGCCGGCGCCACCGTCGCCCGCATGCTCTCCCTGCTGTGGGAGAAACCGCTCGTGCCCGTGAATCACTGCGTGGCACACGTCGAGATCGCGCGGGTGCTGAGCGGGCTCGACGACCCGTTGCTGCTCTACGCGAGCGGCGGCAACACCCAGGTGATCGCGTACGGACGCGGCCGCTACCGCGTGCTGGGGGAGACGCTCGACATCGGGATCGGCAACTTCCTCGACAAGCTCTGGATCGAGCTCGGCGGGACGTTCCCCGGAGGTCCGGCGCTCGAGCTCGAGGCCCGATCGGGTTCCGCGCTCCACGAGCTCCCCTATTCGGTGCACGGGATGGACGTGGCGTTCTCCGGTATGCTCACCGCGGCGCTTGCGCTCCATCGCAAGGGGGTCCCGCGGCCGGACCTCGCCTACTCGGTCGAGTCCACCGCCTACGCGATGCTCACCGAGATCACCGAGCGGGCGCTGGCGCATCGCCGACGCGACGGCGTCGTGCTGGGCGGCGGCGTCGCGTGCAACGGGCGACTCCGGTCCATGGTCCGCACGATGGTCGAGGAGCGCGGCGGGACGATGTTCGCGCCGCCGCGACCGATGTGCGTCGACAACGGGGCGATGATCGCGTGGACCGGCCACCTGGCCTGGACCTCCCGGCTCTCGGTGCCGGTGGAGCGGTCCGGCGTCGAGCCGCGTCAGCGCACCGACCTCGTCCCGACGCCCTGGCGCGGTGCCTAGACCCCGCGTTCGGCCGTTATACGCGCTCGCCCCCTCCCCGGGGCGTGGAGGCGGTCGATGTCCTCGTGGTGGGGGCCGGACCGGCGGGCAGCACGGCCGCGAACGGGCTCGCCCGCCAGGGGCACGACGTCGTCGTGGTCGAGGAGCACGAACGCGTCGGACTCCCCGTCCAGTGCGCCGGGCTCGTCTCCGAGCGCGTCCTCCGCCTCGCCG
>Ga0187783_10002519_pt1 | contig 13590 bp, 14 predicted proteins | sample 1015_SJ02_MP02_2_FD_132471 | JGI IMG/M metagenome (GOLD analysis project Ga0187783, IMG submission 132471) | Tropical peat soil microbial communities from peatlands in Department of Meta, Colombia - 1015_SJ02_MP02_20_MG | ecosystem: Environmental > Terrestrial > Soil > Wetlands > Peat | place...
AGTGCACCTGGATCCCTTTCGGAATGCGTAGCCATGCGCGGTTATCCTGTCGCACCCGGCCGCAGCGGACCCGGGTGGCGATGGAGAGCACATGAATACCCTCCCTGACAACGCTGACCTTGCCCAGCTGCGCGCCCAGGCCAAGGAGCTCAGGCGTGCCTACGCCGGCGGCAACCCGGCGGCGATCGCCAGGGTGCGGGAAGTCCACCCGCACGCCCTAGCGGAGATCCAGCTACGCGATGCACAGCTGGTGATCGCCCGCGAATACGGCTTCGACGGCTGGCGAGACCTCGCCGCCGCGGTCGTCAACCAGCAAAGCGGCGGCCGCGACCTGCATCGCTGGTTCGCCGTGGAGCTCAACAACTCGACCTGGGACCTGATCGACGGCGGGCTGTCGGAGCGGAGCCCGCGGGCCGAGCGGGAGCAGGCGCTCTATGGCGCTTACGCCTCGACCTACCACTGGATGCACGCAGGGACCGTGGCCAACCACGGTCGCGGCGAGCACCTGATCGCGACGGTCGCAGTCCTGGTCGGGCTGGTGGAAGAGGCGGGCACCCACGCCGACCGCTACGCCGAGCTGATCGAGGCCCATCCGGCCGCCTTCGAGGACTGGGACCGCGCCTTCGCGGCCGAGGCGATCGCGCGCATCGCATCCAGGAAGGGCGAACAGGACGCCGAGAAGCTCAGGGCCGAGGCGTACCGCCTGGCCGAGGCAGTCGAAGGCGCGGAGGACCGGCGGATCTGCCTGGAGCGGCTGGCAGCCGATCCCTGGTAGCCGGCCGGGGAAGAGCGGGGCACGGACCTGGCCCCGCTCTTCCCCGGTGATCAGCCTTTCGTGATGATTAGCCCTATGACTGCGATCGACCACGTGCAGGAACAGCTTCGGCAGGCCGGGTACCTGGCCGACGCCGCGACCGGCACCGTGGTGCACCTGGCCGCGGCGCTCGGCAAGCCGGTGCTCATCGAGGGCCCGGCCGGGACCGGCAAGACGCAGCTGGCCAAGAGCGTCGCGCAGATGACGGGCAAGCCGCTGATCCGGCTGCAGTGCTACGAGGGGCTGGACGAGTCCAAGGCGATCTACGAGTGGGACTACCGCCGCCAGCTCCTGCAGCTGCAGCTGATCGAGCACACCGACGAGCTGTCGCAGGCGGGCATCTTCGGCGAGGAGTTCCTGCTGAGCCGTCCGCTGCTGGCCGCGATCAGGTCACCGGAGCCGGTCGTGCTGCTGGTCGACGAGGTCGACCGCCTCGATATGGAGGCGGAGGCGCTGCTGCTCGAGGTGCTGTCCGATTACCAGGTGTCGGTGCCCGAGCTAGGCACGGTGACCGCCAGGCACATCCCGCAGGTGTTCCTCACCTCGAACAACACCAGGGACCTGTCCGAGGCGCTGAAGCGGCGCTGCCTCTACCTGCACCTGGGCTACCCGAGTGTGGAGCGGGAGGCCGAGATAGTGCGGCTGCACGTTCCCGAACTGAGCGAGCACCTGGCCAAGCAGGTCGCGGAACTTGTCGCCGTGCTGCGCGGCGCGGACCTGAAGAAGCCGCCGTCGATCTCCGAGACCGTGGACTGGGCCAGGACCCTGCTCGCGCTCGGCGCCGGCGAGCTGACCGACGACCTGACCAGGCAGACGCTCTCGGTGCTGCTGAAGTACGAGCGCGACATCGGCGCCGGCCTGGCCGAGCTGTCGCTGGCATGAGCCCGCTCAGCACGCTGGTCGACGAGCTGCGCGCCGTCGGCGTCGGCGTGTCGGTCGGCGAGCACCTGGATGCGGCGCGGGCCCTGGCCAGCGTGCCGCTCAGCAACCGCGAGGTGGTCCGCGCGACCCTGCAGTGCGCCCTGGTCAAGCGGGCCGAGCACCTGGACGCCTTCAACCTCCTCTTCGAGCTGCATTTTTCCGGAACGGGATCGTCCGACCCGCCGCCGCTCGGCGGCCTGACCGATTCCGAGCTGGCGGCCGCGCTTCGCGCGGCGGTCGATTCGGGCGGCGACCTCCGGCAGCTGGCCGAGGAGTACGTCCGCAGGTTCGGCGGGCTGCAGCCGGGGGCGCCGGTCGCCGGGGTGTTCGCGATGATCGCGGCCAGCCAGGCGGCGGACCTGGACGCCCTCGCCGACGATCTGCTGGCCGAGGGTGCCGCTGGTGGCGGAGCGGGCGGCGAGGGCGCGGGGTCGGGCGGCGGCACTGGGTCCGGCGGCGGCACTGGGTCGGGCGGCGGCGGGGCCGCGGTGCAGGCCAGGCTCGACCGGGCCAGCGTCGACCGCGCGGTAGGCGGGTTCCGGGCCGAATTGCAGTCAGCGATCCGCCGCGCGCTCGTCGCCGACCGCGGCCCGAGCGCGGTCAGCAGGACCATGCGCATCCGGCTGGCCGAGGACGTCAGCATCGCCAACGCCTCCGCCGCGGAGCAGCAGGCCATGCTCGCCTCGATCGGGCCGCTGGCGCAGCGGCTGTCCAAGATCCTGGCCCAGCAGCTGTACCGCAAGCGGCGGCTCAACGTCCGGCGCACGCTGCACCTGGCGGTCGGCACGGGGGGAGTGCCGTTCCGGCTGGCCACCGAGCCCGCGCCGCCGCCGCGGCCGGACTTCGTGGTGCTGGCTGACGTGTCGGGCTCGGTCGCGTCGTTCTCCCGCTTCACGCTGAACCTGCTGATCGCGCTGGACAGCAGGCTGAGCCGGCTGCGGGCGTTCTCGTTCGTCGACGGGCTGGCCGAGATTACCGAGCTGGTGAGCGAGGCCCGCGCGGCGGGCCGCCAGCTCGGTCCGGCGGAGGCAGCCCGCGGCGCCATCCGGCGGAGCGGCAGCTCGGACTACGGCTGGGTGCTGCGCGAGTTCGCCGGCTACTCCAGGGAGTTCTCCAGGCGGACCGTGGTGCTGGTCGTCGGCGACGCCAGGACCAACTACGGCGATCCCGCGGTGGGTGCGCTTGCCGAGGTACGCGAGCGGGTGGGCAAGCTCTACTGGCTGAACCCCGAGCCGCGCCGGTACTGGGACCAGGGCGACTCGGTGATGTCCCGTTACGCGCCGCACTGCGCGCAGGTCAGGGAGTGCAGCACGCTGCGGCAGATCGCTGACTTCGTCCAGTCACTGGCTAGCTAGTCGGCTGACCGAGTAACGCAGCGACGCGAACTGACCGTTCCGGCCGCACGCGGTCAAGGTCAGCTCGGCCGGCATCAGCCGGCGCGGCAGCAGCGGCGCGCCGCCGCCCAGCGTGGCCGGGGCGATGCTGAGGATGATCTCGTCGAGCAGGCCGTGATCGGCGAACTGGCCGACGAGGTCGCCCCCGCCGACCAGCCAGACGTTGCGGTCGCCCGCCGCCGCGCTCATCTGCCGGTGCACCGGCCGGACATCGCCGCTCTCGAAGCTCAGTCTGGCGCCGGGCACGGCGGGCAGCTGGCGGTGGGTGAACACCCAGCACGGGGTCTGGCCATACGGCCATTTCTCCTGATTCTCCAGTGGGTGCTCGTGCTCGAGGATCCACTCGTAGGTCGTCGCACCCATTGCCAGCGCTCCGACCTGATCGAAGAACTCCTCGTATCCGTCACCGCCCTCGGTCTGGAAGAGCCAGTCGAGGCCGTTGTCCTGGTCGGCGATGAACCCGTCGATGCTGGTCGCGGTGAAGTACTGCGTCTTCGGCATGCGGCCAGCGTGGCACGCCGTGCCGACAGTCGATCTGGCATCGTGGTCGGCATGGAATCAACGCACAGAAGCCTGACGGTCGAGCGCATCGCGCCAGGGCAGTTCGCCGCGGTCAACTCGCGCGGCGGCCGGCTGGTGTTCGGCACCGGGAAGGACGAGGAGTTCACCCCGACCGAATTGCTGATGCTGGCGATTGGCGGCTGCACCGCGATCGACGTCGACATCCTGACGAGCCGGCGGTCCGAGCCGGAGTCGTTCGAGATCGTGGTGGACGCCGACAAGATCCGTGACGAGGGCGGCAACCGCCTGACCAACATCGAGGTCACCTACCGGATCACCTTCCCGGCGGGGGAGGACGGCGACAAGGCGCGCGGGATCCTGCCCGAGGCGGTCCGCCAGTCGCACGAACGGCTGTGCACGGTCGGCCGCACCGTCGAGCTGGCCAGCCCCATCACCACGCGGATCGCCTAGTACGGCAGCAGCAGTCGATTAGCGGTGCGAGCGCGGTCTCAGGACGATCGGGCGGAGCGAGTCAGGGTGCAGCGAGTTGTGCTTATGCTGCCGGCATGCGGCCGTTGCTTGAGTTGCCCGATCTTCCGCCGAATGGCTCATTGCTGAGTTTCCTGCGCGGCCAGGCGAGTCCGCCGAGGCCTGGCCGCGCTGATGCTCTGGGCGCGTGGGAGCTGCATACGCACCCGGATCTGATGGACCGGCTTTGCGAGCTGGCTCCTGGCTGGCCGCTGACCGCTGCTTACGGGGTCCCACTCCTGGCCAGCGACGGCGTCGCGGCGGTGGTCGCCCTCGGAACGGGATGGCTGGCGGTGCGGACCGATCACCTCCCAGCCAGTATCAGAACCCTCGAGCCGGCTCCGGCCTTTACCTTCGCCGGTGGTGACTGGCGGATCGTGGACCCGTGGCAAGACCAGTTGGCATCAGCGGACGGCACGCGCGTGCTCCGCGGCCTGGTCCGCGGGGCATTGAGTTACGCGGCCAGCCTCGCCCGCGAGCGGCCCCGACCTCGCAATGGGTGATCTTCGCTGCGGCCCCGGTGTGCTGACGTAGCCGCTGTACTAGGTCATCTGCGCGACGTACTCGTCGAAGCGGCGCAGGCTGGTCTCGAAGCCGCTCCTGGCCTCCGGGCTGCCGAACGCATCCGGAACGCTGGCCTGGTGCGTGACGACCTCGGTCAGCCCGTCGCCGAGGTCGGTGAAGGTGATGGTGGTGACCATCCCGGTGTCCGGCTCTGACCACGCAAGCCGGGCTGGCCGGTCCACCTCGAGGTAGACCGCGCGCATCGTGTACTGGCCGCCGGGGGACACCATCGTGGTCTCGAAGGCTCCGCCAGCACGCAGGTCGACGACGATCGAGGATGTAGTGGTGCCGTCCGGGCCCCAGAACCGGGCCAGGTGCTCGGGCTGCGTCAGGCAGTCGAACAGCAGGCCGGGGCTCGCCCGGTGGGTGCGCCGGTAGGTGAACTCCATTACAGCGTCCCAAGGTAACGGTCGAGGCGGTCGTAGCGCTCGTGCCAGGTCTGCCGCTGCCCGGTGACCCACTCGGCGACCTCATCGAGCCCGGCGGGCTCGATCCGGCACGGCCGTGCCTGCGCGGCGCGGGACCGGGCTACGAGCCCGGCGCGCTCGAGCACCTTGATGTGCTTGGAGATTGCCTGCTGGGTGAGCGCGAACGGCTCGGCAAGCTGGCCGACCGTGGCCTCCCCGGCCGCGAGCCTGGCCAGGATCGCGCGCCTGGTCGGATCGGCAAGCGCGGCGAACGTGGTGCTCAGCTCGTCGGCGATCGCGGTCATAGCCGCGCCGCCGCCGCGCCGCGGAACCTGGAGGCCGGCACCCGCCGGCCCGCGAGCAGCATGAGCAGGTCGCGGCTCTGGCCAGCCAGCTCGTCGCCATCTCCGGCCGACCAGTCCAGGTCGGTCGCCGAAGCCCTGATGCCGTCCAGGCTGAACCCGAAATAGTTCTCACTGGCGATCCCGTCGAGGATGATCGTGATGGCCCGCTCGGGGATCTCGTACCGCAGGCCTAGCGGCCAGCCGATGTCCAGGCCGTGGATGACGTCGTGGCTGAGCGCTCCGGCCATGCCACCGCCTGGCGGGCTCCACGGGTTGTCGGCGTTGTCGCGCAGCACCGCCACGAGTTCGCCTGGCGGGATGTGGCTGTCACGCTCGGCCACGTCGTCGGAGAACGTCGTGAAGTCGCCGCCGCAGCGCTGCAGGCCGGCCATGAACTCCTTGGCTGAGATGCGGAACGGCATGGTCTGGTGGGCCAGCACGTGCGCCGGAGTCCAACCGGCGCACATGGACTCGCCGTGCCACTGGTCAGCGGTCAGCCCGGCCAGGGCGCCGGCCAGCGCCCGCCTGTGTGCCGAGATCAGCTCCATCATTGCTGCTCCTAAACCTCTTGGTTGTACAACCAGAGAGTTTAATAAGGAGCCGCCTTCGGGTCAAACCGGCCTCCGCATGCACGGCTCAGCAGTCGTCGCGGCAGGGCTCGCTGTCCGCCGGGGTCGGCGTGATGGCCTGCGGGAACGTGAACAGCTGCGTCGGGTCGTAGGTCGCCTTGACCTCCTGCAGCCGCGGGTAGTTCACGCCGTAGTACGCCGTCTGCCAGTCCGTCAGCGTCGGGTCCGGGTAGTTCTGGTAGGCCTGCCCGTTGGCGTACTTGTGCACGTCCGCGTAGGTCGAGGTCAGCCACTTGTACTGGTTGGAGCGGCCAGTTGCGCTGCCCGGCCAGGTCCAGCCCGTGTAGTACTGGATGTCGAACAGCGAGTCGCGGTGCACGAACGCCGTGGCCGTCGGGCTGACCCGGTTGATCGCGCCGCCGAGGGCATCGAACGCGATGCTGCCGCCGCCGCCGGTGGCGCCGGAGATGTGCCGCAGCCGCTCCACGTTCGACAGGACCGCCTTGATCCCGGCCGAGCTTAGCGGCTTGCTGAAGAAGTCAGATCGCGCGTAGAACGGCTCGCGCGCCAGGCTGCCGTTCGGCGGAGTGTCGCACGCGTGCACGGGGATGGTCGCGCAGCCGGCCTCGAGCAGCATCGCGCTGAGGTAGCTGTGCTCGACCAGCGAGGACGACGACGGCGCGTGCCCGACCATGCCGTAGAACTTGTCGAGCTGCGCGTGGGCGCCGGCCACCGACCCTATGTACGTGCCGCCGGTGCCGATGCTCGGTCCTCCGCCGAACGCGGCGCCGACGTGCATGTTGGCCCACAGCGCATCGGGCGCAGAGGGCGCCCAGTGCTGCCAGGCGTCGACCACGTGGGCCGCCAGCGACCACGGCCAGCTCTGGAAGAACACCACGATCGTGCGCAGGTCGTGCGTGCTGAACGTCATCGACGTGGCCACGCCGAAGTTGCCGCCGCCACCGCCCTGGCTGGCCCAGTACAGGTCGCTGTGGCTGCCCGAGTTGCACGTGACCGTGCTGCCGTCGGCGATCACGATGTCGAGCGAGCGGATGTTGTCACTGGTCAGCCCGAAGTGCCGGCCGACCACGCCGATCCCGCCGCCGAGGGCAAGGCCCGCGATGCCCACGGTCGGGCAGGAGCCGCCGGGGACCGCCTTTCCCTTCGCCGCGAGGCCCGCGTAAAAGTTGATCAGGTCGATGCCGGTGCCAACGGTGACCGTGTCGGTCCCGAATGACATGGAATGCATCTCGGAAACGTCGATGACCAGGCCGTCATTGACGCTGGACCAGCCGTTGTAACTATGCCCGCCGGAGCGGGCGCGGACCGGCAGCCTGAACCTGGCGGCGAAGTCCACGCACGCGGCCACGTCGGCGGTGCGTCCGCAGTAGGCGACGCCGGACGGGTGCAGGTAGTCGAACTGCGGACTGTACAGCTCCTTGGCGAAGTCATAGCCGGACTGGCCAGGGCGATAGAGCTTGTGCGTGGACAGGCTGCGGCGCAGCGCGTCCCAGTCTGCGCTGGACGGAGTGGCGTCCGGCCGGTACAGCCAGGCCGGCGTGCGCCTGGCTGCGCCGGAAACGGCAAGCTGGCCTGCTATCAGCGCGGCTCCCACCGTTCCCGATGAGAACAGAAAGCTTCGTCGCGACTGCTCCATTGGTTCCCCCGCTGCGAATCGAAAGCCCGACACGCAGCGTAACCGAATGTGAAGCAGTTTTGGCTAAGCCGCTCCGTAGTTACACGGCGGCGACCATTACCCGCACCGAGCCGCCGTCGCCAACGGGCTGCGCGGCGGCGTCGACTTCGGCCGTCGGCAGGACGTGCACGCCGGTCGCGAGGGTCTCGCCGGCGATGAACTCGCGGTGCGCGCGCACGGCGTCGGCCACCGCGCCGTCTGCGCCGAGGGTCAGCTCGATCCGGTCTGTCACGGCCAGGCCCGCGTCCCTGCGGGCCTGCTGGACCGTGCGGACGACATCCCTGGCCGTGCCCTCGGCCGCTAGTTCGGGTGTCACCGCGAGGTCGAGCTCGACAAGTCCGGTGTTACCCGGCAGCGCCGAGGTCGACTCGGGGTGCGCGGCGACGAGGCGCACCTCGTACTCGCCGGCCTCGAGCTCGATCCCCGCGACGGTGAGCGAGTCGCCGTGGCGCTGCACGTTTCCCGCCTTGACGGCCCGGATTACCTCCTGCACCTTCGCGCCGATGCGCGGCCCGAGCGCGCGAGGGTTGACCGCGAGCTCGAACGTGCCGAGGCTCGCCGGGTCGGCGACCAGGTCGACCTCCTTGACGTTGACCTCGTCGCGGATCAGGTCGGCGTACGGGGCCAGCGCGACCGCGTCCGGGTGGCCGACCGTGAGCCTGGCCAGCGGCAGCCGGACCCGCAGCTGGCGGGCCTTGCGCAGCCCGAGCGCCGTGCTGCACACGGCGCGGACCAGGTCCATCGCGGCTGCCAGCTCGTCGTCGGCCGGCCAGTCGGCCAGGTCAGGCCAGTCGGCCAGGTGCACGCTCTCCTCGCCGGTCAGGCCGCGCCAGATCGCCTCGGTGGTCAGCGGCAGCAGCGGGGCCGCGGCCCTGGTGACCGCCTCGAGCACGGTCCAGAGCGTGTCGAGCGCGGCCTTGTCGCCGGCCCAGAACCGGTCCCGCGACCTGCGGATGTACCAGTTGGTCAGGCTCTCGAGGTACTCGCGCAGCAGCTGGCAGGCCTGCGGCACGTTGTACTCATCGAGCATTGCGGCCATCTGGTCGACGGTCGCCCTGGTCTTAGCCAGGATGTAGCGGTCGAGCACGTGCGGGCTGGCCGCGTGCGGCCCGGCCTGGTATGACTCGGCGTTCGCATACAGCGCGAAGAAGTAGTAGCTGTTCCACAGCGGCAGGATCGCCTGCCTGACCGCGTCGCGGATGCTCGGCTCGTTGACGACCAGGTTGCCGCCGCGCAGCACGGGGCTGGACATCAGGAACCAGCGCATGGCGTCGGAGCCGTAGGTGTCGAACACCTCGTTGACGTCCGGGTAGTTGCGCAGGCTCTTGGACATCTTCTGGCCGTCGCTGCCGAGGATGATGCCGTGGCTCACGCAGCTGCGGAACGCCGGGCGGTCGAACAGCGCCGTCGCCAGCACGTGCAGGGTGTAGAACCAGCCGCGGGTCTGGCCGATGTACTCGACGATGAAGTCGCCCGGGTAGTGGCCGTCGAACCAGTCGGCGTTCTCGAACGGGTAGTGCACCTGCGCGAACGGCATCGAGCCCGACTCGAACCAGCAGTCAAGCACCTCGGGCACCCGGCGCATGGTGGACTTGCCGGTCGGGTCGTCCGGGTTGGGCCTGGTGAGGTTGTCGATGCCGGGCCGGTGCAGGTCGTCAGGGCGCGCGCCGAAGTCGCGTGCCAGCTCGTCCAGCGAGCCGTACACGTCGGTGCGCGGGTACTCAGGGTTGTCGCTGCGCCACACCGGGATGGGGGAGCCCCAGAACCGGTTGCGGCTGATCGACCAGTCGCGCGCGTTCTCCAGCCACTTGCCGAACTGGCCGTCCTTGATGTGGCCGGGCACCCAGGTGATCTCCTGGTTGAGCTCGACCATCCGGTCGCGGAACTTGGTCACCTCGACGAACCAGCTGGACACCGCCTTGTAGATCAGCGGGTTGCGGCAGCGCCAGCAGTGCGGGTAGGAGTGCGTGTAGGTCTCCTGGCGCACCAGGCTGCCCTGATCGCGGAGCTTGGCCGTGATGCCCTTGTTCGCGTCGAAGACGTGCTGGCCCTCGAAGTCCGGCACCACGCCGGTGAACAGGGCGTGCTCGTCCACGGTCAGCACGGTCGGGATCCCGGCCGCGTTGCAGGCCAGCGCGTCGGCCTCGCCGTAGGCGGGTGCCATGTGCACGACGCCGGTGCCGTCCTCGGTGGTGACGTCGTCGGACAGGATCACGCGGAACGCGTCCTGCGTGCCGAACCGCTCGGCGTCGGCGAGGTAGGGCAGCAGCGGCTCGTAGCGGCGGCCGGCCAGGTCCGCGCCGGTCAGCTCGCCGACGACCGCGGCGCCCTCGAGCTCGCGCTCGTAGGCGGCCTGCCGGTCACGGGCCAGGATGTAGCGCTCGCCGTCCTTCTCCAGCACGGTGTAGCTGATGTCGGCGCCGACCGCGACTGCCTCGTTGGACGGCAGCGTCCAGGGCGTGGTGGTCCAGGCCAGCAGCCACTCCCCGGTTTCCAGCCTGAACCGCACCGTGACCGACGGGTCCTGGCGGTCGACATAGACGTCGTCGTCCATCCGCAGCTCGTGGTTGGACAGCGGGGTCTCGCACCGCCAGCAGTACGGCAGCACCTTGAAGCCCTCGTAGACCAGGCCCTTGTCCCACAGCTGCCTGAACGCCCACATGACGCTCTCCATGTAGGACAGGTCGAGGGTCTTGTAGTCATGGTCGAAATCGACCCAGCGCGCCTGCCTGGTGACGTAATCCCGCCACTCGCGGGTGTAGCGCAGCACGGACTCGCGGCAGGCCTCGTTGAACTTGCCGATGCCCATCGCGACGATCTCGGCCTTGCCCGAGATGCCAAGCAGCCGTTCCGCCTCGACCTCGGCCGGCAGCCCGTGGCAGTCCCAGCCGAACCGGCGCTCCACCCGCTTGCCCTGCATGGTGCGGAAGCGGGGGACCACGTCCTTGACGTAGCCGGTGATCAGGTGGCCGTAGTGCGGCAGCCCGTTGGCAAACGGCGGCCCGTCGTAGAAGACGAACTCGTCGTCCTGCGGGCGGCGGCGCACCGACTCACCGAAGGTGTCGTTCGCCGCCCAGTAGGCGAGCACACCCTCCTCCAGCTCGGGGAAGCTGGGCTGCGCCGGAACCCCGCTCGCTGGCTGGCCTGCAGCCTTGGCGGTCTCGGCCCTGGGATAAACGCTCACTGTGGTCCCCTACGAGTCGGTCGGCGGCTGTGTGCTGCTTGCAGCACGGTGCGAGGACGACACGCCCTAGGGCGTACCGCGGTACCACCTCGCTTGCCACTGGCCCGGTTAAGGGCCTGCGACCGCTCGTCTGGCCGGCTGTGACGGGCCGGACCCGCCCGGTTCTAATCAGGCTGCTGTGCTTGCCGTGCTCGCTCAGCTCGCCGTGCCTGCTGAGCAGCCCTTTCTTCCGGAAGCTCCCCGGTGATCGCCGGATCATCGCCTTGTGGGTGACAGTTTAACTGGTAGAACCTGCTCCCGGCGCTGGAGTATTCCTATGCGGGTGAGCGACGCACTGGAGCTGAACCGCAGGCGCTGGGACGCGCTGGCCGCCCGGCACGGCCAGGGCGAGGACACCTACTACGACGTGCCGGGATTCCTGGCGGGCGGCTCGTCCCTCAGCGACCGGGAGCGGGCCGAGGTGGCAGTGGCGGCGGGCGAGGTCGCCGGCCTCGACCTCCTGCACCTGCAGTGTCACTTCGGCATGGACACCCTGTCGTGGGCAAGGCTCGGCGCCAGGGTGACGGGCGTGGACTTCTCGCCGGTGGCCATCCGGCGGGCCCGCGAGCTGGCCGACGCCGCCGGGCTGGCGGCCGAGTTCGTGCAGGCCGACGTGCTGGCGCTGCCCGCGAGCCTGGCCGGCCGGTTCGACGTGGTGTTCGCCTCCTACGGCGTGCTGTGCTGGGTGGGCTCGGCGCGGGCCTGGATGGAATCCGCGGCTGCCTGCCTGCGGCCCGGCGGATCACTCGTCCTGATCGACATGCACCCGCTGGTGGGGATGGTGGACACGGCACAGCCGCTGGTCGCGGACTTTCCCTACGGCGGCGAGCAGCCGGTGACGCTGGAGTCGGCGGCCTCCTATGCGGTGGGCGGGCTTGAGGCCCGCCAGACCGTCCAGTGGCCGCACGGGCTGGGCGAGATCGTCACCGCGGCGGCCAGTGCCGGGCTGGTCGTGGAGTCGCTGACCGAGTGGTTCGACGAGGAGCAGGACCGCAAGCTGGTCGTCGGCGCGGACGGCCGCGCGCGGTTCCCGCTCGGCAGCGAGTACCTGCCCACCTCGTACGGCCTGCGTGCGCGCCGTAGTCTGCAGGGATGAGGCTGCCGCTGTTCCCGCTTGGCACCGTGCTGTTCCCTGGCCTGGTGCTGCCGCTGAACATCTTCGAGGAGCGGTACCGGCAGCTCGTCCGTGACCTGCTCGGCCAGCCAGAGCCGCGCGAGTTCGGCGTGATCGCCATCCGGCACGGCCGCGAGACCGGCATCGACGGCGTGTCCGACCTGTACGAGGTGGGCTGCACGGCGGAGGTTCGCCAGGTCGAGGAGTACGACGACGGCCGGTACGGGCTGGTGACGGTCGGTATGCGGCGGTTCCGGCTGCTCGGCCTGCACGACCCGGACCCGTACCTGAGCGGCGATGTCGAGATGCTGCCGGACGAGGCAGGGCAGGCGGTGCCGGTGCAGCCGGTGCAGCAGGCGTTCCTGTCCTACCTCGATGCGCTGGCGCAGCGGCGCGGGGTCGAGTACGAGGTCCCTGAGCTGCCCGCTGAGCCGGTGCTGCTGTCCTACCTGGTGGCCGCGGCGATGGTGGTCGACCTGGCGGACAAGCAGCGCCTGCTCGCCGAGCCCGACGCCGCGCGCAGGCTGGCGGCCGACCGCGAGCTGCTGGTGCGGGAGACCAGCATGCTGCGCAAGCTGCCCGCCGCGCCCGCGCCCGACCTGCGGAACTCACCCTACAGTCCGAACTAGCGCCGGGGCGGGTGCCGGGCCCGGTCAGGCAGTCCTGGCCGAGGCCTTCGAGGCGGCCAGCGGTACCGCGGCCTCGCCGGCCAGCAGCTGGAACGTCATGCTCTCCTGCAGGTAGAGCGTCACCTCGGTGGCCGTGTGCGAGTCGTAGCCGATGGACAGGTCCTGGCCGAGGTGCAGGCTGAAGTCGCCGCCGCGCATCGACACGACGATGGCCCCGGAGATGGCCGGCGCCCAGATTATGTCGCCGTCCAGCAGCCTGCGCACGTGCTGGATGACGGGGTATCCGTGGCTGCTGGCCTGGCTCAGCGCGGTGTAGACATCGGCGGACAGGACCGCCGAGTACGGCCCGTCGACCCCGGCGGTGCGCAGTTCGCTGATGGCGCCGGCGAAGATCGCCGGGTAGTCGGCGAGTTCGGCGGGCAGCACCAGCGTGGTGTTGGCCGCGCCAGGCACGATGCCGGTGATGCCGGCCTGCGGGAACCCGCTGAAGATGGCCAGGTCCTCGGCGAGCGCGATCTGCCGGGCCGCCGCCCTGACCGGATCCCAGTCGGCGTCCTGCGCCCCGCGCTCGACCGCATCGATCTCGGCCCGGCTCAGCGTGAACGGCGCCCGCAGCTGGACCAGGCGCAGCGACTGGCGCTGCCAGATCTGCACGCCCTCGGCCAGCGTGTCCGCCTCCTCGAGCCGGCCCGTGCCGACCGCGGCGAGCGTCTCCCCGGCAGGCCCGGACACGTCGGCGATCCGGCGGCCAGCCAGGTACCGGCGCGCCGTGCGCGCTGCCTCCTGCTCGATCTGGGCCCAGGCCTCTTCCGATACGGGCGCAAGCTCACGATGCAGGTTGTTCATGGTTCTCCTCGCAGGCTGCCGATACGTAGGGATCCGTTCA